>ERZ1023881.280-NODE-280-length-17567-cov-13.492919_pt1 | contig 17567 bp, 13 predicted proteins | sample MGYA00380393_ERZ1023881 | MGnify/ENA primary metagenome ERZ1023881 (study PRJEB33179, sample SAMN07449004) | human gut metagenome | biome: Human-gut; feature: Human associated habitat; material: Faeces | host: Homo sapiens | place: India: Bhopal | collected... | reverse complement strand
GAAACGGACGCATCTTTCAAGGTAAACACAGAACTCAACAAATGGTACGATTTTGATGCGCCCATATAGGCTACACAATAAATATCTCTATGGCAAGAGATTAGGTTAGAGTTCAACAGACCTATCCTCAACGACTTAGCTGGAGGAGAAATCCAAAGGTGACAAAAGCATGTCGGTAAAGTCATTAGTCAGCTAAATACCAAGCTGCGACTGCATGGCGAGAGGAAAAGACAGACACAAGGATGAAGCCTGATTGGTTGAACGATAGTTCTGCTGCACACGTACCAGCCCCGACGAAAGGTATTTGATTCACGTCGGGCTGAAGCACCCCATGTAAACCGAAATTACAATGGAGCAGGAGCTGGCTTCAGAGCAACCACAATAAGTGGAATAGGAACGTAAGTCGCATCCGACAGTCTGCCGAGCCAAACAGTTATTGTGAAAGCAAATGGGGATTCCCTAAATCAGAATGCCGTAAGGCTATGGGCATAGGACCCTGAATATCTGACATGGGAACGGAGCTTCCGTAGTAGTCCGAGCAAGGGAAAGCCTTGTACATGGCGAAGGGAAGCAGTTAGATAACTTAATACAAATAATGGAAAATGTGTGAGACATTATGAGAAGTCCTGAGCAAGTATTAAAAGCTTTAAACAAGCATGGTAAAGTTTCGGATTACAAGTTCGAAAGGCTGTACCGTATCTTATTCAATGAGGAGATGTTTCATGTTGCTTACCAGCGTATTTACGCCAAACCAGGCAATATGACACCCGGTACGGATGGGAAAACCATCAATCGGATGAGTCTTCAAAGAATAAACAAAGTCATTGCATCTTTGAGAGATGAGTCTTACAAGCCTAATCCGGCAAAAAGGATATACATACCCAAGAAAAACGGTAAGAAAAGACCGCTTGGAATTCCTTCCTTTGAGGACAAACTTGTACAGGAGGTGGTGCGCATGATTCTTGAAGCCGTCTATGAAGAGGTGTTTGCAAACACCTCACATGGATTCAGACCAAACAGAAGCTGCCATACCGCATTGACCCATATCCAAAAGACATTTACAGGTACAAAATGGTTTGTGGAAGGAGACATTAAAGGATTCTTCGACAACATAGACCACAATGTATTGATTGCAACTTTGCGGAAACGGATTGCCGATGATAGATTTCTAAGGCTTATCCGCAAGTTGTTGAATGCGGGATATATTGAAGACTGGAAGTTTCATAATACAAACAAGGGAACTCCACAAGGCGGTAATATCAGTCCTATACTGGCAAACATTTATCTTGATAATTTTGACAAGTATATGGAAGAATACGCCCTACGCTTCAATAAGGGAAAAGAAAGACACATCACCAAAGAATACAAGCAACTTAGCGATAAGATGCAACGCATCCTTAAAAGCATCAAGAACATACAGGATGCAGATGTCAGATTACAGCTTAGGGATGAGTATGAGAAACTGAGACGTGAAAGGCAAAAGATTGAGAGCAGAGACAGTATGGATGAAACATACAGAAGGCTTCGATACGTAAGATACGCAGATGATTTCCTCATTGGTGTTATCGGAAGCAAGGCAGAGTGCGTTAAAATCAAGTCGGACATTACCAAGTATATGGAAGAAAACCTCAAGCTGGAACTGTCACAGGAAAAGACATTGATAACAAACGCACAAAAGCCCGCGAAATTTCTTGGCTTCGATGTTTCAGTCCGTAAGTCTGATGCTATCAAGCGGGACAAGAACAATGTGCCAGCCCGTTATTACAACGGTAAGATAGTCCTAAAGGTCGCCATAGAAACGGTGCGGAACAAACTGGAAGAATACAGCGCCATCAGATACAAGGTAGAAAATGGCCGACAAGTTTGGTTTGCAAAGTTCAGAGGCAATCTTATGAAGAAGAAAATCGAGGACATAGTGGCGGCATATAACTCTGAAATCAGAGGGTTCTACAACTACTACTGCATTGCCAACAACGTGGCATACGCGCTCTCAAAGTTTGGATACATCATGGAGTACAGTATGTACCATACCATTGCAGGAAAAACCAATAGCACTGTAAGCAAAGTCATTGACAAATATAAGGTTGGGAATGACATTATAGTGCCATATCAGGATGCAAAAGGTAAATTACGGTACAGGAAATTCTATAATGAGGGATTCAAACGTAAACCACCAATGTACTATACGGAGGTAAACGACTTATACTACACAATCGCAATTCCACAGCCGACACTTACTGAGCGATTGGATGCGAGAACATGTGAATTATGTGGAAAAGTCGGACCTGTAGTCATGCGTCATGTCAGAAAGCTAAATCAGCTTAAAGGAAAAACTGAATGTGACAGGCTGATGCTTGAAAAGCATAGGAAGACATTGGTTGTCTGTGAAAAGTGTTATGCCAAAATACACAGCCATGCTAAATAAAGTCATGTTATCAACGGAGAGCCGTATGCGTGGAGACATGCAAGTACGGTTTGGGGGCAGGTACGGGAAAACCTACTGCCGAAAGGCAGTAAGGCGTTCTGTACCGAGCCTACGACTTGGCAAGGGCGGTAACATCATCGCATTGGCAGCGGAACTCTACCATACGGAAGATGTAACCTGCCTGTTGAAGCGCATAGAGGAACGGACACCATACATCCGCCCTGCATCGTTTTCTTTTGGCAAGCAGCAATCCGACAACCGCACTTATCGGGTATTAAGAGTTGGCGAGCTGTCATCACCTGCGCTCATTGCCTATCTGCAAGAAAGGGGGATAGACATTGAACTCGCCAAAAGGGAGTGTAAGGAACTGCGGTTTGAGAATGCCGACAAACCCTATTTCGCCATCGGCTTCCCGAATATGGCAAGAGGGTATGAAGTGCGTAATAGATACTTCAAGGGATGTGTCGCCCCGAAGGACATCACCCATATCCGACAGCAAAAAGAGCCACGAACCGTCTGTTATCTTTTCGAGGGCTTCATGGATTATCTCTCGTTCCTGACCATCCGAGTAAAGAACAATCCGCAACACCCACGATTGAATGCACAGGATTACGTCATTCTCAACTCCGTTTCCAACCTCTCGAAAGCGGAAAGCATATTGGCAACCTATACCCGAATCGGCTGTTTCCTTGACAATGACACAGCAGGACGGAACGCATACGCCAACCTGCAACGGATGTTGGGTGACCGCTTGCAGGATATGTCGGTTCACTATGCAGGGTATAATGACTTGAACGAGTACCTGTGCAAAAAACTCTTGTCCCAATCGACAGAGCCGATAAAGGAGGAGAAGCAAGTACAATCCGCAAGGCGGATGATGCAGCCACCGAAAAAGAAAGGGCTGAAAATATAGAGGGGAACAGGTTCGCTTTCCCAAGGGTATTTAGACAGAAATACCATAGCTCAATAGGGCGTTTTCTTCACGCATTACACGGTAATGCTAAAAACTCCCTATCGAGCCAAAGGGAAATCCCTTTGGAAACCCTGAGAGCCAATGCCACAGGCAGAGAATACACTCATAACAATAACCGTAAAAATCAAACTACATGGGATATTTTTCATTGGACATAAAGAAAGCAAAAGGTTCATCGGACACCGTACAATCCGACCATATAGAGAGAAGAATCATACCTAAAAACGCAGACCCGACAAGAACGCATCTGAACAGGGTACTTATAGAATACCCCGATGGCGTTCATGGCAGGGATGAAGCGATTGCCCACAGGCTGAACACGGCAGGCATCAAGCGGAAGATTACACATGACCAAGTCCGTGTAGTCCGAGTGGTTCTGTCGGGAACACATGAGGACATGATGGACATACAGGAAAACGGAAGACTTGACGAATGGTGCAGCGACAGCATCCAATGGCTGCAAGCCACATTCGGCAGGGAGAACGTGGTTGCCGCCCATCTTCACATGGACGAGAAGACACCGCATATCCATGCAGCCATTGTTCCCATCGTGACAGGTGAAAGGCGCAAAGCCAAGAAAGAGCAGGAAGACGGCAAACGGAAGTATCACAAGAAAGCAAATACCGTCCGTTTGTGTGCCGATGACCTGTTCAACCGTCAGACCTTGATTGCGTACCACGACAATTATGCAAGGGTTATGGCTAAATACGGATTACAGCGAGGTGTGCGAGGTTCCGAAGCACGGCACACCACCACGACACAGTATTATCGGGACATACAGAAAAAGAACGCTGCCCTTGATGCAGAAAACAAGCGGTTACAGGAGCAGAAAACCGAAACCGAACAGGAACTCAGACAAGCCAAGAAAGAGGTACAGACCGAGAAACTGAAAGGTGCAGCCACCACCGCAGCGACCAACATAGCTGAAAGTGTCGGTTCTCTTTTCGGGAGCAACAAGGTCAAGACTTTGGAAAGGGAGAACACCGCCCTGTATCGGGAAGTTGCCACCCATGAGGAAACCATTGAGATACTGCAAAACCGCATACACACGATGCAAACCGAGCACAACCGCCAGTTGTTGGAAATACAGCAGAATCACCGTAAGGAGATGGCGGAAAAAAGTGTCAGACACAAAGATGAAGTATCAGGTTTGAAACGCATTATCGAAAAGCTGTGTGCATGGTTTCCTATGGCAAAGGAAATTATGAGAATAGAGAGCCTGTGCCGCCTTGTCGGGTTCAATGAAAGGCAGACCACGACATTGACTTATGGTAAGCCTTTGATATACGAGGGCAAACTTTATTCGGAGGAACATAATCGGAGTTTTACGACAGAAAGAGCAGGCTTTCAAGTGGTGAAAGACCCTGCGGACAAGTCTAAACTGACACTCGTAATCAACCGCCAGCCCATAGGCGAATGGTTCAGGGAACAGTTCGACAGGCTACGGCAGAGCATACGACAGCCAATTCAACCACAAAGGAAAAGTAGAGGAATTACATAAGTAGTTAAAACAGATTGCAATAAGCCTCCGATAATCGTATTTCCCTATCAGAGGCTTATTGCTGTTTAGATTTAGTTACGTTTCATAAATCATGATTTTTGTTTTTGATTGTCGACCTTTCTAAGTTGTGGAAGACATAAGGCTATTATAGCGAGAAGCAGAATAGCCATACCTGAGAACAAAAACCAACGGTTTACCCCGATTTGGTCTGCAAATGCACCCGACACTACCAACCCAAGCGGCATGGCAAACGACATGATGCTGCCAAGAAGTCCGAAAACACGCCCTAAATACTCGGGTTGTATCTGTTCTTGAAATAGCGCGGTCTGTACTCCATTATAGAATGGGGCAGAAAAGCCCATCAACGTACAACATATCGCAAATATCATAAAACCATTGGTTGGTAGCAAGCCGGAAACAGTCAATGACACTCCCACAAGAAAGATAGAGCCGATGATATTTGCCATGCGCTTTTTGAAACCTCCCCATGCGCCCAATAGAAGTCCGCCCAACAACATACCAACTGCAAAAACAATTTCCACCACGGAAGCATGCAAGGTACTTCCCTCGAAATAATTCATACTCATCAGCGGAAATAGCGCATTGATTGGCATATAAATGAACATATTGATTGCTCCTATCCAAAGCAATGTGAAAAGAGCTTTATTTTGTCGTATTGCGTTATAGCCAATGCGCAGTTCGGTGAAAAAGTTTTCTTGCTGCAGCGCTTCAATCGGTTGTTTTGGGATGTGAACCATTGCAACAGTGATACAGGCAATTATTGCTCCGAATACGTCAAGGGCAACCGCAGAATTCAACCCCCATTTTGCATAGAGAAAAGCGGCAATTGCCGGACTTAGGATGAAACTTGCCGATTGGATGGACTGGGTGTAGCCGGCACATTTGACTAACTGTTCTTCAGGCACTAAAAGAGGTGTTACCGCACTTAACGCAGGGGAATGGAATGCAGTGCCAACGCTTCTAATGAAGAGGATGAGCATTACTATCCATACAGGTAGTTCCGCTGACAGGGAAATTACGGTAAGTACCAGTCCAGCACAAGCTATGATGACATCTGCACCAATCATGACCATTTTCCGGTTCCAGCGGTCAACAAGTACTCCGATTGCAGAACCTAAAACCGCTTGAGGTAGAAACCCAACCAAGGTCGCCATTGACAACACCATCGCAGACCCTGTTGTATTTGTCAGATGCCAGATGATGGCCATTTGAAGAACCCCACTTGTTATCAGGGACACAGCTTGCCCCGCCCATATTGTATAGAAATCTTGTTTCCAATTTCTGATTTTTTCCATTTGAATTTTTCCTTTTATCTTTTGAATGTTTCTTGATTTTATAGCACAAAAAATCTCTCGACAAGCCTGAAATAGCATGCCGGATTACAAAGACAATGACATTCAAATCGAATTAATTAGATTTGAATGTGGAAAAATTACCAAGGTTTATGATATGCAATATTAACGGTGTTTTTACCTGTTAATATTGTACAATTGTTCATAATCATATTGAAAACCACTATATATGTTGCGACTTATCTTAATTGGGATGGTATTATATGCACACCGAATCCGCTGCAAAGTTACAATAAATTATTCGATTTTTGCACTAACTAAAGTAAAGAATTTCAATGCTTCCTGAATTTTGCCTTTCCTTTTTTATCCAAATCTGCAAAAAATAACGGCATAAGCAAATAGGTATATATCGAAAGGCAAAAAATGGCGAATACTGTTTGTATTGGATACTATATCAAAGATTTGTCGTATCTTTGCACCTGAAAGAGTTATTTGATAGTAAAACACCGCAAAACGCTGAAAATCGCACGGTTTCCTAGTCGTTACCATTACTTTTCAGATACTCCGTTAAATGTTTATTCATCAAACGGTTAGACGAAACCGTTCAGAATTTAAAATAAAAAACCATTCACCACAGATTATATAATTTTACATAAAAACCGAATGAAAACAATTTGCATTGGTATAATCTGTGGTGAATTATAAATCTAATATCATCATGAATCACGTTAAAAAACCAGACTGGCTTAAGATAAACATAGGGGCAAATGCTCGATATACCGAAACCAAACATATTGTAGATTCCCACAAACTACATACCATTTGCAGTAGCGGACGATGTCCCAATATGGGAGAATGCTGGGGAAAAGGTACTGCCACTTTTATGATAGGTGGCGAAATTTGTACCCGTTCCTGCAAATTTTGCAACACACAGACCGGACGGCCTCTTCCGTTAGACCCTGAAGAACCTACCCATGTAGCAGAGTCCATTCAACTCATGAAATTATCTCATGCCGTTATTACCTCTGTAGACCGTGATGATCTAGATGATTTGGGTGCTGCCCATTGGGCTAAAACGATTTCAGAAATCAAGCGCTTGAATCCGGAAACCACAACCGAAGTTTTAATCCCTGATTTTCAAGGAAAGAGCGAACTGATTCAGCTAGTCATTGACGCCAAACCAGACATCATTTCACACAATATGGAAACCGTACGCCGCATCAGTCCCCTGGTACGAAGCGCAGCCAACTATGCAACCAGTTTAAAGGTCATCAAACAAATAGCCAATAATGGTATTACAGCTAAATCCGGTATTATGGTAGGTTTGGGAGAACGCCCGGAAGAAGTAGAAGAAGTCATGGACGATTTATTGGCACAAGGCTGCAAGATACTTACTATTGGCCAATATCTACAACCTACCCACCGCCATTATCCGGTAGCGGAATATATTACTCCCGATCAATTTAAACAGTATAGAACAATTGGATTAAAGAAAGGATTCCGAGAAGTGGAAAGCGCACCTTTGGTACGTTCCTCCTATCATGCAGAAAAACATATAAAATTTAAAGGGTAACGAGTAAACCAACTTTATATCTTTTTTGTTATAAAGATATAAATAGAGATAGAGAGAATGAAATCGTTACTGGAATACAAGAATTTAATCATGTCCACAGGGTTAATACCAGCCATTGTATGCATGATTTTCTGCATTTTCTTTCAAGATGCAGTTGTTTTGTATGTCTGTAGTTTGGCTAGCATTATTTATATCCTATACAGACTTGTCAAACCTCCTGTTTATCAGCCAAATCTAGTATTACTACATGGAACTTTGGCATTAATCATTGCATCCATCATAAAAGGCATAAGCGGAGATATGCTTATTCCGGACCGAACAGTTCCCATTACGCTAGAAATACTGATACTCTGTTTTTCACTACTCTATCTCATGGTCCCCAATTTTTATACAAAACTATTCTCCTACTTTCATTATAAGATATCTATTCTGAACTGTTGGGCCACACAGGTTATAGCTGTTTTATCCGGCATTCACCTGTTTGCTTCCTGCATAATTTATTTATTTTTCAGTCCACTATCTTATAATACCCTTTACGCTATGACCCACATCATCCCTCCTTTGATATATGTCATTTGCATTATTGTCAATCATGCTTTTGTGAAAACAATCAGTTTAACCTATAAAAAAATGCCTTTTTTACGTATCGCCCCTATTTGCAATGGAAAGATCTATGTTGCTCCCCGCAGTTATCAAGGTGAAGAACCCGGCAAGTTGGACATACCTATGGAAGACTACATTTATGCCTGCAAGACAGATACGGATAAATATGCCAAAGAAGTAGAAAATAAATATAGCAACCATATTACCGGACAACCGGAACCACGCTTCAGTTTGAAACATTTGGTAAAAGAAACCAATGGAGTTAAAAAAACCATCATGCTATATATTCTTCCTTTAAACGATGAAGAACAGATACATTTTACCGGAGGAAAATTTGTAACTCCCGAAGAAATAGAAATGAATTCTGCCCAATATAGTTCTTTTCTAAAAGAAGAAATAGATCATCTGAACATAGTGACACAGATGTGGGAGGAATTTAAATGAATATCTGTTATCGCATTACTTATAAATCAAGAAAATACAGGGAATCTTCGATAAATCCGGCAATTTCCCCTGCCACTCCTTTATTGTCTTAGTCTTTATATATTCTCCTTCACACGTAATATTGGCAGCAATACAAAGTTTGGTTTGCGGACGGCAATTCTTAAGAATATCTTCCGCCATCTTATTATTACGATAAGGAGTTTCAATAAAAAGCTGCGTCTGATCTTCTGCATAAACACGCTGCTCCAATACCTTAATACGTTTCGCACGCTCACCAGGCTCAATAGGCAAATAACCATGAAAAGCAAAACTCTGTCCATTAAAACCCGATCCCATAACAGACATAATAATAGAGGAAGGTCCTACCAAAGGCACCACTTTAAGATTCTTACGCTGAGCAATAGCAACCACGTCCGCTCCAGGATCAGCAACAGCCGGACAACCGGCTTCAGAAATAACTCCCATGGACTGTCCGGCCAACAAAGGTTTCAGATAACCGGAAATATCTTCAGGAGAAGTATGTTTGTTCAATGGATAAAAAGTCAATGCATCTATGTCAATCCCGCGATCTACCTTTTTCAAAAAGCGACGTGCCGAGCGTACATCTTCTACAATAAAATGTTTGATGCCGAGAATGACCTCTTTATTATACACAGGCAACACATTTTCCACAGGAGTTTCGCCTAATGTGACAGGCAATAGATACAAAGCAACTTCCATCATACTACTAATCAATCAAAATATCAAGGTTTGAAATCTGTTTCAGCCAACATCTGATGATAATCCGTCTTAGCCAACAAATCCTTTATTGTCATATCAGGATGCTTTTTCATATATTCATCAATCAGCAAAATCCCCATCCATACTCCAATACTTGCAGGAGTTTTCTCACCCATAATAGAAATAAAGGGATCCTTGCGTATATAAGTACGTACAACAAGGGGATCGGTAGCATATAAATGACCATTTTCAACCATTGTCTTCCACAGACTTGTTTTATTCTTCCTGCACCACTCAGCCTCATCCTCACTATATCCCATCTCTTTCTCAAAAGATTCATACCCTAAAATATGAGCCACTATCCAATTTATCTTTCCACGATGCATAATCATATCTAATAAAGTACGACCAGGCTGCCATGGCAAAGGATACTGACTCAGCAAATAAAAGGTAAAACAATCCGGAACAATACGATCAGGCTCCATACTGCGACATTGATAGTCATAATAGAAGCGTTTATATAAAGGATAATCTGCTCCCATATACTTATCAATACTAAAACCCAAAATACTATCCCCAACTACAACAGACTGATTCAGAGCAGCTATTTGAGCATAAAAATGAGGAACGAACAATGTAGGAACCTCTTTTTTCAAACGTTTAAAACCTTTGGTCAGTTTTTCCTCAACCCAACCAAGATCCTTAAATTTCTCTTCGGCATCGTGCATCAAAGTCAATAAAGTAGAATCCGAATAATATTCCAACATCCGGTCGTTAATCTTCATGTCATCCACCTCACCTATCGCCAATACATCTTCTATCAACAGCTTGGTAACCTGAGGATAGTCCGTATTCATTTTTTGCAGTGCCGAGAAACTATTCATCGTGACATACTCATACTGCAAACGATCATAACGGGCAACTCTTACATCCACATCAGCAGTATTGCCACTCTTCCCATCCCACTGACAGGAGGAAAGAGCAACAAGACATACTACTAATATGAATATAATTTTGCGCATCATCTATTTCTTATCCGTAAATGATGTTTCCGTTTTCGTCTTTATATTCATCCAGACCTTTTTCATAAGTTGCCATAGCACGCAAACTCATACCTACACTGGAGAAACCTCCATCATGATATAAATTCTGCATAGTCACTTTACGAGTCAGGTCAGAGAACATTACAATGCAGTAATCTGCACATTCGTCTGCCGAAGCATTGCCTAATGGTGACATACGGTTAGCAAAGTCAAACAGCTTATCCATACCTTTCACACCTGAACCGGCAGTAGTCATGGTCGGTGACTGAGATATGGTATTCACACGCACATGATGTTCACGACCATAAATGTAACCAAAACTGCGTGCGATAGATTCAAGCAATGCTTTTGCATCCGCCATATCATTATATCCATAGAATGTACGTTGTGCAGCAACATAACTCAAAGCCAAAATTGAACCATACTCCGCAATAGCATCCAGCTTTTTAGCAGCTTGAATCATTTTGTGGAACGAAACGGCAGATATATCCAGAGTCTTGCTCAACATATCATAATCGAGGTCATCATAAGTACGTTTCTTACGAACGTTAGGAGACATACCGATAGAATGCAGAACGAAATCTATTTTTCCACCTAATATTTCCATCGAACGTTTGAAAACATTCTCCAAATCTTCTACGCTGGTTGCATCTGCCGGAATTACCTCACAATTCAGTTTCTCAGCTAAAGCAGAAACTTCTCCCATACGGACAGCTACCGGAGTATTGGACAATGTAATGGACGCACCTTCTTCTACAGCCTTTTCAGCAACTTTCCATGCGATAGACTGTTCGTTCAATGCACCAAAAATAATACCTCTTTTTCCTTTCAACAAATTGTAACTCATACCTTCTTTATTGTTAAATTAGTTTGCAAAGATACAAACAAATAAATTAATCATAGCTTTTTTTGCACACAAATGAAGAAATAATGCAATTATAAAACTAATTTTTACCATTTAAGGTTTCAGCTAAATGAGAATTTAACAAAAAATCCACTTATTCTATCAAATAGTGCACATAAAGGACAATTCTTTCAGCTATATTTGCCATTGAATTAAGAGGTTTTTTCATAATATTTATTTAAGGTTAGAATTAGGTTAACATGAAACATTATTGCTGCTCCCGTAAATAGCCCGTGAGGGTCTTTTACGGGAGAGTGATAAGACTTCTTAAAGCAACAATCAACTAGATAATTATTAATCTTAAACATATATAATACCAATGACTACTTTAATAAAGAAGATTCTATTACTTCCTGCCACATGTTTAATTCCTTTTTTGACCGGATGTAATAATTGTCCGTCTACGACTATTGTAGAAGATATTATAGATCCCGCCATCTATACAAGCCTCCCTTTCAAGATGGATAAAGTTGAACAACCTACTTTCCCAGACTATTCGGTAAACATCATAGATTTCGGTGCCAAGCCAGACGGTATTACTTTAAACACAAAGGCTATTAATGATGCAATCCAACAGGTTAATGCCAAAGGAGGTGGCAAAGTCATTATTCCTGAAGGCTTGTGGCTAACCGGTCCCATCGAACTATTGAGCAATGTGAATCTATATACAGAAAAGAATGCGTTAGTATTATTCAGTGCAGACCATTCACTATATCCCATTATAAACACTTCTTTTGAAGGTTTGGAAACCCGTCGTTGCCAGTCTCCTATTTCAGCACGTAATGCTGAAAATATAGCGATTACAGGCCACGGAGTATTTGATGGTAATGGAGACACATGGCGTCCGACCAAGAAAGATAAACTGACTGAAGGCCAATGGAAAAAATTGGTCGCCTCCGGTGGTGTGGTAGATGCCGACGGAAGAATCTGGTATCCTAGTGAAGGTGCATTGAAAGGTGCTATCCTGTCAAAAGACAACTTCAACGTACCTCGTGGAGAACTTACCGATTCTGACTGGGACTACATGCGCGACTGGTTACGTCCTGTATTGCTAAGTTTCATCAAATGTAATAAGGTATTGCTGGAAGGAGCGACATTCAAAAATTCACCCAGTTGGTGCTTACATCCGCTATCATGTGAAAATATTACAATTAATAAAGTTACTGTTTCTAATCCTTGGTACTCACAAAACGGAGATGCTCTTGATTTGGAATCATGTAATAAAGCATTGATTATAAACAACTCATTTGATGCAGGAGATGATGGTATCTGTATAAAGTCAGGAAAGGACGAACAAGGGCGCAAACGCGGTGAACCTTGTCAAAATGTTATCGTTATGAACAACACCGTATTACATGGACATGGAGGTTTTGTTGTAGGTAGTGAGATGTCAGGAGGTGTAAACAACATATATGTAGACAATTGTACTTTCATGGGTACAGATGTTGGCTTACGCTTTAAAAGTAATCGTGGGCGTGGCGGATTGGTAGAGAATATCTACATCAGCAATATCAACATGATTAATATTCCGAACGAAGCATTAATATTCAATTTATACTATGGTGGAAAAGGTCGTGGTGAAGATCCTAATCAGGATGAAAAGAAAGCAGAAACTACCATCCCTCCTGTAACAGAAGAAACTCCGATATTCCGTAATATCTTTATCAAAGATGTAACCTGTAACGGAGCAGGCAGGGCTGTGTTCTTCAATGGCTTGCCTGAGATGAGAATCAAGAATATCAATATGGAGAATATCATCGTATCTAATGCTAAAGAAGGTGTAGTATTAAGCGAAGCCGACGAAGTTAATATGAAAAATATCAAAATAGAGTTATTAAAAAGTGGAAAGAACTTGAAGATGCAAAATGTTTCCAATGTAACGATAGACGGAAAGAATCATGCTGAAATCGGGGCACAAGGAGAAGAACTCAACTTCTAATTCTTACACCCATTAGTGCATTTCTCCACTTAATTTATAAAAATAGTAAAGCACGGATTGCACGGATAAACACGGTTTTCATACTAACACTGTGTAATCCGTATGATCCGTGCTTAAAATAATAAACTATACATCATTATGAAAAAGCGCTCAATTATTGTCCTCACATTATTAGCAGGATGCTTTACCAACTCTTTTGCACAAAAAGGCGAAAAGACACTGACCGTAGAAGTCAGCAATGAATGGACTCAAAATAAGACCGACGAACCGATAGTGATAGATTTAAATAACCTGAAAGCAGGTTTCAACATCAAATCCGCCACTGTATGGGAAGGTAATAAAGAAATTCCGTCCCAACTGGACGATCTGAACGGTGACGCACGTGCTGACGAACTGGCTTTCCTCATCGATATGCCAGCCAAAAGCAACAAAAGTTTCCGTATAATTCTCTCTTCAGAAAAAAGTGAAAAAAACTATCCGGCACGTACTTATGCCCAAATGAAAGCTTACGGACATAACAACAAATTCGCCAATATTACGGGATTTTCAGCGGCAGGAACCGAGAATGTATATAGTTTTGTTTACCATCACGGACCGGCTATAGAGAGTGAATTAGTTGCCTATCGTATCTATTTCAACGAAAAACAGACGGTAGATCCATATAGCAAAGTAAATAAAAGACTGGAAATAAAAGAGACTTGTTTCTACCCTACCAAAGCGCAACGTGCCAACGGCTACGGAGATGATGCGCTACGTGTTTACAATAGTGGTGGTGTAGGTGCATTAAAAGGTTGGAATGGTACTGAGGCGACCCACATAAAACCAGTAGTAAACCGCACGGAACGTGTACTAGCCTCCGGTCCTGTACGTGCCATCGTCGAAGCAGAAGTCATCGGTTGGGAATATCAAGGAAACGATTTGAACATGATCAATCGATATACCATCTATGGCGGTCATCGGGACATGAAGGTAGATGTCCTGTTTGACCGTCCGCTTAAACAGGAAGTCTTTGCAGCAGGTGTACAGATTCTGAAAGAAGGAGGTCACATGAGCGACCATAAAGGACTGACTGGAAGCTGGGGAACCGACTGGCCTGTCACAGACACCATAGGTTATGTGAAGGAAACAACAGGTATGGGAACTTTCATTCCTAAATATATCGGTAAAGAAGTACAAGACGGATCAAACTACTTATATACCTTACAAGCACCGGGGCAACAGCATTTCCACTATTACGTTACTTTCACCTCAAAAAAAGAAAGTTTCGGATTTAAAGATATGAAAGACTGGTTCAATTATCTTCCCCAATGGAGAAAAGAATTGGAACATCCTTGCAAAATTACGATTAAATAAAAAATCTAAAACCATGAAACGACTAATCACTCTCTGTCTGCTAGGAGGCTGTTTTTTATCTGCTCCCGCACAGAATTATGTATCCCAAGCCTGGGTGGCCGACCAAGGCAATGGGACCTACAAAAATCCAGTCCTGTATGCGGATTACTCCGATCCGGACGTTTGCCGTGTAGGAGACGATTATTATTTGACCTCATCCAGTTTCAACTGTCTGCCCGGTTTACAAATATTACACTCCAAAGACCTTGTCAACTGGACTATCATAGGTGCGGCTGTACCCTACGCACTGCCCCCTGTTACCGATGTCCGTCCTGAACATGGCAACCGTGTATGGGCACCCAGTATCCGCCACCATAACGGTGAATTCTATATATTCTGGGGTGACCCGGACCAAGGAGCATTCATGGTGAAAGCCAAAGATCCGAAAGGTCCCTGGAGCGAGCCAGTTTTGGTGAAAGCCGGAAAGGGCATCATCGACACGACTCCATTATGGGATGATGACGGTCGTGTATATCTGGTTCACGCTTATGCAGGAAGCCGGGCCGGACTGAAAAGTGTAATTACAATTTGTGAGCTAAGTGCTGATGCAAGTAAAGCTATCACACAATCCCGTATCATTTTCGATGGTCATGAAGCACATCAGACTTGTGAAGGGCCCAAATTCTATAAACGTAATGGATACTATTACATCTTCCATCCGGCAGGCGGCGTTCCTACAGGATGGCAAGTCGTACTTCGCTCAAAAAACGTATACGGTCCATACGAATGGAAAACAGTATTAGCGCAAGGCAACTCTCCCGTCAACGGACCTCATCAGGGAGGCTGGGTGGACACCCCTACGGGAGAAGACTGGTTCATGCACTTCCAGGACGTAGGTGCTTACGGACGCCTGGTTCACCTGCAACCTATGAAATGGGTTGATGATTGGCCCGTCATAGGTATTGATAAAGACGGAGACGGCTGTGGCGAACCTGTTCTGACTTATAAAAAGCCTAATGTAGGTAAGAACTATCCTATTTGTACTCCGCAGGAAAGTGACGAGTTTGATGGTTATACATTGTCTCCTCAATGGCAATGGCAGGCTAACATCAATGAAAAATGGGCTTATTTCAACGGAGGAGAAGGATTTGTACGTCTATACTCCTACCCGGTTCCCGAAGATTATAAGAGTTTATGGGATGTTTCTAATCTGATGCTACAAAAGACTCCGGCTCCCAATTTCACTGCCACCACCAAGCTTACTTTCAAGCCGACAGAAAAATATAAAGGTGAACGTACGGGACTGGTTGTAATGGGAATGGATTATGCCGGATTAGTTGTTGAAAACACAGACAACGGACTCGTCCTGTCACAAGTGGAATGCCTGAAAGCCGATCGAGGGGGTACTGAAAAAGTAAATGCTTCCGTTCCCTTAAAAGACGGCACAATCTATCTTCGCGCTAAATTTTCCGCAAAAGGAGACAAGATTAAAGCCAGTGAAGGCGGTCACGACCTGTTAGTGAAATGTAACCTCAGTTACAGTACGGACGGCAAGAAATTCCAGCCATTAGGAGAAACTTTCCAAGTAAAAGAAGGTAAATGGATAGGAGCCAAGGTAGGTATCTTCTGTACGCGCCCCGCTATTGTAACCAATGACGGAGGATGGACGGACGCTGACTGGTTCAGAATTGAAAAATAAAGAAGATATTCTATATACATTGTACTTTTTGCATTTTTATTTGATGTAAATCGCACATTTTGCCGGTTAAATTCCTAATTTTGTGCCATAAAAGGCATCTATGGACAATAATGCAAGAAAATACAATAAATATGATGAAGTAGACGAAAGGATATTAGCCCTCTTTACTGAAAACAAAGAAGAAGCCTTTCGTCTGCTTTATGATACTTATTACCTTCCCTTATGCCTTTACTCTGTACAGTTCACAGGCTCTACGGAAACTTCAGAAGATATCGTGCAGAATCTATTTGTCAGTTTCTGGGACAAGAACTCGCATACTGCCATTTCCTCCAACCTACATGCTTGGTTGTTCAATGCCGTCCGTTTTTCCTCACTGACCAAAGTACAACGGGAACGCTATTTCTCCTTAGACGAGCTGGAGGAAGAATCTTATTCTCCCATCGATGACTTTTATGATGAAGAAGAACTGTTGCAAAAAAGAAGCCAGTTGCTGGCCGAATTAAAAAAACTGCCGGAACAGGAATACAATGTTTTAGTCAAGATTGTTCTGGAAGACAAAAAGTACAAAGAAGTAGCCGAAGAACTCCATATTTCCGTAAATACAGTAAAAACTCATTTATCACGCGCATTAAAAATGTTGCGTCGTTTCAATATGATAGAAATCCTAATCTTATTTAATTTATAATTTTCTTCAGATTTTTGTCACCCGTTTTGCGTATTTGTGATACTTAGTGTTAAACAGTACAACAATTATGCAAAAGAGTAAAACAGAAACCTTAATTCAAAAATACCTGTCCCACCAACTCAATGAACAGGAATTTAAAGAATTAAAACAATGGATTGAAGAAGACGCTTCACATAAAGAAATTTTTGTGAAGTTACTTTCACTCCGCCATGTCAATAACCAACTTAACTTATTACAACAGTTTGATAAAGAAGCTTCATGGGAAGCTATTCAAAAACGTTGCAAGCAGCCCCACTCTATCCGCTATCGGGTTGCGATTTATTCATCTGCCGCTGCGATAGCTGTTATCATAGGGATTGCTTCCATTTTATATTTTAATAACCGGAATCTGACGCCTGCCATTACCCAAAGCG
>ERZ1023881.260-NODE-260-length-18916-cov-7.571656_pt1 | contig 18916 bp, 17 predicted proteins | sample MGYA00380393_ERZ1023881 | MGnify/ENA primary metagenome ERZ1023881 (study PRJEB33179, sample SAMN07449004) | human gut metagenome | biome: Human-gut; feature: Human associated habitat; material: Faeces | host: Homo sapiens | place: India: Bhopal | collected... | reverse complement strand
CCGGACTGTCTCCGCTTTCGCTTCGTCAGTCCGGTTAAGGCACACCCTACACAGGACGCTTTTTATTCATGTCTACTAATCTTGGGGCGGTTCACATCGCCATGATGCTACCCTGCCTTTGTTTTTTTACGAATGGCTCTGACGTACATTGTTCCTGTCCGGTACTGCATGAACCGAGGTTCTGCAAACGGTGCTCCGGCAGGCGGTGCTTTCTTGGTAGACATTCCTGAAGATTGGGAACCGCGGGCTAAGCAACAGCCCACTGGGCTGATTGCTTACGGCACTTCGTGCCGCCGCCCTGTTCTCGTCCTGCACCGCCCACGCAAAAAATCCCAAGTCAAACGACTTGGGATTTTTGTGGTGGAGCATTCTCCACAGCAGTCGAACCCGAAGGATTTATACGTTGGGGCGTGCGAAGCCCCAGACCCTGCCGGGAACGAGTACGGCAAACTGGAAGTTGTTAATCCACCCAAAACACTCTGTTGTCTTTTCTCTTTGCAGGTTTGGGGAATTTGCCATCAACATAACCAACGGCACAATGACCAATTCCTTCCCACTCTCCTTCGATTCCGATTTCTTTTAATAATTCCTGATATTCCGGAAGCTCAAACTCTTCTTTCGCTCTATGAATCCAAATGCTGCCTAAGTTAAGCGAATGCGCTGCAAGCATCATATTTCCCATAACCAGACTTCCGTCATAAACTCTGTTTGCCCAGTTTTTATCTGCTAATACAATTAAAATAGCAGGTGCTCCATAAAATGGATCGAATCCTTCTTTCCAGCCGCCTATTTTTGCATTGATCGCTGATAATCTGTCTCGAAGTTTTTTGTTTGTTACCGCAATCGTGATGGTTGCCTGTTTTCCCATGCCATTTGCAGCATACAATCCGGCTTCGATAATCTGTTCCAGATCTTCTTTTGTTGGCATATCCGGCTTAAATTTGCGAATGCTTCGACGTTCCTCCATTGCTTTAATGATTTCGTTCATTTGTTATTCCTTCTCAACATAGTCAATTCTTTCGATCTTAAAAATGACAGGTCTTGTTCCATCCGAACAGCAGGTGATCATTTCATTTTCCTTCTTCATCCAGCCCTTCATAATGGAACCGCCTTGTAATCCGGTATAAATATATCGTGAAATAGCATCCCATGCCTCAGAACAAAATGGCATTTTCGGACCGCCTGCAACGGTATCTGCATCACCACTGGTCTTTACCAAGGTATTTAATCCTATGTGCCAGAAATCATCTCTTTCCTCATCTCGGTAAAAAATAAATTCATCTCCCACATTGTAACAAGGGCAGACACCCGAAATCGGATCATCACAATACTGCTGCTGTAATTCTGGATAGAGCTTTTTATCTAATACGGTTACTTTAACTTTATGTTTCATCTCATTCATCTCCATTTCACTTGATTCGTTACTGAATATATTGTATCATGAGGATATACTAACAACAAGTACGATATTTTAGAACATATACTATACTTAAATACAGTGTCAGGAGAATTGTTATGTCAGACGATCAAAAACATGAACAACGTCGGTTTGCGATAGAGGGTATTAAAAATACTGGTTTTTACTATACAAAGTCTTTGGTTGACGGGAAATATAAACTCCCTATCCTTTATTGCCTGCAATTAGATGGTCCAACAAGGTATAATGAACTTCAGCGTAAGATGGAAACAGCCACTTTCCGATCATTGTCAAAAGCATTAAAAGAATTAGAGGCCGATGGTCTTATCATTCGCAAGGATTATGGGGAAATTCCGCCACGAGTTGAGTATAGTCTTTCTGAACGCGGAAAATCCTTAGAACCTGTATTAGATGCTTTCTGCCTTTGGGGACAGGAACATAGAAATGACTGATAAGATTATGAATTTGCCTTTTAAACAAACAACGATTTGTTGAACTGAGCCGAGTATACCACACTCCCCCGTGAAAGAATATCCCCGATATAGTGAAATTTTTCCGGTTTCCTGCGTACGCAGCGATTGCCCCGAAACGCGCCATATAACAAAAGGCAGAATACTGCCGTCATAGTGATACCCTGCCTTTGTTTTTTACGAATGGCTCTGACGTACATTGCTCCTGTCCGGTACTGCATGAACCGAGGCTCTGCAAACGGTGCTCCGGCAGGCAGTGCTTTCTTGGCAGACATTCCTGAAGATTGGGAACCGCGGGCTAAGCAACAGCCCACTGGGCTGATTGCTTACGGCACTTCGTGCCGCCGCCCTGTTCTCGTCCTGCACCGCCCACGCAAAAAATCCCAAGTCAAACGACTTGGGATTTTTGTGGTGGACGGTACAGGACTCGAACCTGTGACCTCCTGCACGTCAAGCAGATGCTCTACCAGCTGAGCTAACCGTCCATATTCTGTTTTGCTGTAGTCAGCTCAATTATGATAGCATAGGATGGAATAAAAATCAAGCCTTTTTTGCAAAAATCCTCAAAAAATCCTTCCGGGGCTGGCCGGGACGCCTCTGCCGGAGGGGCGGGAAAGCGGGCGAAGGCTGGGAGTTAAAAGGTTATCGTTGCCCCTTTTTTATAGGTGTGCTATAATAAGATGATTACAATAGGAAAGGTATCGCAGAATGAGAGTATTGGGCATCGACCCGGGCTACGCCATCGTGGGATGGGGCGTGGTGGATTACGCGGGAAACCGCTTTGCACCGGTGGATTTTGGCGCAGTGTGTACCGACGCCGGCGTGCCGTTCGAGCGGCGGCTGGACGAGGTGTATGCGGGTGTCAAGGAGGTCATCGAGCGGACGCGGCCGGAGGTGCTGGCCATCGAAAAGCTGTTCTACCAGCACAACCAGACCACCGTTATCGGCGTGGCCGAGGCGCGCGGCGTCATCCTGCTGGCGGCGGCGCAGGCGGGCCTGCCCATCTACGAGTACACCCCGATGCAGGTCAAGCAGGCCGTCACCGGCTACGGCAAAGCCGTGAAAAAGCAGGTGCAGGAGATGACCCGCATCCTGCTGCATCTGCCCGCCATCCCCAAGCCCGACGACACCGCCGACGCGCTGGCGATGGCCATCACCTTCTGCCACACCAACGGCAGCCAGCTCAACCGCTTCGTGCGGAGAGTGCCCGGCCCTATCTGACCCTCTCAGGCGCTTTGCGCCAGCTCCCCCAGAGGGGGAGCCCTTGGCAGGCCGGACAACTTTGTTCCGGACGCTCAAGGCTTTTTAATGGCGCAAAAGAGAGGGCCCTGCTTACGGGGGAAACAGGGCGCTACAGTTTCCGAAACAACAAAACTTTCTCGTATCCGATAGACCTGCCCGGCACGCCAGTGGCTCTCCCACAGGGAGAGCTGGCAATGCCGGCAGGCATTGACTGAGAGGGCTATTATGATATACAGCTTAACCGGAAAAATCATCAAAAAGACCCTGAACGCTGTGGTCATCTGCTGCGGCGGCGTGGGGTACTATGCCCAGTGTCCGGCCAGCGTGGCCGGTGCGCTGCCCGGCGTGGGAAACGAAGCCACCATCTACACGGTGATGAACGTCACCGAGAACGACGTCAGTCTCTACGGCTTTGCCAGCGAGGAGCAGCAGGCATGTTTCGAGCTGCTCACCTCGGTGTCGGGCGTGGGTGCGAAGGTGGGCCTTGCCATCCTGAGCGTCATGGAGCCCGACCGTGTGGCGCTGGCCATCTCGGCGGGCGACCACAAAGCCTTCAAGGCTGCGTCCGGTGTCGGCCCCAAGCTGGCCCAGCGGATCGTGCTGGAACTGAAAGATAAGGTCGCCAAAGGCTTTGCCGCCGGCATCGACCTGGAAAACGTGGCGGGCGCTGCTTCGGACACCGCCGCCGCACAGGGAGCGGGACAGGCCATCGCCGCGCTGGTGTCGCTGGGCTACAGCCAGAGCGAGGCCGCGCTGGCCGTCTCCAAGATCGACGGTACGCTCCCGGTGGAAGAGATCATCAAGCTGGCGCTGCGCAGCATGGCGGGCAGGAGGTAAACGATGCAGGACGATACCGCGCTCTATGGCGCAAAAATGATGCAGCCCGGGATGACGGCGGCGGACAGCGAGGAAAACAACCTCCGCCCCCAGCATCTGGAGGACTACATCGGACAGGAAAAGGTCAAGCAGAACCTGAAGATCTATCTCGAAGCGGCCAAGCGCCGGGGCGAGCCTATGGACCATATCCTGCTCTACGGCCCTCCGGGTCTGGGCAAGACGACGCTGGCGGGCATCATCGCCAACGAGATGGGGGTGCAGATCCGCATCACCAGCGGCCCGGCCATCGAAAAGCCCGGCGACCTCGCCGCCCTGCTGACCAATCTGCAGGAGGGCGACGTCCTCTTCATCGACGAGATACACCGCCTCTCCCGGCAGGTGGAAGAGGTGCTTTACCCGGCACTGGAAGACTATGCGCTGGATATTATGATAGGCAAAGGCCCCAGCGCCCAGAGCATCCGCATCAATCTGCCCCGGTTCACGCTGGTGGGTGCGACCACCCGTGCGGGCCAGATCACCGGCCCTCTGCGCGACCGCTTCGGTGTGCTGCTCAAGCTGGAGCTTTACAGCCCCGACGAGCTGAGCGATATCATCATCCGCTCGGCGGGCATCCTCGACCAGCCCATCACCCCCGAGGGTGCTTATGAGCTGGCCAAGTGCAGCCGCGGCACACCCCGTGTGGCGAACCGCTTCCTCAAGCGTGTGCGCGACTTTGCCACCGTGCTGGGCGACGGCGTCATCGACCGGGACGTGGCGCTGCTGAGCCTCAAGCGGATGGACGTGGACGCGCTGGGTCTGGACGAACTGGACCGCAGCCTGCTCCGCGCCATCATTGAAATGTACAACGGCGGCCCGGTGGGTCTGGAAACACTGGCCGCAGCCCTCGGCGAAGAGGCCGTGACGCTGGAAGACCTGTGTGAGCCCTACCTGATGCAGATGGGCTTTCTGACCCGGACGCCCCGGGGCCGCTGTGCCACCCGGCTGGCCTATGAGCATCTCGGCCTGAAAGCGCCTGAGAGCGACAGCGCCGAGGACAATGGACAGCAGAGCTTATTTTAAGTGAGGTATTTACTATGGGAAAGTATTTTGGTACCGACGGTGTGCGCGGCGTGGCCGGCGCAGACCTGACCTGTGAGATGGCGATGCTCATCGGACGCGGCGCTGCCGCCGTGCTGACCAGCAGCACCGGCCACAAGCCCCGTATCCTCATCGGCAAGGACACCCGCCAGTCCGGTGATATGCTGGAGGCTGCCCTGACCGCCGGTCTGTGCAGCGTGGGCGCGGACGTCGAGAGTCTGGGCGTCGTCCCCACTCCCGCCGTGGCCTATCTGGTGCGCAAGTACAACGCCGACGCCGGCGTGGTCATCTCGGCGTCTCACAACCCGATGGAATTCAACGGCATCAAGATCTTCGCCGGCACTGGCTACAAGCTGCCGGACGAGGTGGAGAACAAAATTGAAGCCTATATCGACAATCAGTGCGCGGGCCTCAAGCTGGCCACCGGCGACGAGGTGGGCCGCGTGATCTGCCGCACCGACGGCATCAAGGACTACACCGACCACCTGTATGAGTCCATCAACGGCGACCTGTCCGGCCTGAACATCTGCATCGACTGCGCCAACGGTGCCTCCGCAGCAGCAGCCCGGCAGCTGTTCCCCCGTCTGGGCGCAAAGTGTACCTTTATCGGCGTGGAGCCTGACGGCAAGAACATCAACGCCGGTGTGGGCAGCACCCATCTGGACAATCTGGAAAAGGCCGTCGTCGAGGGCGGCTTTGACTGCGGCATCGCCTTTGACGGCGACGCGGACCGCTGCCTCGCCTGCGACGAGAAGGGGCAGGAGATCGACGGCGACAAGATCATCGCCCTGCTGGCCATGAACATGAAGGAAAAGGGCTGTCTGGACGGCAATACTGCGGTCGTCACCGTCATGTCCAACCTGGGCTTCATCAAGTTTATGGAGTCCCGGGGGATCCGCACCGAGAAGACCGCTGTCGGCGACCGCTATGTTCTCGAGAACATGCGGGAGAACGGCTACGCCATCGGCGGCGAGCAGAGCGGCCACGTCATCCTGCTCCACCACGCCACCACCGGTGACGGTGAGCTGACCGCCGGCAAGCTGCTCAAGATGCTGGCCGAGAGCGGCAGGAAAATGAGCGAGCTGAACGGCATCTACGCCCAGTACCCTCAGGTGCTGGTGAATGTGGCGGCCAATGCCGCCCAGAAGGCCGCCTACAAGGAAGACAAGGTGCTGGCCGACTTCATCGAGAACGAGCAGCAGAAGCTGATGGACATGGGCCGTGTGCTGGTGCGCGTCTCCGGCACGGAGCCGAAGATCCGCGTCATGGTGGAGGGCCGGGACCTCGAGGCCATCGACCTGTGCGCCAAGCGCATCGTGGATAAAATCAACGAGCGGATCATCGAAGGTTAAGATAGAGATAAAAAGCAGGAAGGAGGACGCATATGCGCCCTGCAGATACATGGAAAGACTACGAGCTGCTGGATGCCACCGACGGCAACCGGCTGGAACGCTGGGGCGAGACGCTGCTTGTCCGGCCTGACCCGCAGGTGGTGTGGAAGACGCCCCGGCAGAGCCCCCTCTGGGCCAAGGCGGACGCCGTTTACCACCGCTCCAATCAGGGCGGCGGCGAGTGGGAGTACCGCCGCCGTCTGCCCGAAAAGTGGAAGATCACCTGCGGCGAAGGGGAGGATAAGCTGACCCTCATCGTCAGCCCCACCGGCTTCAAGCACACCGGCGTCTTCCCGGAGCAGGCCGTCAACTGGGCCTGGTACGCCAGGAAGATCCGCGCCGCAGGCCGGCCCATTAAAATTTTGAACCTCTTCGGCTACACCGGCGGCGCAACGCTGGCCTGTGCGGCGGCGGGCGCTGCCGTCTGCCATGTGGACGCCTCCAAGGGCATCGTTGCATGGGGCAAGGACAATGCCGCCGCCAGCGGCCTCACCGACCGGCCCATCCGCTGGCTGGTGGACGACTGCGCCAAGTTCGTCGCCCGCGAGAAGCGCCGCGGCAACACCTACGACGGCATCATCATGGACCCGCCGAGTTATGGACGCGGCCCCGGCGGCGAGATCTGGAAGCTGGAAGACTGCATCTACGACCTCATCAGCCAGTGCGAAGAGGTGCTGAGCGACAAGCCGCTCTTCTTTGCGGTCAACAGCTACACCACCGGCCTTTCGCCCGCCGTCATGGAGTATATGCTCAAGACGACGCTGATCCCCCGCTTTGGCGGAAAGACCAGCTGCGACGAGATCGGCCTGCCCGTCTCCGCCACCGGCGGCGTCGTTCCCTGCGGCGCGACGGCGATTTGGGAGGAATGACGCTGAAAGGCTCTCCCCTTGGGAGAGCTGGCGCGTGAGCGCCTGAGAGGGCAAGCCCGTGACTCAAGGGCTGCTTTACAGCGATGATCAGCAGCCTTTGTCAGAGGAAAGCTATCGCTGAGCAGTTCTTTCCATGCGGACATCCTTGCCCTCTCCGTCACCTTCGGTGCCACCTCTCCCAAAGGGAGAGGCTTATACGAAGCGAGAAAGCTTCAACAAAGAATCTTAAAGAATGGGGTACAGCCCCTTTCAGAGGGGCGCACCACCAGAAAGAGAAAACAAATGAGTGAAACGATACTGACAGCAGAAAACTTAAAGTTCCGCTACGACTCGGAGCAGCCCGGCTACGCGCTCAACGGCGTCTCCATGCAGGTCGGGCGGGGCGAGTTCGTGGCCGTGCTGGGCGCAAACGGCTGCGGCAAATCCACCCTTGCCAAGCATTTCAACGCCATCCTCCTGCCGGAGGAGGGCAAGGTGTACGTCGAGGGCATGGACACCGCCGATGATGACAAGCTCTATGACATCCGCCAGACCGTGGGCATGGTGTTCCAGAGCCCGGACAACCAGATCGTCGCCACGGTGGTAGAGGAAGACGTGGCTTTCGCGCTGGAAAACCTCGGTGTTCCGCCGGAAGAGATGCGCCGCCGCGTTGATGACGCCATGAAGATGGCGGGCATCTACGAGTTCCGGGAGCGCGCACCCCACAACCTCTCGGGCGGCCAGAAGCAGCGCGTCGCCATTGCGGGCGTCGTCGCCATGCGCCCCGACTGCCTCATCCTCGACGAGGCCACCGCCATGCTCGACCCTCGCGGCCGTGAGCAGGTGATGCAGACCATCCACCACCTCAACAAGGATCTGGGCATCACCGTTGTGTCCATCACCCACTACATGGAAGAGGCCGCGCAGGCCGACCGTGTTCTGGTGATGAGCCAGGGCAATGTGGTGATGGAAGGCACCCCGAAAGAGGTGTTCAGCCAGACCGAAAAAGTCCGTTCTCTCCGCCTCGACGTGCCGCAGGCCGCAGAGCTGCGGGATGAGCTGGTCAAGGCCGGCATCCCCATGCCCGAGGGCATCATCGATACCGGCGAGTGCGCACAGGCTCTGTATGAGCTGCTGAAGTAAGGGGGGACGGAAACATGGCAAGCATTATCAAAGTAGAACACCTGAGCTATGTCTACAACCCCGGTATGCCGAACGCAGTCACCGCGCTGGACGACGTGAGCTTTGAGGTGGAAGAGGGCGATTTCGTGGGCATCATCGGAGCCACTGGCTCCGGCAAGAGCACCCTCATCACCCACATGAACGGTCTGAACAAGCCCACCAGCGGCAAGATCATCATTGATGGCCGCGACCTCTGGGCCGAGCCGGAAAAGATCCGGGATTTCCGTTTCCTGACGGGTCTGGTGTTCCAGTACCCGGAGTACCAGCTCTTTGAGGAAACATGCTATAAGGACATCGCCTTCGGCCCGAAGAATATGGGCCTCGACGAGGCGGAGGTCGATAAGCGCGTCCACGAGGCGGCAGAATTCGTCGGCCTCGATGAGGCGCTGTTGGAGCGCAGCCCCTTTGAGCTGTCCGGCGGACAGAAGCGCCGCGTGGCCGTGGCGGGCGTTATGGCCATGAAGCCCCGTATCCTCGTTCTGGACGAGCCAGCGGCCGGCCTCGACCCTGAGGGACGGGATGAGATCCTGTCCGAGGTGAAGGACTACCACAAAAAGACCGGCACCACGGTGCTTCTGGTCTCCCACAGCATGGAGGACATTGCCAAGTACGCCGACAAGGTGCTGGTGATGAGCCGGAAGAAGATCGCCATGTACGACACGGTGGAGAAGGTCTTTGCCCGCGCTCCCGAGCTGCTGGAACTGGGCCTCTCCGTGCCGCAGGTGACGAAGATCTTCCTCAAGCTGCGGGAGATGGGCGTGGACGTCCCGGCGGACGTCTACACCATCCCCTACGCCGTCAAGATGATCCTGGCGGCAAAAGCCCGGCGGGATGCAGGGGAGACCCTCGTCTTACCCCGGAATAAAGAACAGAAAGGGGGTGCAGCCGGATGCTGAGAGATATTACCATCGGCCAGCACTTCCCCGGCAACAGCCTTGTCCATCGTTTTGACCCCCGGCTCAAGCTGGTGCTGACCATCCTGTATATCGTGCTGCTCTTTGCGGCGTCCAACCCGCTGGGCCTTGCGCTTTCGCTGATCTTCCTCGCCGCGATGTACGCGGTGGCGAAAATCCCCTTCAGGCTCATCCTCAAGAGCCTGAAGCCCATCTTCCCCATCATCGTCTTTACGGCGGTGCTGAACCTCTTCTTTGTCTCGGGCGAGGGCGACCCGGTGTTCAAGCTCGGATTTCTGACCGTTTACGCGGAGGGCATCCGGTATGCTGTACTGATGGCGGTGCGCGTCATGGCCCTCATCGCAGGCACGAGCCTTTTGACCTACACCACCAGTCCCATCGTCCTGACGGACGCCATCGAGCAGCTGCTCAAGCCTCTTGGCAGGCTCCGCTTCCCGGTGCATGAGCTGGCCATGATGATGAGCATCGCGCTGCGGTTCATCCCTACCCTCATCGAGGAGACCGACAAGATCATGAACGCCCAGAAAGCCCGTGGCGCGCAGCTGGACAACGGCAGGATGACCGAGCGCATCAAGGCGCTGGTCCCGGTGCTGGTGCCGCTGTTCATCTCGGCTTTCCGCCGCGCCGACGAGCTGGCCATGGCCATGGAGTGCCGCTGCTATCGCGGCGGCGACGGACGCACCCGCCTCAAGGTGCTGCGGTGCGAAAAGCAGGATTATATCGACCTTGCAGTCTGCATTGCGTGTTTTGCGGTGATCCTCGCTTCGAGGTTGGTGTTCCCGAATTTCTAAAAAAGAGCAAAGCCTCTCCCTTTGGGAGAGGTGGCATCGCTTGCGATGACGGAGAGGGCAAGCCAGGAGCGAAAGTGCCGCTATGCAGCGATAGACAGAAGCCTTTGGCAGAGCGATGTTATCGCAGGGCTTATGTATCTTTGTCAGCATCCTTGCCCTCTCAGGCGCTTCGCGCCAGCTCTCCCAAAGGGAGAGCCTTTATGAGGAGAGCCAGAATGAATTATCTCTTAAAACTATCCTACGACGGCACGAACTACTGCGGGTTTCAGGTGCAGCCCAACGGGCGGAGCGTAGCTGCTGCGTTTCAGGACGCCCTGGAGGCGGTGCTGGGCTGTCGGCCCGACATCAAGGGCTGCAGCCGCACCGACGCCGGCGTCCACGCGCTGGGCTTCATGCTCAACTTCCACGCCGACACCCGCATCCCGGCGGCAAAGCTGCCGCTGGCGCTGAACCAGCACCTGCCCCCGGACATCCGGGCGCTGGAAGCGCGGGTGGTGCCGGACGATTTCCACGCCCGCTATGCGGCCCACACCAAGACCTATCTCTACCGCATCCACAACAGCCCGATCGACTCGCCCTTTGCCGCGCGGTATTACACCAAAGTGCCGGGGCGGCTGGATGCCGATAAGATGCAGCAGGCGGCGCAGTATTTTGTGGGAAAGCATGATTTCCTCGCCCTCTGCGCCTCGGGCAGCTCGGCTGCGGCTCACGGCGACACCGTGCGCACCATCACTTCCTGTGACGTCCGGCGCCGGGGCGACGACATCGACATCACGGTGACGGCGGACGGCTACCTCTACAACATGGTGCGCATCCTTGCAGGAACCCTCTGTGAGGCCGGTGCGGGGCGTCTTGCGCCTGAGGCCGTGCCGGGCATCCTCGCCAGCCGCGACCGCAAAAACGCCGGGCCGACGCTGGCGGCGAAAGGGCTTTTCCTCAAGAGCGTGGACTACGACACGCCTGTAGAATAACGCAAATACGACCGATGCTCCCGGAGGGAAAACGCCCCTTTGGGAGCACTGTCATTGCACGAAGGGACAGGAGAGTATGAGAAAAAGACAGCGCGGCCCCCGGCCTGTGTCGGACGAGCCGCTTTCGGCGGGACGGGTCGAATACCTCGAGCAGGCCCGCGAGCGGGTGCGGAACCGGCGCATCCGCCGCACGGCACTCATCGTCGTGGCGCTGACGCTGGTGGTGCTGTTCACCACCGGCATCGTGGGCAGCTCTGTTGCCATGGCCAAGGACTGGGCCGACACCGCCCGCATCCTGCTCTTCCCCGGCACGGGCTGGCCCCAGCAGACCGGCGTCATGGAGGTGAAACAGCTTGCCGCCATGAACAGCAGCTTTGTGGAGCTGGGCGAGGAAGGGTGCGTGGTCTGGTCCCGCACCGGCACCCGGCTCAACTCCATCCAGAGCGGCTACGCCCGCCCTGCGCTGGCTGTGGGCAAGAACCGCTTTGTGCTCTACAACCGCTCGGGCAATGAGCTGCGGGTGGAGAGCCGGACCCAGAATCTCTACACCAAGACGATGGAGAACAGCATCACCCTCTGTGCCATGGCCGACAACGGCACGCTGGCCGTCGTCACAGAGGACCCCGGCAGCGCGGCCCGGCTTCGGGTCTACTCGTCCTCAATGGAGCAGCTGCTGAGCTGGAGCCTCACCATCGCCGACGGCACCCCGCTGCGGCTGGCCTTTTCGCCGGATGGGCGGCGGCTGGCAGTGGCGGCGGTGACAGTGAACGGCGGCCAGATGGTCACGAATTTCTATGTCGTCACCCTGGCGCAGGGCGACCCCCTGCTGGTGGGCAGCGGAAGCGGCGCGGCCCAGTGGCTGAGCTGGACCGGTTCCCAGAGCATCCTGGCCGTCTGCGACAGCCGCGCTGTCCTCTACAACGCATCGGGCGGCGAGCGGGCAGCCTATGACTTTACCGGGCAGACCATCCGCGACATCTCGGTGGACGCTTCGGGCAATACTGCCCTTCTGCTGGCCTCCGGCCAGCTCTGTCAGGCCGTGATGCTGGGCCGTGACCTCGGCGTCGAGAACACCACGCAGGTGCAGGCGTCCAACCGCATCGTCCGGGCAGGAGACACCTTTTATCTGCTCACCGACAACGGCGTGGAGTGCCTTTCCACCGACGGCACCTCCCAGTGGACCCAGAGCCTTTCGGCCCGCCCGCAGGGTCTGCTGGCCGACCGCAGGCAGCTGCTGGTCCTCTGCGGCAATACGGTGCAGGTATTGACCCCGCCTGCGGCGGAAAATAACGCTCAAAGCAATACATAATAAGGAAAACAAGATATGTTCAAGAATCCGTCATTTCTTTTTGATATAGTATGTACCGTGGTCTGGCTGCTTCTGGCTGTGCGCTATGCCCGCAAGGGCTTTCTCGCAGCCAGTGTCCAGCTGGGCGGGAATGTCTTCAGCCTCGTGGGTGCCCGGGTCTTTTCGGGCTGGGCCGCTGCCGAGGTGTTCCAGCGCTTTCTGGCCGGGAGCTTCCGTACCCAGATCGCCGAGAGCATCTCGGCCGGAGGGGTCGTGGACCTGACCGGCATCGCGGACAAGTACGCGGGCTTTCTGCCCGAGGGCTTCCGCGCCTCCATCGTGGAGACCTGCGAGCGCTCCATCTCGGCTGTGCTCAGCGACAACGCCGTGGTGCTGGCGGACGCCATCGTCCAGAAGGTGCTGGCTCCGCTGCTCACGCCGGTCATCTCGGTCGTGCTCTTTTTCGTGGCCTTTGCCCTGCTGCGGATGCTGGTGAGTATGCTGGTCACCGTGCTGGGCCTCGTCAACCGGCTGCCGGTCATCGGCACCGTCAACCGCTGGCTGGGCTGGGTCACCGGCTGTGTCGCCAGCACCATGGACATCTATCTGATGCTCTGTGTGGTGTGGGCCGTCATCGTCATCACCGGCGGCAATCTGACCGTCCTGAACGATACGGTCATGAGCGGCAGCCTTTACTATAAAGCATTCAATCTGTTCAACCCCTTCCTGTAAAAGGGAGCTTTAGGAGGAACCTATATGGTCTGCAATCGCTGTCAGAAACGTCCGGCCATCATCTTCGTCCAGCGGATGGAGAACGGCCAGATGAAAAATGAGGGCTTTTGCCTGCACTGTGCGCGTGAGCTGCACATCAAGCCGGTGGAAGACCTGATGAAGCAGTTCGGTATGTCCGACGAGGACATGGATAACATGGAAAACCGGATGGAGAGCATGATGGATGAGATGGGGGACGCGAACCCCCTCTCCCTCATGATGAATATGGGCCAGCCCATGGGCGGCGAGGAGAACGAAGGGGACGACGACCTTGTCCCCGGCTCCAGCGCTACCTTCCCGCTGGGCGTCAAGGCGGAGGGCGATGCCGGAAACAGCAAAAAGGCCCAGAAGAACGGCAAGAAGCCGCCCCGCCGCAAATTCCTCGACACCTACTGCGAGAACCTGACCCGCAACGCCCGGGAGGGCAAGCTCGACGACATCGTGGGCCGCGACCGCGAGATCTACCGCACCATCCAGATCTTGAGCCGCCGCCAGAAGAACAACCCCTGCCTCATCGGTGAGGCGGGCGTCGGCAAGACGGCCATCGCCGAGGGCATCGCGGAGCGCATCGCCAGGGGCAATGTCCCTGTGGGCCTGAAGGATAAGGAAATCTTCCTGCTGGATCTGACCAGCCTCGTGGCCGGCACCCAGTTCCGCGGCCAGTTCGAGCAGCGGGTCAAGGGCCTGCTGAGCGAGGTCAAGGCCGCCGGCAACATCATCCTGTTCATTGATGAGATCCACACCATCACCTCCGCCGGTGAGAGTGAGGGTGCCATGAACGCGGGCAATATCCTCAAGCCCGCCCTCTCCCGCGGTGAGATACAGGTCATCGGTGCCACCACCTTCAACGAGTACCGCAAGTATATCGAGAAGGACCAGGCTCTCGAGCGCCGCTTCCAGCCCGTCCGCGTGGAAGAGCCCAGCGTGGCCGATACGCTGGCCGTCATGAACGGCATCAAGAAGTATTACGAGGAGCACCACCATGTGCAGGTGGATGCCGATGTGCTGAGCGCCATCGTCACCCTCAGTGAGCGGTATATCACGGACCGCTACCTGCCCGATAAGGCCATCGACCTGCTGGACGAAGCCTGCGCCTGCTGCAATCTCGCCCACCCGGTCATCTCGGAGTATCTCGAGATGCAGAAGGAGCTGGACGGCCTCAGGCAGGAAGAGGCGGACATGGAGCCCTCCGACGTCAATGAGGCCATCGACTACGAGCAGGTGGCCCAGCGGAAGACCCGCATCGCCAAGCTCGAGGCAGAGCTGCCCGCAAAGCAGGCTGCTGCCAGCGAGATCAAAGTGACCATGGACGATGTGGCCAAGGTCATCGAGCTGTGGACGGGCATCCCGGCGGTGAAGATCCAGGAGACGGAGTTCGTCAAGCTGGCCGGGCTGGAAGCCGAGCTGAAAAAGAAGATCATCGGTCAGGACGAGGCCGTCCATCTGGTGGCACAGGCCGTCAAGCGGAGCCGCGCCGACCTGTCGGGCCGCCGCCGTCCCGCAAGCTTTGTCTTCGTCGGCCCCACCGGCGTCGGCAAGACGGAGCTGGTCAAGCAGCTGGCAAACCAGCTCTTCGACGGCCCCGACCCGCTCATCCGTCTCGACATGAGCGAGTATATGGAGAAATATGCGGTGTCCCGCATGATCGGTTCGCCTCCGGGCTATGTGGGCTATGAAGAGGCCGGCCAGCTCACCGAAAAGGTGCGCCGCCGCCCCTACAGCGTGGTGCTGTTCGATGAGATCGAAAAGGCCCACCCCGACGTCATGAACATCCTGCTCCAGATCCTCGACGAGGGCAAGATCAACGATGCACAGGGCCGGACGGTGGACTTCTCCAATACGGTCATCTGCATGACCTCCAACGCCGGCAGCAGCGACAGGACGACCTCCGGCCTCGGCTTCAACAAGAGCGAGGAGCAGCTGAGTGAGGAAAAGACCCGCAAGGCTCTGAGCCAGTTCCTGCGGCCGGAGTTCCTTGGCCGTGTGGATGAGGTCATCGCCTTCAAGCCGCTGAGCCAGCAGACGCTGGAAGGCATCGCGGCTCTCATGCTGGATGAGTACAAGCCCAGCATGGAAGCCAAGGGCATCGCCTACAGCTACACCCCGGCGGCTCTCTCTGCCCTCGTGGCCAAGAGTCAGGGCGGCAAGTTCGGCGCCCGCGACCTGCGCCGCGTCATCCGCAAGGCTGTGGAGGATCCCGCCGCCGAGCGCATCATCGACGGCACCCTGAAAGCGGGCGGCAGCCTGACGGTGGATGCCGAAAATGGTGAAGTTATCTTGAAGTGAATGCTTGACTTTTCTGTACGATCGCATATAATAAAGACAGAAAGACAATGAATTCGTGCATAGAATCCACACCAAAAGAAGAAAACCCCTTCCTGGAGTTGCCGCTCCAAAGAAGGGGTCTTCTTTTTAGTGCTTACAGTCCTTGTTCAGCATTCTGTCAAGCCACTTGCTGATGAGATTCGAAGTCACACCAGCTGCGACAGATACCATGAAAGACAACATCTCGTGCATAGGACACACCTCCCTTCCCAATGAAATTGGGTCGGTAAGGACCGTGAGACAATTATAACATATAATTCGACCAAAAGATACAGTAAACGGCACTCCGAAGCAGTTCGGAGTGCCGTTTGTCATAGGCAGACTTAGTCGAGGGAGACCGGGAACTCGGGCTTGTTGGCCATACGGGCATTGGTGCGGCCCTCGGGGATGATCTCGCCGGCGGCGGTCAGCGCCAGCTTGGTGAGGGTGGGGCCTGCCAGCTCATACACCAGCACCGAGAAGAGCACGACGTTGCGCACCATATGGCCGTCGGAAAGCTCAGCGGCCTCGGCTGCCATGCCCAGCGCCACGCCAGCCTGCGGCAGCAGGGTGATGCCGAGGTACTTCTGGATGTTGCGGCTGCAGCGGGTGGCCCGGCCGCTGACGAAGGCGCCGGAAATTTTGCCCAGAGAGCGGAAGGCAATGTACACCACACCGATGAGGAGCACCAGCGGGTCGGAGAGGATGTTCAGATCCAGCTCTGCACCGCTGAGCACGAAGAAGAGGATGCTCACCGGCGACACCCAGCGGTCGAGGCGGTCCATCAGCTCATCGGAAGTGGGGCAGATGTTGCAGAACACCGTACCGGTCATCATGCAGACCAGCAGCAGCGAGAAGCCGCAGTGTATCGGCCCGATGTCGAAGGTGACCATGGACAGGCCCACCGTCAGCAGCACGAAGGCCACGGAAAGGCTCATGCGCTTGGAGCGGGAGTGAAAATAAATTTCCAGCTGGTTGAGCGCGAAGCCCGCCACAGCGCCCAGACCCAGCGAGAAGACGATCTCCACCACCGGCTCCACCAGAATACTGATGGCGTCGATGCGGCCCTGCTCGAGGGCGTTGGCAATGCCGAAGGAGGCGGAGAAGAGCACGAGGCCCACGGCGTCGTCGAGGGCGACCACCATCAGCAGCAGGCGGGTGAGGGGGCCGTCGGCCCTGTACTGCTTGACGACCATCAGGGTGGCGGCAGGGGCCGTGGCTGCTGCGATAGCACCCAGCGTGATGGCCGAGGCCATGGAGATGATGTCGGGCCGGATGAAGTGCAGGACGACCAGCGCCGCATCCACGAGGGCGGTGGTCATGACGGCCTGCAAAATGCCGACCGTGATGGCCTGTCTGCCCATGCTCTCAAGAGTCGAGAGGCGGAACTCGTTGCCGATGACGAAGGCGATGAAGCCCAGCGCCACCTGGGTGATGATGGACAGGCTGTCCACCTGCTCGAGGGTGCCGAAGCCGATGCCAAAATTACTCAGGCTCAGACGCCCCAGAAAGAAAGGCCCCAGCAGCAGGCCCGCCAGCAGATACGATGTGACCGCCGGCAAATGGATCGCCTTTGCGAGGCGCGACATCAAAAGACCTGCGATGAGCGCCGCGGAAAGGCAGATGAGAAGCTGTTCCATGCGATATTGCGGGCAGCAGCACGATACCGACGCGCAGCCGCCCTTTCCTCCTTTTTCTCAGTCAGGCGCGTTTCCTTGCCGCTTGCCAAAAGCCAAAAAACACAGCACTGTAATAAATTATACTATTCCGCTTTCTAAAAAGCAACATCCTTTCAGGCGGAAAAAGCGAAGATTTCTTAACAAATGGCCGAAAAAAGGCAAAAAAACAGGGCCGCTGCTCAGGCAACGGCCCTGTTGTATGCAACAATCGTGAATTTAGTTGAACTTGAAGATCTTCCGTGCGATGCGGTAGCCGCCTACCACGATGGCGTCGCCCTTGGGGAAGGGCAGGTTGGTCACGCCGCCAAAGCCGAAGCGGATGGAGCGGTAGACTGCGGCGCTGGTGTGCTCGCGCAGATACTGCCACAGGCCCTTCTGCTTTTCTTTCGCCTCGGCGCTGCCGTCCAGCAGCAGGAAGATGTCGCTGACGGCCATCATCATGGAGAGGTAGTGGAGCATATAGGCCCGCAGCTTCTTCTCGCCCTTGAGGGCGTCGAGGTCCTGACAGTCGATCATATGCCTGGTGACGCGGAGCTGCTGGTCCACGCGCTTGACCATGACGCTCTCGTTGACGCTCTGGTCGGCGCGGCCGATGAAGTAGCGGTAGAGGTCGAGGTTCATATAATACATGGTCTTGACGAAGGGCAGAGGCTGGTAGACGAAGATGTTGTCCACGTAGAAGGTGTGCTTGGGCAGCACCATGCCGCACTTGCGCAGCACCTCCGTGCGGTACATGACCGAGTGCATCAGCAGGTTCTGGTCGGGGCGGAAGTGGCCGACGTGCATCCAGGTGAACAGACGCTCCTGCGGGAAGATGTTGGTGTACCGCACAGTGTGGCGGGTGCCGTCCTCGGTGTGCTCGTAGACATAGTTGCAGATCATGAGGTCGGGGGCGGTGCCGCGGGTCACGAGGGTGTGCAGGCGGGCCAGCACCTTCTGGAGGGCGTCGGTGTCCAGCCAGTCGTCGCTGTCCACGACCTTGTAGTAGAGGCCGGTGGCGTTGCGGATGCCCTGGTTGACGCCCTCGCCGTGGCCGCCGTTCTCCTGATGGATGGCCTTGACGATGGTGGGGTACTTGGCGGCGTACTCGTCGCAGATGGCCGGGGTGTCGTCCTTCACGGAACCGTCGTCCACGAGGATGATCTCGGCCTGCTCCCCGGCGGAGAGCAGCGTTTCGATGCAGTGGCGCATATATGCCGCCGAGTTGTAGCACGGGACGGCAAAGGTGATGAGTTTCTGTTGCATAAGATAAAGCTCCTTATCGTGCTTGCCCGGCCATGTTCAGAACAAAATGGGCCGGAGATGGAGATATGTGTTCTTATTATAGCATTTTCGCGCACAAAAAGCTAGGAACACCAGCAAATACCTGCCAAAAAACGACGACAGAAGAGCGAGCTGATACCATTTCGGGCCGGGCTGTGCTATAATAATACGGATACAGATTTGAAAAACGCAGGAGGCACCCATGTCAGACCCGTATTCTGTCTTGAAAAAAGTTTTTGGCTACGACAGTTTCCGCCCCGGGCAGGAGGATATCGTCCGGCGGCTGCTTGCCGGGCAGGATGTGCTGGCGGTGATGCCCACCGGCGCGGGCAAATCCATCTGCTATCAGGTGCCGGCCCTGCTTCTGCCGGGAATCACCATCGTGGTGTCGCCGCTGGTGAGCCTGATGAAGGACCTGGTGGGGGCGCTGGTGCAGGCGGGGGTGGCGGCGGCCTTCCTCAACAACAGCCT
>ERZ1023881.254-NODE-254-length-19316-cov-37.205804_pt1 | contig 19316 bp, 14 predicted proteins | sample MGYA00380393_ERZ1023881 | MGnify/ENA primary metagenome ERZ1023881 (study PRJEB33179, sample SAMN07449004) | human gut metagenome | biome: Human-gut; feature: Human associated habitat; material: Faeces | host: Homo sapiens | place: India: Bhopal | collected... | reverse complement strand
AACACCGTAAAAACAGCAATCCGGAACTCTAGAATCAATTTTTATTTTGTAACAGTTTTTTACTCTTTGTACGATATTTGCAAGCGGACGGCGGACGCCGTCCGAATTAGGGTGTAACCCGTTCGTATAATCTTTGTTAAAAGAACAGCTTCCCGCATACACCCTATGCATAATTTCACTAAATTCGTGATATGTAGAACCTAAACCATACTTTATGTCATGCATTTCTATATGAAGGACCATCTTGGCAGTAACCGTCTCGTAGTGGACGGTAACGGCAACCTCGAGGAGTTGAACCATTGAAACTTTACCTAAACAAAAAGGTAAATTCGGAAGCCCTTCAAGAGGAAATTCAAAAAAAGGTAATCGTCTTGCCCCCGCACATCCAAATGCAAAACCAGATAGCGGAGAAGAATATCCACATATAAACTATTGGGATTTCACAAAAGGCAAACGAAATGCCGGAGGCGTTAGTGGTGCAGAACCTATAAAAAATAAGATATGGAGGATTTTAAAATAGACTTATTTGAAAAAGAAACGGGGGATTTGTTTCCCTCGTTTCAGAAAATGAATAAGATAAACTGTAATATTTGCTTCAAATTTTTTCGAAAGAATATTAAAGTATATGATTTACAAAAAACTGTTTTTGATAATTTTCAATCAAATGGTTTATTTGTTGAGAAGTATAATGCCCTTGATGAGTACTTCTCATTATTAGACTTATTTGCTGACTTGAATTTATGTTGTGATATTATATGTATTAATTGGGATGAGTTTAAAACAATTGACGAATTCCGTACAATAGACTTTTCTAATTATTTTAGTGATATATGGTTTCCATATGCTGATAACATAATAATATTTCCAAAAGATATGGCTATATTTGTTATGATTAGACATGATGGTGCAATCTATTATATTAAATGTGAATAAATATATAGGGTCCATGAAGATATGTTCATGAACCGTGATATAGTTCTCAAGTTGGGTGGTTAGGCGTTATCCAAAATCAGTTTGGGTTTGTTTTATAATAGTGTTGCGGAATTAAGGGTTTAAACATCCATTCCCATAATATTGAAAATCTTTATTTTTGCCCTATTCTGTAAACCTTTTTCATGTGTGCGTCAATAAATCCACATGAGGCAACAAGCGGCAAAACCTTTGCTTCGTCATCTGCTGTGAGGTGTCCGACACGCTCGGCTTTCACCGCCACACTCTTTCTTGCTTTCATCGGGAAAAGCTGCGCACAATCCAAACGGCTGTCTTCCTGCATCTCGGCTTTGAGTGCCGCCAATGCCCCTTTAACATCGTCAATCAACATGCCATTGACTCCTTGATAATCTGCACCTGGCGAATGTGGTTTACCATTGCGTCCGACGCACCGCCTGCACGTGCAATGTCAATGAGTGTAAGCATGTCTTTCTGTGGATCGTCTTTCATTCGCTCGCACACTGCATTGTAGGCATCATCGTGCGACAACTCCGAAAGCCGCTTTGAGTCAACACCACCGTATTTGGCTATAGTCTTGTCCAGTTCCTCTTTTTCCATATCGGCTATATAGTCCATGTCCGGTGCCGCCGTGGCATAAACCCTTTGGTTTTCGTCCACGCGAATAGAAGACGTAAAACCTTTGAGGTCTGCCGACTCGTCGCCGTTCTCTACCATCTTCACCACCTTGTAAGTGAGCGATGGAACGGGGCCTAACTGACGTGCCTTAAACGTGTCCTCGGCAATGGTCAAACCATAGGTAGCCAAATACTCACGTTGCGCAAAATACATGATTTTGAACAGCTTGATATAATCCACGCCTTCCTTGAAGTGCTGCAATATATACAGTACAACTGCTGCTATCTTGTTTATCTGCTCTGGTGATTTCATTTCGTTATAACGTATTGTTCCGCTGCAAAGATACTGCTTTTCGTACAAAAAAAATAATCAGTTACTTACTTATATGGTATTTTAACACAAAGTGTCATGGATGTAACTACCCCTGCCATGCCCTATCGCTGAGTAGTTACAAGAGCTTGCAATTAGATTAAATAATCTTAATACGGTCAAGAAATCGTGAGGTTTCCTTTGTAATATGTGTTGAAAACTGTAGTTTTACCGCCGATTTTTACAACATATATTATGGGAAAATTTGATTGTTTAAGAGGATGGCTTGCTGCGTTCCTTGTCGGCTGCATTGTGCTGACGGGATGCTCCGAGCAGAAAAAGAAGACGGAAAAGGCGCCCGTGAAGGTGGAGACACTTACCGTTGGCAGCTACGCCAACGGCGAGACCAACGACTATGTGGGCACCATTGAGGAAAAGACCGGTTCGACGCTCAGCTTCGAACTTGGCGGAAACATCACCTCCATCCGTGTGGACGAAGGCGATAAGGTAAGTCATGGACAGACACTTGCCACCATCAACCCCACTACGCTGAAGGAAGCGCATAAGAGTGCGCTTGCCACGCTACATCAGGCGCAGGACGCCTACCGCCGTTTTCTTCCTCTTCACAAAGCCGGAACCATATCGGACATACGATGGGTGGAGATAGAGAGCAAGCTGGAGCAGGCGAAGGCTGCTGAAGGCATTGCCAGACAACAGCTCACCCACTCCACCATCACTGCCCCGTTCAGCGGAGTGATAGCCTCAAAGGAAGCCGACCTTGGCACGTATGTACTTCCAGGTCAACCGGTTCTGAAGCTGGCTGACGTCACCAACGTGAACGCCAAGATATCCGTGCCCGAGGCAGAGATTTCGCATCTCCATATCGGCGACAAGGTAAGGATAACGGTTGCCGCATTGGGCAACGCCGAGTTTATTGGCGCCATATCCGAGAAAGGCATCGACGCCAACCCCATATCACACACTTACGAAATAAAGGTGGGCATTGCCAACAGCCAAAGGCGTCTGCTCCCCGGTATGGTCTGCAACGCCAAGGTGCTCAACAGTGGGGCTGCCTCGTCGCACATCACAGTCCCAGCCCAAAGCATAGAGCTGGACGTCAACAACTCGCGCTTCGTGTGGACCGTCGTCAAGGGCAAGGCTCATCAGCAGCCCGTGGAGGCGGGAGGCTTCGAAGGCAATGACGTCGTCATTCTCTCAGGTCTTAACGCCGGCGACGAGGTTATTGTGAACGGCAAGCAGAAGGTGTCTGAAGGCATGAAGGTGAACACACAAAAGAATGCGGAGAAATAAGGATATGGAGAAGACGGATAAGGAGAATACTGCTATGCGCGACCATATCAAGCGGCGCATAACAAGAAAACCCAATAGGGTGATAAAGCGTTCGTTCATCGAGTCTGCCATGTGCAACCACAACATCGTGATATTGCTCATGGGTATGCTCGTGTTTCTCGGCATTATGGGACTGGTTCTGATGCCGAAGCAGGAGATGCCGCAGTTCACGGTTCGTCAGGGAGCCTGCGTGGCTGTTTATCCAGGCGCCACTTCCGAAGAGGTGGAGCAGCGTGTGGCAAAGCCATTGGAGAACTTCATCTTCGGCTACAAGGAGGTGAACAAGAAGAAGACATACACGCAGAGCAAGGACGGCATGCTCATCGTCTTCCTCGAACTCAACGACAACGTGGAGGACAAGGACGCTTTCTGGAGCAAGTTCAAGCACGGTCTGCAGACCTTCAAGGCTTCGCTGCCGTCAGGCGTCATTGCCCTGCAAGCCGTGGACGACATAGCCGAGACCTCCGCCCTGCTCATAACGATGGAGAGCAAGCAGAAGACGTATCGCGAGCTGAACACTTACATTGACAATCTGAAGGATAAGCTGCGCCACATCGACGCCATATCCAACCTGCGCACGTACGGACTGCAGAACGAGCAGATAAGCATTTATCTGGATCAGAACAAGCTGGCAAAGTATGGCACAGGTCCTTTTAAGATACTCAACCAGCTGGCTCTGCAGGGCTTCACCACGGTGAGCGGAAGCCTCGACGCGGGCAATCTCTGCCTGCCCATCCACGTGGACGACTCGTACAACAACGAGCGTGACGTGGCAGAACAGATAGTCTATTCCGATCCTAAGGGCAACATCGTCAGACTGAAGGACATTGCCCACATCACACGCGAATATCCAAAGCAGAACAAGTATATCGAGAGTAACGGCAACAAGTGTGTGCTGCTCTCCATAGAGATGCGCCCCGGCAACGACATCGTGAAGATGGGAAAGGACGTACACAAGGCGCTGGACGAGTTTGAGCAGACCTTGCCGGACGACGTACGCATTACCACCATTACGGACCAGAGCAAGGTGGTGAGCGAGTCGGTGCTCAATTTCCTCCGCGAGCTTCTTACGTCGGTCATATCGGTCATCGTGGTCGTAATATTGCTGATGCCGCGCCGTGTGGCAGAGGTGTCGGCTCTGAGCATCCCTATCACCATTTTTTCATCGGTGGGTCTGTTTTATCTTTTCGGGATGGAGCTGAACACCGTCACGCTGGCAGCCCTTATCGTTACGCTCGGCATGGTGGTGGACGACTCCGTGGTCATCATCGACAACTACATGGAGAAGCTCGGTCAGGGCATGTCGCGCTGGCATGCCGCCATAGCCGCTCCGAGAGAGTTCTTCATGTCCGTGCTTTCCGCCACGCTGAGCATCTCGCTGACGTTCTTCCCCTTCCTCATCACGATGCACGGCGACATGGGCGACTTCGTAAAGTCGTTTCCTTGGGCGATGTTCATCATTCTGAGCATCTCGCTCACCGTGTCAATCCTGCTCACGCCTTACCTGCAATACAGAGTGATACACAAGGGCATTAACAGCCGTCCGAAACCTAACGCAAGGAAGAAGCCGCTCGACTATCTGCAGATGGGCTATACATGGCTGCTGACACGCTGCTTTGCTTATCCACGCATCACGCTATTGACTGGCGGAGCATTGGTGGCAATAGGAGCCGTGCTGTTCGCCGGTCTGCCTCAGCGAATGATGCCTATAGCCGAACGCAACCAGTTTGCCGTGGAGTTTTATCTTCCTAACGGCACCACCGCCAACAAGACGGCGCAGGTGGCAGACTCGATGGCGCACATCCTGCAACGCGACTCCTTGGTGACCTCCGTGACGACGTTCATCGGACAAGGATCGCCACGCTTCCATACCACCTACGCACCGCAGATTGGCGGTCCTAACTTTGCGCAGTTCATTGTCAACACTACGGACAACGATGCCACAGACAAAGTGCTCAACAAGTATGCCGACCGCTATTCTGACTACTTCCCCGACTGCCGTGTGCGCTTCAAGCAGATGGACTATAACTCTGCCACCTACCCCATCGAGATCAGGGTGAGCGCAGACAGCATCAGCGATCTGAAGAAGGCTGCCAAACAGGTGAGCGCCTGTATGCGCGACATAGAGGGAATACATCTGGTCAGGACCAACTTTGAGGACCCGCTGCCAAGCATCCGCGTCACGCCTGACTATACGGAAGCCAACCGCCTGGGCGTAAACAAGACCATCCTTTCGGCTAATCTTGCCATTCACTTCGGCGACGGACTGCCGATATCGACGCTTTGGGAGGGCGACTATCCTGTAAAGATGGTGCTCAAGTCGGAGAACGACAGTAGTCTGGCTAACGAATACATACCCGTAATGGGAGGAACTACGAGCGTGCCTCTTCGTCAATTGGCGAAGATAACGCCCTCATGGCATGACGGCAGCATCGTACGACGCAACGGCGTGCGCACCATATCCATCATCGGCGAACCGATGCGCGGATATAACGCTGACAAGCTGGCTGCCAAGCTTGGCAAAGAGCTGTCCGAACGCTGCCCGGACCTTAAATGGGAAATGGGCGGCATGCCGGAGAAGGACGCCGAGACCTTGCCGCAGGTGATGTCGGGAGTGATGATTGCGGTGCTCATCATCTTCTTCATCCTCCTCTTCCATTTCAAGCGCATCAGCCTGGCATTGGTGAATCTCTCCTCAATGTCGCTCTGCATCTTCGGCGCTGCCATCGGTCTGTGCATAACGGGCTATGACGTCAGCCTCACGTGTGTGCTTGGCGTGGTAAGCCTTATGGGCATCCTCGTGCGCAACGGCATCATCATGCTCGACTATGCCGAGGAGCTTCGCCGCGACAAGGGACTGTCCGTTCGCGACGCCGCCTTCCAAGCCGGCGAACGACGCATGCGCCCCATCTTCCTCACATCGGCAGCTGCCTCGGTGGGCGTACTGCCGATGATGCTTGAGAACAACACGCTATGGTCGCCGATGGGTGCCGTGATTTTCTTCGGTACGCTCATCTCAATGGTGCTCATAGCGACGGTCCTCCCCATCCTCTACTGGATTGTGTTTGACAAGCACGGAGAGTATAGCCTTAGGAGAGTTGAGGGTTGAAAGTTGAGAGTTGAGGGTTGAGAGTTTTTAGAGTTATGATAACTTTTCGGTCTTGAAGTATTTGGCTATGGGCTTCATGAACGGCGTGAGAAACACTTCGTGCGGCATGTTATGATAATCCATGCGGTGAAGGCATTGCGATACGTAGAGGCGGCGCTTGGCTCGCGAAAGAGCCACATAGAACTTGCGGGCGTCCTCTGCCAGTTGGCGGGGATTGCCACGGCTGTAGAAGTTGGGGATGCGTCCGTCAATGGCGTCAAATACTATTACATTGTCAAACTCCAAGCCTTTCGCCTTGTGGATGGTCGTGACGAATATGGTTTCGCCAAGGCTGCCGCTTCCGCATAGGTCGGCTTCCTTCAGCGTGCTTATCTCCATCATGTGACTGCACAGCTGGGCGTAAAGCGAAGGCTCAGCCTCTGCGTCAATCATGTCGGCTGAGAGATAAGCCACGATGTAGCGCAAAGCATCCACCTCCAGCACGAATCCTTCCTTAACGGCATAGTCGTAGAAGCGCAGCATCTCCGTTACGAGGGCTGGCTTCTGCGTGTCTGCGCCGTCCGTATCGTAAAGACGTGAGAGGGCGGAGAGATACGTGTCGCGATAGTTGCGGCGGAACGTCTCCACACGCTGCACCACTCGCTTGTCCGTAAGGAAGCGCTGCTGCTCCTCCAACTTCGTCTTAGCCTTGCCATAGCAATGCTTCACCACGTTCTGCGTGGCGTTGACGTCGTCGTCGGCAAGGTGCGAGTTGGTGCCTTCCAGCCCAAGCGCCATCAGCAGATATTTCAACTTGTGCTCTCTTAGTTCGGGATGGAGCAGACGCACGAGGCGCAACGAGTCGAGATAAGCGGGATGGGAAGTCTGCAGGTCTGATTCGGGCAGATATCTTCGTAGATTGAAATGGAGGATATGATAGTCGTAGTCGGCGTTATGTCCGAGCAGCACGCAACCGTCAGCATACTCCATGAACTGTCTGAGAGCATCGGCGTGCGAGAGCAGCGTGTGATGCCTGCGCTCCTCGATGATAGGATTGGGAATGTCGCCGAGCATCAGCGGGATGGGACGGTCAGTCTCAATGTATACGGTGAAAGCCGAACCTTCCACCACCTCGCCGCCACGCATCTTCACGGCGGCAATCTGAAGGATGTCGTCCTCAAATACGTTCAGTCCGGTTGTCTCCGTATCGAACACCACGATGGTGTCCTCTTCGTAATGACGGACGAAACGGCTGAGATAAGTGGTGGTGCCGTCATAGCGCAGGAGGTCGGAAGGAAGAATGGCACGATCAAACAATGCCCTTACGAAGCCGCGGGCGGTGGCATTGCCTTCGTAAACTCGCAGTCCCTTCACCAGGCGCGACCATGACATAAAGCTGAACTCATTGTTGAGCACGCCAAGATGAGCAAGCAGGAGCTTCACCTCCGGCGTTGAGAAAACGTCCGTGCCCGACACCTTGAAATGACCGATGCCGCAACGATGAAGCTCATTGCTGAGCACCTCGGCGTCGCTGTTGGCATTTACCACAATGGCTGTTGTCGACTCAGGGAAGTTGGTGCTGAGCATGGAAGCAAACTGCACGCAGTCGCGCACCTCCTGGTCGAAGTTGTCCGAATAGATAATCTTGAGTTCGTTTCCTGTCAGCGTCAGATTATGGTTTCCGCCCACTTCCGGCAGCAAGGCAGGGTCGATGTTCATCACCTCCGCCGCATACGTATTGAAGATGTCGAGGAGATAACCCGGCGAACGATGGTTGACCGAAAGATGATGGAGCTGGCACGCAGGGCGCTCCTTGATGGCAGAGAGCGTGTCCATCTTGGCTCCCATAAAGGAGAAGATGGCTTGCTGTTCGTCGCCAAGGAACATAACGGTGTGGAAAGGACGTGAGGTGAGCAGCTTAATGAGAGCCATCTGAAGTGGATTGAGGTCCTGCACCTCGTCCACCTGAATCCAAGGATAACGCTTGTACGTCTTGGTCTCCGCATCAGCCACAAGCGTGTCGTAGGTAAGGAGAAGCAGGTCCTGGAAGTCGAGCAGACGGTTCTGGTTCTTATATCCGCGATATTGCTGCGCAAGCGTCATCTTGCGGAGCATACTCATGATGCTCTGGCGCTCACCATAGTCGGTGGTATCAGACTGAGCCATGTCGCGATAAGTGTCGGGATGGTCATAGATGTCCGTCATAGCCTCAGCGTCAAACGGACGCTTCGTCACCTCGCAGATGCGCCGAAGGGCAGCCATATCGCTCGGACTGATACATTCCGGATGAACACGCAGGTCCTTCGGATAGTTGTGGCGTATCTGATGCATCATGCTCTCAAGGTGGAACACATCGCTGTATTCACGGCGCTTGGCATAGTTGGAGAGCACGACATACTCGTCCTCACCAGCGAAACGCGCAAGGATGGAGATGCCATCGTCCTCGTCAATGACACTCGACTCAGCCGGTATGACGCCGTTGGAGAAGAGAAACTTGGAACAGAAACGATGGACGTTTCCCACAAAGACATTCTCAACGCCGTCGTCCGTGATATTGCCAGCGATGCGCTCCATCATACCACGGGCTGCGCGATTGGTGAACGTCAGGCACAGCATGTCCTCATAAGCCACGTCCTCCTTCTCGTGGGCATAACGTATGCGTTCTGTAAGAATGTGTGTCTTGCCGCATCCCGGAGGTGCCAGCACAAGATGAAAACCGCCGCATGCCGCTATCACTTCAGCCTGGCATGGGTCTGGAACAAACGATTGTTGCATATTATATACTGGTGAATAATGCTGCAAAAGTAAAGAAAATAATGTTGACGCACCTTAATTTCAACGACTTTCTTACGCTACATTCCAAAATATACGTAACTTTGCAGCTTGTGAACAATCTGAATATAAAAAGAATATGACAAGATTTTTTCTGAAACACAGAGGACTGGCAATGGGCATAGCCACACTTGCCATGTGTTTATGTTACGCTACAGACGTAAATTCAGCCCCCAACACCACCCCCAACAAACCGACAACCGCAGCTACAGCCGCAGACACTACAACCGCTGCAGACAAGGCTAAGGACGCAAAATTAGCAGCTGCTGCCGACTCAGCCAATCTTTTGGAGGCTGCCACCGACACCGTTTCGTCCCTTGATGCAGAGGAGATAACGCCGGAAGAAAGCGGTGGTTTCCACAGAGTGCTGAAGCAGAAGTTCGTCGAAGGTGGAGCTTCGTTTATGTCGTTCGTAGCCATAGCCCTCGTTCTCGGCTTGGCTTTCTGCATTGAGCGCATCATATATCTCAGCCTTTCGGAGATTGACGCGAAGAAATTCATGAAGGAGATAGACGCGAAGATTGAGGCAGGCGACATAGAAGGCGCAAAGACACAATGCCGTGAGACCCGCGGACCGGTGGCGTCGATATGCTATCAGGGACTTCTCCGCATCGACACCAGCATCGAAGACATCGAGCGATCGGTGGCTGCGTACGGCACCGTGCAGGCTGCCAACCTTGAGAAAGGCTGCTCATGGATTACGCTGTTCATTGCCATGGCGCCGTCACTCGGATTCCTCGGCACCGTAATCGGTATGGTTATGGCGTTCGAGCAGATTCAGCTGGCTGGCGACATCAACCCTACCATTGTGGCTGCGGGTATGAAAGTGGCGCTTATCACCACCATCTTCGGTATAATCGTGGCGCTCATCCTGCAACTCTTCTACAACTATATCCTCTCAAAGGTGGACCATCTGACATCACAGATGGAGGAAAGCGCCATCACCCTGCTCGACTCCATTCTGAAGTATAAGAAGTAAGACGCGCATAGAATCCGCTCAACATCATTCAAATTCACATTTATGAAGAAGATTTCAGACTGGCGGCTTTTGACCACAGAACAGATATCGAGCCGCATATTCTATGTCATAGTGGCTCTTTCGGCGGTTCTCTTCGTCCTTTTCTGGCTCATCGGTTACGATATGCCTTATGAGGAAGACCCCGAATATAACGCGCCGCTGCTAACCGGCGTGCTCGTCAGCTTCATGATTGTCCTCACCATCGCCGCCGTAGTGCTCATGACGTGGGGACTGATAAGGAGCGTGCGAAAGAACAGCGACGCCAACCGCGTTGTCAACAACGTACCGGCTCGCCGCATCTCACTATGCGTAGCAGGAGGCTTCGCAGCCGTAATGCTCCTCTGCTTCCTCCTTAGCGACACCACTCCGCTGACCATTAACGGCGAGCGCTATGCCGACACATTCTGGCTTCGCACGGCAGGAATGTTTGTCGGAGCGTCGTTGGTGATGATGGTTGCAGCGGCAGCAGCCGTTGTCTTCGGAGCCACACGCTACATCAGGAAAAAGTAAGAACAAAACCAAGAGACGATGCTCATTAAACGCAGAAAACATACAGTACCATCACTCAACACCACGTCAACAGCCGACATATCGTTCATGCTGCTGACCTTCTTCCTCGTCACGTCCTCTATGGACATCGACCGTGGACTGGTAAGACAACTGCCGCCCGCTGACAATGACGAAGAGGACCAGTCGGACGCTATGGAGGTGAGTCGTGAGAACACGCTGTCGTTCAAGATTGGTGCGGACAACACCATCACGATGAACGACAAGACCGTAGAGGTGAAGGGACTGCGTGAGAAGATAGCACGCTTCATAACGCCACGTGCGTCAGACCACATTATATATATAGATGCTAATCCCAAATCCGGATACAACACGTACTTCCAGCTGGAGGACGAGATTGTAGCGGCATACAATAAGGTGCGCAACGATTTGGCACAAAAGATGTATCATCACGCCTACGCCTCTTGCACCGAAGACGAGAAGAAGAGCGTGCGAGAGAAATGTCCGCAGCACATAGCCGAAACTTACGAAACCGACGACGCACAGGCTAACGCATCAAAGGAAGGAGGCGAGATATGAGACAATCATTCGGTAGAGGCGAGCGCGGCGTACCGCAGCTCAACACTTCGTCGCTCCCTGACCTCATCTTCACCATCCTCTTCTTCTTCATCGTCGTGACGCACATGCGCAAGGTGACGCTGAAGGTACATTACACAGTGCCACAGGGAACTGAACTGACACGCCTCACAAAGAAGTCGGCGGTGTCTTACGTCTACATAGGAACCCTCAGCCAGCAGTCGGACAGCACGCAGAGAATACAGCTCAACGACAAGCTGGCATCGCCCTCCGACATAGCCGGATATATGACAGAGGAGCGTAATCGCATGTCGGCTGAAGATCGCGAGCACATGATGGTGTCCATAAAGGCTGACCGCCAAACGCCCATGTCGCTAATCACAAGCGTGAAGCAGGCACTGCGCAAGGCTGACGTCAGGAGGATTAGCTATTCGGCAGAACAGAAGAAAGAGTAGAAAACGGTTGAATAAAGAACAATTTTGTGCAAAACACAAACAAGAGAATAACAGATTGTAACTTTTCAACTAAATATCGTTGCTATTTCTGACAATTTTTATACCTTTGCAGCATAAATATAATCTATAGCAAATGGCACATCACAATTTAGATTTACTCGACAAGAAAATCCTCCGTCTTATCGCAGAAGACGCCCGTATACCATTCCTTGAAGTAGCACGCTCATGCAATGTCAGCGGAGCCGCTATACATCAGCGCATACAGAAGCTCACCAATCTCGGCATTCTGAAGGGATCGCGATTCATTATCGACCCGGAGAAAGTGGGATACGAGACCTGCGCATACATCGGACTCTATCTGCAGAACCCCGCCAAGTTTGATGACGTGGTGGACGAACTGCGTAAGATTCCTGAGGTAGTGGAATGCCACTACACGACGGGAGGCTTCGATATGTTCATCAAGATTTACGCCCGAAACAACCATCATCTGCTTAACGTCATCCACGACAAGCTGCAGCCCCTCGGACTGTCACGCTCTGAGACGGTAATCTCATTTAATGCAGCCATCAACCGTCAGGTTCCCATCGACGATATTCCATTAGACGACGATGATGATGACGACGAACCAGAAACAGTTGAATAAATAAACACATAATGTCCAGTTCAATGTTCCGACTTTCAATTTCAAGCGGACATAGAGCTGGGCATTTTTTTTCATACCTTACCCCAATTCGGGATAAAATAGCGATTAGTTGCAAGTGAAGACAGATACGCGAATTCTCTTCATTTCTACGCAACAATATAATACCCAAATGAATGAAAATACTGCATACAAGCGATTGGCATCTTGGTCATACGCTTTACAATTATGACCGAACAGAGGAACAGATGGCTATGCTTCTTCAGATGGTCGATATAGTGAGAGAGGAGAAGCCAGATGTGTTCCTGCTTTGTGGCGATGTCTATCACACACCACAGCCGTCTGCGTCTGTTCAGACTATGTTTACGAATGCCCTGGTGGAAATACATGATGCTAACCCTGATATGATCATTGTCATAACTGCGGGCAATCATGACAGCGGCACGAAGCATGATATATTCAGAACGCCTTGGAAAGCATTGAAGGTGTATACCATCGGTAGCGTTGACGCTAATAACAAGGAGGATTTGATTATAGAAATTCCAGGACAAGGCTATGTCATTGCCGTCCCTTATGTCAACGAAAGGAATATGCCTGACGGTTTCTTTCAGGACTTGCTTGACATCGTGGCAGAACGAAACAAAGCCAACCTGCCCGTACTTATGACAGCTCACACCACCGTTAGCGGATGTGATTTTACGGGGCATGAGAACGCTTCAGAATACGTTGTCGGCGGTATTGACTCGCACAGTTTGGAGGATATGGGCACGGGCTACGACTATCTTGCATTGGGACATATCCATCATGCCCAGTTTGTTCGTGGAGGAAATCATCGTGTAAGATATTCGGGCACGCCTATTCCTGTGAGTTTCGATGAGAACTACCAGCATTCCGTATATATTGTTGAACTGAACAAGCATGGTGAGGAACCTGTCGTGAAGGAGATAGAAATACAGACTCATCGTCCATTGGTCACGTTGCCTAAAGATGGCGTTGCTACATGGGAAGACGCAAAGGATCTGCTCGAAGGCTTTCCTAACGACATTGAGGCATATATACGTCTGAATGTTGAGGTTGACAATTTTCTTCCCGTAGAAGCCAATGCCGAGGCTTTGCTTCTTACTGAAGGCAAGAAATGCAGATTCTGTGTCATCAACACTCATCGCCTTAAGAAAGACCGCAGAGAGGCAAAGGTGATGTCTGTGCAAGAGTTCAAGACGGAGAAACCGATAGACATCGCAGAGAGATATGCCGAAGACATCGGCGTAGAGTTTGACGATGACATGAAGGAACTATTCAATGAGACTCTTGCCTTACTGAAAGAGGAAGAAAGAAAGTAAAAACGCTTTAAGATGTTGCTATGAAATTTCAGAAACTTACCATCCACAATATAGCGTCTATCGAAGATGCGGTTATCGATTTCGAGGCAGAGCCATTGGTCAGCAGCGAGGTATTCCTGATAACGGGTAAGACGGGCGCAGGAAAGTCAACCATCCTCGATGCCATCTGCTTGGCTCTTTATGCCGACACTCCCCGTTTAGACGGCACGAAGATGCAAGGAACCACTATCGATGCTAAAAGGGAGGTGAAGATTGACGACCCTCGCCAGCTTATGCGCAGAAACACATCCGAGGCTCATGTACGACTGACGTTCTTGGGCAGCAACGGTGTGAGCTACGAGGCTACATGGGCTGTGGCTCGTGCGTATAAGAAGATAACCGGCTCAATACAGAACAAGGTTTGGGAACTGAAGAATCTTGACTCAGGAACCACTCTGACTAAGGATGCCGAAATAAGAAGCGAGCTGAAGGTAGCAGTAGGTCTCGACTTCAGCCAGTTCTGTCGTACCACGATGTTGGCTCAGGGCGAGTTCACCCGTTTCCTCAACAGCAAGGACGACGAGAAAGCCGAAATTCTTGAGAAGATTACCGGTGTGGATGTCTACTCTAAAATTGGTGCAAAGATATACGAACAGACCGAACTAAGGAAGCAGGAGTGGACCGAAGCCAAGCTTATCGTGGACAGCATGCACACTCTGTCCGACGAGGAGATAGAGAAGCGGTCCTGCCGTATGGCTGAACTTGAACGTCAGCAGAAAGAAATAAGAGAGGCACAAAAGAAGGATAAAGACAAGCAGGACTGGATAGACACAGACAAGCGTTTGTTTAAAGAAACCACTGATGCCACCGAACGACTGCGCGAAGCTGTTGCCGTAGTTGAGGGCGAAGCTTTCAAGCAGAAGGAAACGCTTGTCAATGAGTGGAACTCCACTATTGATGCCCGCGCATGGATGACGGGGACGGTTGATGCTTCGAAGATTATTAGTAAGAAGGAAAAAGAACTTGAAGGCTTGGCTGCCGAATATGCTGTCATTCTTGGCGGACGAATGTTTGCCGAACAGGAGATAGCCAACTTGTCTGACGAGATAAAGACCATTGATGTGCTTCTCGACAAAGAGAAGGAAAAGGCTTCGGTGTATGAGAATGCGCAGACCATAGTGAGTCTGCTGGAAAGCATAAGCGAGGGACGTAAAGCCATCGTGAAGAGCACAAAGGATATAGACAGCCACAACCATACACTCAACGACGAACTGTTGCCCGCTTTAAAGACCATAGAGGATAAGGTGCGACTGGCAAACGAAGCGTTAGGCTTAGCAGAAAAGGACGTAACGAAGCAGGAGGAGGATATCGCAGCGATTAAGCTTTCCGACTTGCGATCAGAGTGCGAAGCTGCCAAGGAACTCTTGAGGAACATAAAGACTGCCAAGGAGCGTATCGAAACATTGGCTGAGAGCAAGAAGCAAAGAGAAGAACTGCGCAATAATCTCGTTGAACAGCTGGCTTCCATAGACGCCAAGAAGAGCAAGCTGGCAGCTATGGACGCTCCCATCCATGACGCCGAACTAAAGATGAATGTCTGCAAGGAGAATCTCGACAAGCAGAAAGACACCATCGACAAGTTCGCGTCGTCTTTACGTCAGAAACTTCATGTGGGCGACATCTGTCCTGTCTGCCGTCAGCAGATCAATTCGGAACTGCCCCACGAAGAAACGCTTGCCGTTCTTGTCGCCACCTTGCAGGAATCGTACGATGAAGCAGAAAAGAACTACAGACGATTGCAGGAAGACAAGAACAAGATAGAGGCTGAAATAAAGACTGAGACAAAGGCTTACGAACGAGGCGTAAAAGCGTTCGACAAAGACCAGACTGTGGCAAATGCCGAAGCGAAAGCTGCGGAAGCTTGCAGATCTTGTGGCTTGGATAAGCTTGACGATGCAGCCCAATCCAATCTTGACGCATTGGAAGCTTCAACCACAATTCGCAAGAACAACCTTGACGGTAAGATAAAAGACGGGGAACAGAAGGAGAACACGTTGAAGAAGCTTCGCAAGGATTTGGACGCAAAGCGAAAGAGCTTACAATCATTGACTGAAGACATGAAGAAAGCTGAAAAGGCTGTCAGCGATTGTAAAGCTAAGATAGATACGGCGAAGACTCTGATAAGCACACGTAAAGCGGAAACCGAAACCGCCGCACAAAGAGTCGGCGAACTTGTAGTTGGCGAGTGGGATATTGACTGGAACGAAAACCCGGAAGCCTTTGGCGATGCTCTTAACATGGCAGCCCAGACATACAAGGCGAACGGCCAGAAACTGCAGTCGCTCCGCACAAGACTCGACAATGCAAAGACATACATTAATAATGTTACCGACGTCACGCAGTCAATAACGCAGGTTATGCCTGCTTGGAAGATGACAGAGGCTGCGGTTGCGTCAAAGGTGGACAACCTTCTCGACAAAGCCAACCGGACAAGCAATTCGCTTACTGCTGTTCTCACGACGCTAAACTCTGCCAAAGAGAGTTACAACGCCAACAAGACGAAGCTCGACGCGTTTCTTGCAAGCAACAAATGTCTGTCGGCTGAGCGTCTGTCCGAACTCGACGCATACAAGTCGAGCGACATTATAGGTGTAAACAAAGAGATTGTAGGGTTCAGAAATGATGTCGTTGCAAAGAGAACCTTGCTTGACAACGCCACCAAACAGCAAACCGACCATCAACAGAAGAAGCCTGAATTGCAGGAGGACGACACGCTTGAAAACATCGTAGAACGCATCGACGGCTACGAGAAAGCTCTTGGCGAGATTGGCGAGGAGACCGGATCCATCAAGCAAGAACTTAAGACCGACGCCGAGAACAAGCATAAGTTGGGCAACCTTGTGAAGGAAGCCGAAGAGAAGCAGGCAGTCTATCATAAGTGGTCGCGTCTGAACCAGCTGATTGGCAATTCCTCTGGCAGCACATTCCGTAAGATTGCCCAGAGTTACGTCCTCTCGAGCCTCATCCATTCTGCCAACAGCTATATGCGCACGCTGACAGACCGTTACACGCTGAAGGTCACGCCAGGCACATTCGTCATCACTCTTGAGGATGCCTATCAGGGATTTGTCTCGCGTGCAGCCAGCACCATCTCCGGCGGCGAGAGTTTCCTCGTATCGCTGTCATTGGCTCTTGCGTTGAGCGACATCGGTCAGCAATGGCAGGTGGACACGCTGTTCATCGACGAGGGCTTCGGCACTCTTAGCGGCGAGCCTCTCCAGAAAGCCGTAGAGACCCTCCGCTCTCTCCATTCCAAGTCGGGCAGACACGTCGGCATCATATCGCATGTGGAGGAACTGCAGGAACGCATTGCCGTTCAGATTCAGGTGAATCAAGAAGGAAACAATTCATGCAGCAAAATCAAGATTGTTCCATAACAAGCAAATCTCTCGTAAGAGAATAGAATAAACGACATCGGTCAAGCAAAGAGCTATCATTCAGTGAATAGCCTTTGCTTGACCGATATTGTTTCGTTGTTTTTAATTATAGCGTAATCTCCTTTGTGCCATTCTTTTTATAGTAGCCATACAAAGCAATGGAAGCTATCATCAGAATTCCGATATAGATGCAGTTCTTTAAAGTTACCGTATCTTTCACGTTTGCTGCGACATAGAAAGGCACGGCAATGAAAAACACCCGAGACAACATACGTGCTATATCTGAGAAATAAGCCTTCTTGAACATCGAACGTACAATATTCCCGTCAATCGCTTCGTACTTCTTTATGAATGCTTGTTTCTTAAGCTCATAGTCACGACTGTAGTGCTTGCCTATGGCAAACCAGATAAGTGCCCATGCGAGAAAGAACGCTCCAGAAATAAAGCCTCCCGTTTCTTCATCCAAGAGATCGCTGAAAGGAGAATCTGTAAAGATCATATAAGAGCCAAACAAAACTACGAGGAAAAGTATCCATACTCCCATGGATAACATTCCATTCTTAATGTGTCTATCCATATTGTATCGTTTTAAATTGTTAGTTATTGAAACGGCTATTTACTGATGCAAATGTATATAAAATTATCAGAAAAACAAATAGGTTGGAATGAAAATCTCAATTATTATTTGTAAATTTGCTACATCATAATATAAATAATGTCAACCCGTTAAAACATTTCCACCCATGAGATATCTTGACCCAAAAGCCGACCTTACATTCAAGAAGATATTCGGTGAGCATAAGGACTTGCTCATCAGTCTGCTTAATGCCCTGCTGCCATTGGCAGATGACGAGAAGATTGAGAGCGTGGAATATCTCTCACCCGAGCTTGTGCCTGATACTTACGTAGGCAAGAACAGTATTGTGGACGTAAGATGTCGTGACGTAAAGAACAGGCAGTTTATTGTGGAGATGCAAATGTTGTGGACTGAAGCATTCAAGCAGCGTGTGCTGTTCAATGCTTCCAAGGCTTTTGTGCGTCAGCTTGACAAGAAGCGTAAGTATGAGTTTTTGCAACCAGTCTACTCGCTCAATCTTGTCAATGAGATTTTCATGAAGGAATATCCCGATGAGTTTATCCATAACTATAATGTTGTGCATGAGCTGCATAGCGATGAAGTGATAGAGGGACTGCATTTTACATTCGTGGAGCTTCCTAAATTCCAGGCACATTCCATCAAGGAAAAGAAAATGGCTGTGCTTTGGCTCAGATTCCTGACAGAAATTGACGAACATACAAAGGAAGTGCCTCAAGAACTGCTGGACAATCCCGATACATCCAAAGCCTTAAAGGCTGTAGAGGAATCTGCTATGTCAAAAGACGAACTTCTTGCTTACGATGACTTTTGGGACAAATTAGGTGCTGAACGCTTATTGATAGTTGATTCCAATAGGAGAAGCATGGAGGAAGGCAGAGCGGAGGGACTTGCAAAAGGCAGGGCGGAAGGACATAAAGAAGGTATGGAGGAAGGTCTTGCCAAGGGACGAGCTGAAGTAGCACGTAATCTACTGAACATGGGAATGTCAGTTGAAGACATCTCTAAAGCGACGGGAATATCTAAAGACGAAATAGAGCAATATTCTTTATAGGAGGAACAAATATCGTAACGGGGCACTATTGCTAGCTATCATCATACGAAACGAGCCTTCCGCTAAACAGGAATTTATCAGCGAGAGCCGGTTAGGCAGGGCTTTGACAAAAACCTTTCTCCACATGCCGCTTATGGGCGCAAATCCTATCGGATTTAAATAAAAGGCTTTACATTAGGTCTTACGAGAACCATGTTCTCGACAACCTAACGTAAAGCCTTTTATTTGTGCACAGCACGCGCCCACAATCGGAAAAACAAAGTAAAACACAAGGATATCGGGCGACATATGGCCCGAATTATGAATTATGAGTTTGAATTATAGCAGACAAGGCAAACATAGGAGGCTATGGCGTCTCGCCGTAGCCACGCAGCCTACCATTGCAGAAAACTGGTACAAAGTTACGTATTACAGATGCGTCAGTATCCCTTCGGGTAGGGTGTTCAAAATCCGCAATTTTTTCTGCACGATTTTTGACCCAATAAACGTCATAACTCATTGATATTCTGCAACAATTATTTGCTTATCTGTGGTGTATTAAACTTACCTAAACCGGTATTGTCTTTACTT
>ERZ1023881.224-NODE-224-length-21284-cov-61.602478_pt1 | contig 21284 bp, 23 predicted proteins | sample MGYA00380393_ERZ1023881 | MGnify/ENA primary metagenome ERZ1023881 (study PRJEB33179, sample SAMN07449004) | human gut metagenome | biome: Human-gut; feature: Human associated habitat; material: Faeces | host: Homo sapiens | place: India: Bhopal | collected... | reverse complement strand
TATCACATAAGCAAAACCCCCATCCCGCTTGAGAAAGTAGGATGGGGGATTTCTTGTATTTTATACTGCTATTCCATTACCCGTAGCGCCGGATATGCCCGTCCTCCGTTAGGCGTCCCGGCGGATTTGCAATCCGCCGTCAAAAAATGTCCTAACCTCTTTATGCTCTGGGGATTTGCAATCCCCAGCAACCAGGCTGTAGCCAGCATATCGATGGTATAGGGGGATTGCAAATCCCCCCGCTTAATAGGTCGAACCTTTTTTAACGACGGATTGCAAATCCGTCGGGACGCCTAGCGGGATAGGACGCCTAGCGGGGTGGGACGCCTAGCGGAAGACAACCCTATGCACCATCCGCCGAAAACGAAATATAGCTTAGCACGTAATAAATGCATATCCCGAGGGCATCAGATCCGCCCTCGGGGTAAGAACGGAAGAAATTCATTTCATAGAATGCGCATGAAAATGCCGCGCCTCGGCGGAAGTTATGTCGCCGCCGGGGCGTTTTCTAAAAAGACAGTTCGAGATATAATAGGTAGGCTAGAGATAGCCTGTGGTAAATAATCGCAAGAATTAGAGTCTATTGATTGCGGGTGTATGTGAATATGCCTCCTTCATATTCAAGGAAGCAGATTAATGTGTGTAGAATCTGCAAGATTAATTTTATAGTTTTAATAAGTAGGTTGTACAGTGGTACATCTATTTACATCTTTTACTTATAATTATCCCCTGCCTGCTTGTGAAAGCCGGCAGGGCTTTTAATCCGAAAATCCAAAAGAAATCATATATCTATAAATATAAATACCAACTCCTGAAGAGTTGATGCTTGCTTTTGTTTTTTAGGTTTACTTATCACATAAGCAAAACCCCCATCCCGCTTGAGAAAGTAGGATGGGGGATTTCTTTGCTTATCTGTTATTCAAGTACTGAAATGGGGTTGGAATATCAGTTAGGATAATATTTCCTGTATTTTCTCCTCTCCGATATGCAAAGTCTTTGCTATCATTTCAGCGGTCATGCCCGACTTTGATAATGCCAAAACAGCTGCGCGCAAGGATGCTTTCTGCTCTTCAAGTGACGCCTTCTGCTCTTCAATTGCCGCCTTCTGCTCTTCAATTGCCGCATCCTTCTCTTTAATTGCCGCCTTCTGCTTTTCGAGTTCTTTTTTCTGCGTCATGATAGTAGTATCCCTGTCTTCCAGGGCCTGGAAGAACTCATCCTCTGCATTCATCCTGTTTCTGATGTCAGGATTAGCCGCCGCCGACTGGAGACGATGGAGTATATGCGTCATTTCGGCATCATCCCCATATTTGTTCTCATCCAACTCAAGCATTCGCTGGTCGTCCGGATAAATCTGCGACTGGTCGAATACGCTCAGTATTTTCTCCAGTCTATTGTTTACCCTTCCTCTCAGCCGCGGAATCTGGACAATGATGCTGTCATGCTGCAGACTCTCTACAAATGGGTCTGGCTCCTCCTGGTGTACTTCATTTCCCTCATAGTCATATATCTTATGTCTGGCATAGATGACGGGTTCCGTGAATTGTCCCACGTTATGCCCCAGCAGATACACCGCCACGGTAGGCAGGGCATACTTGCCCTTGGTCTCCTTGCGCATATTCTCCTTGTTGTTATACTGCACAGCCAGATATTGGCGGAAGCGCAAGGTCTCCGTCTCCAGCCATGTTTTCTGCAATTCTATCAGAATCAGATTCTTACTGCCGTCATCTTCCAATACGGTTGCAGCAAAGTCAACACGAAACATAGAGATGGCATCACGGGCTATATTGGGATACTCATGACGACGCATTTCTACAGCAATCACCGTTTTCTGCAAGAGTGCAGAAAGCAGAGTCTTGGCTATTCGCTCATCTTCCATCATATACTTGAAGACGGCATCGTAAAGTGGGTTGGCTACGTATATCATCATATTCTATCCTCCATAATTAATTAAACATATTGCAAAGATTGTGCCAGCGAGCGCAATGAAAGCTTGCTTTCAAATTGCCGAGCGCCGCCAATCTTATGCAAAGATACGCTGAATATTTGTAACCTCCAAATTTTTAGGCAGTTTTTTTGCTTTATTCCGAGAATGCTTCGCTTACTTCTGGCGAGGCTGGATTTTGTACTATGATAGTTGCGAATTAGAAATTACGGGAAAAACCGTTAAAACACTCTAAAATATGAGATGAATATTTTGTAGTTTGAAATTATTTTAGTATATTTGTAGCAGGTAAAACAATCCCGTCTATGTCAATATACGGGTTATGCAATAGTGTATAATAATAAGTGATAGATAATAAAAATAGTAACATCAAAAATTTAATTGGAACAACATGAAGAGAACGTTTTTAGCGACATTTTTGTCGATTCTTTTTGCTATGGTAGCAGTAGCTTGCCACGGCAGCGATGAGAAAGAAATCGGTTATACAGAGTTGCCAGTACAGGCGCAGCAGTTTGTTAAGCAGTATTTCCCTTCTGCTACCTACTCCCGTGTAGAGAAGGAGAAGGACAATGGAAAGTGGGAATATGAGGCAACATTGAGCGATGGAACCAAAATAGATTTCGACAACAAGGGAGAGTGGAAGAGTGTGGACTGCAAGTTCTCAGCATTGCCATCTGGCATCATTCCTGATGTTATCGCTGCTGATATTGCCGAGCGCTATCCTTCACAGCAGCCGTATAAGATAGAGAAGGAAACTGGTGGATACGAAATCGACATTCCAGGCTACGACCTGTATTACAGCAGTGCCGGTAAATTCATCCGTGCGGAGATTGACAGATAATCCTATCCGGCATTAACACTCATTCAATCCTATATTTTAAGCAAACCCCCCATCCGGCTTGAGAAAGCGGGATGGGGGATTTCTTGTAAGCTGAAAACTATTACTTAGTATTGTAACATAGCAGCAGGAGTAATATTCAGTACCTTGCAAAGCAATCTGGCAATTTTTAATGTAGGTTCCGAACGTCCAGTAATATAATCGTTAATGCGGGAAGGGCTTATTCCGATTTCTGTTGCTAATTGTTTTTGTGTCATTTCTTTTTCACTCAGTGAAAGTTCAATGAGTTCGGATACTGAAGGCTTTCCTATAGGAAAATGTCTCTTTTCGTATGACTCCACAATATCTGACATTAATGTCAGTTCAATAGCATTTTTATCATTAGCAGGAGTTTCATCCGTTACCAATGGTAAAAGCTCTTCTATTCTGTTGAGTGCAAACTCATACTGTTCTTTTGTTATTTTTTCCATAATTCTTGATGTTAAATGTTGGTACAGTCAATTTTGTCGTATTCGCTATGTGTTCCGACAAATCTTATAAAAAGTCGGCCTATAGTGAATTTTATGACAACTACTAATCTATAGTTATTTCCTCGGATGTTGAATACGTAATGTTGATTACCTACGTAATCGGCATCAGGGAAGTCTGCTATTACTCGCCAAAAACTATTTTATCGTAAAGAAGAAGGCTCCTTTATTCAATAAAGAAACATCAAAGTTCTGAAGTTTTTTACGCATTATTTCATCCTTTTCATCATCACCTATATGTTTGAAGTATTCTTCAACTTCAGGATTACGAATGATGAAAGCATATTCACCCGGTTCTGCTTCAAGACTGACTTCGAGAGCTGTTACATGATGAGTGACCTCACGCACTTTTGTTTTCATCGTTACCCCTACTGCTGCAGGCACAACATTGGCGTAACGAAACTTCTCGCCATTCAAATCCATAGTCAAAAGTTTTGCTATCTTAAACTCCATTTCCAACTTATCCATTGCGCTATACAATTGATCATCAGATAACTTTTGATTAATTTTTGCATCAATATAGCCATCATCAATAAGTCGTTTAGACACATAGTCGGTAAGTTCGCTTTGCTTATAGCTGATTTTATTATACATATACTCCATATATCTGCAATTTAAGCCTTTGCGAACTTTAAATACATAGATATTTTTAGGATCTATCTGCTCCATAAAATCTCCAACTCTACGCAAACGAAAATCGTTAACAGTCTGCTGATCAAATCCCTGTTCCCGATTTGAATAGATTGTAAACTTAGCCACACCTTTGAATTGTTCTTCTGCATGTTGATGGTTGTAAATCATGTAATTCTGAACGCTGTCAACCACTTCCCTGTCAGCAAATGGCTTTTTCAGAATCCCTATGAAATCTTTAACGTAGCTTTTGATTACATTCTGTCCCAAATTCAGTACAGGACGTTCATCACTGATGTCATCACATATGGTAATGCTCATCGGTTTCAATTTGCCGTCTAATTGAGCATATACACCAACAGAATCATTATATGCTTCCATTCCGTCGTATTCAAAATCAGCTCCATATTTTTCGTTGAAATAGGTGGCTTCCTCCTTGGTTAAAGTGCGACCTTCAGCCATGATTTTCTTATATAGCGGATCATCGCTTATTCCCTGCATTTTCTGAGTCTTTTCCAGTGCAGCCTTAAATTCTTTACTTTCGAAATCAATTTTAGCATCCCCCATCATTTTCTTTGCAATTTCTTCATTTGTCATACCACCATACTGCTCTTTTAAATATTTATTCAAAGCTGCGGTATCACCTTGAAGTTCCATCATTTTTTTGAGTTGCGGATTTTCATTTAAATACTCCTGCTTGCTTCTCTCTAATGATTCCTTATATTCTACGCTTGTTGTGTCAATTGCAGCATCCTTCAAGAGATCGATTATTTTTTTGTTTCCGAAGTCGTCTTTAGTCTGCTTTTTACTCTTTGATGTAATTGACTTTGCGCTCTTATATAACTTATTAAGCGCCCCAAATTGCGCATAGCATGAAGGGATACCCAACACTAATACTAAAAAAACAAATAATAATTTTTTCATTTCTTAAGCTTTTTTATTTTAGATCTTGCTACTTCCTTATTTTATAAACTTTTCCAGACTTCATCTTAACTATATTGACACCTCGAACATATTTCTCAACTTTACATCCATTAGTTGAATAAATAGACTCTATTTTATCATTATCAACAATAGTGTGAGTAATACCGGTTGGTGTACCCTCGGTTAAATTCCAGAAATTCTTCCAGGGTTCAGCTTTCATATATGCTTCCTTTGTACCTACAGGAATATATAGTTTTATTTTAGCATACTGACTATCACTAAAAGAATTACATGCAGGAGGTACTATACTCTTTAAAACAATTGTTTCCACATTTTTACAAGCAAGCCATGACATTTCTGTCACTTTTTCACCGATAGTATATTGAGTAGGAGTGCTCATTACCCAAAAGGTTTGCATATAAAAACCAGGAAGATGTCCAATATTTCTTCCTAGATAAAGATCTGTTACGTTTGTTCCAGACCATGGCTGGAAGCCTCCTATGCAAAGTTCAGTATCTCCATCTTCTATGATAAGTTTTTCTAATTTCTCACAAAATCTAAACGCATTGTTTTCTATACTCTCTACACTGTTAGGAATTACAATTTGAGTAAGTGAATTGCAACCTTCAAACATATTTTCTCCAATGATTTTCAATCCATCTTCAAATTGAATTTCTGAAAGGTTTGCACAATCAGCAAATGCAGAATAGTCTATTTTAGTAAGAGATTTTGGTATGGTAATTCTTGTTAGAGCATTGCAACCATAAAAAGAATTTGAACCTAACGTTTTTACATTATGAGGTATATTAATATCTTTTAGGTTTATACAATTACAAAATGCCTGATCCTCTATAGATTCTACATTTTTACCAAATGTAACAGAAGTCAATTTCTCTGAATTAAGGAATGACTTTATACCAATAGCAACAACCTTTAAAGTTTTTCCGTTGAAGCTAACCTCATCGGGAATTACAATATCGCCCTCATAAGAAACTTCGCTGCTGTTTGTTACCTCAGCAGTAAGATCTTTACTTGACTTGATATTGTAAAAAATACCATTAGTCTCAAAATCATAAGCAAAAAGATGAGTAGCTATACTACACAATGCAATAATAAGTAATTTTTTCTTCATATGAATATTTTTAAGTTACATTACTGCCCAATAAAAAAAGGACAATTGGATCTTTGAAACAGTTGAATCATAGTCTTTTTTGCCGTATTTTGTAATGAAACGGACTTTTTCCATAATTTCACATTATTATCATTTCTGCTGCAAAATTAAACGTTTTTTGTGATACTTTAAAGGAAATATCCCTAAAAAGCAATAGGGATTTCCCTATAGTATTCCCCATCCTGCTTTCTCAAGCCGGATGGGGGATTTTTGTTTATCTGTTACTTCTAAAATAATATCTTATTTCAAATTTTCTATCTGTTCCTGGGTAAGTCCGGAATACTTCATGATCAGATTGATGTCAACACCATCAGCAAGCATATTCCTGGCAATATCCAGGGCTTTTTGGTTCATACCTTTCGCCATGCCTTTTTTCATGCCTTTTTCCATACCTAATTCCATACCCTTTTCCATACCTTTCTCCATACCCTCCGCAAGACCTTCTTGCTTCGCCGTATCAATGGAGTTCTTGATATCCCGGTATGCCATCTTGCTTGCTTCATACTCCCTCATTTCCTGAGGCGTAAACTTGGCAATCTCGGCTTCCTCAAAGAGGCGGTCGAAAACCTTGTCGTACAGCTCCTTCGGGCGCTGGGTAAGCTTATAGAGATTCTTCAGCGCATAGAGCCACTTCTCGTAGAGCGTTTCTAATTCTCCTAGTGTCTTATTGAATTTGGCAATCTCTACATAGATAAACTCCAGCTTGTCGTAGAAAATCTTGTGGGTAGCGGTATCGCACAACTGTACATGATGGCGAATCTTCTCCTTGTCGAAGGCATCCTCGTTCATGTTGAAGTTGAGCAGCGCAACAGTATAGACATGATTGAGTTTGAAATCCCAGTCACTTCCCTTGGGAGCCTGTTCACGGATTGGAAAAGTGGAGTAGAAGAGGGAGCGGTCCTTGAAATAAGTCTGGTAGGCATTCTGCATTTCCACGATGAATTTCTCGCCGTTTTCGCCTTCGCAATATACGTCGAAGATGGCCTTGCGGTCAGTATATACATCTCCCACGTGCTCCGGGTTCAGATACGACACATCCTTCACAACCTGTCTGCCATTAAACAAGCTGTTGAGGAAGCAAATGAGCAAATCCTTGTTCATTGCCGTTCCAAAAATTCGCTTGAAGCCGAAGTCGGTCAGCAAGCTGATGTATCTTTCTTCTACCTGTTTCATACGCCATTCATTTAATTCCATAATTTGTTTCACTGCAAAATTACGCTTTTTTCCTGAAACGACCAAATAAAAAGTAGGAAAACTGCCTGATAGACATTCATCTTCAAGATGTTTTGATATTTTCGTAGCGCCGGATATGTCCGTCAATTATATAGCGCTAAGTTTCGACTTTATTTTCAAACCTGCAAGAGATTTCTGTGAAAAGTTTCAGAAAAAGTTAGGATGCCATATTTTTAAGATAAAGATCTGTGTAAATCTGTGTAATCTGTGGGATTATTCTTTGTCCCACAGATTTCACAGATTCAAGGTCAACAGCCTGATTTCATCCAGGCTTAACCCTGTCATTTCCATAATAGTGGTATCATCTAAGCCCTTTGCCAACATCTTTCGGGCAATCTCAAGGCTTCGTTGTGACATGCCTTTTTCCATGCCTTCAGCTCTACCTTTTTCCATGCCTTCAGCTATTCCTTCTTCCTTACCTTTTTGATATCTGTCATCCAGGAGGGTTCTTTCAACACTTACTGAATCCCAGAACTTGTCGTAGGCTCTGAGTTCGGCATCTGTAAAGCCGGAAATTTCCAGCTCTTCTACGGCTTTTCCAATCTCCGGGTCATTGAGCAGGTCAGCTGGAATCTTCTGTGTATTGGAATTGATTTCCGTGAGGAAACGGAGCCACAACACCATCATGCGCTTGTCGGTGATGGAATGTGGAGTGAACTTCGGAAGTTCTATGAAGGTGAAATGCAAGCCTTCAATGACCTTATTGCTGTCCTTATCGTGCACGATGCGGTAGTTGTGGATGAAATCCGGAGTATCATGCGCAAAGATATCATTTATCAGGTTGAGAGAATATACTGGTTGGAGTTCGCTGTATTTTCCTCCCTTTTTAGCCTGACTCACATAGAGCTTGGATGCATTGAACAGTACTCGCTGCTGGAAAGCATCAGACCATTCCATCTGCATTTCCACACAGAACTTTCTGCCTCTTGCATCGGTGCAGAGTACATCCACAATGGTGTTCTTGCCCCCTTCGAGCTGGGGTACAAGTTCTGTAGGCAGATACTTGATTTCGTGTATCTGCTCTTCTTCGCTGAGTGGCAGGAGTGCGTTCAGAAGGCTGATCATTCTTTTCGGATGATTGCCGAATATCTTCTTGAACGTAAGGTCTGCCTTAGGATCTAAATACTTCATAACCATCCGTTTTAAAATTATATAGCGCAAAGTTACGACTTTATTTTCAAACCTGCAAGAGAATTCTGTGAAAAGTTTCAGAAAAAGTTAGGATCCCATATTTTTAAGGTAGAGATCTGTGTAAATTTGTGAAATCTGTGGGACAAAGAATAAAATCCCACAGATTTCACAGATTTACACAGATTCAAGGCTTGGGGGGATTACAAATCCCCCGGCTTAATAGGTCGAACCTTTTTTTACGACGGATAACATATCCGTCGGGACGGCACCTTTTTTTACGACGGATAAATATCCGTCGGAACGCCTGGGGGATTTCTGTTATTTCTTCCTCAGAATCTTATCCAGGCTGGACACGATATACCCTGCGGGATTCTTGATCTCGTGCTTTCTCTTCGCCGCATAGGCTGCCAGAAAGCACTGGTTCACGGCATCCAGGTCTGACAGGGTGAGGCGATCGCTCAACTCCTCTGCCACCTTGTGGCTCACGTTCCAGTAGGAAGAGGTGAGTAGCTTTCTAAAGTTTAGTTTCTTCATTGCCAGCTTTGTTCTGTCTTCATCGCTCAGCATATCTGGGTCATCGTTGCGGTACTTGAGGTCGAAGATTACCAAGCAGCCGTATTTGCCTACTACCTGGTTACGGGTAGTCTCTAGCGTGTGTATCACGATATAGTCGAGACGGTTCAGCTTGTAGGCATTTCTGATCTCTTCTTCGGCAGTAGAAAGCTGGGTATATTCCAGATTCCCCGTGCCGCGATATTGGGTGTGGCTGGTGAGGAGCGCAAGGATCTCGGGAGGCGTAAACTTGGTGTAGCCCTTCTTCAGTCGGCTCTCTGTCAGGAGATAAAGGCAGCGGGAAGACTGGTGATGGAATGACTCGTAAAGCTGTGGCGAAACCTTGAAGTAGCCCAGGTCCAGGGCGAAGTAGTACTGAGCCACGGGAATCGGCATCTCCAGGATGGCTCTCTTCTCCTGACCTTTCTTGGTGTAGTCAACGAAGTGGTAGAGGTAGTCGAACTGCTTGTAGCACAAGTGGTATGTTCCAGAATTACCAGATTCTGCGACGGTGTAAGGGATATAAACCGGCTTTTTGCCTATGTCGATAAGGGCAGTCTCCAGGTTGTTGTAATGAGATTTTGTAGCTTCCAAAGCTCTGTAGGGTACCTCGAAACGTAACATATTTTCGATGTGCTCGAAACCATTGAGGTCCAGTTGTCCGTGGTGTGCGTTCTGGCTGATAGCCATTTTGATCTGTTTCTGATTGTACACGTCAAGTCTGAAGATGTACTTCTGTTCTTGCGGGCTGTAGCTGTGATGCAGGGCGCAATGAGTGCCAAGCTCTGTGGCTTCGGCTACGTTGAAATTTTGGTTCTTGTTCATTGCTAGTTGTTTTATTTAAGTCTGTAAAATGGGGGTGGCAATGAAAAGAATTCTGGGGGATGCGAAATCTCAAATGAACCAAAATTTATACGGAATTGTTCTGGTCCTTAACCCAATTTTCACATCAGACCAGAATTTTCCCATGTCGCACCCCCCGTATGATTCATTCATAGAGAATGCGCACGAAAAATCTAGCCTGAATTTACAATTGAGTACCCCATGCAAGGATTTAACTCCGCACCTTACAAGAGATTTTGAGATGTAAACTCAGCATTTATCATGCTTGGGCATCCTGCCAACAGGATGCCGTATGTCTGCTCCTCCTGTATTTCTACTGAAAGAGCGCTGCAAAGATATATAAAAATTCTGAAACTAACAAGTATTTTACAAGTTTTTTTAGAAAATAGAGAAAAAAAGTTTGAGAACCCATCATGACCATTTTTCTTGTTTATTTCTTATATATCATATTATCATATTTCTTGTAGTGCTATTTTTGTGTGTAACTATCAGATAGTCAGACTGATAGAAAATACTGTTGCCATGGGAGGTAACTGGCGGAAGGCGTGATCCCGCGAGATGTAACGGTTTCCTCTGATGAGATGTAACCCTTGGGTAAGTTTGCCTACGAGAAGTAACTATCTAGACATTTCTCCCACGAGAGGTAACTAGTTAACTAAATATAAAACATTCCGGGGTAGGCGGAAATTCGTCGGAAATCGACGGCTATCGCCAGTTGGAGTTAGGAGAATGTCTTATCTTTGCAGTGTTGAAACATTAAAAACATCAGCTTATGACTAGAGAAATTACAATGATTGTGGTACACTGCAGCGCAACCCGCTGCAACCACCCTTACACCGTGCATCAGCTTTACCACGACCACGTGGAGGTGAACCACTGGCGTTACATCGGCTACCATTTCTTCATCAGCCGTGACGGCAAGGTACATGCCACCCGTCCGCTGGAGCGCATGGGTGCCCATGCCCGTGGCTGGAATGCACATTCCATCGGTATCTGCTATGAGGGTGGATTGGATGAGAACGGCTATGTGGCAGATACCCGTACCGAGGAGCAGAAGAAGGCGATGGAGAAGCTGATTGTTCAGCTGAAGATACAGTTCCCCGGCATCCGCACCATTCTGGGGCACCGTGACCTGCCTGGGGTGCAGAAGGCGTGTCCCTGCTTTGATGCCACTACGCTGCAGCCCTTGTTACATCTGAATTGTAAATATTAAATTTTGTAATCAGATGAAACACCCTATCCGATTTTTTTGTAACTTTGCATAAGAAAAGCTGCACTCGGCAATCAGAAAGCAAGCTTTCATTGCGCTCGTTTGCATTTTCTTTGTCATCGAATAGATTACTAACTAAAAATTAAAACTAGATGAATGTTACCAAGCAACATTTCGTAGAACGTAGAGTGATGAGCAAGCAGGAGCTTGCTCACCTCTACTGTCCTCACAGCCGTTCCAAGGGGCATGCTGCGAGAGATGAGTTTATGGATTGGGTGAAGCGCTGCACTCCGCTCTATGTCAAACTGCAGGAATTGGGGTATAAACCTTCGCTGCATAGTTTCACGCCCAAGATGGTAGATTATATATTTTACTATCTTGGAGAGCCGGATGGAGTGGGGATATAGCATTGGTAGTAATAAATAACTTTACAAGTTAAACGTGGCGGAAAAATCTCTTAAGAGAAGCCGTCGTTTTCCTTAAGGAAAAATATATTTTCCCTTAAGGAAAAAAATAAAAACCCTTAAGGGAAAATTCTCAATCTCTTTTTACCCCATTTTTCGGGCGTTTTTGCCTGATTCTCTCTTCCTTGAATATTATTTACACGGATATGGAGAGAAGATGGGGATGGGGGTAAGGTTAAAAAATAACAGTTTGGAAAAATCAAAAGTATATGGAAATAGTTATAGATCGTTTTGGCAGTTATCATCATGCCGTAAGTGGTAGATTGCTGATTGATGGTCAGCATGTTTGTGATACGTTGGAGGAGGATGTGCATTGTCTGCCGGAAGGCGAGTATGCCCTGCAGCGCAACAGCAAGCTGGCATTACCTTATTATATAAGACTGGCAGATGTTGATTCTGGGGCTGACTCCCATGTTGATTCACGTGTGTCCTTCTCCAGGGGTAATGGCATTCACGGTTGGCGCAACCACTGCATCATTGTAGGAGAGTGTCTCCATCTGGGTTTCCTCATTCATAGCGAGGCGTGCTATGATCTTCTCATTGCCCGCATCCGCATGCAGTTTGTGCGTCATCACGCAGTGGTGGTCAAGATATCCCGCTCTCCCGATTTTCTGGAAGTAGCCTGATATCTGTGCTGCTATTGATAGGCTATTTTAGCCAAAAAATCTCCCTATAAGTCTGGCGTATGTCGCCTGCTTATAGGGAGATTTGTATTATATGCCGTTAAAATAACTCCAGGATCTTATCGATTATCTTTTCGATGCTGGAAGAATCGGTGGTTTCTTCGAGCTTCTGGTTGATTTTCTCTTCTACCTTCTTGCTCACTTTATCTGCTGCCTTATCGAAAGTCTGATTGGCTTTCTCTTCCAGTTTCTTCTGCATTCTTGTGCTGAAGCTGCCTTCATCGCTAGCCGCCTGGTCCTCATTGACATTGGATTCTGAATCTGATCCATCCATGTTAGGAGTATCAGAGGATACATTTGATTCTGACTCCTCGATATGAAGGTTGTCGGCTGATTCCAGTGCTTTCACCATATCGTCGGCATTCATCGTATAGACGTTGCCGAGAATACCGAAACTCACGGTATGCGGCTTGCCGTTGAACTCCACAGAACCTGTAGAGCAAACGATATAGTTGTGGTATTCGAAAAGCTGGTTCATCGCTTCGTCCATCATGCTGCCAGCCATCATCTTGGCTACAGAGCGGAGCGCCTGCGAGAAGAAATTGTTGTCGGTAGATCCTACCGCCTTTTCTACTGCCTTGCTTGCCTCCGTGCGAACCTTCTCTTTATGAGCATCTGCGCTCGGATTGGTTATGGCAAATATGGCAAGGATGAAAATAATGAGACCTATCACCATCTTCATGGCGAAATGGCTCGTCTTCTTCTTAGGCTGCTGCTGGAAATTCGAATGCATCGCTGCTCCCTGCTGGAATCCCTGCTGATAGGCTTCCTGCTGGGCTTTCTGATAATCCTGCTGCTGGTTGGCTCTTATTGCTTCCAGTACGGCTTTCAGATCCTCTACCTTCCAGGCAGGAGTCCAGTCTGCCATACCCTGCTTCCACACCAGTGTTTCGGGACTGATGCCCTTCTGTACAAGTTGGTCGAAACTGAAAGGACCTGCCTGCTGTCCATTACGATCGATTATAAAAAATTCCATCTTTGTCCTTAGTATTTTGAAATGTGAACATTCAACTTTATTAGTGGGTTGCCTTCCACCATCCTGTCTTCTCTCTTCCCTTGATAGCTATATTGTTTTGGCTAGGGTCGGAGATGGAAAGGCCGCAATAGTTCTTTATTTCTATGTATGTTACTTTATCATATAAAACAGAATAGGCATAGTCAGTGTGTCCGGCTGCTTTTACAGTGAGCTTGAGTTGATTCTTAAACTGGTCAAGCAGATAACCGCTAGGATAAAGACTATCAACGTATGCCTCCATATCATAGAATAAATTCGGAGAAAATGCATCTAAACGCTGTATAGTTTCCGGATCTATACTTTCTGAAAGCGTATATTTGCTGTTGATTTCCTTCATGATGTTTGCCAATCCATCCAGTTCTCTGCAGTCTATGGCTGCTATGTTAAGATAAGGAGCCTTTGTCGTTTTATAAAAGTTTATAGACGTTGATACGATGCTCGAATAGCTTGGGGTAGGCGAATTGAGATAGTTCCACAATAACTTATATGGCAAGCCATATTGCATAATTTCGCTGCTTGACGCTATGAAGAAATTGGTAACATCTTTCAGTTCGTAGGCTGTCTCCACATTGCCCATATAGCAGGCATCGAAGAGGATGTATTGCATCTTGAGTCCACTCTCCCTGATTCCTTCTGCAAGTGTAGCTACATCTATTGCATTGTCCTTAAGATTGACACTTCCGAAAAAACGGGTGTGTGGTTTGTTGGGATCACTACCAAAGTTAATTCCGCTGAAACTGTATTCTTGTGGTGATGAACTTCCAAAACTTGGTCGGGCTTTGTAGGGGTAATTGTTCCAATCTTCTGCATAGGTCCATCCGCAACCATGAGCGCCAATAATGAGCGCATAGTTGAGTGCTTCTGCATTTTGTTTTACGTCATTGAGCAAGTCTGCAAATCCTTCTGCCGAACAATAACTGTTACCCTCGTATTTCTTGATAGGAACACGATTCACCTTTTTGGTTTTGGCATCATACTGCAAGTCATAGAGAGTACTCTGGTTATATTTTTCACTGAAGAAAACCAACACACGTGAATCATTCAGTCCTTTCTTTGCGATGATGCCTTCGCTGATACTGTCTAAGTTGTTCTCTAAATCATCATAAAGACCTGGATGTCTTGTGTCACCAGTCCAAGGAAAGAACACGAAAATGGTCTGCTTGTTGACGCTATCCACATCAAAAGCCTCGTCGCTACAACTGGTGAAAGTCATGGCGAACGAAAACATACATATAAATAAGGTGAAAAGCTTCTTGATCATAATAAAAAAGTTGAATGTTGAATGCTGAATGCTGAGTTGCAGAATGGCTGACGAATTAGTCCGTCTGATTCCACATTCATCATTCTACACTCAACATTCAACATATATAAAAAAGAATTTGTTACTTCTTCTTGAGTTCCTCGATGGTTGCCTTGAGGGCAGCAATCTTCTCTACAGAGTCGCTCTCCTTCTTGCGCTCCAGGGCAACAACCTTCTCAGGAGCGTGAGCAACGAAGTTCTCATTGCTGAGCTTCTTGCGTACACCCATCAGGAAGCCCTCCAGGTGCTTGAGCTGAGCCTCTGCCTTCTCGATCTCGGCTGCCACGTCGATGAGGTCGCCCAATGGTACGGCAAACTCGTCGGTGCCTACCATGAAGCTGGATGCATCGGCACTCTTCTCGGCGATGACCTCAATCTTGTCGAGGTTCGCCATCTTCAGCGTTACGTCGTTGTAAGCCTCGAAATCGTTCTTGCCTACTACCTGCAGAGACAACTGCTCCTTCTGGGCAATGTTCTTCTGGTTGCGAACGGTACGAACGCCGGCAATAATCTGCTTCACTGCCTCAATGTCGGCTGCCAACTTCTGCTCCTCGGCTGTAGGTGCAGGAATCTCCAGCTTCTCGCGCATGATGCTCTCGCCATCCTTGCGGTCGTAGATGTGCTGCCACAACTCCTCGGTGATGAATGGCATGAATGGATGCAACATCTTCAGGAGAGCATCGAAGAAGCGGAGGGTAGCGTCGTAGCTCTTCTGGTCGATAGGCTGACCGTAAGCTGGCTTCACCATCTCCAGATACCAAGATGAGAACTCATCCCAGAACAGCTTATATACTGTCATCAATGCCTCAGAGATACGGTAGTCCTTAAACTGCTTCTGCATCTCCTCGTTCACCTCCTTGAGCTTGGCATCAAACCACTTCACGGCGATTTCTGCGCTCTTAGGCTGCTCGATATCTGCAGTCTCCCAACCCTTCACGAGGCGGAAGGCATTCCAGATCTTATTGTTGAAGTTACGTCCCTGCTCGCAAAGGCTCTCGTCGAAGAGAATGTCGTTGCCCGCTGGAGCACTGAGCATCATACCCATACGAACACCATCGGCACCAAACTTGTCAATCAGAACCAGTGGGTCTGGTGAGTTACCGAGACTCTTGCTCATCTTGCGACCCAGTTTATCGCGGACGATACCTGTGAAATATACGTGCTTGAATGGCATCTTGCCACGATACTCGTAGCCAGCCATGATCATACGTGCTACCCAGAAGAAGATGATATCCGGACCAGTTACGAGGTCGGAAGTAGGGTAGTAGTAGTTGATCTCCTCATTGTCAGGATGCTCGATACCATCAAACAGAGAGATAGGCCACAACCATGAAGAGAACCAGGTGTCGAGGCAGTCGCTCTCCTGCTCAAGATCCTCAGCCTTGATGCTGGCATTCTTCTCCTGGGCAAGCTTCAGCGCCTCCTCAGCAGTCTCTGCTACCACGAAATCCTTCTTGCCGGCATTGTCGAAGTAGTAGGCTGGGATGCGGTGACCCCACCAGAGCTGACGGCTGATACACCAGTCCTTGATGTTCTCCAACCAGTGGCGATAGGTATTCTTGTACTTCTTAGGATAGAACTCGATGTCATCGTCCATTACTGGAGGGAGGGCGATGTCAGCAAAGTGCTGCATCTTGAGGAACCACTGTGTAGAGAGCTTTGGCTCGATAGGCACATTGGTACGCTCAGAGAAGCCCACCTTATTATTATAGTCCTCAATCTTCTCCATCAATCCGGCGTTCTGGAGGTCGATGGAAATCTGCTTGCGCACATCCATGCGGTCCATACCTACATAGAGACCTGCTGCCTCGCTGATGGTACCGTTGTCGTTGAAGATATCGATGGTCTCCAAACCGTGCTTCAAACCGAGGGCGTGGTCGTTGATATCGTGAGCTGGAGTTACCTTCAGGCAGCCGGTACCGAACTCGATATCTACGTATGTATCCTCGATAACAGGAATCTCGCGGTTTACGAGAGGCACGATTACGTGCTTACCCTTCAACCAGGTATTCTTCTTATCCTCAGGGTTGATACACATGGCAGAGTCGCCCATGATGGTCTCAGGACGGGTGGTTGCTACTACTGCATAGTATCCCTTCTCATCCTTGTGTATCACGTTCTCCTCATCCACCTGCTTGCAGTCCTGCTCTACTACATAATACTTCAAGTGGTAGAGCTTAGAGTGCTCGTCCTTGTAGATAACCTCCTCGTCAGAGAGCGCAGTCTGAGCCTTAGGGTCCCAGTTAACCATGCGCACGCCACGATAGATGAGTCCCTTCTTGTAAAGGTCGCAGAATACGTGGATGACGGCACGAGAGCGGGTCTCGTCCATGGTGAATGCTGTGCGGTCCCAGTCGCAGCTGGCACCGAGCTTGCGGAGCTGCTTGAGGATGATGCCACCATGCTCGTGAGTCCAGTCCCAAGCGTGCTTGAGGAACTCCTCGCGGGTAAGGTCGGTCTTCTTGATGCCCTGCTGAGCGAGGCGGTTTACAACCTTTGCCTCGGTAGCGATACTGGCATGGTCGGTACCTGGTACCCAACATGCGTTCTTGCCCTCCATGCGAGCACGGCGAACGAGAATATCCTGGATAGTATTGTTGAGCATGTGTCCCATGTGGAGCACACCCGTTACGTTTGGTGGAGGGATAACCACTGTATAAGGTTCACGACCATCTGGCTTAGAGCTGAAAAGCTTGTTGTCGAGCCAGTACTGATACCATTTACTTTCCACTGCTTGTGGATCGTATTTACTTGCTAATTCCATTGTTTCTATCTAATTTTTATTCTTTTTCTTTCTTTTTCCTTAAAAAACGGTGCAAAGATACGAATTTTTGAGCGAAAATCATTATCTTTGCAGCATAAATTACGTATTTTTACATAAATATAGTGCCAATGATTTGTTGAAGAATAAAAAGTAAAAGTTATGGAAGCATATTTGTTTTTTAATATAATGATGTTTGTGTTTGCATTGTCTTTCGCCATTTTCCTCAATACGAAGGCTGGCAAGAAATGGAAAGACAATCTTTAATGTGAGGTTACAATCATGCATACGAAAGAAGAAAAGTTAGCGGCGTTCAGCCGCTTGCTGGATGTGCAGGATCGTTTGCGCCTGCAGTGTCCATGGGATAAGAAGCAGACATTCGAGAGTCTTCGTCCGAATACCATCGAGGAGACTTTCGAGCTTTGTGACGCCTTGATGAAGCGCGATTACAAGGATATCAAGAAGGAGCTGGGCGATGTGCTGGAGCACGTGATGTTCTATAGCATCATTGGCAGAGAAGACGGCGAGTTCGATATCTGCGATGTCTGCAATCAGGAAGCTGACAAACTGATGTTCCGCCATCCTTTCATCAACTGGAAGGAGGAAGGTAACTGGACTGTGGCGAATCCTGATATGTATATCAATGATGCGGGACAGGTGGTATATAGAGAGTCGGAAGTGGAAGAAGTGGAAGATGAGAAGGCAGAAACTGCCAATTCGGAAGAAACCCTGGCTCTTGGAGCCAGCAAACCCAAGAATGCTTCCTCGGTAGAGAAAACCTGGGAGCAGATTAAGCAGCAGGAGAAAGATGGCAACGAGCGCGTTCTGAGCGGAGTGCCAAATTCCCTGCCATCCCTTATCAAGGCCTATCGCATTCAGGACAAGGCACGAAACGTGGGCTTCGACTGGAAGGAGAAGGAGGATGTATGGGACAAGGTACACGAAGAACTGGAAGAACTCAAGGCAGAACTTGCCAAGGACGACAAGGAAAACTCTACCCAGGAACTCGGCGATTTCCTCTTCTCCGTCATCAATGCAGCCCGTCTCTACAAGCTCAATCCGGACAATGCGCTGGAGAAGACAAACCAGAAGTTTATCCGCCGTTTCAACTATGTAGAAGATCATTCGCTCAAGCAGGGTAAGAATCTGAAAGACATGAGCTTGGAAGAAATGGATAAACTGTGGAATGAAGCCAAGAAACAGGAAAGACTTCAGAAAGAATCGTAAGCTTCAATAGGAGGAGCTTCATGATAAACAAGATAAAACGTTTTTATAACAACAAAAACTATAAGGATTATGAAAAGATTAGTTTATATGATGATGGCTTTGGTGGTACTCTTTGCTGCCAATAGCTGCAAGGATAAGAAAACCGCACAGGTAATCACTCCTACAGATTCCCTCGATCTGGAGGAAGTTGCCGATGATTCAACCATCTACGGTGTTTGTGGTGAGGGTACATCTATGCACAATCTGGAGCTGATTTCTGATGAGGGAGATACGCTCTCAGTCTTTATCGATGATGAGCAGCCAGACATCGTGCTGGGTGGTTTGCTGGCAGGCGACCGCATCGCTCTTATCGGTTATAAGGCACAGGATGGAGAGATGATGGCACAGAAAATCATCAATCTTACTTCACTCTTGGGCAAGTGGACTTCACTCGACAAGAACTTCGACTTGCTGGAAGGCGGAGAGGTAAAAAACAATGTGAAGGCTGAGACCAATCCTTGGACTTCTTGGAAAATCCTGAACGGAAAGCTCCTGCTCAACAAGGATACCTTTGCCATCGACAAACTGGGCTCTGACAGCTTGATGCTGGAGAATACCCAGGGCATCTATGTCTTCAAGCGCCAAGAGTAAGTTGTCATTCTAAATTTTAGATTAAGTTGGAACCATTTAAGATACATATACTGGGGTGTGGCAGTGCGCTGCCAACCCTGAAACACAATGCTTCCTCGCAGCTCATAGAGATGCGGGGAAAGTGCTATATGATAGATTGTGGCGAGGGTGCACAGATGCAGTTCCGTCGTTCCCATATCCATTTCTCCAAGCTCAATGCCATCTTCATCACCCACATGCATGGTGATCATTGCTTCGGCTTGATGGGCTTGCTTTCTACACTGGGAATGCTCGGACGAACATCTAAGTTAAGAGTCTATGCTCCAAAGGATTATGCTCCTCTATTTAAACAACAGGTTGACTTCTTTATGCAGACGATGGAGTATGAGATGGAGATGATTCCGGTGGATACGGAGAAACAGCAGATTATCTACGAAGATCATTCTCTGTCGGTGGAGACGGTGCCTCTGAAACATCGTCTGCCATGCTGCGGCTATATCTTCAGAGAGAAGCCTACGCTGCCTCACATCAAGAGGGACATGATAGATTATTACGGCATCCCAATCAGTCAGATCAACAACATCAAGAATGGGGCTGACTGGACCAACGAGGAGGGCGAGGTGATTCCGAATGCCCGTCTGGTGACACCTGCCGACCAGCCTCGCAGTTATGCCTATATGAGTGATACCCGATATATTCCGAATCTCTGGGAAAAGGTGAAGGGGGTAACGGTGCTTTATCATGAAAGTACTTATACTTCGGAACAGGAAGACCGGGCTAAGATCTACAACCATAGTACGGCGAAGCAGGCTGCGATGGTGGCAAAGGCTGCCGGGGTAGGCAAGTTGCTCCTGGGACATTATAGTGCGAGATATAATGATGAGACGGTTCTGCTGAAAGAAGCCAAAGAGATTTTCGAGGAAAGCTATCTCACCAATGAGGGAATGGTTATCTCGGTATAAAAACAACCTTGCATCAAAAAAAGTTTGTTTTTTGGTGCAAGGTTTTGTGTTGATATTCGTTTCATACATAAAAGATAGAGAAAATTGGAATCTGAAAAACTACTTTTGCACGACATCAAAGGCGGCAGTCGGGCGGCGATGCACCGGCTCTACGACCGCTACGTAGGATATGCCATGGCGGTAGCGCTGAGGTATGTCCCTTTGCGTGATGATGCGGAGGATGTGGTGCAGGATAGTTTTGTGAAACTTTTCTCTGGTATTGCCAACTTCGAGTACAGGGGAGAAGGTTCGCTGAAGGCGTGGTTTCTCCGGATTGTGGCAAATGAGGCTATCAGCTTTACCCGAAGGCAGAGTCGCATCACTTTCGTGGATGAAGTTCCGGAAGATGTGAGTGACGACGAACCGGAGGTAGAACGGGTGCCGCCTGCCGTATTGACGAAGATGATCGGTGAATTGCCCGAGGGCTATCGACTGGTTCTGAACATGTTTGTGTTTGAGCAAAGGAGCCATAAGGAGATTGCTGATCTGCTGGGCATCAAGGAGAGTACCTCTGCTTCGCAATATCTAAGAGCCAAGAAGTTTCTGGCAAAGAAAATAAATGAATATCTAAATAATATAAACGAGAAAGAATATGAGTAATCAAGATTGGACAAGCAAACTTCAAGACCAGTTGGCAGGCTATCAGGAGTCTGTCAGCCACGACTTGTGGGCAGGCATTGAACAATCGCTTGCTCAGAATAATATAGAATCAGGTTCGTCGAATCCACAGACGATAGTTTCAGAAAGCTCAGAATCTGCAGATCTACACGTTGGTTCAGAGGCTAAAAAGAATGCCAGGGTTTTACACGACAGTTCAGAGGCTAAAAAGAATGCCAGGATAGTCTATTTCAAGCGATGGCCTGCGGCAGCAGCAGCTGTGGCATTATTGGGAATAGGTGGAAGCTATGTTTATCTGCACCAGGAGGATGTAGAAAAGGGTAATCTGCAATTGGCATCTCTTTCATCTCCTGCAGTTTCAGCGGATTCCCACATTGTTTCAGCGGATTTGCAATCCGCTGCATCCCAGCCAGCTCCATCTCACGTTGTTTCAGCGGATTTGCAATCCGCTGCATCCTCAGTGGCTGTACGCCAAAGTGCTCCAGCCCACGTTGTCTCAGCGGATTTGCAATCCGCTGCATCTCAACCCGCTCCATCTCACGTTGTTTCAGCGGATTTGCAATCCGCTGCATCTCAACCCGCTCCATCTCACGTTGTTTCAG
>ERZ1023881.210-NODE-210-length-22406-cov-54.380654_pt1 | contig 22406 bp, 21 predicted proteins | sample MGYA00380393_ERZ1023881 | MGnify/ENA primary metagenome ERZ1023881 (study PRJEB33179, sample SAMN07449004) | human gut metagenome | biome: Human-gut; feature: Human associated habitat; material: Faeces | host: Homo sapiens | place: India: Bhopal | collected... | reverse complement strand
CATACAAGGCATCAGTATGCCCCTTGAGTTTCTTGAAAGATGGAACGATAAACACGCGACCGCCTAATGCTTCAATCTCCTCCTGTGGAATGGCATTAGAGTCATCGTTGCATACGATGTCCATCTGTACTTGGGTCTTATCTATATGGCGAAAGTACTCCATGATAAGATTCTTCTTACCACCAGACAAGATAGGACCACCTATAACTGCTACTTTAATCATAATTGTTTTTTGATTTTTCTCTATGCACGAATGGCATTGAGTAAATATTCACTCGAAGCTTTTCTAAATTGAGAAACTCCACTTTGTATCTTATTCCAATCAATATCAAAAGTCTGCTCACAATCCATATCCAATACCAATCTATCCATCAGTCCCAATCGGGTAAGCAAGGATGTAATTCTAGTATTCGTAGAAAGAGAAGCCTTTTTGTTGAAACGCTTGAACGTAAAGAAAGGACGGGAATAAATAATGCTGAATACTGTGCCATGGAAGGAATCCGTACATACACATTCTGCATTCTTGACCAAATTCACGAAATCTGCAGGTGAAACATGCCAAGGAGCCATATCAACATAATTCTCATCAGAAGCAATGTATTGATCCAGGTGCAGCAAGGCAACAACTTTTAATCCTTTTTCATTTGCAAGTCGCCTTACAAAATCTCTTTGTTCCGGATTATTACCCATGAAGTAACAAAACACATATTTCTCCTTTATCAAAGGTTCGTTGCTAATTACTTCGTTCCAACCATCCGCATCCAGCAACAACGCTGGGTCGTTTACCAACTGTACGTCTCTTCCTGCAAGCTTTTTGATAATATCCTGTCCTGATGTTTCACGAGCACTCAGATAATTAATGCGCTTCAAGTAATGACTATATATCTTTGAATATTTTGCAGGAATACTTCCGATACCAAAACTAGTAGCATAAGCTATCTTTTTAACATCTTGCGGTACCCAGTTCAAGGTATAATAATCTGCCATTATATTAGAAGGCAACCATAACTGATCACTTCCTACAACAACGGCATCATATTCATTTCTACTAGCCTTAGCCATATCCTCCCAAGATTCAAAAGCTCTACTGACCTTGAAATGACTCTTGCAGAACTCATCAAATGCAGCATCTCTTTCCGCCATACCAGACTTCAGCTTCTCATTTGATTTCTGCTTGAGTTTCTTTTCTATCAGCTTGCTCTTTTCTTTTACTATCGAAATATCGAAGATATTGCTCAAAAAGTAACGCCATTTGCGTTTGTTGATATCACCCTTCAAATTATCGAAGTTGATAGCATCAGAATCAATGCCAATTTTCGTAAGAAATCTTTGGGTAGCAAACGCTTGCAACATACCACCATAATCATGGTAGTCATAATTAATCGCTAATGCAACTTTCATATCTATCTTTTTAATTCTTACCTAATATTTTCTTCACGAATCTTTTGGATTCATTGTAAATTCCCAATCTAAAAGCAGTTTTGCGCAAAAAAGAATTGAGACGGACTTTGAATGTCGTAGGAAACCATTTATTGAGAAATGCAGCAAATTCCATTGCTTGGTAGTCCTTAAAGAAATCTGATCGCTTTGGATTCATAGGTACAGATTTAACCATTGCTATTTCATCAGCAATAAAATAATCCAGATTCTTATATTCTTCCAATTTGACAGAATCCTTAATAGCATTCAAAATACTCATACCTTTGTCCGTATGTACCAAGATGCGATTAGTACCATTATCATCAAAGTTCTTTGAAAACATCTTGACATCATAGCAATCCCAAATCGTAAAGTCCGAAACACGATAGCGTTTCTTAAACCTGCAATCATAACAAGAAGGACGAACATTCATATCACTAAAGAAAGAACGCATAAACTGGTCACTTTCTACACCTTTGTGATAATCAAGTTCCGGCTTTTCATTGAAAAGAGAGAATGATGTATAGTTATAGCATAATCTCTTTTCTCTGAAGAGTATTTTATTAAACTTACCACCAATCTTGCTTTGCATGTAAGTCAGGTAATTCGCAAAGATTCCCGGACTAGGAATACCATAACACACAACATCAATCAAAAGGAGTTTATCATATGGCTTGCGTAAGTAATGAACCAAACCTTCTATTTGGCATGGTGTACCGCTCATAGCCACCCATTTGCCTTCCTGTAGGTGTTTCTTGATTTCCTTAAAAGTATCTCCTATTTCACTCTGTACATACTTACTGTTACGAAACTTACCCAACTCATCCAAAGAAGTAGCAGCAGAATGCTTGACCTTAAAGTCTGAATAATCCACAGCCGCACCATAAACGATACCACCTTGATTAATCACCCATGAAGCAATAGCTGTAAAGGAGCCTCCGGATGTACTTTCCTTTCGAATGGATTCATCCTTAATTTGCAAAAGAAAACCATGTTGTTCTTTCTTCTTTTCAGGTTCTACATTGGCAACAGGACATACTTTCTCACATAAATGGCAGTCTATACAATGTCCAACATCTACATGAGGATAAAGGAAACCTTCTTCATCTTCAATCATTGAGATACAGTGCTTTGGACATATATTTTCACATACCCAACAACCACAACAATCTTTATTATTGGAAATCTTAATCATGCTCTAATAACTAAATTTTCCTCTTTTAAGCATAAACTGCTTAATGTTACTAATTAACTGAAGAAAGACATACAATCTAAGCTTTAAAAAACAAAGCGTAACTACACGAAAAGTATCCATCTTATCAAGAGGACATTTCTTGATAGCCTCTTGATAAATAGCATTACTTTTTATGACACTGCTATATTTCTTTATGCGCAAAAAGATAGAATCTGTATTATTAGGATGAAAGTATGTACTCATAGCTATAGCAATTAATCCATAGACAACTCGCTGATAAAACATCCTCATAACTGCCTCCTTATTTTCAAACGATTCTATATCCTCCTGCATCACCTTGAAACAATCAGTTATATAGACCGTATTTTTTTCATTTACCTGTTTCGTTATTGATCCCGGCGTATATCGATAATGATTCCAATATCTATTAAGGTAAAGCGCTTTCTTTGCATTGTAGAAAAGACGAAGTGTAAATTCTACCCCTTCTTCACCTTGTCGTAATCGATTATCATGACAAATACCATTTTCTTTAGCCCATTTCGTATTTATCAACTTAGCGTAAGCAGTAGTTAGACCACTACTATATACCATCGTATTTAATGCAAGATCATGGCATTGTTCTCCTTCATATAATTGCTCATCTTCCAAACAGTTCCAATTCATTTTACTTTTCACCGACTTACCATTGAACTCCTGAAGGAACTTCCAAAATACAACATTTACATCTGGATATTTTTTTATAACCTTTACTAATTCTTCACAGGTATTGACGTCTATCCAATCATCACCATCCAAATACATATGCCAATCACCTGCAATATTTTCATAGCCTGCATTACGGGCAGAGACGAGTCCACCATTAGATTTGTGTATTACTCGAATGCGGCTATCATTCTTTGCATATTCATCACATATAGCAGATGAATTATCAGAGGAACCATCATCTATTAAGATACATTCCCAATTGTCATATGTTTGATTGATGATACATCCAAGTGTTTCATGGATGTATTGTTCTACATTATAAATAGGAACAATAACTGATATTAAAGGATTATTCTCCATTATTAATATTATTTATTTTTCTTAATCCATATTTTTAACCATTTAGGTAAGAGTAGCTTGACCCTAGCCTTTAAGTTAAAAGGTATCGCTAACTGTGTAGCAAAATATTCATTGACATCCATGTCATCTATATGCAGATATATAGAATCACGTCGGGAAGTGCGCTTTGTTGGATGACTCAAATTGTGATTGGCTCTTGCTACTTGCTCGAAAGTACTTTCCAAAAAATAAAACTCGCTTTTGATAAGATTCCAAAGGCGCATACCTTTCTCGCTATTCACCAAGAAACAAGATACTCCTTTGGCCGAATAGAATTCTGGATGTTCTTTCTCTACCCCCCAATAGTCTCCTATGGTTATATCACCCACACGTTCTTTCGTGCAATAGTTGCAACGATAGCAACATTCACGATAGGTTGTTCCTTCCAAAAAATGATAATAATAGGGATCAAGAGTAGAAGGCTTTGTCTTTGTCTTTGTCTTTGTCTTTGACATGTAATCCAATCCCCAGCCACAAGACTTGTCACGGAAATCATAACCTATAATCTTCCCCTTCATCTTACCACCAAGCCAAATCAAATATTTAGCAAAGAGTTTGGGACTTGCTACTCCATGACAGATCAAATCCATCGTATAGAGATTGTCATACTCCTTTCGAAGATAAGCACGCAATCCTCCAATTTGACAAGGTGTACCACTATACAAGACTTCTCGACCATTAATTAACAACGCTTTTACTTGGGAATAAGTAGCCTCCGTATTACTCTGAACGTATTTAGAACTCTGGACTTTATGCAAATTCTCTAATCGTTCTACAATAAAGTGTCCTACTGTCATATCATCATGATAAGCGGCACCTATGACTACACCACCTCGTTGCAAAATCATTCTAGCTGCAGCAGCAAATGCACCACCAGATGCACTTACCACCAATTCCATGTCATCTCGGTCTCTTACCGCTAACGACATTAATGGTTCGGATTTCTGTATCAAAGCATTTTGAGGGCATCGATTTTGGCATAAGCCACAATTCACACATTTTTCTCTGTTAATATAAGCAGACAAAAAACCCTCTTTATTTGGCTTCATCTCAATGGCATGATGCGCACAAAGTTGTTCACAGGCACGACATCCTGTACAATATTCCGTTATTTTATCCATCAGTTCTCAATTGCTTTTTTTAAAAATTCCCAACCGACAAGTCTTTCTCTTTCCAAGACCTCATTCACATGGGTGAAATCTATTTCCGTCTCATCCACGAAAGAGAAATCATTATAATTTGTCAAATGTCTATTTTCTAATCCAACCAATTTCAAAATACTAGCTAATCTGCTACTATAATCATTAGGATAGATACAAATCATAGGCGTATTCATATTACAGGAGAATGCTGTTGCATGGAAAGAGTCTGTTATGACACAACCTGCATTAGCTATCAAACCTATGAAATCCTCCACATTCGGTATCAGTTCAGCCTTACCGCATCTCAGACCTTGATAGTGCCTAACACAGAAACGAACCAGTTTCCAACCTTTTCGCTTGGCAAATTCTTTAGCATATCTATCAAAATCTGGATTAGTATTCAATTGATAAATCAACACATACTTACCTTTTTCATACCTCGACTTATATGTATTCCCCAATACCGACATCCAATACTCCTTGTTAACTTGCAAAGTTGGATCCAAGACATGAGTTGCAGAAGGTAAGCCCAATTGCTTTTCAACAATATCCTTCGCACTTGCTTCTCTTACAGAAATATATTGATACCTTGAAAGTAAAGCTTTCGTCTCCTCAACTTCCCAATCATCGAGTCTAGCCTTACCAATACTTGCTGCATAAGAAATCTTTTTCACTTCACCAGGAACAAACTTTAAGAACAACTCAGGCAAAATTCCATTATTCCATCCAGAATTCCAAGTTTGGTCACTTCCTGTACAATAGATATCACTTGTGATAGGAAAGTCTTTAAAATCTTCAATACAACAATATTCCTTCTTCTGCTGGTTAAGATGAGTCCTGACAAACTTTTTAAACACTATATCCTCCTTTATAAAAGAAGGTATCAAGATAAAGGGATAAATGATTTTGGCAAAAGTACCCTTCCCCTTGGTATAAGAAAAAGCCCTGCTCAAATAGGAACGTTTACCATTCTTATTGTAATTTATAAAATCAATTTTACAACCTAATTGCTTGAATACTTGTTGAGTAGCCAATGCCTGAAGTACAGAACCATAATTTCGTACATTCTGCAATGTTATAACTGTAATATTCATCGATTTATTTTAAATATTTATAAATAAAGAACAATGTTCTATACATTTTAGATTTAAATAAATAATGTATTATACTATAAATCGTACTCTGTTTAAAAGATAACGATGTTGTATCAATAAAATCAAACCAAAAACGTTCTAAACGGAAAGATTTTAGTTTTTCTATTCGTTCGTTGTTGTCTTTATACAACAGCATCACATTTTGAATTTGAGGAGAGAGGTAAAACATCGTATACAAAAACGTATATTCACTTCTCATATCAATCGGATTAATATTATAAGCATTCAATAAATGAATAAAATTTCCCATAAATCTCTGACTTACTTGGATTGCCTTTGGATTTACTTTAGAGGATGTGCTAAATTTATTTCTAATAATGTGATAATAATATATTTTATTGTTAGTTCCGAATCTTCGCACATGCTCTAAACAACAGAAGTTAAACGCATAGTCTTCTCCTCCCATTTTAAAGAAAGGATCAAACCAGATATTATTCTCTCGAAGAAAACTTCTCTTGAACATGGTATCCCATACACAAGAACAGAACCTATTTTTCATAAGAACAACAAGATTATTAACAACATCGTCTCTCGTAAAGACTTTCTGAGCAATGGTATTAGAATGACGTTCTATAACTTTTCCATCCTCTACAATATCCCATTTTTTGCAGAATTTAACAAAATCAAGATTCTGAGTAATACATAACTTATAATTATCCTCTAGAAGTCCTGGTAAATACTCGTCATCATGATCAGAGAATCCAATATACTCACCTCTAGCTATATTCAAAGCAGCATTACGAGCATTACAAATACCTCCATTTTTCTGATGAATTACAACTACTCGTTTATCTTTTTTTGCATACTCGTCACATTTCTCTGAGCTACCATCTGTAGAACCATCATCCACAAGAATCAACTCAATATCTTTCAAACTCTGAGAAAGTATGCTATCCACAGCAGTTTGCAAATATTCGCCAGAATTATAAACTGGCATAATCACAGATACTTTTATCTTATTTTCCATACATTAATATTCTTTCTATCTTTTTGAATTAACTTCTGACATATCAACCATTTCTGTCTGAATGTTCCATTTTCTCAACTTATATACTAATAAATCTCTGTAGTCTCTTTCATGAGTTGACAACAACAAGAAATGGTCATCAAAATCATGACGCAAAGTTTCTATCAACCCCCAAAGATTAATATCGTCAATTGTCTGAATTGGATCATCTATAGCAATTATCATAGATTTTGCATACAACTTATTTAATGACAACAATAGCGCAATGACAAGAGTTACCAATTGTCCACTACTCATATTGAATAAGGCATCAACATCGTTGTCCTCACTAGTACCAGCAGTAAAAATGATATGCTTGCATTTCTCATCTGGCTTGATAAACAGACCTCTACCAAAATAACAGGTTTGCATGATTCTACCCGAATAGATATAGAACAATATCTTAATATCAGACAACAAACTTCTGAAATAATTTTGCCTCTGGCTTGTTATTTCTGATTTTAATTTCTTAAGGTTGCCTTGAAGTTTTTTGATGGCATCAACACGCTTTGTAATTCTTTCTAATTCAGTCTGGCTCCGCAGAAGATCTTTTGAAATTCTTTGATTCCATACCATTTGCAAATAAGAGCGTTTATTGACTACAGCTTCCTCATTTATGTATTCTGGCAAAAGAAATCTTGCATTACTCTGATAAATTTCATCCAACTTATGGTAATCCAAATCCTCTAGTACTGGTGTTTTCTTTTCCAAAAGTTTATGCTTTAATTCTATTAGTGTATCGTCAAACGAGAGGTCATCAGAAATAGATATTTGTAACTTTTCCCTTATTGAACGAGACTTAGACAAAGCAGCCCCTTTACTCATTTTCGAATAAACATCCATTAATTGTGCAGTAACACCTTCCTGAGCAAAGTATGCATTTACAGGTTTAATGAAATGTTCCTGTATATATCCTCTAAGTGTATAAAGTTGTTTGAGAATAGCTTGACTCTCATTTTCAAAATGATGTCGTAGTTTATCCCCATAAGTCCTAATAGCATCAGACATTTGTTTTTGACCATCATAATGAGAGCCACACAAAGGACAATCTGTTGACGGCAAGACATTCATCTTTGATTCAACTTCAATTACCATCTGCTCCCTTACCGCCAACAATTGAGCAACTTCTTTTTGAACGGCTGACGATGATTGATATAATTCAACTAATGATTTTCTTAAACTTTCAAATTCTGAAGTTTCCTTCTCCTTGATATTTGACTTCAAATCAGTAGGAATATTCAATGTAAAGGCAGACAAATTGTCTATCTTTAAGTTCAAGCACGGAGAAACCACCTGCTTTTGAAAGAGATTATATTGTTCGAAGATATGAAGTTTCTGTTCGTATTTATAGCAAAGCGCTACCTCCTGCATAAGTTTGTTATCATTACAAATCGAGTCAACGAACAGATTCAAGCGATACTGCTTAAATTCTTCACGATGCTTACAAAAGAACAAAAGGTCATACATCAATCCATCCTCACTCAATAATGAGTAGAATTGCTCCGAACTAAGTTTCGGTTCCTCTACATCCCAATATTGCGACTCCATGCATATTTTTTGATAGGTGACATCAGTTCGAACATTGCCAGCTTTTTGCTGCAAAGATTTTATTTGAGCATTCAGCCCTTTTACTCGCTCATCAGCATCCTCACGCTTGATCTTCAACCTATCTGTGACTATCTTGATTTTATCCAAAGGCTCATCGAATCGAGTTAGATTGAACAACTCAGCAATATCCTTTGCCCTATCAGCTTCTTTACGTTTCAAAAACGCTGTGGCTTCTTCCTGAGAAAGATAGTTGAGAAAACTATATGACTTTTGTAAATCCTTTAGCCCAAGCGTATTCTTTTCTTCCTTCGACAACAACCTTTCCTTTCCGTCAGCATCTTCTATCATGAAGTCGCTAAAGGCTCGGAAATCAACAGGGTTATGCATATCATTGACCATAGCTTTACGGAAAATTGCTACCCGATCTTCGCCTATGTGTATCCATGCTTTAATGATTACATCTGTGGAATACTCCGTATCAAAAACCAATGGCTTACATTCTTGACTTGCTCCATAACGAGCATCATGAAACTCCATATAGTCGGTCATTCGTTGAATTTTACCTGTAAGTAAAAGTTCCAAGGCATCAAAAAGTGTCGTTTTACCATACCCATTGAGACCTCCAAGAACTACAGCATCACTGTTGTTAAATGACACGTCCAACTCAGCGAAACCTTTAAAATTATGTAAGGAGATGCGTTCTATTCTAATCTTTTTCATTCTCATATTCCTTTATAAGATTCTCTATAAATGGGTCATATTGTTCTTCCTTATCAGGGAAACTGTCCAATGATTTCGACAAAGGAGCTGTAGCCAGCGAGAAGCCCAGTTCGTCTTCAAACTCTTTCGTCTCACCTGCCAATATGGGAATAAAAGGTAGCTTATGGATAATGGCATAAAGCAATTTGGCATATTCTTCATTATCCTTTAAGTCTTCGAAAACCTCATTGCTCATGATGATTTCATCCACAGAATCAGCTTTCATCTGCTTCAACTTATCTTGAAGGCATTTGAAAGCAGCTTTCGTATATGGAAGTACATACTTCTTGAAATACAACGAATCATTTTCTATTCGGACGAAGTCAACATTATCATCCGTCACTTTCCCTTTTTCTGTATCAATCAACAGCAATAAAGACGTATTTTTGGGAGCTAGAGGGAATTCATCTTTATATTCTTTATCCAAAACATCAAATAGCTCATCTTGGTGTTCAATAGCCCAAAAGCCATTAGAAACAATCCAATAGTCATCCTTTACATGATGCTTATAAATAAACTGTCCATCCAAGATCTGACATATGAACTCATATCCAAATCGCTCAAAGATTTGAGAAATATACTTATCGAATTCTTCCATCGTTCTTATCCTTTATAGAAAGCAAGCCTGTCTTGCGAGCTTTCGTTATATCATTATAGTTTACCTCATTAACCCTTTTAATATCCTTCACATTGCCAAGGATGTCATCCACAGAATGATCTAAACACCCCACTATCCAATCAAAATCTCGCAATAGTTCTGGAGGAAGCGTCGGGTTATAAGCAATCATACTACAATATCTTTCTGGCGGCATATCACTACCTATCGCAGAAGGACTTTGCCTGAGACCCTCATTAAGCCAGTGCATCTGCTTCAAATCTATTTCGTCATGGATATCTGTCAAAACGTTAAACAAATAATTAACACGAGACCTATTTGAAATCTCAGTTGCTGCATTTCTACCTATTTCTATGTTTATATCAGGAAATAGACATTTCACAAAATGTATTTTGTCCTTTATATCCATATTGTTGACACTATCCAAGAATGCTATAACCCTTTTAGATTGTGCAACAGAAACGTCCTCCAATCTTTCTGTCATAAAATAATTGAGATAAAAGACAGATAGCCTTACCTTATCTTCAAGTGAACGTTCATCTTCAGATGAACGAATCAAGTTTACGATTTTGTCAAATGAGATGGAGTTATCTATGGATATTTGCTGAGTTTGTTTTGGGACTTTCTTACCCATTGCATCCAAGAAATTCACATGTTGTTCTATCATAGCAACAAGACGATTACGAACTCTTTCCACAGGAACAGGAAAATTCTCTTTCTTGCAATACTTATCAATCAGATCTGTCAACATATTAAAGATTTCTACGGTATTAGGGACATCGTTCCCATTCTTATAAGGATAGCAAACCACCCCATTGGAATAATCCACATTTAGATTGGTATGAAAATATAATGGAGCATCGGCTGCACACAATCCTTTCTGATTCCAATAATACCGCTTATCCTCCATCTTCTCAAACTCACCCTTCCAAGATTGTTTGGATTTGTAATCCTTGCACTGATGAAAAGAAAGAATCCGTTTATTGGCATCCAATATAGCGAAGTCTTCATAACCTTCCACATTGAGATACCAATTGACGGCATCGTCTTCTGTCAACAACTTTTCTATCACTACACACAAAGCACAGATACCTTGGTAGAGAAATCCTGCCCAAGAAGCAATGGCAGCATGGAGGATAACATCTTCGGATGTGCCATTAGGAGGATTAATTTTTACATCAATCATAGATTTCAAATTATAATTCTGCTCGCAAGCAAAACAGACTTTTTTATAAACCCATTTGTTTTCTTAGCTCTTCTACTTTGTTTTTCCAGAGTTCAGCTTCCCATCCCTCATACCAGATAGCAACATTAGTCTTTTTGATTTGTGCAGGCATTCCGCCCAAGACTATATCATTGTCTGTTATGGATTTGTTAACGACAGAATTGGAACAGATTTGGACATTATTACCTAAAGTAATTGACTTATTGATACGGCAACCCGAACTTGCATACAAAGCATCGCCTATTCGTTTTCCTCCTCTTTCACCAGAAATACAAATTGACGTATGTAAAACACAATAATTACCACATCTATTGTCATCACCCACAACGATAGTACCATAATGAGGAATTACCAAGCCATACCCAAAACATTTATAGCCAATAGAAAAGCTTAACTTAAGCCCAAGCTTTCTATATCTCCATTTATAGTAAATGAATTTTACCCCCCCAGACTTAATGGGGAAAAGTGACTATAATAGTTGGCTTTTCTCATAAACACCAAATACTTGTAGATTCGATCTGGAAATATTATTTCTTTTATTCTTGTGATAAACGAAGGCTTCCATTTTCCACATTTCATCATATAGTCAGCTTTTATATAAAAGTCCAACATTCTTTTTGATGTAATATTATTTTTTTCCATAAGCCTTATCTATACCCAAAATTAATTTAATTTTGTCTTTAAGAGATGTAGGGAAAACACCTTTCATTTGTTTCCAACAATAAAACTTCACCATGCCCCAAAATGTTCTTCTTCTGAACACAACATCTGCACATAATGCTTGTTGACGAGCCCAATTTCCTTGATTTGATATGCCATTTGGATCATTAATAGAAATAGGCAAATCAAGTTTCAGAATCTGTTCCTCAGGTATACGAATAAAGAAAAGATAATCAGATATGATAATTTTCTTTGTTATGATATACATACCATGCTCCTTATGCAAATCACGTCGATAAATAACAGCTTGATGATTCACATTTCCTCTTTCCCATGATGTCACTCTTCGCAAAAGCTTGCCATTTTTCTGTCTTGATAAAGTGTCACCATATAAAAAAGTTATATTATCATTAATTGGATTTTCAAAAACGTTTGTCAAGACCTGAGAATCAGCAAAAACATCACCCGCATTCATCATGATGATCCATTCGCCAGAAGCCATCTTAACACCCTTATTCATGGCATCATAGATACCCTTATCTGGTTCACTGACCCATTTTGTAATGACATCAGCATTACTTTTTATAATCTCAGAAGTAGCATCTTTACTACCACCATCTACGACTATATACTCATAATTATTAAAAACTTGCGCACGAACAGACTTTATTGTTTTTTTCAAATCATCTGCTGCGTTAAAACATATTGTTATTATTGAAATTTTCATTGTATATTATTTTTATTCCCAGAAAAAATAGAAAGGCAAAGTTGAATCATAAGGATACACTAACCAATTAGAATAGGTCTTATATGCACTATAAAAGAACAATAAAGTAAATACTATATACATTTTTTTCACAGCCGGTTTTGTATTAACAACCTCTGGAACGAAAACAGAAAAACCTATTATTTGAAATAGCATAGATATTCTAATACACATGGTTGCGCTTCCAAACATAATATATAGGGTAAATGCTATCATTAAACAAGAAAACTCAAATGATCTAAGTACATTTTCGCGACTATACTTTATTGTAAAAGCTAACGGTACACACCATGAAGCTATTTTTAAAAGTGTCATACTACTCTCACCTAAATCACTACTATATCTTTCTGCCAACAAACTTACGTTATCATCAGAAAATCCCCCCACTATAGACAATGCTAAATTAAATAAATCTCCAATTTGTGATGATAATAAAAGCGTAAAAAACAATACAACCAATATGTTTATAAAAGCTGCCTTTCTTGTATATCTAACGAAATAAGCCAACACCAAAATCGGCAACAAAATAATTGTCGATCTATGAACCGATATCGAAAATAAAAATGCACAAATACCTAACAAGAAATACTTATCTTTAATTATTCTATGCAAATCCTTTATGCCATCATATTTTACGTGCTTAAAAAGAAATAAGCCTAAAAGAATGAAAGCTATGGACATAGACTGACGCATTGCGATAATCAATGTTGCAAAAGTAGCACTCATCAAGAAAAAACATAAATATCCCCAATATCCAGTACACTTATTTTTATATACAAAATATATCAATCCAAATACTGCAATGGCTACTGCCAAATAAAAGAAGACAACTTCCGGACTAATTCTATGCAATAAATTGGCAACTAAAGTAAAACCATATTCTTCTGTTTCTGAATTTATTTCATAGGTTCCCAATCCCTCTATACTATATCCTCTATAGAACATACTATACATAGTTGAATCATTTCCAACATTGTCTCGGCGCAAGCCAAAAATAATACCCCAAAGCAAAGACGTCATTAAAAATATCAAATTTTTAGTCTGTTTCTTTGTATGGCTACACAGAAGTGTAATTATGAACATTAAAATCTGAATATATAAAAATATACACATCTTATTTTGACATTAAATTATGATATAGTTGAATCAGAGAATTGGCAATATCAAGTTTATCATGACGTTTTCTTGCTATTTTCTGGGCATTTATACCAACCTGTAAATTCAGAGTAGAGTCATCAAAAATCTGCTTTATGAGAAATGTTGCTTGTATAGGATCATTTGCGGGAACCAAAAAGCCAGTTTTACCATCTTCAATAATTGAAGATACACCACCTACATTTGTTCCAACGCACGATACTCCCAACATTTGGGCTTCACACACACTATTAGGACTGTTATCTATATACGATGGATGGAAATATAAAGTAGAATTTAACAACTCATGCTTTAACTGTTCAGCATTCAAAACTCCCAATAACGTTACATTCACATCTTGGTGATTTATACCTATAGATTTTTCAACTAAGGAAGGCTGCACATTTCCTATAACTTTCCACTCAAAGTCTATATGATAGCACTCTTTAAGTAAAGAAGCCGTCTTTAGTATCATATCATATCCCTTATACAAAGGAATTGATATTGTAGAAACTATAGTAAGTTTTTGAGGAATGCTTCTTTTTACAGAGCTATCATAAAAAGTATCTCTCAAAATCTCACTTCCCCAATAATAGTTACAATCAGGAGATAATACTTGAATTATTCTCTTATCCCACAGAGTTCTTCCTATATAATTTTTAACATGTCTGAAAACTTCTTTTTCACAACATTCAAGACTTTGCCAATTTTCTTTTTGAGTTTTTTGCAAGACTGTTGCTAATCGTAAGCTCTTATCCCAAGAAAAGAAAGGAGGAAGATAGGCATTCAAACATGGTCTAACAATTCCCTGAATATGTAATACGATTGGAATTCTTGTCACCGATGCAACCAATCCGTATTTATTCTCAGAACCAAATATCTGAATAACATCAGGCTTAAAATCATCTAAGACCTTAAGCATCTCTGCTCTATAATTTGGCCACAAAGCTTCTTCCTCTTTGGAATATTGCTTCTTTAAACGAAAACGAATCTTCTTCAAAGAAGAGAGAATCGGTGTAGGCATAGAATAAAATCTTACGCCATTCGCCGTTCCCTGTTTGCTTTCATTGGAGAAGAAAGCCAAAGCCAAATCGATTCCCTCTTTTTTAACGATTTCATTACGCAAAGAAGAAATCCAACCAGCACCATTATATCCACCTTTTTCTCTAGATGGATCAAAATTTGACTGTACGAACCAAAGTACTTTCATATACTATTTACTTTTATTGTCCTCAAACAAATCTTTCAATTTGTCATAATAATGACTTCTAAAATAAGGACTCAAATGATTATCATACTTACTACTATTCATGATTTTTTTTGCTTGCTGATAAGCATCATTCAAATCTTTTGCAACATAAACATAATCATCATAGACTCCTTTAAACCAATCAGCACCTGTAGTTACTTTATGATCAGTGGTCTTAATGATAATGACAGGAGTACCTGCACACAGAGAGAATATCGTTCCATGATATCTATCTGTTATTGTTACCTTAAAATGAGAATAACTTTCTATCTCATTCCAAATATAATAAGATAAGTTACTTCTTATTTGCTCATAATGAACCAATCCTTGAGTATCTTTTTCTATAACTCGGGTATCAGCAGAGAGCTTATTAACCAATTGTGCAATTTCTGCATCGGTATAGAATTTTTCTCCATCATTTCTTGTACAAACACAGACTCCACTTCTATAATTTGTAAACTGCTTCTCTCCAATAAGAGTTGTCACTATATCAGGGAACAAAGCAACACGTGGTGTTTGAAACATTTCCTTTGCCATCTCATAAGAGTCCTTATCTCTAGCCAAGAACAACATATTAGCTGCCTTATTGTGATTGTCAGCACACTTCTTTCTATTTTTCTCTTCCTTAAAAAATATAGTTTGAGGCATCATCAGTATTTTTGCATTAGGAAAAGCCTCAATAATCAATTGATGCAACAAAGGATGGTCACCTCCTAAATCCTGCGTACAATATCCACTTTGGAAGACGATGTAATCATCATCTTTGAAATATTGCTTCATAACACTGATAAAATTGCTTTTCTCAAAAGTTATAACAGAACTTTCATACTTTAAAATAGCTCTATCTGGAAAATTCTCATCTAACCATTTGCTAATACAAAAATGCTGTGCCATATCTCCCAAATTAGGCTGTTCCGTAATACCTAAATAAAAAACACGTGCCTTATTAGTTGTTTTTGTACATTCTTCAACTAGCTTTGTCACTGCCAACTCACACTTTTTAAGGCGTTTCTTATTAACTATATAATCTCTTATAGGTCTATAAATCCAGCCTACAAACGGCTTTAAAACTTTTTTAATTTTCTGATTCATATTATTTTTCTTTATCTATTGTTCCACTTCCACCTGTTATAAAGAATGTATCTCCAACAATTCCATCACCTCTACTACTAACCATAAACAATGCCAACGCAGCTATCTCCTCAGTTGTAGACATACGACCAGAAGGATTTCCAGGCCATGAGATATCAGAAGAACGATTCATCATGGGAGTTGCCGTAGGTCCTGGAGCTATACCATTTACAACAATACCAAATCTAATAAGCTTGTGCGCCATCCCCTCAGTAATTCCATTTACAGCACGTTTGCTAATCTCGTATGGAGTCCATGATGGTTTAACACTAGAAGCCGAACTTACATTGAGTATATGTCCTTGGATACCTTTCGCAATCATCTGGTTAGCTACAGCTTGGCTTATAAAGTATAGAGACTTTACATTGGCACTCATCACAGCATCAAATGTCTGTTCTGTAACGGCACCAAATGAATCATTTCCATGCATACCTGCAGAATTCACCAAAATGTCTATATTCTCTTTTTCAGAAAACTGCTCTATTGCCGATTCCATCGCAGAAACGTCATTTATATCTAAAGTGATAAATGATGCTCCACCAATCTTTTCTGCAGCAATTTTCAATTTTTCTTTATTTCTTCCTATAATATAGACCTTTGCACCTGCTGCAACCAAAGCAGCAGCTATAGCAAACCCTATTCCTGAACTACCACCAGTAACAAGCGCAACCTTGCCAGACAGCAAATCACTCTGCTCTTTAACTACAATAATAGGTTTAAGAACTATACGAGAATGAAATTTATTTATTATTTTACGTATAATACTCATCGCAAAATTTTCTTTATAACTTTGATTCCTGTTTCACCTACAATATTTGCTATAGCACTTTTCAACTTACCCGAAGACGTTTCGATACGGTTTGCTGAAATCAATGTTTGCATTGCTATAGGCTCGTCATCTTCATCAGTGAAAATCTCCAAAATAACAGGCTTATCAGAAGAACCAACAAACTCATTCTTTACCACCTGGAATTCCTCCTTATTTGTGGCTGATAAATATTTAAAGCCACAATTCTCAGACCACCCTTTAGCATTGCCATTATGACCATTAGCAGAAATAAAGTTTTCTACAGCTACTTTCTGTTTCCAGTCCTTTGTCATGATTTTGAATTCTGCACCACCTCCATTATTGATGAGAAGAATACGCACATTATTTTTAATGTGGCGAATTCCCAAAGCATTCATATCATAGAAGAAAGCCAAATCACCAGTAACTATAAAACAAAGTTCATCTGTATTCATACTTTCACCAATAAGCATAGAATTGCATCCATCAATACCAAAAGCAGCTACATTTCCATATCCCTGAATCGATTCATGCAATGGGAAATAGCTCCAACAACGGAGACTATTTAAAATTGCAAAATTCATGATACTCTGCTGTGGAATTATCTTATAAAGTTGCTGCGCTGCATAACAATTAGAGAAAGGCATTTCAACATCATAATTCATCGTATCATTTAAAGCCTTCCATTTTTGATAATACTGATGCTCGACACGTTCCTTACTTGCTATTCTTTCAAAGAAATAATAGTCAGGACATTCGAAAATCTTAGTAAGATGACCATAAGTATCCACATAGTTACCATCCGCTGCTATTCTCCAATGTTCCGCATTACCAATTCTATTTAAAGCACCATAGATAGGATAATCTCCAGTCTGTCCTCCTATGGTTATGAGAACATCTGGCTTCAATAGACTAAAGCCACCACATGAGACCAAAAGGTTTGCAGAAACGCTATACTTTCCATGATAATTGGAAAGATGATTAACATAGACAGCAGCATCAATTCCTTCACAGAATTTTTCGATAGCTTTATTTTCTCTTTCAGAAAAAACTCGATGTTCTCCTATGACAACCAAAAACTTTTTGTTTGACAGTTCTACATCACTCCAATCATCCCATGCCATATAACGACGCAATGGTCTTATTGCAGGCAATTCTACATTTTCAAATTGGCCTTGCTGCGCATCCACAATACGAATATTTAACTGTATTGGTCCTGGATTTCTATGCGTTGTCTCTAATATAGCTTCCTTGGCATTATGATAAACCTGCATACGGGTATTATCATCCGTAACAGGAGGTAAATCAAATGATACTTTCACTGCATCCTTTGGAAGAGAACATTGATCAGGAGCTTGCATATAATCCTGATACTGAAATCTTTCAAGTTTTGCAGTTGTAATAGCTAAAATAGGAGTATGCTTATAGAAAGCCTCTGTCAAACCTGGCACATAGTTACGAGTAGCTTGCGCACTTGTACAAGATGTAGCTATCACTTCTCCCGTCTGAAGGTGTAAACCTATCGCAAAATACATAGCGCTTCGCTCATCTGGTACAGAATAACACTTAAAAAAGGAATCTTCCTGAACAGCCTGGGATATTGGAATATTTGTTCCCCCTGGGCTAACTACTATGTGACGTATATTATATTGTTTCAACAAAGAGATAACAATACGAACATTTTCTTGAATTGTATACATTATTTTAAAATTAATTGATTAAAAAGAATAATGAATATTATTATATTTTACAATCATCTTGCATGTAACTTTTTATTAAAGAATTCTATAACTTTTGCTCGTTCCAAACGATTTAGTCCCCAAAAATAGATAGAGATAAATGCAGACAACTCACATATCACACATACGCAAATAAATCGAACTAATGATTCTTTCATATAGCAAATTAACAACAGCGGCAACATCGTAGTTAAACATAAAACAACAATGTCTTTAACTAACACTTCCTTCACAAATGGAAGAACAGGTAATTTAATCATATCTTTAAGTAAATACATTCTACATATCAGTTGAAATACAAATATTATGAACTGGATATAATAAGACCATTGTGGTGAAAAATCAAACTTATAAAGAATGTAAACCACTGGAAATATTACCATACCCAAGCCACCTACTATTATCTGGTATTTTTTTATATCACCTGTTGCCATCATAGAAGTAACTAAAGTGTTTGACACAACCGAAAGCATTGATATCATTAATGTAAGACGCAAAAACACAACAGCATATTCAGGAACCAATCCCAACCATAAATGCAATATTTGGTTTGCTTCTAAAATTATTGGCAAACATAATACAACTACAAGAAAAAACGAATATTTAGAACCAGCGAACACCAATTTATGCATATAGTCATAATCACCCTGTGCATATGACTTCGTTATTTGAGGGTTGATTGCTGTACCAAAATTGGTTGTAAACTGATTTACAACATTCTCGACTTGTGTTGCAATACCACGAGCTGCATTTAACGCTACTCCAAAGAACATATTCAACAACATATTTACACCTTGTGTCATAAGAAGGAAAGAACCTGCTCCCAAAAAATTCCAACCAGCAAAGCCAGTCATTTTTTTTAGCAATGGTTTATCTAAAATAAACATATAAGAACATTCCTCGAATTTCCGTTTACAATAAACACCATATATAAGTCTAAGTGACAACGATATCAAAAGAATTAAAAAGGAATATACGATAAGTTTATCAAAAGGAGATATAACTATTAAATATACAACGACTAACTTCATTACAGCCTCATAAATCGAAATGTAGGCAAAAGCAGACATTTTTTCGTGAGCAATAATTGCTGCATTATACGGGATACTTATAAGATTTACAACAAAAGATATAATTGAAAATTGCAATACCCAATTTGCCGCCACCATTCGTCCGTCAGGTATATTCATCTTATAATTCAAAAACCATACGCCTGCTATTTCTATTAAAACTGCAATAATAACAGCCATGAAGATTTGAACATTAACTGCTGTAGAAAATACTTTCTTTAAAATTTTCTTATCTCCTTTACCCAGTTCAAATGTAATATATCTACTAATGGCATTGGATAAAGAACCACTCATTATACTAAACATGGCTACGATTCCACCAACAACATTATAAATACCAAAATTATCAACTCCTAATGTTTGAAGGGTTATTCTTGAAGTAAATAAAGAAATAACCATCAAAAAGAGCATTCTAAAGTAAAGAAGAAGCGTATTCTTTGCTATTCGTTTATTATTATCTAATGTTTGATTTGACATATATTACTTTCCAAATTCTTTAATTCTCTGTTCTTCTTTCAAAGAACAAACAAGCAGTTGTCCATTCTTCTCGACTACGATATAGCCATCCAAGCCCTGAACTACCACCTTACTTTCATCGGCTGCATGAACTACGCAGTTCTTACATTCATACAATCGGATGTCCTTGCCTACCTTGGCATTGCCAGCCTCATCCTGTGGAAGCAAGGTACGGAGACTGCCCCAGCTACCTAAGTCGCTCCAGCCAAACTCGGCTGGCAAGGTATAGATTTCCTTAGACTTCTCCATCACGGCATAGTCAATGCTTAATAAGAACAACGTTTTATTAATATAAATCCACTTTGATATCGAACGGACTATCAAAGTCCTTCAACATCGCATGCTTCGTATCTTTTTCGGAGAGATTGACATGTTCTGTTGGGATTTTCCAATCGATACCAAGGGTGTCATCGAGAATGCTGATACCTCCATCTGCTTCAGGATGGTAAAAGTTATCACATTTGTACTGGAAGACGGCTGTTTCAGAAAGAACGGCGAATCCATGGGCAAAGCCCTTTGGGATGAAGAACTGGCGATGATTGTCTTCTGTCAGCTCTACAGCCACATGCTTGCCATAGGTTGGTGAACCTTTACGAATATCTACTGCTACATCAAGCACTCTACCCTTTACGCAGCGTACCAGCTTGCTTTGGGTATATGGAGGACGCTGGAAGTGCAGACCTCGCATCACGCCATAGCTGCTCATAGACTCGTTGTCTTGGCAGAAGTGAACACTGTGTCCCAGGATTGGGGCAATCTTTTCTTCAAACTCTCGCTCGCTGAAGCTCTCAAAGAAGTAGCCACGAGCGTCACGGAAGAGGCGTGGCTCTATAATGAGAACGCCTTCAATATCAGTTTTGATTATATTCATTGTTTTCTAATATTCTAAATTCTTCTTTAGTGTTTGATTTTTCTCTTCAAGTATTGAAAGGAGATACTTGCCATAGTCATTCTTCAGCATAGGCTGAGCATTCTCTCTCAACTGTTCTGCGGTAATCCAACCCTGACGGTATGCGATACCTTCAAGACAAGCCACCTTCAAGCCCTGGCGCTTCTCCAGGACCTCAATAAAGGTAGATGCTTCAGAAAGAGAATCATGAGTTCCGGTATCGAGCCAGGCGAATCCTCTTGCCATGGTCTGTACCTTCAGCTGCTTATCCTTCAAGAACTTCTGGTTTACGGTGGTAATTTCCAACTCACCACGAGCGGATGGCTTGATATGCTTGGCTACATCTACCACCTTGTTAGGATAGAAGTACAAGCCTACCACTGCATAGTTGCTTTTTGGATGCTCAGGCTTCTCTTCAATGCTTAAGCAATTGCCCTGTTCATCAAACTCAGCAACTCCATATCGCTCAGGATCACTTACACGATAGCCAAAAACGGTAGCCTTGTTGTTCTGCTCTGCATCTACTACTGCTTGATGCAGCATCTGATTTAATCCTGCACCATAGAAGATATTATCGCCTAATACGAGGCAAGCGGAATCATTACCAATGAATTTCTCTCCGATAATGAAGGCTTGGGCTAAGCCATCTGGTGATGGCTGCTCTGCATACTCGAACTTCACACCGAACTGGCTTCCATCGCCTAAGAGGCGCTTAAAACCTGGTAAATCAAATGGTGTTGAAATAATGAGTATTTCACGGATACCTGCCAACATCAATACTGATATTGGGTAGTATATCATCGGTTTATCAAAGATAGGTATCAGCTGCTTGCTGATTCCCTTTGTGATGGGGTACAAGCGTGTACCGCTACCACCTGCTAATACTATTCCTTTCATATAATTATTATTTATTGATCAATAACATGTTTCGAAAACCTACCCGTCCTTCCTTACCGTTAAGGAAGGCTCCACCTTTCTCACCAAGCCTCTCTTTCCTCAGGGACGAGAGGATGTAACCGCCCTCCGGTGCTCAGAACCGCTACGCTATAAGGTTGGCGGACCAATCAAAGGTCTCGCCATATTGTGCGGGATGGGACCGCATGATTATGGGCTTATACCACAAATCGATGCTTCTCTACCATTTTCTGACATCAGAAATTTTATAGAATATGATATTACGAATCTTATAATATGGTAGCTCACCACTTTCACGCAAATCTTTCACAAAATCCTTGCTTACACGTAAGCATCCAACCCCTATGACAATACAACTCCATCCCCAGTGTTTACTGGGGAT
>ERZ1023881.208-NODE-208-length-22678-cov-40.084604_pt1 | contig 22678 bp, 34 predicted proteins | sample MGYA00380393_ERZ1023881 | MGnify/ENA primary metagenome ERZ1023881 (study PRJEB33179, sample SAMN07449004) | human gut metagenome | biome: Human-gut; feature: Human associated habitat; material: Faeces | host: Homo sapiens | place: India: Bhopal | collected... | reverse complement strand
CCAGCAGCTCCAGCAGCTCCAGCAGCTCCAGCAGCTCCAGCAGCTCCAGCAGCTCAGACGCTTACAATCGATGATGTGCGCAAGGTAGTTGCTTCTAAGGCTGCTGCTCATCGTGACGAGGTTAAGGCCAAGCTTACAGAGCTTGGTGCTAAGAATGTTACTACACTTGACCCTGGTAAATACCAGGCATTGGTTGATTACCTTAATACTCTTGCCTAATGGGTAGGTCACAGAAAAAGCGTCTATTGGCAGCCTCAGAACGCTTTAGACGAAATTATTTTTATTATTTCGGTTTATCGAGAACTAATGCAGATGGAGTAACGCGTATTCCTATGCATATAGAGTCACGCAATCTTAGATGCAGAAGAGCATGGAAGTAAATAACGGACAAGACCATCACGAGAGAAGCCATGCGCTTCTCTCGCCTTCAGGAGCTCACAGATGGTTGAATTGTACACCATCTGCTCGTTTGGAGGAAAAAATGCCGCCAAAACCGACTTCAGTCTATGCTGAAGAAGGTACATTGGCCCATGAATTGGCAGAGTTATTTATTTGCCATGATACTTTATGTACACTATCTGATGACGAATTCTCAGATAAATATGAAGTCATAATGAGCAATAAGCTCTTCAACGAAGAGATGCTTGATATGGTTCCAATTTATACTGATTATTGTACAGAAGAATATAAAGCTGCTAAGGCCTCAAATCCATCTGCAGAAATGTTTATCGAGTCTAAACTTGATATTTCAGAGTATGTACCTGAAAGCTTTGGTTCTGCAGACTGCACTATCGTTAATGATTCAGTTATGGAGGTAGTTGACCTCAAGTACGGTAAGGGAATTCCAGTATCGGCTGAATGGAATGTACAGGAAATGCTTTATGCATTAGGTATGTTGGCTAAGTTTGATATGCTGTATGATATTGAAACTGTAAAGCTCACTATTGTTCAGCCTCGCTTGAATAACATATCATCTTGGAATATCTCTGTAAAAGACCTTATGGATTGGGCGAATAACGAGCTCAAGCCAAAAGCTAAAATGGCCTTTAACGGTGAAGGAGAACTTTCATCAGGCGGATGGTGTAGATTCTGTGCAGTTAAGAATAGATGCAAAGCACTCTATGATAAGCAGTTAGAATTAGCAAAGTATGATTTTGCTTCTCCTGAATTGCTGACAGATGAGCAAATTGCAGATGTTCTTTCAAGAATTCCACAGCTTGTAGAATGGGCTGATTCTGTAAAGGTATATGCATTAGACCTTGCAGTGAATGAGAATAAACACTGGCCAGGCTTTAAGGTTGTAGAAGGAGTATCTAGACGTAAATGGATTGATGATGAGGATAAAATCTGCAATGTTATTTATGAGAAATTCCCGACTGCAACTGAAGATGATTTGTTTGATATGAAGCTTAAGCCTATTACTTCTATTGAGAAGCAATTTGGCAAAAAGGCAGTTGCTGAAGCATTATCAGATGTTATCATAAAGCCAGCAGGTAAACCAACATTAGTATCTGAAGATGACAAGAGACCAGCTCTTGGAACTGAAGATGCAATAAAGGATTTTAAGTAATAACGATTATGGCAAGCAAGCGCAAATTTAAATTTCCTAAAAGATTTCCTGACTATGATTGTGATGGCGGTTGTCCTTATGAATCTCCGGAAAGTTGTACAGTTTGTCTTAATAGAAAAAAATAAGTAATATTAATTTTTAAAGCATATTATAGTATGGAAAATTCAACTAAAGTAGTAACAGGCAAAGTTCGTTTTTGTTTTTGCCACGTATTTGAACCTGCAGCAATGGAGGGACAGCCAGAAGAGTCAGCTAAGTACTCGGTTTGTGTAATCATTCCTAAGAGTGATACTCAGACTATCGAGAAGATTAAGAAGGCTGTTGAGGCTGCTAAGGCTGTTGGCAAGTCTAAGCTTGCTGACAAGAATGGCAAGATTCCTTCAACTATCAAGTTGCCACTTCGCGATGGAGATGAAGAGCGTTCAGACGATGATGCATTTGCGGATTCTTACTTCCTCAATGCCACTTCTAATCGCAAGCCTACTATTGTAGACCGTAATCTTGACCCTATCATGGATAAGGACGAATTCTACTCTGGTGTGTATGGCCGTATCTCTCTTAACATGTTTGCATTCAACACTTCTGGTAATAAAGGCATTGCGGCTGGTCTTCAGAACTTGCAGAAGCTTGAAGACGGCGAGATGCTTGCAGGTGGTTCTACTGCTAACGAGGATTTCGGCGGCGACAATGCTTGGGATGATGACTTGATGTAGTCTTACACTTTTATATTCTTATCAAACGGAAAGGTATATGGTATAGAACATAGGTCCTTGATACCTGGGCGCTGTGTCAGCAGAGGTTCGATTCCTCTGCTACCTTCTATTATTAATTTTAAAGTTGTAAGAATATGGCACAAGAAGTTATAGACAAAAATTCTGGGCAGGTCTTATTTCAAGGAACTGTCGAAGAGTGTAGAGATTATATTATTAAGTCAAATAACGAATTTGCTACTTTGCGATGAAAGAATTTGATAGAGAATTATTTATCGATATAGAAACATACTCATCAGTTGATATTAAAGAGTGTGGAGCCTATAAGTATATAGCATCTCCAGACTTTGAAATATTGATTTGTGGCTATGCTTTCGGCGATGATGATGTAGTTATAGTAGACTTAGCATCAGGTGATAAGTGGCCAGAGGAACTCCTTGAAGCACTTAAAGACCCTAAATGCCTTAAGATTGCTCATAATGCTGTATTCGAACGTACAGCTTTTAACAGAGTAGGACTTCACACTGAAACAGATGAGTGGTATTGCACGTTAGTTAAATCAGCTTATTGTGGCTTACCATTATCATTGGATGCTGTATCTAAGCAGCTTAATCTTCAAGACAAGAAACTTGAGACTGGTAAAGCTCTTATTAAGTACTTCAGTTGTCCATGTAAGCCTACTAAGATTAATGGTGGTCGTACTCGCAATATGCCTGAAGATGCTCCGGCTAAATGGGCTGAATACAAACTCTATAATATTTATGATGTGCTTTCAGAAAGAGAGATATATCGTATATTAGAGAAGTTTGAGATTCCAGAAATAGAGCGCCAGTTGTATGTTACAGACCAGAATATCAATGATAGAGGTATTATGATTGATAGAGAGTTAGCAAGCTCTGCAATTTATTGCGACTTGGAATACACTAAGTATCTCACAGAACAGGCTAGAAGCATAACTCATCTTGAAAATCCTAAATCGCCTCTCCAGATTAAAAAGTGGATAAAGGCAAGAACAGGTATTACTGTAGAATCACTCACAAAAGCAGAAATGCCGACAGTTCTTGAAAAAGTTAAAGACTATCCAGAAGTACTTGAAGCTCTTGGTATTTATCAGAAGTTAAGTAAAACATCTGTAAAGAAATATTACAAGATGATTTCTTGTGCTACGCCGGATGACCGTGTTCGTGGCACCTTTCAGTTTTATGGAGCAAATAGAACAGGTCGTTGGGCTGGTAGACTTTTACAGTTGCAAAACCTCAGTAAGAACCACTTTGATGACATTGATACGCCTCGTGAACTTATTCGTAAACGCGATTGGGAAGCTTGCGACATGATGTATGGCAACGTGGCTGATGTTTTATCACAGTTAGTTCGTACAGCGCTTATAGCTCCAGAGGGATATACGTTCTCAGTAGCAGACTTCTCAGCAATTGAGGCTCGAGTAGTTTCATGGCTTGCTAATGAAAAATGGCGAATGGATGTATTCCATGGCGATGGTAAGATTTATGAGGCTACTGGTTCTAAGATGTTTGGCGTACCAATCTCAGCTATTACTAAAGGTTCTGTTTTACGCGACAAGAGTAAAATATCTGAATTGGCATTAGGATATGGTGGTTCACTTGGTGCTCTTGAAAGAATGGGCGGTGAAAAGATGGGTCTCACTGATTCAGAAATGCAGGACATGGTTAAGAAATGGAGAGCTGCAAATCCTAAAATTGTTGCTCTCTGGCATGAACTTGAAAAAGCTGCTCATGAAGCAGTTAAGTATCAAAGGCCAGTTAGATGTACCTGTCGCAATATTATTTTTGATTGTGATGGAGAATATCTTACAGCAAGATTACCATCTGGTAGACAGCTGTTCTATGTTCATCCTCACTTCAAGAATAAGACTATTGGTCGTTCTACTCGTCCGGTTCAGGTTCTCATGTATGAAGGACAGATTCAGACTACAGGTCAGTGGGGTGAAATGGACACCTATGGTGGAAAGCTTTGCGAGAATATGGTGCAGGCTATAGCTCGAGATTTACTTGGATATTCTCTTATGCAAGTAGAGAAAGCCGGATTTAAAGTAGACTTCCACGTGCACGATGAGATGATAGCAGAAATCCCTAAAGATGGAAACGAGCAAGACAGATATGACCTTATGGTACGTATTATGTCAACTCCTCCAGACTGGGCTTCGGATTTACCTCTTCGTGCTGATGGATATATAACTGATTATTATAAAAAAGATTGATATGCTTAAATATGAGTATGAGGCTAATGGTAAACTTTACGAAGTTGAAAATAGAACATTTTCAAGTAATAAAAGCCTTGAATCATATCTAAAAGGAAAAAATGGTGAAGGCTGTAAACTTATTAGTTATGGTATATCAGGCACAGATAATTTAGGAAATTTATCTACGTTTATAACTTGGGAAAAATAGAAAAATGCTTAAATATAAATATGTAATTGATAGTGGAAACTTCTCAGGTATAGAAGCCTTTCAAGAATATTTGAACAGAATGGGAGCTAAAGGCTATGAGTTAGTTCAGTGGCAATTAGTAGATACTAGCTTCATAACCTGTAACAGCAGAGTTCAGCCTATTAGTAGTGTACTATCAATACTTATAACTTGGAAAATAGAGGACCATGATTCATGATGGCATAATAGATATAGCTACAGGCTTAAGTGCTTCTACAAAAAGGTGGAAGAACAAGAAAGTAAAGTGGAGTAAATTAATCGACAAACTTTCTAAGCCTGTAGTTACCAATGAAACCCATGCTCAATTCATGGCTGCCAATAAAGCTGACCAATCTAAAATCAAAGATGTTGGAGGCTTTGTTGGTGGCTATCTTGATAAGGGTATACGTAAGAAAGCGTCTGTATCATACAGGCAATTAATTTGTCTTGATATAGACTTTTCTTATGCTGATTTTTGGTGGGATTTTACGTTGCAATATGGCTGCGCAGCTGCTATATATTCAACACATAAATCTACACAGAGTAAACCTCGCCACAGACTGCTTATCCCTATTAATAGAGAGGTATCTGTTGACGAATATCAGGCTATATCCAGACGTATAGCCGGTAACTTAAATATAGAATTGTTTGACCAATCTACGTTTGAGCCGGAAAGACTTATGTTTTGGCCGAGTGTATCATCTGATATAGAATATTATTTCGAATATCAAGATGGAGAATGGCTTGATGCTGATGCAGTTCTTGAAACATACGATGACTGGAGGAATACATCTGAATGGCCATCTAGTAGTAAAATATCAGAAGGCTTATTATCTGATATTAAAAAGCAAGAAGACCCAGAAGAAAAGTCAGGCATAATTGGAACATTCTGTAGAACATACTCAATTCAAGATGCTATTAGCACTTTTCTTAGTGATGTATATGAAGAAGCAGGCGAAGACCGATATACCTATAAATTAGGTTCTACAACTGGAGGTCTTATCGTTTACAATGATAAATTCGCTTTTTCACATCACGGAACAGACCCAGCGAGTGGAAGACTGTGTAACGCATTTGACTTGGTGAGAATACATAAATTTGGCCATCTTGACTCTGGACCTGATTCAAAGGTTTCTCAGCAAAAGATGGAAGAATTTGCTACAACTTGTGCTGAGGTTAAAAAGAAAATAGCTGAGGAGAATTTAGAGCATGCAAAATTAGATTTTGATGGCTTAGATGCTGCTAATGAGGAGAGAGCTGACGATGATTCTTACGATGATTCATGGCTTTCACAACTTAAGGCCAATAAAAAAGGCGAATACGACAGTGATTCTAACAATCTTAATCTCGTTTTGCAGAATGATAAATACCTCAGAGGCGCATTTAGATTGAATGAGTTTGACAGTAAAACATATATCATGAGGTCTATGCCTTGGCGTAAGGTAGATTCTCCAGAGCCTGTAAAAAATGTAGATTACTCAGGCATTCGTAATTACATAGAGTGTGTATACAACATGGTATCTGTATCAAAAATTGATGACGCTGTGATGCTTGCAGCCCAAAAGAAGTCATTCCATCCGGTAAGAGACTATTTGAAATCTCTTTCATGGGACGGCATAAATAGAATTGATACACTTCTTATTGATTATTTTGGTGCTGAAGATACTACATACACGAGAGCTACTATTCGTAAAGCTCTGTGTGCTGCAGTAGCTAGGATATTCAACCCTGGAACCAAATACGATATGGTTCTTGTGTTAGTTGGAGCTCAGGCCACATATAAATCTACATTCATACGTAAACTTGGTAAGGATTGGTTCAGTGATTCGTTCAGCACATTTCAAGGTAAAGAAGCCTATGAGCAATTACAAGGTGCATGGCTTATTGAAATGGCTGAATTATCAGGTTTAAAGAAAGCAGAAGTTGAAACTGTAAAGCAGTTTATAACTAAAACAGAAGATATGTTTAGACCTGCTTATGGTAGAACTGTAGAGACTTATAAACGTCAGTGCGTGTTCTTTGGAACTACGAATGATATGGAGTTTTTACGTGATTCTACAGGTAATCGTCGATTCAATCCTATTGAAGTTCGTCCTAAATTTGCAACAAAGATAGTTGCAAAAGACTTAACTGAAGATACTATAGACCAAATTTGGGCTGAAGCCGTTCAGATGTATCAGAATGGCGAAAAACTATATTTTTCAGAAGAAGAGAACGAGCTTGCAAAGAAGAGCCAACAAAGTCACTCTGTAACTGACGACAGAACTGGAATAATCGAAGAATATCTCAACATGAAGTTTCCTTCTAGCTGGAATAAGAAAGATTTATTCGAACGCCAGCAGTGGTTAAATGACCCACTAGCTGAAAAGGGAACAGAGTACAAAGAGTTTGTTTGCTCTTATGAGATATGGTGTGAATGTTTAGGTGAAGAACGTAAGAATTTTAATTCTTATAGCACTCGTGAGATAAACAACATAATGAAGACCCTTCCAGGCTGGGAATATGTTGGTTCTAAGAGAAAATCATTTGGTAAGATTTATGGTAAGCAGAAGTACTATAAACGAATAAAGCTAGTTCAAGAAGACCCCGTAGCAAAAGCTATGAAAGAACTTGAAGAGCTTTTAGGTGATAAGCCTACCGATGATGAAATCAAAGCAATGTTAGGAGATTTATATTAAGATTATGGATGAAAATACTAAAAAGGATTTAGCAAGAAAGCTAAAAAGCGCATTCAGTGTTGCTGAAACTCGAGCTAAGCGAGTGCAGGAAATAAGAAAAGCAAAAGCTGAAGCTGGTCCTGCAAAAGATGACCCAGATAAGCCAAACTATAAGAAGTATAAATTCAAGAACGACCTCAAGACGAAGACACATCGTATAATAAGAGGTATGAAACTGCGCTTTAAGAATGGCGAATGGGTATCATACAAGCTTGGCAAAATTGATACAATTGTTGGAAGAGCTGACGGGTCCTTAACTTTTGAAAAATTTAAAAATTCAATATTTAGGTCTTTCAAAGATAGATTATATACTCCTGATGCAGACAAGGATATTGAGTGGGACTATGTAGAAGAAGAAAAATGCTCTTCAGTAGGAGGTGCAGGATTCCATGAAAGAAAGTGAAAAAGTAGTTGAGCGAAAGCTTGTTGAGCTTTGCAAATTGAATGGTGGCATGTGCATAAAGCTATTAAGTTTTCATATAAACGGATTGCCTGATAGAATGTGTTTATTCAAGCCTGCAAAAGTTATATTTGTGGAGCTTAAAACCACAAATCAAAAACCGCGGCCGCTTCAATTAGCAATGCACGACAAGCTTCGCGAATTAGGCTTTAGAGTTGAAGTAATTGATACTGTAGAGCAGGTTGTCAACTTAATAGAAGATATAATGACATGTTAAAAGAAACAGATTTACACGAATATCAGAAAAAGGCAGTTGAGCATATAATTACTCATAAATACTGTGGTTTATTTTTGGAAATGGGACTAGGCAAAACAGTCTCAACCTTAACAGCAGTAGAGAAGTTAATGTATGACTACCTTGAAGTAAATTCAGTTTTGGTAATTGCTCCTAAACGAGTAGCTGAAACTGTTTGGGCAGAAGAGGCACAAAATTGGGAGCACTTGCAGCATCTTACATTTTCTAAGATTATTGGAACGGAAAAACAGAGATTAGAAGCTTTTCATAAGAAAGCTGATATTCATATAATTTCTCGTGACAATATAGCATGGCTCTGCGGTATATGTGCTTCAAACTTGCCATACGATATGCTTGTGATTGATGAGCTTAGTAGCTTTAAAAATCACCAGTCACAGAGATTTAAAGCATTAAGATTAGCCAGACCATGGATAAAGCGTGTTGTCGGTTTAACTGGAACACCCGCTCCAAATGGCTTAATTGATTTGTGGCCACAGATTTATCTGATGGATAGAGGTGAACGACTCGGTAAAACTATTACTAAGTATAGAAGTACATACTTTACTCCAGGCAGGTCTAATGGCTACGTAGTTTATAATTATAATTTGCAAGGAGGTGCAGAACAAGCAATACGAGATAAAATAGGTGATATATGCATAAGTATGCAAGCTCAGGACTATCTTCATATGCCTATGCTTACAAACAATTATGTTAAGCTCAAAATGCCTAAAGACATATTAGCTGCATATCATAAGTTTGAAAAAGATAGTATTATGAAGCTTATAAACTTAGATAACGAAGTCGAAATTACAGCTTTAAATGCTGCTGGTTTGTCTAATAAACTTCTCCAATTTGCAAATGGTGCAATATATGATGAAGACAAAAATGTATATCCAATTCATGATATTAAACTAGAAGCACTAGAAGAAATAATGGAAGAAGCGTGTGGAAAGCCAGTTCTTGTTGCATGGACTTATCAATTTGACAGAGACCGAATTATGAAGTATCTTAGCAAATATAAGCCTAGAGAGCTTAAAACTGCTAAAGATATACAAGACTGGAATGCTGGTAAAGTTCAACTTATGCTAGCTCATCCTGCTTCAGCTGGCCACGGTCTTAACCTTCAAGCTGGAGGTAATATAATCGTTTGGTTCGGTTTAACCTGGTCGCTTGAGCTGTATCAGCAGTTTAATGCTAGACTTTATCGTCAAGGTCAAAAGCAAGGTGTTATTATTCATCATCTATACATGGCTCAAACTCATGATGAGGACGTTATATTAGCATTAAAGAATAAAGACAGAGTGCAGATGAGCTTGATGAACAGCATCAAAGCTAAAATCGACAATTACATTAAAAATAATTAAAAATATATTTATGAATAATAAATAAGTTAATAAAATTTAAAATATTTTTTTAATTCAAATATTATTATTAATTTTGCAATATAAAAATAAAGATTATGAATATCTTGGAAAGAGCAGATAAAATAGTCAATCATCGTTCAGAAGAAAAAGAACGTATGTATGGACCATTCTCAGAAAGTATGGAAAGAGCTGCAGCTATCTATAATGCGGCCTCTCCAAAAAATGAGCAAATTTCAGTTGAGGGCATGTACAGAGCTATGATTGCTCTTAAGCTTTCAAGAGAAGCCTATTCGCACAGAGAGGATAATCTCCTTGATGCTGCTGCTTATATAGGTGCTCTTAATAACTATGTTGAAGCAAAAACAGATAAAGAAATAAATAACGATTAAAATTAAATGTTATGGTAGAAGAAGTTATTCAGCCAGTAAAACGTGGTAGAGGTCGTCCACGTAAAAATCCAGGTGACCCAACTCAGTCTTATGCTCGTAAAAACTCAGCCAATCCATTAGCTGATAACCATGAGTACTTTAAGCATTTGCCTGATAGAAATCTTAGTGTAAGCGAAGAGAACTTGCAGATGTTCTTTGCAACTATGTATGAGCGTCAGATGATTTGGAAACGTCGATTCATTGACAAAATTCAGGCTCCGTGGACAGATGACCCTATTTTCCAGGAGAATAAATTCCCTAATTTGTATCGCGAACTTGACCGCAGTTCTTGGTGGCTTATCTCTAACATCATTATGGATGATAGCCTGTCACTCAAGAATAAAGTTTGGAAGTGTATCGTTTACAGATTGTTTAATTCTCCAGACTTTTTTGAGTTCTTGGCCTCTATTACAGATTGGAAAGGCGGAATTCCTGACTACGAAAAGTTTAAGGAACAGCAGCCTAAGTTCATAACAATCGCCAAGACACTTCAGAACATGGGCGCTAAGCCATTTACCGATGCTTACATCATCAGTTCATCTTTTGCTGCTAAGACCGGTAAAAACAGAGCAGAGGCTTACGCCGATACTGCATTATCTGAATTATGGGGAGCTATTGATATTATCATCGATACAGTTCTTATTGCAGAGTCTACACGAGATATTATTGATGTTTTGTCAGCTATTCCTGGAGTTCAGAAGTTTATTGCTAATGAGCTGATGCAGGATATGATTTACATTAATCGATTCTCGAAAGAGGATTTTATTCCATTTAATGTAAATGAACTGACAAATGTTGGTCCTGGTTCACTTCTTGGTTTGCGCATCTTGTTCCCTAACAGAGTTATTAACTCTCAGCGTGTAGCTGGTATGAAGGAACTTCTCGCTATGGCTGAGGAAAAACTTAATGAGGTTGCTGAAGCTCATGGAGAACCAATGGTTTACGCTAAATTTAATGCTGAAACTGGAGGTTATGAGCCATCTAGCGAATTCAACCTTACAATTAATAATATTGAAGGTTGGTTGTGTGAATATTCCAAGTATTGGAAATTATCAATTGAAGTAGGCAAAAAGCAACGTAAGTTTAACCCAGTTTCAGAGGCTGATACATACGATGGTGCTAAGCCAGAAACAGAAAAAGAAGCAGAAGATTTAATGTAATTATGGCAAAGAATTATAATACAACGGATTTATCTCCAGACCAAGCTATGGAGCGTCACATTTATCACAGAGACCAGTTTGCTCATTATTTGAGATGGACACACATCTTGAAAGACGCTAAAATTGGTGATGACGTAGTAGATTTTGGATGCGGTCAGGCTAATTTGCTTGAAGTATTTTACAGAAATAAGTTTAAGTGTAACAGCTATGTTGGCATCGATATTCGACACAAAACTATTGCAGATGATGCAGCTAAGTTTGCATCAGTTCCTTGGGCTAGTTTCTATGAGGCTGACCTTGTTAAAAATTATCTTGATTACAGTCAGTTTAATGGCAATAAGGTGTGTGCTTTCGAGGTTCTTGAGCACGTCGGTAAACAGAATGCAGACGTTTTCTTGGAAAACTTTAAAGCGTGTGGACGTGATGATGCAACTTATTATCTTTCTACTCCAAATTACGACCCTCGTGTTGGTGCTGCAGGTAATCATACTTATGATTCTGGGGACGGAAGAGGTGTAGATGTTCAAGAGTTTGACCACTATGAGCTTGAGGCCATTCTCAAAAAACATTTTGATATTGTTGATAAGTTTGGAACATTTGCCTCGCAGAAAGACTATAAGCCTCTCATGAATGACTGGCAGAAGCAGATGTTTAAAGAATTGAGTCGCTATTATGACTCAAATCTTATGGCAAATATCATGGCTCCAATGTTTCCAGATGCTGCTCGTAATACACTGTGGATTTTGAAACGTAAGCCTGGTGACATTAAAGTTCCAAAGAATTTGGAACCAGCGACTATTGACCCAAATCCAGGTGATATAGACGACTTACTCTAAAAAGAATAACAGTAGTTAAAGCTTGTTAACTTTAACTACTGTTAACATAAAAAATTTCATTATATGAAAAATTTTATGTAATTTTGCACATATAAATAATTTAGTTATTCACACATTAAAATTTTATAATTATGAATTCAGTAATGCAGATTGCAAAAGTAAGAAAGGTTAAATCTCCAGAGCGTGGTACATCTAAGTCAGCTGGTATTGATTTCTTCGTACCAGAAGATTTTTCAGGTCAGATGCTTCAGCCACATGAAGATGTTCTCATCCCATCTGGCATCTGTGCTCTTATTCCAGATGGTTATATGCTTATGGCTGCTAACAAGTCAGGTGTTTGTCCATCAAAAGAGGCTAAGCTTGATTGTGAGACAGAGATGAAGATTACAGGTCAAGATACAACTATTTCAAGTTGTGTTATCGTAGGTGCTACCACTATTGATGAGGACTATCCTGGTGAGATTCATATTCACATCATCAATGTAGGCAAAGAGCCGGTGTGGATTGAGCGAGGTCAAAAGATTGCTCAGTTTATTTTGGTTCCTGTATCTTATGCAGATATTTGTGAAGCTTCTCCTGAAGTTGTTAAGGCTGCTGTTCTCGCTAAAAAGAGTGAACGAAAAGGAGGTTTTAACTCTACTTCAGAAGAGTAATAAATTGTCCCAATAATACCCTCTATAGTCCCAGAGTTAACGAGATATATTTATAATATAAATTATTATATTATATGTTTCAATTGCTCTGGGATAAAAAGAGGAGTTCTATCTATTAAAAATATCAGATTATGAAGAAAGTACCAGAGGTAGTAAAAGAACCTATATTCTTGAAATTCGTAGAGCATTATGCTAAAAAATTCAAAGAAAGTAACGGCTTTGGCATGTGGTTGCATGAATATAAAGATATGGAAAAGAAAGGCTTATTTGCACCGAAAATTCTGAGAACTTTCTATATTCAGATATGTACTGACAGGTTTGATTTAGGCTTTATCAAAGACGATGCAATTTGGTATATATGCTCACAAGCCGTTGATGCTGCTAATGCTTATATAGACGAAAGAGTTAATTCTATGTACAGGATTGTTCTTATAACTGGAGAACAAGCAGAAGATGAAGACGGAGACCCGTATACAGAATTAACTTATGAAGAAGCTGAAGAAATATGCCAAGCATTAAATGAAGAAGCTGAAGAAGAACTTTTTAAAATGCAAAAGATATGAGCAAAGTTATAGATTTACGAAAATATACAAAACTTATACCGACTCCAGTAACAGAAATTACTAAAGAGCAGTTTTTTGCATACGAAAGAACTAGAATGGAAGGCAAAGTGAATATGCTTGATTTGGAAGCAGTTTGTCCATTAACGGGCTTAAAGCCTGAAGACATTAAAGCTATTCAACAAAACTTTCAAGTATTAAGTCAAAAATTTAATAAATCATGGAAAAGCCGTTAGAAATTTCTTATCCGTACATTGCCCCATTTAGTAATAATTGGGTATATGAAAATGCTAATCAAGCACTTAACTGCTTAGCATTACGTATAGCTGGATGCGGCGAAATGCCTGGCAATAATACAATTAGATTGCAGAATATTGGTTTCTATATGGCATACCCAGAAGAAAACCATATTACCGAAGACTGGCGTCATTGGAATGCTAAATATGCAGAAAGAGAATGGAATTGGTATTTATCTCATTCAAGAGATGTATCAGAGCTTCAAAAGCATGCTCCAGTTTGGAAACACATGCATGGAGGTGATTGTCAGGTCAATTCTAATTATGGCTGGCTGTGGAATCGTAACAAGCAGTTACAGAAAGTAATTGAGAAACTTGAGAACAATCCAGATACTCGTCAAGCATGGCTTACGCTATATGATGGCAAGGAAATGGATGACTACGAATATGATACTCCATGTACACTGAATATCGGTTTTAAGATACGTGAAAATCCAGGCTATAGATTTCTCGATATGACAGTCATGATGAGAAGCAATGACTTGATATTTGGTTTTTGCAATGACCAGTATTGTTTTTCTCAGTTACAGAAATACGTTGCTTCTAAAATTGGTGCTGATGTTGGAGACTATTATCATTTTGCCCAAGATTTACATATATACTTGCCGAGTACAAATGTATATCCAAAGCATATCAATGACTATTTAACAAATGTTTTGAAATTATGAAAATACCGATTAAGTTTAAAGGCTGGATGCTGTTTTTAGTATGGTTTATTATTGGAATTATTTATTTTCCAATATACTTTGCAGCATGGTGCCTTCATATAATTGCTAGAATACTTCTTGCTATTGCGTATTTATTTATGCTTCAGCCACATGTTGCAAGAAATGTTTTTAGCTCAGTGTTTGTAACTAATTTAAAGATTATGTAGCATGAACAATTCAGACTTAAATGCTCTTATCGACCAAGCTTTGCTTGATATGAGTAATACAGAGGCTCCTTCAAATGAAGAAGCCTCTATGATGGAATATTCAGAAGAAGATTTTGCTAAAATGCTAGCAGATATTCAGTCTGAAGACGAAGATTTGGCAAAAGCAGAAATAAATGCTGCTGCGAATCCAGATGACGATGAAAATTCTGATTTTTCTATCGCTTCTATGGATGGCGATGAGTTCTATAACAAATCGACTTTAAAATATAAAGATGGTAAAGTTGAACGAGAAACGTCTGACGATGTTATCTTTTCAATTGGAGGTGAAAATTGTGTAGAATTCGCTGATAGTCCTAAGCACGACAAGGAGTTGGCTCCAGAACTCAATGACGTTGAGCGTAGATTGGTAATCAGTCGTCGCATTAAAGATGGTATGGCAAAGCGCCAAGCTAAGAAAGAACTTGAAAAAGTTGAGATTAACAGAATGGCATTTGACCAGAAAATTCTCCCTTTATCAGAAGAGTTAACAAGATGGGATAAGACAGCTCTTGTAGAAGAACTCACTAGCAATTTGCGTCAGCTTATTAAGCGTTATGACAAATACATTAATACAAGAATTGCAAGACTTTTATCTCCAGCTATTCCAAAGGCTATTAAGTTAGCAAAGCTTAAGTGGCCATGGGTATTTGTAGCAAATCCGGGATTTCTATACAAGACACATCCAGAAGTAGGTGAAGTTCTTACTTATTGGGTTACACCAAATGTGCCATATTACTTCAAGCAAGGAACTGAGCAGCAGATTCTTGAAGAGCGAGATTCTGAACTCAGCAAATATTTCTTGGAGTGTGTTGATAGAGCCATTCATAGATGGTATGAGGCTAGACGTCGATTAGCTGATAGAGAAGTAATTTATGCTTCTAGGCTTGTCGGTGTTAACAATATCAGAACGTATAGCGATTTGTTAAGATACAACCCATTTTGGTTCAAGAAACTTTATGACAGAGTCAAAAAAGACAATCCTTATGGAAAAGCGAAAGCACAGTCTTAAAATTGGCGATAAAGTTATCAAGAACTTAACACTTGATGACATTATAGATATAAAGTTATATTTGATTAGACATAAATTAGAACGTAGAGAAATATCATGACAACGACAGAACAAGAAAGAGCCAGAATGCGAGCTTATTATAGAGCTAATAAAGAAAAAATATTAGCTTATAACAAGGCTTACAGAAAGGCTCATCCAGAAAAATGGGCCCGCAAAGCGCCTATGACTACAGAAGAGAAATTAAAGCGCTCTGAACGTAATAGAAGATATTACATTAAAAACAGAGAAAAAATACTGGCCTACCAAAAAGCATGGATTGCTGCTAGACCAGGTTATCGTAAACTTCATAAAACCAAAATACAATGAAAGATTTAATAGGACTTATCATATTTGGAGTAATTTTTATCTTGTCAATAGCCTGGTGCCTAATGTTTGGAGGAGGACACAGAGATGAAGATTGAGACAATCCAAATTACTGGTGATGCTTTCTACTATTTGAGAGACGGTGAAGAGCCTATTGACCCAGATAATCTCGAAGAAGCAGATGAGTTTAAAACTCTGTTTGGTAATTTTAGATTTATATCTGAACCAGAACCTATCGTAGGAACTGATATGGTAGAAGTTAAAATATCAGCGGCAGAACAAAAGAAAATTGCCGGCCAATTCTTATTCGAGTTTATTATTCTCCCGAACAAAAAAGTACACGTGAGAGTTTTTGATTCAAAAACTAGTTACGAAGAAAGAAATCAAATTCAGAATTTGGAGCCAATTGGCGACGCTTATTGGGCTGAATATAGGTATTATAGTACTTCTCATTATAGAGATTTACTCCCTGTTTGCAAAATAGCTGAATATGAAAAATGGTTCGGTGAAAATTAATTTCCTATCTGGTGTTCTCTTGGAGCCATTTCCGAGAAAATACCAGATAGGATTTTTTGTAAAATTTTGTAGATTTACATACTGGTTCTGGAAATCGGTGAGATTTAAATTACTATAAACCTATAACATGCCGGGTCTAGGAACTGGCTTTTAATCAATGCTGTTACAGTGCCGCATTATTACCCTATACGCGGGCGCCCGCGCGTACATATTATATATTATATATATAGTAAGTGTTAACAGTAGTTAAAGATAAAGCCGTTAACTCTTCTTAACATAAAAAATTTTTTTATTTGAAAAATTATTAGTACTTTTGCACTCAGATAAAACATAATAAGTTTAACAATTAAAATCACAGTAAAATTATGAATACAGAAATTATTTTGAAAGTCGACAAGCTCGAGAATTTAGTAGCATGGATTACTCGCAATTTTGTTTGTGGAGAACGTCCGACAAATGCGAGAACTCTCTACATGTTTGCTAACAAGCCAAATACTTCAATGGAAGATGACGGAAATGATAACTACTCTAGATTTGATTCAGAGTTTGAAGCAGAACAATACTTTATTGCTTTTGCAAACATGAAGTTTATCATCGAATCTGAACTGGCCGACCAAGATGTTGTTAGAGATGATACTACAGCTGAAGTTATTGATGTTAAAGAAACTTGGAAAATTACAGTTACTCCAAGCATTAATAACGCTGATTATATGTTTGTGGCTTATTGCCCAAGACCATACAATCCTGTGTAATAAACTAGGTGTTTAACAATTAAAATATTAAGATTATGAGAAAGCCAAAATTTATTCCAGCTGTTTGGAATTTAAAGAAGATTGCAAACTATTTGCAGATGAGTTTGGTAATTGCTAGTAGCACTCAGTTCTCTCCAAGAGTATTTAAATACTGGGAGAGATACTGTAAGGCAGAATGGGACGCACGTTATACAGTTCAGTGCCTCACTGCTAGTAACACAACAGCTATTATTAAATACGCTGGTTCAGAGATATATGTTACTATTGATTTAATCTCAGATGGTAACAAGGTAAGAATATCAACTAAAGCAGAATTAGCATGAGTAACGAGTTTAATTTTCACAAAGTTAAATTGCTAGAACACTTCAACGATTGTAGCAAATGTATTGATTTTGATACGTGCATTTTGGCAAAGAAAGGCTATATATGCAACGGTTTTGAATTGAGATAAAAATTTCAGTGATTAAATAGCAAAAAGAGGTGTTAATGATTTTTAACACATTCATTAACACTTCTTAACATAAAAAGTTTTCATATTTCAAAAATTATGAGTACTTTTGCAAATGTAATTAGAACATATAAGTTTAACAATTAAATACACAAAATTATGGCAACAATGAAATTCGCCCAGATGGCAACAAAGAAGTTACAGAAGTTAGTTAACGACCCAGCAACCTCTGATGAGGATAAGGTAGCAATTCAGGCTATCATCGATAAGCGTCAGGCAGCTACTAAGGCTCCAGCTGATAACGGAGCAGCACTTTCTCCAGAGGAGCAGGCAGCTATTGATGCAGCAGAGAAGGAAGCTGCTAAGCAGAATTCTGAGGCTGGTGAGAACAAGGAAGCAAAGCCTAAGGCTAAGCGTGAGCCAAAGCCAAAGCAGAGCATGGAGGAGCTTGATGCTGAGGTCGCAAAGGCAAATGAGGAGGCTCTCGGCCATCGTTGCGAGACACTCATGCCTGGTACTGCTATCAAGGTTGGTGGTTACGTCAAGGGAGTTCTTAAGGAGAAGCGAGCTATGCGCTGCTATCTTCTCATCCAGTCTGATATTACAGACGAGAATCCTACAGGTCGTCAGTTCTACAAGGTGTTCAAGGAGGTTACAATCTTGCCAGAGACTGTAGAGCTTCACAAGGCTAAGAAGACAGGTGCTCGTCGTAAGGCTCAGGTTGACACTGAGGAGTGGATGGCACAGGCTGATGAGATTGTAGAGGCTGCTGGTTCTTACGTAGGTCGCCAGATTGACCTTGGCGATGATACTAAGACAGATTCTCGAATTGAGACTATCATCAAGGATAAGCGCTCTTGTACGGTGTTCTTCCGCATTGGTTTCAAGGACGAGAATGGCACTCACAAGTTCACTCACAAGGCAATCCATTCGACTAAGGATGAGGCTGAAGGTGGTAAGGTAGTTATCACAGAGCCAGAGGGCTTGCTCCCAGTGGATGATGCTGATGAGACTTACAAGGAGTTCCAGACAAAGTGGCAGACACGCGCTGAGCGTCAGCCAAGAACTGCTCTTACTCCTGAGGAGAAGGTTATCCGTGCCGAAGAGGCTCTTAACAAGGCAAAGAAAGCCTTGGAGAAGGCTCAGGAGACACTTCAGAATAAGCAGCTCGAGTATGACAACGCTAAGGCTGCTCTTGATGCTAAGCATAATGAGCAGGAAGCCAATGCAGAAGCTGAGGCTAAGGAAGCTGTAAACGAAGCAGCTGCTGAAGCAGAGTCAGGTGACCTTATGTAAGCGATTAAGTTACTTGTTTTTATTCTCATAAGAGTGTTTTTAGTATTTTGTTCGAATTGAACTCCTAGGAAGCGACTAAGGGACTGTGGTCCTAGGAGTTTTTAAATGCCAAGTAAAACAAATATCTGCTGTTCTGTTTAGAGGATTTATGCGGGGTTCGAATCCCCGCCTTGGCACTATTGGTTCTAACTACGGTAAGAACCCATAATTTTAATAGAATTTTAATTGTTTTTGGTGAGTAGGTAATCGTTGTGAAACGGTTACCTATTATTTTTTACAGTAACATATAGAAACGGCTCGCTGGCGGTAAATTTTAAAATTTTCAGTCGATTCTATATAAATAATATATTAAATTATATAGAATATTTGGCTCATATCGCATTATTTTTATTAATTAATATAATTATAAGGTCTAATATAAAATAATGAATTCTAGGTATCAAGAAATGAGTTTAGCTAGAAAGCTGACATCTGGATATAGAAACCGGCAAGTTAGGCCTACAAACTTTAACATTTCATTTAACTACTGTTAACATAAAAAATTTTTTTATTTGAAAAATTATTAGTACTTTTGCACTCAGATAAAACATTATAAGTTTAACAATTAAAATTGCAAAATTATGAAAGCAACTGATTTGGTTAAGAGCTTGTCTCTTTCTAGTATTACATCTGAGGATTTCAAGGTTGTTACCTTGTATAAGGGTCAGGACCCTGATGTATTTTTGATAGATAACTTTGGTGATGGTAACGTGGTAAATGCAAAACCATCTAGCCTTGAGCCACCAACAATTCTGGAGTCTAAGGATTTTTTGGCAGTTTACAATAACGTGCCTCTTGCAACGCCTGATGGCAAGTCTACATTTGCGCCAGACTGTACCTACGAGGTTAAAGGCGCTGGTATTGTTTCACTTTATAGTTTTAATTAATTATGAATACAGCAACAAGAAGAGCATTTAGAGCATGTTTACCTGGAGATAGAAACTCCTGTATAAATTGTGCTGATTACCTTGAGTGTCCTTTGGCTGTTTGTGGAGGAACTAAAGGCAGTTGGGTGTGTGACGGTTGGAAAATGATACAATAAAACCTCAATTCCTATTCAGTGTTCTCTCGCTGGCCATTTCCAAGATTTGGCCGGCGGGAATTTTTATGAACTTTTATAGAATTTCAGCACACCGGGAGTACGATTCGGGTACATTCCTGTTAATAATGATGAAACGCTGCGATATCGCTACACGGTTATTATAGCTTCTCAGCTATACTGTTACAGTGCCGGGAACTATATTTGCTGCATACTTACCGGGTCTAATAGCTTATATATTATATAATGTACGCCCACATATAATAAAAATATTTGAAATAATAAAATATTTAATACTAAAAATTATTAATTTGAAAGTTAAATATTTTAATAATTATATTTTATAATAAAATCAGGAAATAATATATTAATCTATTATTATTTTTAATCATATAATAATAGATTTATTTATTTAAAAATAAAATTCAAAATAATGTGAAGAAATTTTTTTTATTTCAAATATTATTATTATCTTTGCAGTATCAAAATAAAAATAATATATAACAATTAAAATATTAAAATTATGAAGAGAAAAGTATTTAATGCCGCAGAGGTAATGGAATTTGGCCGCATTCTTGATGCGAGATTTACGGCCAAATATTCGGTTCAAGATTTGTTTAATTATGCAAATAAATTAGGAATTATACAGACCAGTTTCGGTAAGATGGATGCAAAAAAGCTGTCAATTTCCGATATTATTAATGATTTTTTGCATGTAGAAGTATTGCGAAAAATTAAGGAGATTTCCAGTGAAGAAGTTGATAGAGTACTGAAAGAAATATTTACCGGAGTTTAATTACTCCGGTTTTTAAATAAGAAGTTAAGCAGTTAAATTATATTAAGATTATGGTACAGTTACAGAAATTAAATAAGAATCAGATGATTAAGTTGCTGGATGCAATTAACCGCGAAGGAGTTGATAATCAATTCTGGGCTATAGACAGTTATCCATGCAAGTGGAATGCTGGCGAGGTTTTCAGCGGCACAAATAAAACAGAATTTGAGCCAGGCGATTATATTAAGGTAATGTACGATGAAGAAAACATGTTTCCTACATTTGATGAGAATCTCAGTATTGTTACTAGTTTTCCACATTACGATTATTGGATTGAGGAGGATTTAAGAGTGTTAATTTTCAAGTTCTAAACAGTTAAATTATATATTAAGATTATGAAACAGAATTCAAGCAGCATAGAAACAACATTAAAGCTGAATATAGCTGAGTTTTTGGCAGAGTATTTCTTTGGTTCTACCGGCATAAAGGACCAGTTCTCATACGGCTTATTTTGGGATGAAGTTACAGATAATTCGCCAGAGTCAATCAAGATAATGGTTGACTACATGCCGAAGGATGAGGGCAGTTTCTATTATGAATATGGCTTGCTTAAAGCCGAAGAGGAAATGGAAGCCGAGCAGCTGATTACTGAGAAGCTTATTAGCAGCATCGATGGCCGTATGTTATATTCTTATAATATCCGCTATGAGAACCCGGATGAAAAGCCGGTATCATTCTATTTCTATACTAGAGCTAGAATTATGGCTTTCGTCCAGCACGAGAATGAAACCTTGGAGGTTGCGTGGGAAATGCAGGAAATCACCAAGCAGAAACCAGTTCTCTGCCTTGAGAGCAGTACAACTCTATTCCGTGGAGCTCTTGATTGCATACTGGAGGCTTACTCGAAGGATGAATACAGCGAAGAAGAACTGCAATGCGAACACTGCCCAGATAGCAACAAGATTACCGACGCAATGAAGCATTGGAACTTTGTATATGTTCACGAGTGTGAAGCACGTATCAATGTGGCTGGAAGCAATATCGGACACGCAATCGACGCGGCGTGGACCTGGTTCAGAACAGGTTACGTGAATAACTTCATCAGCCTCAATCCACGTACTAAAGAAATCAATTTAAACTGGTAATATTATGATTTGGTTCACTTTAATATCTGTAAGTCTGGCGGTTTTCACCGGACTTACTCCAGAGGAATGGAAACAGTGGTGGAATAAGAATTATACTTGGGATGACACAGAACTGTAATTTGGTAATTTAATATCTCAATTCCTATCTGGTGTTCTCTCGGAGCCATTTCCGCAGAATCACTGGGTAGGAATTTTAGTGAATCTTTGTAGTTTTACAGTACTGCGCCAGAATCGGACGGAAACAATTCAAGTTTAGTTACGGTTCTATGGTAGCTTTGGAACTGAACTGTTACAGTGCCGGGATTTTGGGTAGGTGATAAACTGAAAAACGGTACGGGAACAGTGCCGGAAAAATCTAGTGTTCTCTCGGAGCTATTTTCGGGAAAATTACAGCCGGGAATTCGTGTGAAACCTTGTAGAATTGCGGCTTTGAGACTGATAAAATATATTTATAAATCCGTGATAAGCTGTGTGATTATATATTATTAGACTAAATAATATTAAAAAATTTTTTTATTTCAATTATTTCGCCCGAAGTCCATATTTGTCCTATATGGACTTATTTTTTATTATATATATAAATATATTATTTTATAATTTAAAGTCCATATAGGATGAATAAATAGTCTTAAAATTAATATTTTAATATAATATATAAACCAGCTTTTTAATATATAATATGCAATAATATTTTATTAATTTATTATAAATATTTAGACTAAATAATATTAAAAAATTTTTTTATTTCAAATATTTTTATATACGTGTACATTATATAATATATAAAATATTTTTTATAATAATTTTTTATCTAATATTATAATTCATAATAAAATCAGGTATTAATATATTAATTTATTATTATTTTAAGTCATATAATAATAAATATTTAATTTAAAAAATAAATTTCAAAATAATGTGAAGTTATTTTTTTATTTCATATATTATTA
>ERZ1023881.203-NODE-203-length-23256-cov-61.931037_pt1 | contig 23256 bp, 20 predicted proteins | sample MGYA00380393_ERZ1023881 | MGnify/ENA primary metagenome ERZ1023881 (study PRJEB33179, sample SAMN07449004) | human gut metagenome | biome: Human-gut; feature: Human associated habitat; material: Faeces | host: Homo sapiens | place: India: Bhopal | collected... | reverse complement strand
GCAGCGTTATCAAGACGGGTTATGATGATGGCTGGCAGAAAGGTCTTGCCGATGGACGAGAAGAAGGACGAGCTGAAGGATTAGCTGAGGGATTAGCTGAGGGTGAGAACAAGGCTAATATTGCCACAGCCCAACGCCTTCTTGCTATGGGCTTATCTACAGATCAGGTATCAGCCGCCACCCAGTTGCCATTAGAGCATATTGAGAAATTGAAAAGCTCATTAGACACCAAGTAAAGTTTGAAGGAGCGATATACAAAATCTCCCTATAAGCCAGGTGATAGACACCTGAACTTATAGGGAGATTCTTGTTTTATTTCTTCTCCTCAGGAACCAGGAACTTATCGCCACTCTGCTTGACAAGCTGCTTGGCAAACTTCTCTGGATAACCAGGACGAACTGGAGTAGCACCCAAACCGTATGGAGTCTTCTTGAAGGTACCATTCTTATCGGTTGGCTTGATGATCATATCATTGTACTTCACCACCATGAACTCGAAAAGCTGGTTCCAGCGAGCCAACATCTGCTGAGCCTTATCTACACTGTAGTCGTTGAGATACTTCACGGCAGCCTGTGGGTTCTGGGCATAAAGCTCCTGAGCCTTCTTCTCAACACCTGCCTGAGCAGCGAAATAGCTGTTGTCCAAGCTATCACGAACCTCCTTCAAGGTTGGGAACATCAGACTGTAACGAGGATAAACCATGTTGCTGGTCATGTTGCAAACCCAGTAAGCGTTCTTCTTGCTGAAATGCACCGCATCAGCACCAGGAGTATTGTAGCACTCAGGACGCTCGGTCATAGAGCAATATACTGGAGTGAACGCAGCCATATTGGCATCGTCGTTGGCAAACCAGAACACGCCACCAATCTCTCTTGGCAACCATGAACGCATCTGGCTCACGAATACGAAACCACTCTGCTGGGTGCTGACAGGACGCTCGTTGAAATACTGCTTGCCATCCACCTTGTACATCAATGGTGTAGGACGATAAGGCATCTCCCAGATACCGCCACCGATATCAGAACCGTCGGCTACAGAAAGAGGAGTACCCTCGTAATGGTCGCGCATCACATTCTCTACATCCTGAACGCTCACCTTCTTGTTAGGAACCACCCAGAGAGGCATATCCTGCGCATCAGGATTCTTGCCGAGTGCCCAATCCAGATAAGGACTCATGTCATAGAAATGGTTCAGCATCGCCCAGGCACGTGCATCGCAGAAACGGCGACCCGAGAAATCAGGCTTCGCATACGCCATCTTCCAGGAGAAATCAGCATCCTTGCCCTTGAACCAGCCCTTGCTGCGGGCAAAAGAAACCACATCCTTGGCATACATCACGTTCTTCTTGTCCTTCATGTTGAACTTGCCGATGCGGCTCTGGTTGGCATGCGCACAGATAGCATCATCCGGAATGCGGAGAGCTACCCATACAGCACCCTTGGAACCGGCACCCTTACCCATCATCTCCATGATCCAAGCCTCTTTAGGATCGCAGATGGTGAAGGTCTCACCGCCAGAGTTGTAACCGTAGGTATTGGCAAGGGTGGTCATCACCTTGATAGCCTCGCGAGCCGTCTTACTGCGCTGAAGAGCTACATAGATGAGTGAACCGTAGTCCATGATACCGGTAGAATCCACCATCTCCTCACGACCGCCATAGGTAGTCTCGCCGATGGTAACCTGCCACTCGTTGATGTTGCCGATTACGTTGTAGGTCTCGGCTGCCTCAGGAATCTCGCCATAATACTTATTGCTGTCCCAATCGAAAATCTTGCGCATCTCACCCTTGGCATGCTTAGCCGCAGGATAATGGCAGAGGTACTGGAACATACCGTAGTCGTCGGCACTGTAAGAACACATCACCGAACCATCTACTGATGCCTTCTTGCCCACGATGAAGTTGCTGCAGGCCTCAGCCTCAGAGACACTGCCCAACATAGCTACAGCCATCAAGGCTGAAGCAAAAATCTTATTCATAAAATATACCTTTATTTATATTAATCACAAGCCTTGAAGCTCATATCCAAGCCCTTCACACTGTGTGTCAAGGCACCTACAGAGATAAAGTCAACACCCTGCTCAGCATAGTCGCGGATGGTATCGTAGGTGATACCGCCAGATGACTCAGTCTCATACTTGCCAGCGATGATATCTACTGCCTTCTTGGTATCAGGCACAGAGAAGTTATCAAGCATGATACGGTTGACACCGCCGTGCTTCAATACCTGGTCGAGCTCATCGAAGCTGCGAACCTCGATTTCAATCTTCAGATCGAGACCCTTCTCCTTGAGATAAGCATGGCAACGGTCGATGGCGTTATCGATACCGCCAGCGAAATCGATGTGGTTGTCCTTGAGGAGAATCATATCGAAGAGACCGATACGATGGTTCATACCACCACCGATCTTCACAGCCTGCTTCTCCAACATACGGAGACCTGGAGTAGTCTTACGGGTGTCGAGGATGTGAGTCTTGGTACCTTCAAGGCGCTTTACATACTTAGCGGTCATGGTAGCGATACCGCTCATACGCTGCATGATGTTGAGCATGAGGCGCTCAGTCTGGAGCAGCGAACGGGTCTTGCCCTCTACGATCATAGCGATGTCGCCCTTCTTCACGTGAGTACCATCCTGCAACAGAACCTCCACCTTCATGGTAGGATCGAAGCGTGCGAACACCTTCTTAGCCATTTCTACACCAGCCAAAACGCCATCTTCCTTGATGAGCAAATGGCTCTTACCCATGGCGTCCTCTGGAATGCAACACAAGGTTGTGTGGTCGCCATCACCGATATCCTCAGCAAATGCCAAGTCTATCAACTTGTCTTCTAATTGATCTACGCTTAACATATTATTAATGTTTATTGTTTAATGTTTATTGTTTACTTTTGGGGGGAAGACTATCAACTCTTGATCCTTTTCCCGTTCCATAGGGCGCAGAGAATGCCTTCCCCATCACGCTCTACCTTGATTTCTCCGCCCAGCCATTCGGTCATGGGCAACTCCTCTCGGAACTCATAATAATTGACTACTCTACCCTCGGCAATCTCCACCACTGCCTGCTGCAGGATGGTGCCATCGGGAAGCACCACGGTATGAGCACCGCATCTTCTCAGCTCCTCCATCACTATCTCATCTTAAGAGGTTCAGCCTTCATCGGCTTCATTTCCTTGAGCGGTCTCAGCGGTTTGCCATCCGGCATTCTGATAGGATGAACCGGCTTTTGGGATGACATCTCGAAGGTCTGCTCTCCCGGTTTTTCACCTGATGAGGATGACGCAGAAGAAGCACTATCCTTGCGAAGACTATCGGATGATGCCGAGGAAGAGCTTCCTGACGGCGCTGCCACAGGCTTCAGCGGATGCATGCGAATCAGCTTGATATGCTCCAGGAACATCAGCTTCAAGGTGGTCTGAGAAGAGACACCCGTGCCGTTATCGTCATTCATCAGCATGAAGTATCCCTTCACGCTCTTGATGCCAAGTGAATCAGCATCAGAGAGTTCCACCGAATAATGCTGGGTACTCTGAATCATGATGGTACGCTGAGCAATACTGTCGTTACCAAACTGCACTGCGAGCATCGCAACACCATTGCGCATACCATCCTGGTAGATGAACTGCGCATCGAAATCGAGCATCAGGCGGTCGCCCTTATGGAAGGTAGAATCCACCTTGATATCGAAGCTGGTACTATTGAACGGCTTCACAGGCATGAACACCATCGATGTAGCGAGATTCCATACATTAGCCGTATCGCCGGTGGCGGAGAGATTAGCAAACTCTCCTCCCTCCTTGGCACTACCGCCCATGGCTGTAATCTCGTTGTTGTAACGGTCGGTCAGGTCCTTATACACATCCTCCAGCAGTTCGGTATGACGCATATAATAAACCATGGAAGAATCGAACTCGGCAGAGGTGACATCGTGCTTCCTGAGCACCGCCTCACGGTAAGCCAGGCTCTGTCCCTTGTCGCCGTTATCATCCATGTGTGCCATCGCCAGAGCCAGGTGATAATCATAAAGAATATCCGTCATCTTGCCCTTCGACAAGACGCCGCTAGGCAGGGAAGGCTTGCAGGATGAAACGCAGAAAAGCAATGCCATCACTGCCACAAGACAAATCATTAACTTCTTCATTCTCATGCCTCCTTTCTATTTCTTATCTTCCTTATTAGCAGAAGTCTCCTTCTTCTCCCCTTCCTTTTTCTTATTACTTCCTCCGAGCTGCTCCAGTTCCTTGCGGCAGAAGAGCAGCATGGAGATGATACCCACGCTGACGCAGGCATCGGCAAAATTGAATACAGGATCGAAGAATGTTCCCTGCTGACCACCCCAGAAAGGTACCCACTCCGGCCAGGTATAGTCGAAGAACGGGAAGCGGAACATATCTACCACCTTACCCATAAAGAAAGGTGCATATCCATCGCCGAACGGTACCATATAAGATACATAATAAGGCGAGGATGCAGTGAACATCAGACCATAGAACATCGAATCGATCATATTGCCGATGGCACCCGTAAGTACCAGGGCTACGAGGATGATGTAGAGCAGACGATGCGTACCCCGCTTGACGATGCGATAGAGATAGACGATGAGAGCGACGATGGCTACAGAGCGCAGCAGGCTGAGCCAGAACTTGCCGATGAACGACATGCCCCACGCCATTCCGTTGTTCTCAATGAAATCGATAAAAAACCAATCTGTAACACGAACAGACTCGCCAAGGCAAAAGTGGGTCTTGATGTACAGCTTAATCCATTGGTCGATGATAAGCAGCACAACCACCATTGCCGTGACGAGCCAGCCGATATGTAAATTCCTTTTTTTCTCCATTTATTATTTCTTTCTAGCCTCCTTGGAAGCTACACTCAATGTGGCATGAGGTACTGCACGCAAACGCTCCTTAGGAATCAACTCACCCGTCTCGCGGTCGATGCCATAGGTCTTGTTCTGAATGCGGACCAGCGCAGCCTCCAGCCCCTTGATGAACTTCTGCTGGCGCTGAGCCATCTGGATAATCTCCTCCTTGCTCTGTGCCTCGCTGCCCTCCTCAAGAGCCTTGTAGGTTGGTGATGTATCTACCACATCATTACTATCTGAGTGGTTGAGCTGAGCCATACAATCACGATAGGTCTGCTTTGCCACCTTTAACTTCTCTTCAATGATAGCGCGGAACTCCTCGAGTTCTACATCGCTATAACGTGCTTTTTCGTTAGCCATAGACGTTGTTTTGTTATAAAAGTTATTATTAGACTAGAGTTTTAAGGAAAGAAGTTAGAAGCAAGTAGCTTCGGATAACTCCTGACTCCTAACTTCTAACTCCTAACTATTTAATTCTTCTCTACGAGAATGTTCAACTTAAAGTCATCAAACTCGGTCTCAACACCTGCGTTGTCACCGATTTCGATGCTGTCAGCCAGTACCTGACCCTTGATGTAGTCGCCGAATGACTCGATGGCGGCATTGGTCTCTTCGTTGGAAGCCACTGTCACCTTGATGCGGTCGGTAATCTCCAGACCAGTCTCCTTGCGGAGGTTCTGGATACGATTGATCAGCTCACGAGCCATACCCTCCTTCTTCAATTCAGGAGTCAACTCTACCTCAAGCGCTACGGTCAGATTGCCCTCGTTAGATACGAGCCATCCTGGAATATCCTCAGAGATAATCTCCACGTCGGCTACCTCTACCACGGCTTCCTGTCCGTCAATATTCAATGTGATGTTGCCTGCCTTCTCGAAGGCTGCAATCTGATCCTGGTCAAGCGCTGACATCTGGGCAGCAACACCCTTCATCAGCTTGCCGAACTTCTTACCCATCACTCTGAAGTTACACTTCACCTTCTTCACGAGAATGCCCTGACCCTCAATGAAGTTAACCTCCTTCACGTTCACCTCGTTCTTCAACAGTCCAGCTACTGCCTCGATGTGTGCCTTCTGTACATCATCTACGGCAGGAATCATGATCTGCTGCAGTGGCTGACGAACCTTGATGTTCACCTTGCGGCGCAATGCCAATACCATAGAAGTAATCTTCTGGGCAATGGCCATACGCTCCTCCAGGTCGGCATCGATAGCAGCCTCATCAGCTACAGGGAACTTGTCGAGGTGTACGCTCTCCAACTCGCCGCCCAAGTCGTGATACAACTCGTCTGCATAGAATGGAGCGAATGGAGCCAAGAGCTTAGCCACTGTCATCAAACAGGTATAGAGAGTCTGGTAAGCACTCAGCTTATCCTCGCTCATCTCCTTACCCCAGAAACGTTTACGGTTCAGACGAACGTACCAGTTAGAGAGGTCATCGTTTACGAAGGCATCGATGAGACGGCCTGCGCGGGTTGGATCATAGCCAGCCAACTCTCTGTCAACGCCCTTGATGAGGGTATTGAGTGAAGAGAGAATCCAGCGGTCAATCTCTGGGCGCTTCTCGAATGGCACCTGAGCAGCCTCTGCATCGAAACCATCTACATTAGCATAGAGGGCGAAGAAGCTGTAGGTATTATACAAGGTACCGAAGAACTTACGACGGGTCTCATCCACGCCGTTAGGGTCGAACTTGAGGTTGTCCCAAGGCTCGCTGTTGGTCATCATATAGAAACGAACAGGATCGGCACCATACTTGTCAATCATCTCGAATGGGTTAGTCACGTTACCCACGTGCTTACTCATCTTGTTACCCTTGGCATCGAGAACGAGACCAGAAGAGATAACGTTCTTGAAGGCTACGCTATCGAATACCATGGTAGCGATGGCGTGCAGAGTGAAGAACCATCCACGAGTCTGATCCACGCCCTCGTTGATGAAGTCGGCTGGATAGAACTTAGGAGGAATAGCATATCCCTCGTAGGTGCTGTGGATGAGTGCATCGCGGTCGGCCTCTGTGCCACGGGCCATCTCTCCCTCGAATGGGTAGTGGAGCTGGGCATAAGGCATTGAACCTGAATCGAACCAAACGTCAATCAGGTCGCTCTCACGATACATTGGCTTGCCCTCCTCATTAACCAATACGATCTTGTCAACGTATGGACGGTGGAGATCAATCTTATCATAGTTCTCCTGACTGTAGTCGCCAGGAACGAAACCATTCTCCTTCAATGGGTTGCTCTGCATGATGCCTGCAGCCACAGACTTCTCGATTTCAGCATAGAGTTCCTCCAGGCTGCCGATGCACTTCTCGCCACGGTTCTCATCACGCCAGATAGGCAATGGAGTACCCCAGAAGCGGGAACGTGAAAGGTTCCAGTCGTTCAGGTTCTCGAGCCAGTTGCCGAAACGGCCTGTACCGGTGCTCTCAGGCTGCCAGTTGATGGTCTTGTTGAGTTCTACCATGCGCTCCTTGCGGGCGGTATCCTTGATAAACCAGCTATCCAATGGGTAGTAGAGGATAGGCTTGTCGGTACGCCAGCAGTGAGGATAGTTGTGAACATGCTTCTCGCTCTTGAAAGCCTTGCCCTCCTGCTTCAGTTCGTAGCAGAGCACGATGTTCAGGTCTTCAGCCTTATCAGAAGCCTTCTTGTCCCAAACACCATCCACATTAAACTGTGGGTCGTAGGCATTCTTCACGTAGTCGCCTGCGTGATGTGCGTATGCCTCCTTGTTAACGCAAGCGTTCACGAAGTTGGCATCGAGGTCTTCGATGAGATAGAACTTACCCTGCAGGTCAACCATTGGGCGGGTCTCACCCTTCTTATTAATAAGGTAGAGGGCTGGGATGTTGGCATCCTTAGCCACCTTGGCGTCATCGGCACCAAATGTAGGAGCGATGTGCACGATACCAGTACCGTCATCGGTAGTAACGTAGTCGCCGAGGATGACACGGAAAGCCTCGCTATCCATCTCAACGAACTTATCGCGACCATCCTCAGAAGCGAATACCTTCTCAGGATGAGCTGCAGCATACTCTGTTACGAAAGCTGGAGCAAAGTCATCTACCTTCTCGCATGGCTTTACCCATGGCAGGAGCTGCTCGTAGTGCATGCCTTCGAGGTCGGTACCCTTCATGTGGTCGATAATGCGCCAAGGGCACTGCTTCTTCTCCTTGTCGAATGGCAGGAGATCGCCTTCCTTGCACTCCTGGTCGGCCTTCAGATATGAACCTACCAGAGCCTCAGCCATCACGAGTGTCATAGGCTCGCCATTATAGAGGTTGTAGGTCTCGATGGCTACATAGTCAATCTTAGGACCCACACAGAGAGCCACGTTTGATGGCAGAGTCCAAGGTGTAGTGGTCCATGCGATGAAGTAAGGCTTGCCCCACTTGGTCCACTCTGCCTTAGGATCCTTGATGAGGAACTGGGCAGTGGTGGTGAGGTCCTTTACATCGCGGTAGCATCCAGGCTGATTCAACTCGTGAGAGCTCAAACCTGTACCTGCGCCTGGAGAGTATGGCTGGATGGTGTAACCCTTGTAGAGCAGGCCCTTGTTGTAGAGCTGCTTGAGGAGCCACCAGAGAGTCTCGATATACTTGTTATCGTAGGTGATATAAGGATGATCGAGATCTACGAAGTAACCCATCTTCTCGGTCAACTCGCGCCACTCGGCGGTGAACTTCATCACGTTCTCGCGGCACTTGTGGTTGTAATCCTCGGTAGAGATATACTTCTCAGAAGCCTTGTTGTCGATATCCTTCTTGGTGATGCCGAGTTCCTTCTCGACACCGAGTTCAACAGGGAGTCCGTGGGTATCCCATCCCGCCTTGCGGTGAACCTGGAAGCCCTTCATGGTCTTGTATCTGTTGAATGTATCCTTGATACTACGTGCCAACACGTGGTGAATACCCGGGTGGCCATTAGCTGATGGAGGTCCCTCGAAGAAGATAAACTGAGGGCAGCCTTCACGCTCGTCGATAGACTTGTGGAAGATATCATTTTTCTCCCACGCTGCTAGTACGTCATTGTTTGTCTGAGTCAAATTCAGACCATTGTGCTCGGCAAATTTCTTAGCCATATTATCTATTTAAATTTTATATTGTTTTTACTTTTGGGCGCAAAGTTACAAAAAAAATATGTTTTTCCCTAATAATGAGGTAACAAATTAATAATTTTTCTATTAAAAATCCCGATTTGAGCATCAAAATACTACCTAATGCTCAAATCGGGAATCAATATTCTGTTAAGGCTGGCAGGAAAACTACAGATTTTCCGCCTCCTGCAGCCAGATGGTGGATGCGGCATCACTCGGCATGCGCCAGTCGCCACGAGGGCTCAGACTCACGCTTCCCACCTTCGGACCATCAGGCAGACAGCTTCGCTTGAACTGCTGGTTGAAGAAACGGCGAACAAATGTCTTCAACCATTTCTTGATAGTCTCCTCATCGTAGGAATCAGGATCGTTATCGCTGATTTTCACACGCTCCAGCTTGGTATCGATAAACGCCTTCTTTGCCAGCATGTAAATCTTGGACGGACGGAATCCGAAACGCAGGAAGTAATAGAGGAAGAAATCGTGCAGCTCGTATGGGCCCACCAGGTCTTCTGTCTTCTGCTTGATGTTTCCATTCTCATCTGCCGGAATCAGCTCCGGACTGATAGGTGTGTCGATGATGTCGCGCAGGGTGATGCGGCTCTGCTCATCCACCCCACTCTCAGCAACATGGTTCACGAGATGACGGATCAGGGTCTTAGGGATGCTGGCATTCACGCCATACATGCTCATGTGGTCGCCATTATAGGTAGCCCAGCCCAGAGCCAGCTCAGAAAGGTCGCCGGTGCCTATCACCATACCACCCATCTTGTTGGCAAGGTCCATCAGAATCTGCGTACGCTCGCGTGCCTGCGAATTCTCATAGGTTACATCATGCACGCTGGCGTCATGACCGATATCCTCGAAATGCTGGGTCACTGCCTTGGCGATGCTGATTTCCCTGATGGTGATGCCCAGACTCTTCATCAGCGAGATGGCATTATTATATGTTCTATCGGTGGTTCCGAAACCTGGCATAGTAACACCCAGGATGCCTCGGCGGTCCATCTTCAGCTTATCGAATGCCTTCACGCAGACGAGCAGGGCAAGGGTGGAATCCAATCCGCCGCTGATACCCACTACCACCGTCTTGGCATGGGTATGTACGATGCGCTTAGCAAGACCCATCAGCTGGATATTGAAAATCTCCTCGCAGGAGGCATTCATATCGCTGCTGGTAGGAATGAAAGGATGAGGATTCACCTCACGCTCCAACACGAACTCGCGTTCGTTCTCGGTAGGATCGGCATCGATGTTACGGATGTTGAACTGTCCGCCGAGAACCGAATATTTGATGTTACGCTGGGCGTTGACATAGGTGGAATTGGTGCGACGCTCTGAACGGAGTTTCTCCACATCAACCTGCGCGATAACCATCTGAGGTTCAAGAGAGAAACGCTCACCTTGTGCAAGTAAAGCTCCATTCTCATAAACCAGGGCATTTCCGCCATATACCACATCCTGTGTACTCTCACCGAAACCGCAGGAGCTGTAGATATAACCCGTCATGGTGCGGGCACTCTGCTGGCTCAGCAGACTCTTCAGATAGTTGTGCTTTCCGATGAGTTCATCGCTTGCAGAGAGGTTGAAGATGAGGTCGGCACCAGCCAGTGCCAGCTTGTTGCTAGGAGGAGCCGGAGCCCATACATCCTCGCATATCTCTACGCCAAACTGCACGCCGTCATAGGTGCGGAAAATCTGCACATCCGGAGTCAGCTTCACCTTATGTCCGGCATAGCGGACCTCGCAGTCGCGCAAATCCTGGGCAGAGGCAAACCAGCGCTTCTCATAGAACTCGCTGTAGTTAGGGAGATAGGTCTTAGGCACGATGCCCAGGATCTGTCCGTGCTGGATCACGATACCGCAATTCAGCAGCAGATCACCAGCCACTACCGGAGCGCCGACAATGGAGATGATGTCGAGTTTGCGGGTGAAATCAAGCAGCATCATCACCGCCTGCTCTGATGATTCCAGGAGCATCTGCTGGCGGAAAAGGTCCTGACAGGAATAGCCTGTAATAGACAATTCCGGGAAGGTAATGATCTCTACGCCCTTGCCTTCAGCCTGGGCTATCAGATCTTCTATCTGTTGGGTGTTGAAGATTACATCGCCTACCTTGACGGCAGGGATAGCACTTGCCACCTTCATAAATCCGTACTTCATAATGTACACTTTGATCTTTTAACTATATGATTACTTTTATCGGATTGTTACCTGTGTGGCACCATATCCATACTCCTGGAAAGAAGCATCCTGATAGGTGCAGTTCTTATAGCGATAGTTCAACTCATGGATGAGTGCCTGGCGCAGAACGCCCTCGCCCTTGCCATGAATGAAGATAATCTTCTGACCCTTGTTCTTTTTGTTCTCCGCCATTGTCTTCTTGAAGATATCCATCTGATAATGAAGGATATCAGCAGAATTCATTCCAGCAGTTGTTTCAAGAACCTCGTCTGCATGAAGGTCGATGATGAGGGTACCGTCATCCTTCTTGCTTTTCTTCTTGCTGGTGTTGGCAATCACCTTCTCGTCCTTGTACATCTGCTCCTTCAATCGCTTGGAATCGATGACCAGCGGACGAGCTACCTCATCGTTCTCCACGATGGTGAAGAGATAGGCTGGAGTCTCGAAGAAATCATTCTCCTCGAAGAGATGGAGCTTGTAGAACTTCACTGGGTCCAGGCGGAACTGGACATCCGTAGCTGGCTTCAGCAGGAATGGCTTGTCCTTCTTGTAGGCAATCATCTGGATGGCGATGTGCTCCATCTCATTCAAAGCCTCACGACCGAATTCCTCGATGAAGAGCTTGGTGTTTGGCTCGATTTCACCCTCAGCCTTCAGGGTCCACGCATTGCCCTCGGCTACGAGATAGGTGTAGCGCAGATAGTAGTTGCTGTCGTTCACCATATACGATTCGAAGCGGGTGTTGGTCACATCCTTGATATCGATAGGCACGAAGGCGAGATAGGCGCTGAGCTTGTTGCCGCCCGTACGCTCCTGAATCTGCTTTACGAAGGTAATCTCGCGGTCGGCAGCATCATACTCCTCTACGTTCATATCCACATCATTCTCGTGCTCGTTCAGGATAGCCTTGATGCTTCTGCTGTCCTGATGCAGTTCGGTGTTGGCATGCTCTTCAGCCTTCTGCTTGGCATCCATCTTGGCAGAGATCATCTTGCCCATTGCATAGTCATCCTGCTCTACCACTACCACCTCGTTGATCGGCATCGGAATCTCGAAACCATCTTCATCCTCTACCAGCACGATATTCTTGCCCTGGAAGCCAGCCACCTTTCCGCCGCCCACTTCGCTCAGGAATCTTACTTTATCACCTTTCTTCATATTTCTATTTATTTTTTTTATTTTTATCTAATCATTTATCTATCCTTAAGGATAAATATGAAATGAGGATACACTTTGCAAAGATACAAAAGATATTGCAGAATATGGATGTTTTTTAATATTTTTAATGCAAGTAAGAAAATAATCTTGATGAAAAGCACCGGGTTTGGGATATTTTTTATATCTTTGCAAGTAGATTGCATATAGATTGCACATAATTAATGTATCACTCTTAAACAATGATTGATTATGATTACATTTCCATGCGCCAAGATCAACCTTGGCTTAAATATAGTAAGCAAGCGCGCTGATGGTTACCACAACCTGGAAACCGTGTTCTACCCTATCCCCCTGACTGATGCCTTGGAGATCAAGCTGATGGGAGATGAATTTCCTAGCGAGGTAGCCTGCGACCTGAAGATTACAGGCAATGCCGTGGATTGCGATGAACAGAAAAACCTGGTGGTGAAGGCATATAATATGCTGGCTGCCGACTTCAAGATTCCCCGCATTCATACGCATCTCGTCAAGCGAATCCCATCTCAGGCAGGAATGGGTGGCGGCTCTGCGGATGCTGCCTATATGATCCGTCTGCTCGATGAGCGTTTCCGCCTGAACATCGGTATTCCTGAGATGGAGCGATATGCAGCCAAGTTGGGTGCAGACTGTGCCTACTTCATCAGTGCAGACCCGGAGAATGGAGATACTGCCTGCTATGCTGAGGGTATCGGCGATGTACTGATGCCAGTAAGCGGTCCTGGAGATAACATGAAGGGATATTACATTGTGGTGGTGAAGCGCGACGACATCGCTGTTAGCACCAAGGATGCCTACGCTGCCATCACTCCTAAGAAGCCTGCGAAATGCTGCCGCGATATCGTTCGCCAGCCTATCGAGACCTGGAAGGATGAGCTTGTCAACGATTTCGAGGCGCCTATCTTTGCGATGCATCCAGAGTTAGCAGAAATCAAGCAGAAGCTCTATAATCTGGGGGCCGCATATGCAGCTATGAGCGGTAGCGGCAGTGCCATCTTCGGTATCTTCAAGCATAAGCCTGCCAATATCGAAGAGCAGTTCGAAGGAATGTTCTGCAAAGTATTAAAACTTTAGATTTAAAATATTATAATGAACGAAGAAACACATCAGAAACTGATGACTATCAAGCGAAGCTTTCGCTTGCTGATGAACGGTCCGGGTTCGCAATCCATGCGCGACAAGGGCTTGGGATATAAACTGAATTGGGGTGTGCCCTTCTATGAATTGAAGAAGATGGCGCAGGAATACGGCAAGGATTACGACCTCGCCATCGAACTCTGGAAGGAGGATATCCGGGAGTGCAAGATTCTTGCTACCCTCATCATGCCCGCCGATAAGATGCTTGCCGAGATAACGGATATCTGGATGGAACAGGTACAGAGCCAGGAAATGGCTGAGATGCTTGCCTTCAATCTGCTGCAATATGTGGAATATGCGCCGGTGATTGCGTATCAATGGATTGCAAGCAATAAACCGCTGTATGAGATTGCCGGTTTCCAGCTTCTTGCCCGCCTCTTTGCGAATGGTAAGGAGCCTAACGATCGTGGAATCAATGAATTCCTGGATCAGGCTGCCGTGGCATTGCAGGGTGATAATATGGGAGTGAAGCATGCTGCCGCCAATGCCGTAATGCGTTTCTGCGATTTCGGAGAGGATTTCGAGAATATCGCCAGAGGGGCGCTCAAGGGTATCTTCGAGATATAATAAATCCGCAGAGCATATTTTTAGCTCTGCGGATTTTTTTCATTGATTCCGCTAGGCGTCTCTCCGGATTTGAAATTATATTCCGCCAGGCGTTCCGCCGGATTTGAAATCCGGCGTCAAAAAAGGTTCGACCTATTAAAAACGGGGGATTTGTAATCCCCCTATCCATCAACAGCATTCTTGCTTGCTGCGGATTACAAATCCGCAAAGCTAAAATAGGTTAGGACATTTTTTAACGCCGGATTTCAAATCCGGCGGGACGCCTAGCGATGCTCTGTGTAAATCTGTGAAATCTGTGGGACATTTTCTTAGCAGTCGAAAAACTTCTGGTATTCGTTTTCAAAATTCGGAGTGAAAACACCCTTGCCGATGTTTTCCTTGATTTCTTCCTTACTCCAGAATCTGCCGCCAGCCAATTCCTCCTGGCTCGGCTTCACCTCACCATCATACACACATCGGTGAACATACACCAACTCCTTTTCTCTCTGACTCTCAAAGACATAATGTCCTAAAGACTCCGGTTCGAAATCGGTGATACCCAGCTCTTCCCTCACTTCACGATGAAGCGCCTGGTTTACACTCTCGCCTAAATCCACATGTCCACCACAGGCTGTATCCCACTTATCAGGCTGGATATCCTTCCATGCCGGACGGTGCTGGAGATACAGTTCCCCCTTACTGTTGAATATATGCAGATGAACCACAGGATGCAATATCTTGCATCCATCATGGGCATGACCTCGGGTGATGGCACCCAAGATATTACCCATTTCATCTACTATCGGAAATTCCTCGTTCTTATTATCTGTCATTATCTATTATTATACGTTATTTATTATTTATAACGTTCCGTACTCCTCAGAATAGCGGAGCATCTGGTCGGTATAGCTCTCCTCATAATCGAGATTTACGTCGATAGGATTACCCTCCTCATCATAGACCAACGTCATTTTAGGATTGATGAAACCCTTGTATGGAGCCAGGTTCAGCTTCTTGTATCTCGCCAGAATCTCGCGATGTAAGACTGGATCGATATTCACGGCATACTTCTCCACCAACTGGCGTGCTGCCTCGAAATCTCCCTCGCTCTTGATTCGCTGAATCTCTGCAAGGAGTTCTCCGAAGAGATGACGGAGCTTCTCGTAATCATTCACCTTCACATAGGTGCGGGTGGTTACGATATTTCCCTCAGAATCCTTCAGGGCATCCTCGGCAGAAGCATAGCTTACTTCTTCCGTAACCAGTTCCACGGCTCCCTCGGCATGCTCCAGGGTCCACCAGGCAATGAGGGCACGGTTTCTCATGTGCGCCTCCTCTATCTTATCACCCTCCTTGATTCGGATAGTCTGAGTGAGCAAACCATTCATCAGATAACTGTAATACTGCGCCTTGTAAGCTTCATCATTCGGAGTCAGTCCCAACTCAACCAACTTATGGTCAGCCACATAGTACAGACCGAAGAGATCGGCTCTCGCCTCCTCTATCGTGTTGCCATACGCCTTCAGGGCATCAGGATCGGTGCCAGGAAGAAGCTGACCGCTGCCGTGTCCCAGACACTCGTGAAGGTCGGTATGCAGATCGTCGGTAATATCAGCATACTGGTTCATCAGCGCCACAGTCTCCTCATCGATGACAAACTCATCTCTGAATCCGTTGCCCTGAGCCGCCTTGTTGTAGGCATCAGTCAGGTTGCCGATGGTAACGCTCTTCGAACCGTGCTCCTGACGGATCCAGTTGGCATTAGGCAGATTGATGCCGATAGCCGAAGCAGGATATTCCTCTCCGCCGAGCATCGCCGCACAGATTACATTGGCAGTAACACCCTTCACCTCCGGTTTGCGGAAACGGGGATCCACAGGCGAATGATCCTCAAACCACTGAGCATTCTTACTGATGGTCTGGGTTCGCTGGGTAGCCTCCAGGTCCTTGTATTCCACGATACCCTCCCAGGTACCTTTCAATCCCAATGGGTCGCCATATACCTCGATGAATCCGTTGATGAAATCCACCATGCCTTCGTGCTGCTCTACCCAGGCGATGCTGTATCGGTCGAAATCCTCAAGATTACCGGTGCGATAGAACTTCACGAGCAGGTCGATGACATGCTTCTGTCCCTCATTTTCAGCGAATTTCTGCGCCTTGAGCAACCAGGACACGATTTCCTTGATAGGCTCACTATAGAGTCCATCCTCCTTCCACACCAACTCAATCATCTCGTTGTTGCGCTTGGTGAGCTTGGAATTGAGTCCGTAAGATGGTGGTGTCGGGTTAGAGGCATCCTTCAATCGGGCATAGAATCTCTCCACTTCCGCCTGAGTCACATTCTCATAGAAGTTGCAGGCAGAAGTCTTTACCAGGTCTTCGCCATCGGTCTGGTTCACTCTCTTCGGCATCACCTCCGGATCGAAGATGACAGGTACGAGCTGAGCGAGGAGATCTTCCTTGCTCTCTCCTCTCTTGAGGGGCAACTCATCCTCAGAGATTTCCTCCATCAACTGATAGAAGAATTCCTCAGAGAATCCCGGCTTGAATTTCTCGCAGCCATAATGATGATGGATGCCGCTGGCAAACCATACGCGCTTCAGATATACTTCGAAAGCCTTGAATTCTTCGGAATCGCATACAGAAGAAGTTTCGATTTCAGTAGTAGAATCGCTTGCTGTCTCTGTGTTTTCGATAGTCTCTCCGATTATGCCCTTGTAATGGCGATAGATTGCCTCCAGGGTTTTGCGAATGCGCAGGTTGTACTTTCCCTGCTGGTCGAACGTGATGTCACGTCCCATCAGGGTAGCCTTTGCCAGGCAGTAAATATACAATTTCTGATTGAGCGACAATGCATCGAATCCCTTCAGCTCGTAACGCAGCATCTGGATGTCGGCAAAGCGCTCGTGGGTGTTTACATTACAATTTGCCATGTTCTAAACCTTTATTTCTAGCGCAAAAGTACGACAATTATTTGGATTTTCAAACTTTTCAGCCAACTTTTCTTATTTTATTGAAAGAAATGTAATAAATCTCCCGTTTTTTACGTAACTTTGCAGGAATATCCAATGTAAAAGAAGAAAAATAGTTAAGAAATATGCAAATCAACGAGATATTGAAATCTTACTTCGGATACGATTCCTTCCGCCCCAACCAGGAAGCCATCATCCGGGAAGTGATGCAAGGTAACGACTGTCTGGTGCTGATGCCGACGGGCGGAGGAAAGAGTCTGTGCTATCAGGTTCCGGCACTGGCCATGGAGGGAACAGCAGTGGTCATTTCGCCACTCATCAGTCTGATGCACGACCAGGTGGAAGCCCTCAAGGCGAATGGCATTCCAGCCGAAGCTCTCAACAGCGGCAACGATGTAACCGATGATCTCATCATCCGCAGAAGATGCGAAGCGGGCGAACTGAAACTGCTCTATGTTTCTCCCGAAAAACTCCTCAGCGAGATACCTTATCTGTTCAGCAACATCAAGATTTCGCTCTTCGCCGTAGATGAAGCCCACTGTATCAGTCAGTGGGGACACGACTTCCGTCCGGAGTATTCCCAGCTCGGACTCCTGCACGAGAAATTCAATGGCGTGCCGGTGATGGCGCTCACGGCTACAGCCGATAAGATTACCCGAGAGGACATCATCAACCAGCTGCATCTGAACGGCCAGACCTTCGTTAGCAGTTTCGACCGTCCGAACCTCAGTCTTACCGTGCGCCAGGAAAGCACGAAGAAGGAGAAGCTGAAATTCATTTACCATTTCATCGCCCGTCGCCCTAACGAGGCAGGCATCATCTACTGCCTCTCGCGCAAGAATACAGAGATGGTGGCAGAGGCCTTGCAAGAGCATGGCATACAGGCTGAGGCCTATCATGCCGGGCTCTCCGCCCAGCAGCGAGCCTCTGTACAGGAACGTTTCAAGATGGACCAGATAGAGGTGGTGTGCGCTACCATCGCCTTCGGAATGGGTATCGACAAGGGCAACGTGCGCTGGGTGATTCACTACAACATGCCGAAGAGCATCGAGAGTTTCTATCAGGAGATAGGACGAGCCGGAAGAGACGGCGCACCTGCCGATACGGTATTGTTCTATTCGATGGCAGATATCATCACCCTCCGTTCTTTCTGCGAAGAAAGCGGACAGAAATCGGTGAATCTGGAAAAACTGCGAAGAATGGAAGAATACGCCGAATCGAGAGTGTGCCGAAGAAGAATCCTCCTGAATTATTTCGGAGAGACTTCCAGCAAGGATTGTGGTCATTGTGATGTCTGCAACAATCCTCCCCGCACTTTCGATGGTACCGTGCTTACCCAGAAGGCGCTGAGTGCCGTGGTAAGAGCGGGCGAAAAGATCGCCGTGGGCACCTGCATCGAGATATTGAGGGGTATGCAGACGCCTGCCATTACTAGAAATCACTATAATGAGTTGAAGACCTTCGGTGTGGGCAAGGATGTGAGCGTGCGCGATTGGCAGACCTATCTGCTGCAGATGCTCCAGATGGGATTCTTCGAGGTAGCGTATAATATGCATAATCAGATGAAGGTCACGCCATTGGGCTGGAAGGTTCTCAAGGGAGAACACCAGGTTTCATTGGCGATTATGGAGAATGAAGAGCGGGCTCCTCGTCAGCAAAGGGTCAACAGACCTTCAAGAGGAAGCAGCATCCCTGTAGTTCATGCCGAGCGTGTGATTTTCGAGGAAGAAATGGCGGGTGTAGAAGATAAGAAGCTTTTCGAATATCTGCGTAAGATCAGAAAGAATCTTGCCGATGAGCAGGGCTATCCTCCATACATCGTATTATCAGATAAGAGTCTGCACGAATTAACGAGGATGAAGCCAACCACCCTCCAGGCATTCGGTCTCATCAGCGGTATCGGCGAATTCAAGATCAAGAAATATGGCGATACATTTATCAAAGCCATCAAGAAATATACAGGCAAATAAAACATCACAAAAAAGGGTGTGTCACAAATCCATGACACACCCTTTTTTTATGATGAAATGGGGAAGCTTAGTTATTCACGCTACCTCCCACAATATCGAGCAATTCATTCGTAATGGCCTGTTGACGACTCTTGTTGTACTGAAGATTCAGTTCACGCAAGAGTTCATCGGCATTATCCGTAGCAGTCTGCATGGCAACCATACGGGCTGCATGCTCACTCGCCTGACTATCCAACAAAGCAGTGTAAACCATCAAATGAAGCTGCTTAGGAATCAATACACCCAAAACAGTCTCCAGATCCGGCTCCACGATGAAGTCATCGTTCAGAGGATGCGCCTCTGCACGCTGTCTTTCATCCTCACCAGCCTGCTTCTTGCGCAGATACTCCTGAGCCTTCGCCGTAGCCACATTCGATGTGAGGTCACGGTCGTTGTCCTCTCCTATCGCCTCAGTGCTGAGGTCGATAGGCAGGAAAGTCTTCTGGGTCAGAATCTGCGAACCGGCACTCTTGAAGTGGTGATAGATCATCTCCACCTTGTCGAGTTCACCAGCTGCATACTGCTTGGCAAGCTTGCAGGCGATGTCGGCACAAGCGCCTGAATTAGGATGATCGGCAAGATCCAAGAAGTTACCGCCAATCTTCAAACCCAGCTTCTGTGCCTTCTCAGCCACCTTTCTGCCGATAGGATATACCGTGATGTCGTCAATGCCATGAGCCTTATACTCGTCCACCGCCTGAATCATCATCTTGATGACGTTGGAATTGAAACCACCACACAAGCTGCTGTTAGAGCTATATACGATGAGAGCCACACGCTTGATTTCCTTGTGCTCCACCTGCAACTCATGGTCCACATTCGGAGTACTCACCAGGAAGCTCTTCAGGATATGCTCCAGCATATTCTCATAAGGCAGCATATTCTGGATAGCTACCTGAGCATGATGCAACTTGCTGGATGCCACCATCTTCATCGCACTCGTAATCTTACGGGTACTGTTGACGCTGGCGATGCGAGTCTTAATCTCTTTTAACGACGGCATAGGCTATTACGCTTTATATTGTCCTGCTACATTAGCCATGGTATCCTTGATCACCGCGATACAATCGTCGGTGAGCTTACCATCAGCCAAAGTCTCGATTACGTCGGCGTGCTGGCTGCGCATAGCGTCGAGGAACTGATCCTGGCAATCGCGAACCTTGTCCATTGGCACGTCGTGCATCAGTCCGTGCACACCACAATAGAGGATAGCCACCTGCTCGCCCACTGGCATAGGGCGATACTGAGGCTGAACCAGCAACTGGTCGTTCTTTCTACCACGGTCCAGTGTCATCGCTGTTACGGCATCCATATCGCTAGAGAACTTAGAGAAAGCCTCCAGCTCACGATACTGAGCCATATCGATCTTCAGGGTACCAGCCACCTTCTTCATACTCTTGATCTGGGCAGAACCACCTACACGAGATACAGAGATACCTACGTTGATAGCTGGGCGGAAGCCCTGGTTGAAGAGGTCGGTCTCCAGGAAGATCTGACCATCGGTGATGGAAATCACGTTGGTTGGGATGTAGGCAGAAACGTCACCTGCCTGGGTCTCGATGATTGGGAGGGCTGTCAAAGAGCCACCACCCTTCACCTTGCCCTTCAGGCACTCAGGAAGGTCGTTCATCTGCTCGGCTACCTCCTGCTGGTCGTTGATACGAGCGGCACGCTCCAACAGACGAGAGTGGAGATAGAACACATCACCAGGATAAGCCTCACGTCCAGATGGACGGCGGAGGATCAATGATACCTCACGGTAAGCCACAGCCTGCTTACTCAAGTCATCATATACTACGAGGGCTGAGTAACCGCGGTCGCGGAAGTACTCACCGATAGCCGCACCGGCGAATGGTGCGTAATACTGCATGGCTGCAGGATCGGCAGCGGTAGCACTTACGATGATGGTATATGGCAGGGCACCGTGCTCCTTCAGGTTCTGTACCAATGCTGCAACGGTAGATGCTTTCTGGCCGATGGCTACATAGATACAATATACAGGCTTGCCTGCCTCATAGAAACTCTTCTGGTTGATGATGGTATCCACTGCGATGGCAGTTTTACCGGTCTGACGGTCGCCGATGATCAACTCACGCTGTCCACGACCGATAGGAATCATGGAATCCACAGCCTTCAAACCTGTCTGCAGAGGCTCCTTTACTGGCTGACGATAGATCACACCAGGAGCCTTACGATCCAGCGGCATCTCGAAAGCGCCGGTGAGATCGATATCACCCAGACCGTCGATAGCCTGACCCAGAGGGTTAACGACACGACCTAAGAAATTGTCGTTCACGCGGATAGAAGCGATACGGTGAGTACGCTTCACGCTCTGTCCCTCCTTGATGCCAGCAGTAGGACCTAAGAGGACACAACCTACATTGTCTTCCTCCAAGTTCATGACGATGGCCATCGTGCCGTTCTCGAACTCAAGAAGCTCATTAGCCTCTGCATTGCGAAGACCGTAGATACGAGCCACGCCATCACTGACGGTAAGCACGGTACCTACCTCGTCAAACTGCTGAGAGCCATTCACCTCCTGGAGCTGCTGCTGAAGCACTTCAGACACCTCACTTGGTTTAATTTTATCTGACATTGTTTATTTACTTTGAAATTTGAACTTTGAAATTTGAACTTGATGATTACCTTTATTATAAAGAAGTAACCCTTTCCGTTCTCTTTTCGTTTTACTTTTTGAGCTGTGTCAGAATGTTGTTGAGCTTTGTCTTCACGCTCGCATCCATTCTGTAAGTATCATACTCAAGGATGAAACCACCAATCAAATCAGGGTTCACCTCAGTCTTGAACTCCACAGTACCTTGCGTTCTCTGCTCCACCATCTTGCGCATCTTGTCCTCCGTAGAGGCGTCAACGGCAGTGGCGGTGATCAGCTTACCGCGGATGATGTTCTTCTGTTTCCTGTAAAGAGTGATATACGAAGCAGCCATGAATTGCAGGGTGCTCTCCCTATCCTCCTTCAGGACGAGTGCGATGAACTTCTTGCTCAGATCCGATGGGTTCTTACCCAGGGCTGTGGTGAGAAGCGCCTGCTTCTTGTCCTTGGAAAGCATAGGGTTGTCTATCGTAAATCTCAGTTCAGGCACGTCGATGTAGCTCGTGTAGAGCGTCTGCATCTCCTGGTACACCTGATCTTCGAGCTTCATGCCGAGTGCTGCCTTGATGAGGGCACGGGCATAACGCACCGATATTACACCGATATCCATAAGCTTTACTGTTTGTTGTCAGAAGAAACCTCGTCCAGCAGTCGATTTATCATATCCATCTGTGCCTTGTCGTCAGAGAGCTTAGCCTTGAGCACTTTTTCTGCAATCTGTACAGAGAGCTCGGCAACCTGTCCACGGATTTCGCGGATGGCGTTCTGCTTTTCTGTCTCAATCTGTGCCTTGGCATCAGAGAGCAGACGAGCGCCCTCTTCGCGAGCCTTGTCCTGTGCTTTCTCTACGATGGCATCGCGTGTATCGGCAGCCTCCTTGAGGATGGCAGCCTGCTTCTCGCGAGCTTCCTGCAAGATGGATTCACCTTCTTTTTGGATATTGGCAAGCTTCTCGTTGGCTTCGTGAGCTTTACGCAAGCTCTCGTCGATGTAGGCCTTACGGTCGGTCACCATCTTGATGATGGCTGGAAATCCAGCCTTCCAGAGGATAATGAAGACGATGATGAAGACCAGTGTCATCCAAAAAAGCAAACCGCTATCAGGAATCAATAAATCCATATATACTGGTTAAAGTTTTACTTAAACGTTTTATTTTAACTAACTCTGGAAAAGATCACCCACCCGCCCTCACAAAGAGAGAACAAATCCCGAGAGCATCAGATATCGGGCCATTCTACAGATTCGTGAGAATAAATCGCGGCGGGAAGGGTGATATTCCTTTTTATTACATAACGATAGCCAAGATGGCGATGATGACTGCGAAGAATGCAACACCCTCAACCAACGCAGCTGCGATGATCATAGAAGAACGGAGATCGCCCATCTTCTCTGGCTGACGAGCCATAGCGTCCATAGCCTGGCCACCAATGCGACCGATACCAATACCTGCGCCAATAGCGGCCAAACCTGCACCTACTGCGGCACCCAACTTTGCAATCTCTGCTGCTAATAAAAGTGATAACATAATCTTAATAATTTAAGTTGTTAATATTTTCTATGTTTATAATTCTATTTTACGATTTCTGGCTCAGCCTCATGAGACTTTACATGAGCCAGCGAGATGAATACTGCACTCA
>ERZ1023881.193-NODE-193-length-23856-cov-31.570522_pt1 | contig 23856 bp, 19 predicted proteins | sample MGYA00380393_ERZ1023881 | MGnify/ENA primary metagenome ERZ1023881 (study PRJEB33179, sample SAMN07449004) | human gut metagenome | biome: Human-gut; feature: Human associated habitat; material: Faeces | host: Homo sapiens | place: India: Bhopal | collected... | reverse complement strand
ACCAGCAGGAAGGGTTAAACTCGTTAATCCGCTACAGCAATAGAATGCGTAGCTGCCTATTACATCATTAGAAGTATAATAATTATTATTACTATAATTATCATTATAATAGTAATCCCCACCTTCTACAATCTTTGCCTCAGACAAATCTAATACAGAAAGCTTTCCGTCAGTAGAATTACTTTCAGCCGTCCTTCCTGCCATATCACGAATCATCTTCAAATCCGTACCATTTATCTCACCAATAATCTTCAAATTGGTAATCTTATACTTTCTACTACTTGCAATTCTATTAGGCAAAGTACCAGCCTTTTCCAAATTAATGGTGATTTGCCTTGTAATCAAGTCGTTATCTGCAGCATAAAGCGACAGACAACCAAGCAACAGAAACATCAAGGTAAAAAAACTACCTTTCTTAATAATTTGTTTCATAACTATTTTTTTTTAATTAGACATGGCAAAAATACATATTAAATCTGAGAAACTCACTCCTTTTGGATGAATATTTTCGGGTCATGGAGCAATTTTGCTCCACATAGTCAGTAATGAGAGGATGTGTACACGCAAGAAGGACGTTGAAAGGCTTAGTTGCGGATTTGAGGTCGTTCTCTGGCACCTGACCTTTGTGGTCGAAGCCCAGAGCCGTCAAGCGAGCTGCAATGCCCGCCTTGAGTATATTGCGTGCCTCAGTGGCAAATATCAAATTGAGTATCTGACTGGTTGTGAATGAACGAAAATTGATACGTTCTCCATCAAACCACCAAACATTCTCGCCACGTTCGGTGAGAAAACGAATGTTGTAAGTCACTTCTTCTACAAAAAGATTAGTGAAGTAAGTCAGAAATTGTTGTATGTCGCGCTTTGATGCATGAGCCCCAAGTGAGGGTGTGGCTCCCACAGTGAAATCTGTTTTATGAAGTGCTTCCAGATAGTCGTTTTTCTTTCTACTTCTCACTACAATCATCGGATAGCTGTGACGTGTGAGAATATAATTCACCATCAGACGGGCGATGCGTCCATTACCATCTTCAAACGGATGGATACGAATATAGCGGTAGTGGAATATGGCTGCCAGTTCGATAGGGGTGAATTTTCCCGACTGTTCTGCTTCATTGTACCAATCAACGAGGTCGGTCATCAACGAAGGTGTTTCTTCAGGTGATGCATATTCAAATCGGTCACCATAGCGTGTAATCACACTATTGGGACGGGTCTTGTACTGGCCGGCATGGATGGTATAGCTGGTTGTTTGCCCGCCTGGCAGATTCTTATAAACAGTATAATCCTCTCGTAAAAGGGTTTTGTGGAGCGTACGAATAAAGTTTTGGGTCAACGGGAAATCTTTAAGTTGGGCTTCTTCTTTCATCATTTGAAGGCCTACATTGCTGGCTGTCATTTCCTGTATATCTTTGACCTCGGCTTCACCTATAATCTTGCCAAAAAGAAGCAATATCTCAGTTTGGCCATACGTCAAGGTATTGCCCTCTATGTGGTTGCTGTTATAATTGAAGTCGATGGTAAATCGACGGCTCAACAACTCTCTGTCTCTTTCAGAAAGAGGCAGAAGAGCATTCCAGCGTTTCATTATATTATCTACTTTATCCATATCTCTTTGTATGTTTGCTTGCAAAAATACGCATTGAAAGGTATATGACATCTACCTTTGAACGTAATTTCTTGCAATAATCTATTTTATAATCATTATCGTTTCACCTTTCTCAATATGTAGATCGTTCGGTTATATCTACAAGGCCATTATCCACAGACTTGACGTAAAGAGATTCGGACTCAATGCAACAAGTCGCATAAAAGCGTATTGCCTCAGGTCGCATTGTGGGGTAAGGGGATATTATTGGGTTCTTGTGAATGAATTACGAGTCGTATCTGACGTCCTCGAGGAACAGGGCGCATGCGGGCATACTCTCTCCGGCCTTGGAACGTGAGCCGCTTGCAATTATCTCCCTGAACTGGTCAATGGTGATGCGATGGCGTCCCACCTCAATGAGCGTGCCTACCACAGCCCTTACCATGTTGCGCAGGAAGCGGTTGGCTGATATGCGGAAGTGCCAAGCGTCGTCAGCGTCCTTTGTCCATGCTGCCTCCGTAACGTTGCAGAGCGTGGTCTTCACGTCGGTGTGGGTCTTGCAGAAAGCTGCGAAGTCGTCGGTCTGGAGAAGGATGGCTGCCGCCTGATTCATAAGATCAAAGTCCAGATTGTAATGCATTTCGCAGGAATATGCTCGCAGAAACGGGTTCTTGCGTGTATGGATGTAATAATGATAGGTGCGGAGCGTGGCGCTGAAACGTGCGTGCATGTCGTCAGCCACCTGGCGAACGCCATACACCGAGATGTCACGGGGCAAGAGACGGTTAAGCTTATAGGCGAGTTGGGCGCAGTCAATGGCAGCGTCCGTCTCGAAGTGAGCCGTCATGCGGCGAGCGTGCACTCCTGCGTCCGTCCTTCCTGCTCCGACCACTTCGATGTTCTCCCTTATTATTGTTGACAATGCTTTCTGTAGTTCCTCCTGAACTGAGTTGCCGTTAGGCTGAATCTGCCAACCGTGATAGTTGGTGCCGTCATAGGCAAACTCTACAAAGTATCTCTTCATTCTTCTTTTCTTATTCTTTATTTCTTGTGTTCTCCCAGCTTTCGCTTTCCGCTGAACAGCTGTCTGTGGAATCTGTCTTCGGCTCTGATTATGCGGAAAACCTTTGATGCTGGCAGTATTTTCATGAAGCGCTGATGATATTTCTTCTGCAGTTGCTTCATCTTGATGTCATTGTCGTCGCGCAGCGCTATAGCTTCGGCGCATGCCTTGTCGTCATTCGTGTCCACATGGCACAGGCGTCTGTCTTGCCCGAAGAAGGCAAGCTGCTTCTCACGCATCTCTCTGTATACGGGGAAGAAGGTGGCAGCTTCTTTAGGGGTCAGCCCAGCCTCGGAGGTGATGAACTGCTCCAGGTCGGCTTGGAATTGTGCCGGGTCGAAATGATGGTGTTTCTGAGCCGCCATTTCGGTCACGCAGAGTAGTGCCGTGAATAATATTATAACAAATCTTTTCATTATGTGCGAATTTTATGTGGTTGCGTGGTTTGTCGTTACTGCCGCTTGTCAGTTGCTTGCAAGGAGCGAATAGATGTCCTCGTTGTCAAGCATAGAGTAGTCTGCCATCTCGTCGCTTACAGAGTGGTGTGCAGGCGTGTCGTGCGCAGACAGCGTAGCCATGCTGTTGTCCGTTGTTTCCGTTTGTGGCTTGTTGTCCTTGGCAGCCAATGTGGGGTCTTGTTGTGGTGCGGAGAGCGTGAAGGCTGTCCATGTCACGGCTCCCGCCACCATTATTCCGGCGCATGCAGCTGCATATCTGAGCATTCTGCTGCGGAGCGGAATGGTCTTGGGCTTGTCTTCTTTCGGGCATGTCTCCACTGTCTTTTCTTCCTCAAGCATAGCCACAGACGTGAGAATGTCGTCCTGGAGATGCTCGAAGTAGCCTTCCGGGACGGCGAAATGGTTTTTGTTGCCAAATCGTGAGAGTATGTATTTTTCGTCAGATTCCATATTTGTTACACCTTATGCAGATTATGTTCTTTGTAGTTATGACGTACTTTAAGCTGATTGGTTTAATCCTAATATATAATTAAGGTATATTTTTTCTGCTTTTTTTCATCTGCTTCATTGTTCGTGCATCTGAATGTAAGCCGTAATCTTCTTCATCGCTATGTGGTAACTTGCCTTCAGTGCTCCTTCCGATGTGTTGAGTATGCGACTCATGTCGGCATACTTCATCTCGTCGTAATAGCGCATTGTGAAGACCACGCGTTGCACCTCCGGGAGTGTGGCGATGGCTTCTTGCAGGAGAGCCTGAGCCCGGTCGCCGTCAAAATAGTCGTCGGCAAGCAGATGGTTGGCGATGTTGGCCCCTGCGCCGCTCTCGTCAATGGACGCCGTGTCTTTCTGTCTTCTTAGGAAGTCGAGCGATTCGTTCACGGCTATTCTGTAGAGCCATGTGGAGAGACTCGCCCGCTGCTCGAAGTCGCCTATGCTTTTCCATACCTTAATAAATACGTTCTGCAGCACGTCGTTGGCATCGTCATGATTTATGACGATACGTCGTACTGTCCAATACAGCTTCTCGCTATACTGGCGTACGATCTGCTCAAAGCCTTGCCGCTTCTCCTTGTCGTTGGCAAAGCCCTTTGGCGTGTCTTTATCTGCTTCCTGCATTTTTTATGGTTCTGCTTTTCTTGCTGTTTGTTATTGTGCAAGCGTTACTGCCCGCTTGCGAGATAACCCTTCAGACTGTTGTATATTACGTTGTCGTAACCGTAGACGTCGGGGTAGGGGACGAGCGTGCCGTTCTGGTCAGGATAGAGCGTATAGTAACTGATGAAGATAGGCACTTGCGGATTGACGTTCAGGCTGCCGAGCATCTTCTTCTTGTCAATGCTTTCCTTCTGCTTCTCGCTCTCTTCGTCATTGCCTCTTGTGTGTGAAGGGCGATAGTCGATGGTCATCGAGTAGCGCATTCGCTCCATCATCGCCTCGTCTTTCTTGCTGAGCATAAAGACGGCAAGGTCGTACGGGCGTGCCACTCTTATGCAGCCATGCGACACGCTACGGTCGCGCTGCGAGAAGACGCCGGGATTGGACGTGTCGTGCATGTAGATGGAGAAGTTGTTGTCAAAGCGGAACACCACTCTGCCCAGCGCATTGCCCACGCCGCCACGCTGAACCACGCCGTAGTCTTTCGACATAAGCATGTCGGCGCTGACCGTTGACGGGTCAACCTGCTTGCCGGTGTTGCGATTGATAATGAAGTAGTTGTGTGAGTCGAAGTAAGCACGACTTCCTGCATGATGTCTGATGGATGTCTTGACAATGCTCTTCGGAATCACCCATTGCGGATTAAAGTCCATACGCTTTACGCGACTGATGAGGAGCGGCGTCTTGGTCTTGAGGCTTCCTATGCCTATGCGCATGGTCATGCGTTCCTCGCCGTCCACGGCAAGAAGATGCACGGAGGGGATGTTTATGAGCACGTACTTGCTGTGGTTCTGCGGATAGTCGCCGTGGTCCCATCTGCTTCGTTCGATGTTGGTCTGAAGGCGTTGCAGGTCTGCCTTTGAGAGAGGGTCTGAAAGGTGGCGTACGAGGGTGGCGTACAGCGGATTCTTGGGTTCTGACTTACGGAGGAATTTAGCCACCGATGCGTCGTCGCTGCCCATGACGCCGAATGCGAGCGCCACGTAATCCTTGCCGGGGCGCTTTGTGGGCACATCGTAAAGCTGACGGTACGTTGTGCGGACAGAGTCGCTGTCGCGAACGTCCAGTCTGTTTAACACTTCACGTGGATTGACGAAGCCGAAGCGCTGACCTTCCGTGTAGCGGAGGAAAGCCTTCGTAAGCAGATATTCCAGGCGTCCGTAAACACGGCTGACGCTGTTCTTTCCTTCTCCGAAGTTGAGGCTTCTTACGCGTTCGAGGTCGTCCTTTATCTGCGAGGCATAGAAGAGCTTGGGCGATATGCCCACTTGCTCCACGCGTTCGAGATAAGCCACAAGGCTGTCTGCCTTTACTGATACGCCGTCGCGTGTCATCCATCTTATGGCTCCTCCGTTCAGATAATGTCTGCGGGTCTGCATGGCGGCGACGTCTCTGTCTGAGTCTGCCATGACCATGTGGTGGATGGCTTCACTTAGGCTCTCTTCGCTTACGAGCATGCTTTCGTCGCTGATCTGTGAGATGGAGTCGAGGGACAAGGACAGGTACTCCTCTTTCTCATGACAGGCGCTGAGCGCGAGTGTGGTGAGAAGGAAGAGAAACAATAGCTTAACTATAAGTCGATGGGTACGCAATGTTGGAGAGTTGACGTGTTGTCTTTTTTTTACTGAAAACAAATGTTTTTACTTGAATAGCTAATATACCAAAATACCGCATCTGATGACGTATGCGCTTCAGGCAATAGGCTGACGCGCATACGTTATTCAATGCGGTTTGTCTGGCGATGTGGAAGGCATTGTGTGCTTGTCCTTTTCTTACTTGATGACAATCTTGCGCACCACCTTGCCCACCTGAACGATGTATATGCCTTTGGGAAGGTTGAGCTCATAGCGCTTGTCCGGACCGTCCACCTTTACCTTCATCACCGGTGCTCCTCCTGCAATGTTATATACGAGGAGAGTAAGTCCTGTGCCTCCCGAAACGTGGATGGTAGACTCGCTTGTGGTGATTACCACCTTCTGCATGTCAGCCTGCTCGAGAAGTTCTATCATAGGTGCTGCGCTTGCGTTGGCCTTTTGGGGCATAAACATCGCTGCAGACATGAGGACTATAAGTGAAAGTAAGTATCTTGTCATATCAATGTAGTTTTGTTGTGTACTATGCAAAAGTAGCGATATTTTTCGTTCATACGCCATTCTTACGCCATGATTTTAACGGGGTTAACTATTTTTAACCAAGACGGTACAATAAACTTGTGGTTTAAAGAGCTTTAAGCTCTTCTTCGAATATTCTGTCGAACGTCGCACGGAGTGCAGTCTGGTCGCACAGGAGTTCGCGGATGACGCGTAGCTTGCTCTCGTTGGGCGAGCCTGGCATCCACAGGCGGATGTATCCGTGGGCGGAATATTTCTGGTCCATGTGCTGGAGGAAGCGCTCCCACTGCTTGTCGCGGCTCAGCTCGGGATAATGAGCCATTCCGTACTGTATGGTGCGGCGGAAGATGTGGTCAGGTTCGAGGTCGCGGTCTGCCTCTGCCACAATTTTTCCGTAAATGCTGCGTGGCGCGTGCGATGCCGACGCTCTGTGGTCTTCCACCGCCTCCTTCATTATCTTTATCTGTTCCTCCGTGAACCATTGTCTCAGTCTGCGGTCGGCAAGCAGAATTTTTCCGCTTGTAATGTGATGCACGGCGCGTGGTCCGTCAAGGCCAAGATCATGATAGGCGGCAATGGCGTAAACCATATTGACGTCTGCTCCGGTGATTTTGGCAAGAGTCAACGAGTTCTTTATCACCATGTTGGCGTGTCGTATGTTGTGTGCCAGATCGAAATTGTTGTAGCGCGGAAGGATGTTCTGCTCTACGAATTCCATAAGGTCGAGGCTGGGAGTTGATGTATCCATAAAATAAATGAAATGATTATTTACTTGCAAAAGTAGTTTATTATGGTTAAATTTGCAAGAAACAAAGAGAAAAACAATGGACGAAACAAATGTAAATGTCAATTCTTTCAAGGCGTGGGTGCTTGCTTCGCGCCCCAAAACACTCTCGGGAGCTGCCGTTCCGGTGCTGATAGGCATTGCCTCTGCCGTGTGTATGTATGGTTGGGACGGCATAAGGGTGGTGCCTGCCGTGCTGTGTATGCTCTTCGCGCTGGTTATGCAGGTGGACGCCAACTTCGTTAACGACTATTTTGACTTTATGAAGGGCACGGACGACGAGACGCGTCTCGGTCCGAAGCGTGCATGTGCGCAGGGATGGATAACGGCTGCGGCGATGCGTCGTGGTCTGCTCATTATCACATTGCTGGCGTGTGCCGTCGGCTTGCCGCTTATTGCCTATGGCGGTTGGGAGATGATTCTCGTGGGTCTGGCGTGCGTGGTGTTCTGCTTCCTCTACACCATATCGTTCTCTTATCTTGGTTTGGGTGACGTGCTGGTGCTGGTGTTCTTCGGACTGGTGCCGGTCTGCATGACCTATTGGCTTGTGGCTCCCCCCACGCCGTTGACGTCCATCCCCGTTCCCGTGATAGTCCTGTCGCTGGCATGTGGCTTGGAGATTGACACGCTGCTCGTCGTAAACAACTATCGCGACATCGACAATGACCGTCGTGCCGGCAAGAAGACGCTCATCGTGCGCATCGGTCCGGTATGGGGCAGACTGCTCTATTTCTTCCTCGGTTTCCTCGCCGGTGGACTTGTGGTGTATGGTGCAAGCAGGATGACGCAGTCATGGAATCTCTGGCAACAGGTCCTGATCATAATCTTCTACCTCTTCCATTATAATACGTTCCTCGCCATGCGCCGCATTAACAAAGGTGCCGCTCTGAACCGCGTCCTCGGAATGACAGCCCGAAACATGCTGATATTCGGCATCTCCGTAGCGCTGTGTCTGCTGGTGTAGGGATTTTATGGAGGGAATAGGGTGAATTAATGAATTAGCTATTCTTCAAAAAACGTCCTAAATATTTGGATGTTATAAAGAAAAATTATATGTTTGCATAAGAATAAATAGATGACTTATGAAACAGGTAGAAGAAAGATACATAAGCTTGCTTACCGACTTCGGCTTCAAGCGCATTTTTGGAACAGCAATAAATAAGGACTTGCTGATTTGCTTCCTCAACAGCTTGTTTAATGGAAGACAGGTTGTTAAGGATGTTTCGTATCTAAATCCTGAGCACGTCGGTGATGTATATACAGACCGTAAGGCTATCTTTGACGTATATTGTGAAGGAGAAAACGGTGAGAAGTTTATCGTTGAAATGCAGAATGCTTATCAGGCATATTTCAAGGATCGCTCACTTTTCTACTCTACTTTCCCAATTCGTGAACAAGCCCCCAAGGGAAATGATTGGAACTTCAAACTCAATCATATTTATACCATAGCCCTGCTAAACTTCAATATGAATGAAGAAGCTTTCGATAAGGAGAAGATTCGTCATCACGTGCAGTTGTGTGATACCGCAACGCACAAGATATTCTATGATAAACTGGAGTTTATATATGTTGAGATTGCCAAGTTTGATAAAACTTTGGAAGAGCTTGAGACTCTTTATGACAAATGGCTCTATGCCTTGAAGAATTTATATAAGCTTACTCAGCGCCCAAAGGAGTTGTATGACAAGGTCTTTGACCGCCTTTTTGAGGAAGCAGAGATTGCCAAGTTTTCACCTAAGGAAGTAAGAGAATACGAGGCGAGCAAGATGGCTTATAGGGATATCAAGAACTCTATTGATACTGCTAAACAAGAAGGCAAGGAAGAAGGAATAGCTATCGGTAAAGAAGAGGGAATAGCTATCGGTAAAGAAGAGGGAATAGCTATCGGTAAGGAAGAGGGAATAGCTATCGGTAAAGAAGAGGGAAAGAATGAGAGAAATCTTGAGATTGCCAAGGATATGCTGGCTATGAACATAGATGAAGCTACCGTTATAAAATTAACAGGGCTAACCTTGGAGCAGTTGCAGCAACTGAAATAATGGTAGGGTGGTAGGTAGTGTAAGCGAGCCGTATGATATTGCTTACACTACCTATATTCTTCGAACTCTCTTAAGCAGTAATGAATCAGTTATTTATGTTCATTAAATCTTCAGGATTAACAAATGGACCACTAAAGGTAAAATCTGGGTAGTCTTCAATCTTGAAATCTTTTTCTATATTGCAAGACTCACAGACAGCATTATAGAGTTTCACCTCATTATAATTTATATCCTCATCAATAACAATCATCTTTCCCATCAGCTGAGCAATTTTCTCTTTTTTATCGGTAGGGAGTGTTCTGACAATTGACAATGCTTGCAAGGTAACAAGGCTATTTACCTCGTTCATGTAGTTGTCTGCAAGTTTGAAAGAGCGCGCAATTTCATCCATATATTCAATTTCTACATCCTTAACAATATTATCTGCATTAACGATGTCGTTCAATATTCTTAATACTGCTATCTTAGCATTATGAGTTAATTCTTTCATATTAGTTTTTTACTTCTTTACATTTACACATACCCAATTCCATACTTCTTTTTTCTTATCATAATCATATACAATCAGACTCTTGACCTTATCACCATTCTTTAGGTCATGTTTCCTTACTGTATTAGGCGAAACAAAGCATTTTATGGAACCTGATTTCAAGAAGGCAAATTCTTTATCGTCCCTTTTATCTATTTCTCCTTCTACATATTTGGCGTAATCAAGGTTGGAAGGCAGCTGAGCCATTGTTGAGCTGAGGACTTTCATTCTACCTTCATTGTCTACAATATAATGCAATTTCAATGTTTTTCCGACACGTACATTAAAGCGAAACTTTTGAGACGTACGCTTTTCTTTGCCATAAATAATAAAGGACTTATGGTTGTTTGGGTCAACATATGTTACCACAGCTATACATTCTTCAGCACCATCGCATAGGATTGCATCTGTAATAGACATATAGTTAATAGGGTCTTTCTCATCTGGAGCCGTCGAATTAATCCATGGTTGATGAATCCAACAGTCAATTTCGTTTGGCAGTCGCCAGCCTTGTGAAGCATAGCAGCGTATTACTGCATCTATATGATAGCGAGCATAGTTGAGCAATCCACGCTTTATATACAAATTGGCTAATTTAATATGAACTTTACCAAGGAACGTTTCTTGTGTCCGGCAATGGACAGCACGGAGCAGACAAGCGAGTTGCTTGTCCTCATCATTCGTGAAAACATCACTTAAAAGTTGCCATACCCAAAACTCTGTTATTTTTTTTCTTGCAAAAGGTATAATAACTTTCAAGGCTTCATCGCTATTGCTTCCCAAAGCCAATAGTAGTTTTCCGTAGAAATAACCAGGGTACATCATTTCCTGATGTGTATTCATAAGATTGTCCAACTTTGGCAGGAATTCCTCGATGCGTCCAAGATCGTTTAGTCTAAGCAATGCCTTTGAATTTGCAATGAATGCACGTTCTGCCAAAGTCATTATCTTTTGCCCTTTCTGATTGATGTATGGTGTATAGTCTTCAGGAGTTAGATTGTCCAAGTTCCACCAGTCAAAGAAATCTGCCATTTCTGGCCAATTCTCAAATTTCAGAATGGTTTGAAGAAGGAACGAATGACCTTTAGATGATTTGAATTCATAATCTTTTAACTTCAGAAAGAAGGTTGAGAGCTTAGCTGATGCTTCTATATCCCTTAAGAATACAGGATTCTTGATAAAGTTTGCTATTTGGAATTGCACATTGTCAAAAATCATACTGTCATTGGCTAATGTCAGCTGATCTAATGATTTCAGTTCGTCAATATGCCCTAACAGTCTGGCATAGTCTCCAACTTCAGAATCCGCTTTTATCATGTAATATAGAGCCCAACCAATCGCTCTTTGTGTCCAGACATCAGCTGGCATAGCCGTTAAATCAGCTTTGGCAAGGTCGTACGCTTTTTGCACTTGACCTTGCTTACACATTGTTGTTATATCTCTAACATTTACCATATTATATAAAATGTGAGTTTATTATTTCTATTATTGCACTAAGTTCTCCATCATCTTTACCTTTCAATGACATTGGTTTGGCGTATGTGATAAATCCATCAGAATTTACATACACCTTTATATAGGAGAATGTTCCACTGGTGCGCATATAGTATATTGTACTGAAATCTTCCGAGTGTTCTACAACATTTGTAATCTGAACACTTATGGTATCACATGCCGATCTAATCAAATTAAGCAACTTACTGTGAGATTCATCGGAGGGAATATAATCATATTTATAAGACATACCTCGTTCATCATTGAGCATTATTTCTATCAGAGGTGTATGCTGATTTGGAGATACCGCCTTTGCTGGTTGGAATATATCTCCAGCTTTGTAGTAGAGGTCATATCTGTCAACTCCGTCAGGAGTTTGTATGTTGTATATCTCCAAATAAGGACGACTCTGTATGCTTATTATCTTGTAGGGAGTATACTCCATGTTTCTGGCGATGCAATGGTATTTTGCTCTTATGCCATTGTTCACCGTTTCGTTATGAAACGGCGTAGGCGCAACCTCGTTAAGTATTCTGCATTCCGGAGATATGCTCTTGCACTTTTGTATAGGGTCTATTCTGAATTTAGAGAAAGGCGTGATATGTGGCAGGTTTGCTACGTAAAGTGTTTTTTGTGCTCTTGTTGTAGCTGTATATGCCCATCTCAGACTGTCGTCGTCAAGTCCAGTTCTACTAGTATAGTCAACGAACACTTTTCCCCATTCACCACCTTGACACTTGTGTCCAGTTACGGCATAGCCATATTTTGCACGTATAGCATTGTAATACATGTCATTGAGCAGAGCTTGTGCAAACGCTTCTGTACCTTGTTTTAATTTAGGATTCCTCATGCAGAAATTGATATACAGGGCTCTGTTTTCGTCAATCGAAATTGTAGCCTTGTCACTTGTCAGTAAATCCTCAAGCAACATACACGGCATCGGATTGCCATTGCCATCTGAAACTGTTACTTGAATGAAGTTTAGAGTAATGACAATGCGCTGTTTCTTTCCGCCTATTTGAGCATATACAGGAGCTGACTGTTGCGTTCTAGCCCCAATAGAAAGTACAGGAACAAACTCTCCGTTCATTCGATTGAGTCTATAGTTGTTTTGCGTAATAAGCAAAATGTCATTTTCTCTAAGAGGTACATCCCCTCCATAAAGAGCTTTGCGGATATCTTTATTATATCTGTTTGCAGATTTATTTGAAAAGCATATTATTACACTGTCATGTCTGCCAGATTCTTTTCTGTATTTAAGGTATTTATCAAGGAATTGTTCTGACGGAACCATTTCTACATCATCCTTTTGCTCTTCAAACACAAGTTGGTTTCGTTTGTCTTTTTTGAGAAGATCGCGTATCATCATAGCATTCTTTAGGATAACGCTATCACTCTTTTGGCGAAGCACTTCTGTAAGCTCTGCCTCAATAACCTTCAGACCTTGCTCTTGGAAATACTCCGCTCGTAATGCGTTTGACACGGGTTCACCAACCGGAGGCAACTGCGCAGGATCGCCAACAAATATCACTTTGCCGCCAAAGTTAGGTCGTACAAATGTAAGAAGATCTTCCATCAGATTGTCTGTACCGAACATAAACAACTCATGCTCTATCTTACGAGAACAAAGCATTGATGCTTCATCCACAATAGCAACAATATTGCCTCCATTTTCAGATTGGTTAATAGGAAATACTAACTTAAACTCAGAGTCTGCAACATCTTTGACTTTTTTATGCTCAACATGTGCTCTTGCATAAATAGCTTTGTGGATAGTCACAGCTTCATGCCCCGTTTTCATAGCAAGAACTCTTGCAGCACGCCCCGTAGGAGCCATCATTACTAACTGACGACTTTGCTTAATATAGTCTGCTATCACTTTAACCATCGTGGTTTTACCAGTACCAGCATAACCACGAAGGATAAAAACAGATGCATCACTATTAAGGAATGCTTTGATCTGTTCAAAGACTTTATGTTGTTGAGTTGTAAGTTCCATATTGTTTGTTCTTTAAGTCTTGTTACTTGCTGGTTTAATACTCAAAGGTAGTAATATTTTGATAACCAAACAAATATTATTTAAGTTGATTTCTTAATTCTCACAGATTACAATTAGAATTGAAAGGATAAACTTGTTTATTACTCAAAAAACAATTAAATTTGCAAGTATAATTCACTAAATAAAAATAACTATGACAGATACTCCTTCTTACAATGGTATCGGTTCTCGTTCAGAGACCGTACTCAGAACAACTCGTAAAGAAACTGAAAACAGTGTGACTACACAACGTCCTGCACCATCAACCCCCTCTCCAAGAGGACATGCATAATTAGCTTATGTTCGATTATAAAAACGCTCAGTTTTATACTGACTATTTTTCTTCTTTAGAAGGCTTCTCTCTTCTTGAGGAGTTTAAAGAATCAGAGGATAAAAATGAAAAGAATCTCTATGTTGGTAGTGTAGAGGTTCTCAATACTATTCATCCTCTTGTTCTTCGTGTGGAAATACCATTTACTTTTCCTCACAATAAGTTGGTTTTTCGTACAAAATCGCTAAGTGGCTATCCGCATCTTATTCATAATGGCAAGATTGAATATGGTGATTGGTTTTGCTTAAATACCCCTTTTGCCGAAACTCCAGAAGAACAGCTCAATCAAGAGATAACAAGACTGAAGGAATGGATTTCTCATCAGATGCGTGAAGATCTTCCTGCGATTATTAAAGATGCCAATGTAAAAAAAGCATTGGCATTTGCAAACGCGTATGAATGGGAAAATCTCGATGAAGTAAATGAGTTTTGTTCTCAAGCAATGCTTACTTTTGTTGGAGACTTTCATAACAACTTTGACTATTTTAAGAAAAAGTTAGGCTATCTTCATTGTATTAAGACTCAGGATAAAAGGTTTTATGCTATAGCTGATTCAGCGCTTGCCAATTATAAACTACCATATATAATTGTTGATCAAGCTCCTAAATCATCTGAAACTTTTTCGGATTTCGTTTTACTAAAGGAACAATATGAATGGGATGAGGAAACTTGTAAGCATCTTTTGCCAGGTTTTAGCATTCCTAATAGATGGCAAGAATCTGATTCTAGTTGGGGTAAAGAAAGAAGTAAGGAAGATGCCTTATCACAAATAGAACAGCTTCTATCAGAACTTCAAAAGAAAGATGCGTATCTTCCAGAGCCTACGTCTTTGTATGGAAATAATACAGAGTTATCCAAAAATGAAATAAAGAAAATAAAAGTTCTTCCTTCACAAAAAAAAGTATTACTTGAATTAATTAATTCGATCAAAGAATCTGTAATTAAAAATAATAAGTATACAGATGAGAATGAACTCAAGTTCAAGCTCATGGCCTCTAAATATGACAATATGACGGAGGAAGAAATTGCAGAACAAGATAATAGGGCAGATATATTTTTTAACGTATATCCCTTTGAATGGCATCAATTTGCATTTGGTATTAAATATGATGATGGGATAGTATGGTATATTCTTTATACAAACAAAGCTTCAAGGTCTTACGAAAAAGTTATATTTGATTTGACTTTGAAATCTGTAGAATTAGAGAAACTTATATCTCTACCTTTAAACAGACTTGGTTCCCAAATTATAACCCAAGATATGTTTTTCGGAAGAGGGCGTTTCTCAAAGAGGCTTAACTCAAAAAGGATAGCTTTAGTTGGTTTGGGAGCTATAGGCTCTATGGTGGCAAGTTCATTGGCACATTGTGGTGTCTCTAAGATCGGGCTTTGGGATTTTGACATTGTTGAACCTGGTAATGTTTGTAGAAGTGCCTATACTATTCAGAATATAGGAGAAAGCAAAGTATATGCAATAGAGTATATTATTAAATCAATCAATCCATTTGTTGAAACAAAAACGCATGGTTATTGGTTTGATTATGATGCGAATAACACAGGGTTTATTGGTGCCTCGTTCTATTCAAACGTAAACTATAATAGTCAAGAAGACGCATCAAAGGAGCTTGAAGGGTATGATTTGGTGATAGACTGTACAGGTAGTAATGAGATGCTTCATTTCCTCAGTTATGCAGCTTTGAATACAGAAATTATCAGTATGTGCATAACTAATCATGCTAATGACTTGCTTTGCATTACTAACAAAGATGGCAATCCATTTGAACTGAGAAAAGCCTATCTGTCGCGCATTGAGCAGGATACGAAGAACTTCTACATAGAGGGCGAAGGTTGCTATTCACCAACATTCCTTGCGAATAATTGTGATATAGCTTCGCTAGTCAATCTTGCACTTAGAGACTTGAATCTCAATATGGAGAAAGGCAACTTAATGCATTCTACCATATATTCATATTCAGAACGAGGAATCATTTCAGACAGAATTTCAACCTATAAACTTGAAGGGTATGATATCACGTTGAATGTTTCTAAAGAGACCTTGTACGATGCGGAAGAGATGAACGATTCTCCTGATGGGGCTATCGGTTATATTTTCGGCTCATATAGCAAAGACGGCAAACAGATTATGATAACTCATATTGTTGATGCATTGAATGCTGAAGAACTCCTGTCTGATGCATTTGAAACATCAAAAGGACTAATTGACTATATCGGTGATTATCGCTATTCAGGCGAGAAGTCAGAAACATATAGTGCATCTTCTTTTGAGCTGCTTGCATCAAAAGCAGAAGATTGTTCTATCAATACAAACAACCCACTGTTAGCTGTAAGGAATCCGGATGGTTCTATTACCTTTTTCCTATACATTAACAATGAGTTGGTTAAATTCAGTCCGAAGTCTTAACGACGCCGTTTGATTCTGTTATTGCTGCGAATGTTACTACCGTGACATTCGCAGTATTTTTTTCCGCTGCCACATGGACAAGGCTCATCCGCTGCTATCGGTACGGCAGGATTGACCTTGCGAGGCTTTTCTTTCTCTACTTTTCTTTCTTTTGAATTATCTAACAGTTTATTTCTAACTTCAAAAGGGATAGAGGCATACTTAAGCCGACTGAGAATGATAAAGTTAATATCATCCATCATTTTATTGTATTTTGTATCAAGTAGCTCTATCTCCTTCCTGTCTAAATCAGACATTATGTGCAGAACAAACTTTTTCCATTCCTTATCATAGATTTGTAGAATAATTTGTCTTTTGAATTCTCGGCAGAAATATTCGTAACTTGCTATAGACAATCCTACCTCTAAACGAATGGCAAAAGTATGCATCGCTTCAGAAAATGGTACTAATACTTCAGTTCTGTTAGGATTGTTTTCCGTACTTCTCCTGATGAGTTCCTTTGTTTTTATATATAAAGACATTAGGTGTTCTTCTATTTTGTCTGAATTCTCACCCAAATGCTTGATTATATTATCTACAATAACGTTTGCCTCCTCAGCATTAAAAAGAACAGTATTACGCTGTTTATACATCTTTTTTCTATGAGGATCAACAATATCATCCTTGCGAGCAGTTCTCTCTCTGCATGATTTTAAATAGGCTTCTTGGTTTGACTGTGCTTTGTCGAAATACATTCTAACTTCGTCAGTGGATATTTCGTTCATTGAATATGTGTCTGACAGCCGCTCCAAATCTTTTAAATCATCAGGGCTTAGATTTTGAAGAATCTGGTCTTCAAGAGAGGCAAAGAATACAGAAGAGCCAGGGTCGCCTTGCCTACCCGAACGCCCTTTAAGTTGTCTGTCTACTCTTACCGATTCGAAAAGGTCTGTACCGATAACCATTAATCCACCAGCAGCTATTGCTTCAGGGGATGGTTTGATGTCAGTGCCTCGTCCTGCTACGCTTGTCGATACTGTTATGGTATTTCCGATGCCCGCTTTCGCAATAGTATATGCTTCATCCTTTAATGTTTTTGCATTCAATTTGTTGTATTCAATGCCTAATTCATCAAGCTTATTACATAATTGCTCTGAACGTTTAACGGAAATACTTCCTACTAACGAAGGGCGTCCTGCTGATTTATTATCAATGATTGCTTTGATTATAGCATCGTCTTTTTGTTGCGCAGTTTTAAATATGCGTAATGGAAGATCCTTGCGTATCAATGGTCTATGAGTTGGCAATGAAGCACATGGCAGATTATATGTCTCCATGAGTTCATCTTCTACAGACATGATTGTGCCGGACATACCTGCAATTTTTTTGTACAATCTGAAGTAGTTCTTCAAGGAGACAACAGCCATTCCGTCGAAATCATCTTGAACTTCTACTTGCTCTTTTACTTCTATTGCTGTATGTAATCCATGTTCCCATCGGCTTGATTCTTTTACACGTCCAGTATGAGCGTCAATAATCTTAACTTTACCTCCTTCTACTATATAATCGACATCGCGCTCAAATACTGTTATAGCACGTAGTAATTGCAGAAATACATTCTGAAGATATAGTTTATTTTGAATTTCGTTCTGTTTTTCTTGAGTTAACACATCAAAATCGGATACTTCATAGGTACGTTCAATATTGTACAAATCAGAAATACATTTCTTTGAAGCAAGCCATTCTTTTCCTTCTTGCGTAAACCATGCAGATTTTTTTAGTTTATCAACCTCATATAGTTTAGCCTCTTTATATCCAACCAATTCTACAATTAAGGCGTAGTTTTCTTTATATATTTTTCCGTTGTTATGGTAGTTGCCTCCTCCAACTATATGAGGTTCTGCTGCGTTATCTATTAGAATAGAATCAAGCTCGTCAATAATTGCATAATTGTGATGTTGTTGAACGCATTCTTCAGGGCTAATAGCTATATGATCGAAGAGATAATCAAATGTGAATGACGAATTTGTGCCAAAAGCAATATCTGATTTATAAGTTGCTTTACGGCGTTTATCCTGTCTTTCGTATATTTCTATACAATCAGCAGACAGACCATAAAACATATATATAGGACGAGTGGTTTCAAAGTCACGCTTTGAGAGATAATCGTTAACGGTCATAATATGAACTCCTTCATGTGTAAGAGCGTTTAGAAACACAGGAAGCGTAGCAACAAGAGTTTTACCTTCTCCAGTAGCCATCTCTGTTGCATACCCATAATGAAGGAGTATTCCACCTAATAATTGTTCGTCATAATGAACCATATTCCAAACATAAGGAACTCCCATAACATCCCAATGGTTCTTGTATATGGCTTTATCTCCAATTATTTCGACAAAATCATATTTTTCTGCTATTCTTAAATCATTTAATGTTGCGGTGACTTCGATATTTCCAAGAGAAAAACGTCTTGCAGTTTCTTTTACTATAGCAAATACCGAAACAAGCATCTTGTCAAGAGCACATGGTTTGTCCTCTTGTTCGTTAATGAATTGTTCAATATGGCGCAGTCTTACACGCAACTCATCATTTGTTAAAGAATGAAGAGTTGCATATTTGGAGTTTATAGCATCTACTGTTTTTTTGTATTTCTCTAATGGATTATTCATACTTGACGAATTTTGAATCTAATTTGCTGATTGTTAATTTCTGTCCTGATTTAGAACAAGACACGTCAACTCGTAAACTTCCATTGTCATCTAAATTCATAGAGAATCTTACTGGCAGATTTTCATCTGAAGTACCTTTGGCAACTTGCATAAGATCTACCTTTTTAATCAGATGCCATTCTTTCTTGTTGTTGGGATTGCCATAAATAAAATAACATGGAAATTTTGTCATATTCTTACTGTCAAAGAAGAATTCAATCTCTGAAGAATGATATGGTAGTTTCGTTCCTTGAGTGATAAAAGGATCAAAAAACACACAGTCATTACTGTCTAATGCTTGAATTCCTATTGCATAATTAGCCAATGGTGTTTTCTTAATATCTGTTCTTACAACCTCTGTCTTAGTTTCAAAGAATCGCTTAACAGGTTTGTTTTGGATCTCGCAAATTTGTTCTATCTCGTAATTAAGTTCACGATAATCAACATCATCTCTTTGTTCTATATCATCCCACGACAGACGTGCACAAGATGAGCTTACAGACAAGAGATTTTGTAAGCGTTGAAATTCAGCAGAGAAAAGCATGACAATGTCACTATTGTCTGAAATGACTATATTCTCAACATTACGTGTCTCTGCATAGTAGGTCCAGTTGTATGAACCTGTTATTGCAACACTATCATCAATAACACAGAATTTGTGATGCATAAAACCAACTTCAGCTCCAGCAATGCGTAGCTTACCACCTGCATTGATGAACTCATTAAAGTCTGGAGCATAATACATGTAGTTGATTGCATTATCAAGAAGTATTAGTTCTACATCAACGTCTCTGTTTAAAGCGTTTATTAGCGCTTCAAACAATTCATTACTTGTAAACCAAGCCATTGCAACTTGTATCTTTTGCGTTGCATTGTCTAAACAGGGAATAATTCTATTACGAATTCCTGAGAAATATGCTTTTTCCATATATTTTGTATTTGTTCAGAGGTTAGATTAAAACCAATTGACTTATTCTTGAAAGAATTGTCATAATTTAATTGCAAAGATAAGGAAAACTAAGCAAGATTAGAAAGGAAAACTAGGAAAAGATGTCCTCGTTTACCAACAGCTGCTCCCTTTCAAACTCAAAAACTCCTAAATCTTAATCCGCAAAGCGTTTTTTACGTGTACAATATTTGCATTCCTAACGCTCAAAACTGCGAGCTGAGCGCACAAGGAAATCTTTGGTGCGAAATTCGTGAGTTTTGAGCGTGCAGCTTTATTTTGCTTATACACAGTGTGTTGCGTGGTTCGGAGCGGAAGTGTGCAGGATTTTTCACGGCTAAAGTAGCCTTTTCGTTTGCTGTAGAGCCACTTTTACACCCTAATACATCCACTTTTGCACGACAATACTGCCACTATTGTCTTACAATACAGCCACAATCATACCGTCTAAGTGGCGCTATCGCATTGCTTGACGGCTGCGGGCATTGTGAAAATGCCGAAAAATGGCTTCTGAAGTCTCTAGAATCAAAATTGTTTTTGTAACAGATTATTACCGTTTGTACGATATTTGCATGTGGTGAGTCTGGGTCTACGTTTACATTAATATCGCTTGGCAATTATGTGGCTTGTACTGAAATTTTGTTGCAAACTTATAAATTAAATGAAAAGTGAAAGCTGCGTTTGCTTCATTTTTTTTCTTTTTTGTTATTTTTGCATCTAAGGATTAATCAAATGATATAATATGCAAAAACAAAAAAACAAGACCTTTGTTCTAAGGTTGATGTCGCTCTTTGTCATTGTGCTCGTTATTTCGGCTGCTGCAATATTGCGCGACGGCAAGTTGTTAGGCCATGATATGGGCGAGGCGCTGGCTACATCGGCTGCTGTGGCAGTGGATAACGATACTTTAGAGGTGCTGCCCGATGGTGCTATTGTTGTGAATACGCGCTTGCTTGCTAAGGATGTGCAGGGCTATGGCGGACCGGTTGCGCTACGTATTCACATCGACAAGGGTGGAGTGGTGGACAATATTGAGGCTGAGCCTAATGCCGAAACTCCTGACTTCTTCAATCATGCCAAGACTGTTATGGCGCGATGGCAGGGCAAAACCGTTGATGCGGCTATGGCTGAGCAGGTGGATGCTGTTACGGGGGCTACGTTTTCGTCGCGTGCCATCATCGAGAATGTGCATCGCGGACTCGCCTATGCCAAGCAACATGCAGCGTTGGGTAATGCTTCCGGCGCTGCTGATTCTGCCGATGTGCAAGCCGATGCCTACTTGGCTAAGGGCTGGACTATAGGCGGCGTAGCTGCGCTTATTGTGGTGTTGCTGGGGGCTGTAGTTCCGTTGTTGTTCAACAATCGCCGTTGGCATAATGTGCAACTTGTACTCAATGTTGTTGTGCTGGGCTTGTGGACAGGCACGTTTGTGTCATACACGCTTCTTATGCGACTCTTTGCGGGGGGCGTAAGTATCGCTTCGCTTGGTGTGCTTGCAGCTCCTTTGCTGACGGTTGTGGTGGCTATGTTTTATCCTTTGGCTGGCAAATCCGGTCATTATTGCGCTCATCTCTGCCCGTTCGGTTCGGCTCAGGAACTTGCCGGAAAACTTTCACGTCGCAAACTTCACATTACGTCGCGGCTGAACAAAAGGCTTAGCATATTCAGAAATATTCTGTGGGGAGTGCTTATGGCGCTGATGCTCACCGGAACGTGGACGGCATGGATGGACTATGAGCTCTTCACGGCTTTCCTTTATACCTCGGCTTCGGCGTGGGTGATAGCTTTTGCGCTGTTGTTTATCGTTCTTTCGGTGTGGGTTCCGCGCCCGTATTGCAGGTATATTTGCCCGACGGGTTGCCTTTTTAGGAGTTAGAAATTAGGAGTTAGGAATTAGGAGTTTTGAATTTTGAATTATTGAGTTATGAATTTACAGAACAAATCAGTTGTATTAAACATAGTACTCGCTATTGTTTTGGTGGTACTTAGTATGCGTTTGGCATCGGACAAGGCCACAGTAGATAAATCAGCCGATGCTCAACAGTCGGTAAATGCTGAGCAGGCGGTGCTCGACAACATCGCTACTCGTACCAGTATACGTGACTATGAGGCGCGACCGGTGGAAAAAGAGAAGATAGAAAAGATGCTTCGTGCAGCTATGGCAGCCCCAACTGCTATGAACAAGCAGCCCTGGCACTTTGTGGTTGTTGACCAACGCAACGTGCTCGACGCTCTTGCTGGAGCCAATCCCTATGCCAAGATGCTCAAGAAAGCACCCCTTGCAATTGTGGTTTGCGGCAATACCGACAAGATGATAGAGGGTGGCGGTCGCGACTTTTGGATTCAAGACGCCTCGGCTGCTACCGAAAACCTTCTGCTTGCAGCACATGCTATGGGGCTTGGAGCAGTCTGGACTGGCGCCTATCCATCAGAAGAGCGTTGCATTTCAATCAGCAAAGTATTGTCGTTGTCCGACAATCTCATCCCCCTCAATATGATTGTTGTAGGCTATCCGGCAGAACATCCGCAGCCCAAACAGAAGTTTAAGGAAGAGAATATTTCGTACAATGTGGACAGATTGAAATAGCTTCTATAATATTCGCCACGCCTAACTTTTCAAAGGCGTGGCGTTTGTAGAATATAATGGTGTCCAATGAGCGGCATATCCATCCATTTGTCTATAAAGATCCGCATCTTGTCCCTAAAGTCTATTTCTTTTGCAATGTCTAATGCTTCCTGCGCTTAGATTCTATTGCTATCATTATTTAAAGACTTTTTCGCCAAAACGTTGACGGATGTCAGACTTGATATGGGAGGGAAGGTTTTCACAGCCACGGAAAGCCCTATCCTCAATCGTTGTGACACTATTTGGAATATTTATGTTAGTGAGGGATTTGCAACCGTCAAAAGCACACTTTTCAATCGTTGTGACACTATTTGGAATATTTATGCTGGTGAGAGAGTCGCAATGGCTAAAAGCAACCTTTCCAATCGTTGTGACACTATTTGGAATATTTATGTTTACGAGGGATTTGCAATCCCAAAAAGCAAGCTTTCCAATCGTTGTGACACTATTTGGAATATTTATGCTGGTGAGAGAGTCGCACCGCACAAAAGCACCACTTCCAATCGTTGTGACACTATTTGGAATATTTATGCTGATGAGGGATTTACAACCTTTAAAAGCACCCCTTCCAATCGTTGTGACACTATTTGGAATATTTATGTTTACGAGGGATTTGCAACCCCCAAAAGCCTCCTCTCCAATTGTTGTGACACTATTTGGAATTGTATAGTTTGTTTCTTTTGCTATGTATGCAATAAGAGTAGTTTTATTTTTGTTGAATAAAACATGGTCTTCACATATGAAAGCTTTTGATTCAAACTTCAAATTACCATGCCATCCTTTAAAAGGATTACCAATTATTGTAACTACGCTATTCGGAATTGTGATGCTGGTGAGGGATTTGCACGCCCCAAAGCCCCAATTTCCAATCGTTGTGACACTATTTGGGATATTTATGCTGGTGAGAGAGTCGCAGGACACAAAAGCCAAATCTCCAATTGTTGTGACACTATTTGGAATGTTTATGTTAGTGAGGGATTTGCAATCCCAAAAAGCCGAATGTCCAATTGTTGTGACACTATTTGGGATATTTATGTTAGTGAGGGATCTGCGTGAGAAAAAAGCAAAGTCCCCAATAACCTTCACTCCTTTCCTAATTGAATATTTACCACTCAAGCTCATTGGTGCTCTAAGCAATCTCTTCCAGTCTTTGCTATATTTTACGCCAAACTCATCCTTCACAGCATTTTTCAAATCATCATTAGTAACCTCCGTACTCCACACTTCCTCCTCCTTCGGCTTCTGTACCTCTTTTTCCTTTGGCTTTTGTTCTTCCTCTTCCTTCGGCTTCTGCACACCGAACAATCTGAATGAGCACATGGACAAGTTCTTTTTGGCGCTGGCTAACAGGAACATTGACATGAGGGTTATCGCTTCCTCATCTGCCAACAAGTCTTGCAGGGCAGCGAAAGTATTGCTCTTGCTCAAATCGAGATAATCAGCAGCAGAGAAGAGGAGACGGTCGGACGCTCCGTACTGGTCGAGCAGAGACGGATTGAGAGAGATGGCTTTTAATGAGAGGGCAATGGAAGCCAAGGCGAAATCGTCAATGGTTTCGTCGAAGTCATCGATGGTGCGAAGGGGATGC
>ERZ1023881.180-NODE-180-length-24882-cov-37.660531_pt1 | contig 24882 bp, 16 predicted proteins | sample MGYA00380393_ERZ1023881 | MGnify/ENA primary metagenome ERZ1023881 (study PRJEB33179, sample SAMN07449004) | human gut metagenome | biome: Human-gut; feature: Human associated habitat; material: Faeces | host: Homo sapiens | place: India: Bhopal | collected... | reverse complement strand
TGTAAAGCCTTTTATTTAAATCCGATAGGATTTGCGCCCATAAGCGGCATGTGGATAAAGGTTTTTGTCAAAGCCCTGCCTAACCGGATTTCGCAGATAAATTCCTGTTTGGCGGTTAGTTTGCCTGACAATATTTGCATTTCTAACACTCAATACTATGAGTTGAACGCACAACAAAAACTTTGGTGCGAAATTCTTGAGTTTTGAGCATTTGGAGTTAGCACGTTAATACACAGCACGTTATGAGGTTTTACGACAAAGCGTTGTGAAATCAGACTCGCAAACGAGCCACTTTTTTCTGCAATAGAGCCACTTTTACACTCCAAAACTGCCACTCTTGTCATACAACAAAGCCTCTTTTATGCTCTAATAGTGGCACTATCGGAGCGTAAAAGAGGCTTTATCGTTAAGCGTGGGTGCTGTTTTCGCAGCAAAACACTGTAAAAACAGCAAACCAGAACTCTAAAATCAATTTTTATTTTGTATCATGTTTTTACTCTTTAGACAATATTTGCATGATTGACAGGAATTGATTACTTTTGCATACAAAGGCTGTCCAAACATTAGAGAAGACAAAATATGCTGCTCAATATATTGGACTGTACAGTATAACTGCAAATGTATAAATTCAAATAACATGAAACTTGAAAGAAAAGAACTTGACAAGCTTTTCAAGGAAAAGTACCATTTCTTTATACCTGATTACCAGCGAGGATATAAATGGACCAGGATGGAGGTGCTAAAGCTCCTTAATGACATCTGGGAATTCTATCTGAATAACAGCAAGGACGACACTAACTTCTATTGCCTTCAGCCCGTTGTGGTGAAGCCAATGGAAGGGAAGTATTATGTCATCGACGGCCAGCAGCGCCTTACCACTCTGCTTATTATTCAGCAGGCCATTAAAGACTACCAAAGCAAGAAGCTGTTTCCTGATATAGAGCCGGCACTACACGCAAAAAAGTATTACTCCATAGAATATGAAACAAGAGCCAACAGCGATGTGTGGCTGAAAACAAGAAACAACAAAGAAGAGATGCAGAAGAATAGTGATTATTATCACATCTTCGGCGCTTATCATGCTGCTCTCGACTTTCTGAAATGGATTGATTCTGATACTTATACTTATACTGATACTCCCAAATACACACTCGACGGACTTCCGTGCCCAAAGAGCTATATAAAGAAAAATGCCGATACAGAATTCGAAACCTGCATTTGCGAAAAGTGTAACGTGATATGGTACGAGCTGGACACAGAGAACGAGAACGACCATGAGATTTTCGACCGCCTCAATACAGGAAAGATTCCACTCACAAACGCTGAGCTTATCAAGGCTATGTTCTTGCAGGAAGGCAACTACCCCACTCTCTCTGGCGACGAGAAAATAAAGAGCGAGGACTATAGAACAAACATTGCAAGACAGTGGGACGACATAGAGAGAAAGCTGCAAGATCCGTTCTTCTGGGACTTTATATACGACGAGAAGCACGTGGGCATGACCTACGACACCCGCATAGAATACCTCTTCGACTTGCTGGCAAATAAAGAAAAGGAAAAGAGCGACAGATTCTACTTTACGTTCGACTACTATGATTCGCTCTTCAGAAGCTATAAGGACAAAGGCGATGTCATCGACTTTGTCAACGAAGAATGGAAACGCCTGCGCAGCCTCATCCAGACATTGCAAGACTGGTATGACAACAAGACCTACTATCACTACATCGGCTACCTCATCTCACAAGGCCACTCTGTCAACGAACTGAAAAACATCCAGTTTCCTACTGACGAGGAGGGCAATCCTCTTCCCGTACCAAAGAAGGCAGAGTTCGTGGCCAAGCTGGTGGAACTAATCCGTCGGCAGACCTCCAAATACAAGCACGCCGATCTGAAGAAAAGCAAGAAGGGACTGACACCTGTCTTGCTGCTCTTCAACGTGCTGAATGTGCTTGACAATTCCGAGGACTCCGACCGCTTCCCGTTCCACTATTACAAGCACACCACATGGAACGAGGAACACGTGGCTCCTGCCACTCCTTTCGATCCTAACCGGCCTGACAGATGTTTCCAATTCGCGGCACAAATGCTTGAGTATTATACAGACATCAGCTTCTACGAAAAACTTGAGGGTCTGACTATAGAAAACAATAAAAAGCCCAAGAACAAGCGCAAGAAGAAAAACGCACTTGTCAACGAAGCCGTCGACTTTGTGACAGAAAAATATAAGGAGTATATAGATAATGTGACAGAAAAAGATGATGAGTATATAAAAAATGATGACAATGCGGATATCTGCAAAGAGCTTTTAGAGATATTCAAAGCTAAGGGTGAGAATCAGGAAGAACTGGCACGCAATGTATTCAGCAAGATTGTCAAGTCGCTTGGCATTGATGCCAACACCCTCAACGATGATGAAGAACAAAGAGACTATATATGGAACCAAGTGTTGCTCGACGAAGGCACCAACAAGAGCTACGGCAACGCCATATTCCCATACAAGCGCATGCGCATTATCAAGAACACCACTAAAGGTATTTTCGTTCCGATAGGCACTTACAATGTTTTCGTCAAGGCTTACAGCCACAGAATGACCAACATGCTTGAGTGGGACGATAAAGACGCGTTGAGATACCTGGCCGAAATATTCAACACTCTGAACAGAAACGGCCGAAACTTCCTGAACGCCAACCTTATTAAGGAAGCCCCTGAATTCATAAACATTGAAGAACTGAAAAAACTGACAAACAATGAGCAATAACATACAAGACACCGACGTACAGCAGGGCAGAAAATGCAGCCTCTGGCAACTCGCCGCTGAGAATGCCATCGTCATACCCATCATACAGCGCGACTATGCCCAGGGCAGAAGCAACGACAAGGTGCGCCAGATACGCCAACCTTTTCTGAAGAAGATATTCAAGGTGCTGGACAACAATGACAGCCGACTCGAACTAGACTTCGTTTATGGAACGTTGGAAACTCCTAAGGACATTTCGCTCAAGAATGCCAACTACGACAACTTTGTGCCTTTGGACGGACAGCAGCGCCTCACCACAATGTTCTTGCTACATTGGTTTCTGGCATTGTGGAACGAGGACGACTTCAATATGATGCAGAGCCACTTCAAGGGCAGATTTGCTTACACCACCCGATTGAGTTCAAGCGATTTCTGCGCAGAGCTGCTTGAGCATGTATGTTCTGAAGAAGTGAAGCAGAGCATCGACACAAACACCAAACATCCTGTCAGCAGCATGCTTAAGGATGAGGGATGGTTTCACAACCAATGGTCGAACGACCCTACCATCAGCGGCATGCTGACCATGCTCGACTCAATGGCTTCAATGTTCAATGACATCATTGCCAAGGAAGACAGAGAAGCGAAGGCACACGCTTTCTTCGAAAGACTGACATGCAGCAACATTGACGACGCCGCGATAACGTTCAATCTGCTGTATCTTAACAGAGGCAACTTCCATCTTTCTGACGAACTGTACATAAAGATGAACTCACGAGGCAAACCTCTCAGCGACTTCGAGACCTTCAAAGCAAGATTCGAGTCGTTCATGGCAAAACATACAAACGTAGACAAGGAGTTTGCAAAAAAAATTGACGGAGAATGGGCTGATGTGTTCTGGAATCTGCGCAACAATGTACGCCCTAAATCAGAAAAGGACAATGAGGATTATTACAGAGACAACACCGATGACATGATAATGAATGTCATCAAGGTGACACTTGCCAACAAGTTTGCCATACTCGCCGACAACAACGACAACGCTTTGGACGAACTGTTCGAGAGCCAGATTGCCAAGAAAGCCAATCCTGACATGCGCCTTACCTTTTATCGCTATACAGAGCTTGGCGTATTCAATGACACTAACGACGACGATACGTATGAAGACGAAGAGCAGGAAAGACAAATCCAGGAACAAAACGAAGCCGTATGCCAGAATGTCTATGATACGCTCAAGTTCATATCCGAAATAAAGGGAGCGTCGTCTGCCATGAAATATCAGATAGACAAAGAATACGTAGATGTAGACGAACTGCTCAACAGAATATTGTTCTATGGCATAGACGGCAAAAACAGCGAGATACCGGGCATTACTTACCAGACCAGACTGATGTTCTGGGCTTTGTCCGAATACTGCATCAGATTCAGAGACGACAGCCAAAACTGTCTGCAGCCAAAATGTACAGCCCTTAACAGATGGATGAGATTCATAAGGAACATGGTGGAGTCTGCCGAATACAACAATGCTTCAGAGATGCAAAAGGCGCTCAAGTTCCTTGACCAATTATTGGCTTCGATGAAGAACAGCGACATAATAGCACACCTGTCCTCAATGAGGGACATTCCAGAAGACAGCACTCCATTCCCACAGTCACAGCTGAAGGAAGAGATAATGAAGGCGCAGCTGATTACGTGCGACGCTTCATGGGAGAACTCCATCAACCTGGCCGACAACGTGACATCATGGCCTGGCCGTTCGGGATACCTGTTCTATCTCTCCGGTATGTCAGACAAGTCGTATAAAGAGATAAGCCAATGGGACACAGCCACTCATAATCATTATCGCAGCCTGTATGACGAATACAAGCAAAAAATGGACATGCTGCTTCTTTATCTCAACAATACCGACTTCAAGAAAGAATGTCTGTTTGAAAGGGCAATGCTGTCGAAAGGTTGTTATCTGCGAAAGGAGGACAAACGTAGCATAATCTACTCCATGATGGACCAGTCGGTATCCTCTCGTTCTTACAGCTTCAGGCAGATGATACAGTTTAACGGCATCGATGCCAATAACGACGACTCTACATACAAGGAAGGTGTGGAGTGTCTGAAGGCCGTTCTCGACGACAACCTGTTCTGCTACACGGACACCAAACAGCTGAAGCAGTCGCTCCGCAACATCATCGACAGCTCGCTCAATGCCATCAATGCCATCCGTGACTGGCGTTTGCCTCTTCTTGAAAATCCGGAGATATGGAAAGAGGCTTGGCAACGATTCATGTGGATAGACGACGACACAGCATGGGTGGTAAGACAGAAAGGAGGAAGAACCAATCAGTACGAAACATGGTCATACCATCTCTATAATAAACTAAGTGATGCAGGATTTAGTTACGGCTATAATCCTCATAGTTATCCTCGCCACACATTCCTGAACTTCAAAGACGGCAAACAAGACTATCAATTAAGAATCAGCCATACACCTTCCGACGAATGGCAGTTTGAAATTATAGCACTTGACGAGGACTCTAATCAGATAGAAATGGATTCGGGAATGAAGCAGTTTGCACTCAGCCTGGTACCAGGCAACCCATTGCCATTCACCAAGAAGAGCATGAATGATGCTGTAATTTGTGCAAAGGCAATATATAATAGTAATAAGAAATACATTAAATAAGATACATAGAAAAAATGCGTAACTGGCTGCAAAGACTAAGGTATATCCTGTCTTGTTTTGTTATTATATGGACGTTTTTCCTCGTCCAAAAACCAATCTTTATCCTCTGCAACGCCCAACGGACGTATTCCGTTTCGGACTACATAGACGTGATGTGGCACGGCGCTTCGCTGGACGCCACCACCACGGGCTATCTGACCATCGTGCCGTTCCTGTTGACGTTGGTGTCGGTATGGTGGCGCGGGCTGCCGTTGAGGAAGGTCACGACGCCTTATTATGCCGTGATGATGCTGTTGGTGTCGCTGATATTCGTGGCGGACGCCTCGCTCTTCTCGTTCTGGGACAGCAAGCTGGACAAGGCGGTGTTTGTGTATATCGACTCGCCGAAGAACGCTGCGGCAAGCGTGTCAATGGGATACATCCTGCTGCGCGTGCTGATAATCCTGCTGCTTACTGCCGGCATGACCTGGACGCTGCGCCGCATCACGCCCCGACGCCTGGACGCCATAGAGGGAATGACGCGCCGCGGACTTGCCACGCTCGGCTCCGTGCTGGTGGGCGGTCTGCTGTTCCTTGTCATCCGTGGCGGCATCAGAGTGTCTACAGCCAATGTGGGCAGCGTTTACTACAGCAACGACCAGTTTCTGAATCTCTCTGCCATCAATCCGGCGTTCAATCTGCTGGCAAGCATGGAGTTCGGCGGGAAGTATGAGGAAGAGTTCGACTTCTTCCCCGAGAAGCAGCGTGCCAGCCTCATGAAGGGAATGTACGCCACGGCAGACACAGCCACGGTGAGCGTGCTCAACACCAAGCGCCCCAACATTCTCTTCATCTTCATGGAGAGTTTCGGCTCCACGATGATAGAACGTCAGGGCGGCGTGAAGGGAGTGGCGCCGTCGTTGGACCGTCTTGCCAGCGAGGGCGTATTCTTCTCCAACCTCTACGCCAACAGTTTCCGTACGGACCGCGGCACGGTATGCACGTACAGCGCTTATCCGGGTCTGCCCACGCTCTCAATAATGAAGGTGCCCAACATTGCGCGTAAGCTGCCCAACATTGCGAAGTCGTTAGGCAAGGCGGGTTATCAGACCGACTTCCTCTACGGCGGCGACATCAACTTCACCAATATGCGCGGCTATCTCATGGCTGGCGGTTTCCAGAAGCTGACGTCGCAGGACGACTTCTCCTTGCACGACCGCAACTACAGCAAGTGGGGTGTGCCAGACAATATCACCTTCAAGCGTCTGCTGGAGATGCTCAAGGAGCGTGAGGGACAGAAACAGCCGTGGTTCACGGCGTTCCTGACGCTGAGCAGTCATGAGCCGTTCGAGGTGCCGTTCAAGAAGTTCGAGGACAAGCGTCTCAACGCTTTCGCCTTCACGGACGACTGCATCGGAAAGTTCATCAAGGAGTTCAGAAAGTCTCCGCAGTGGGACAACACGCTCATCGTGCTCCTCCCCGACCACGGCATCCCATACCCGAAGAAGGGTGAGCGCTTCGCCCCGCACTTCTTCCGCATCCCGATGATATGGACGGGTGGTGCCGTGAAGGGACCGATGGAGGTGGACCGCATCGCCAATCAGACCGACCTCGCTGCCACGCTGCTGGCACAGTTGGGCCTGCCGCACGGCGAGTTCGGCTTCAGTCGCAACGTGCTGGACAAGAGTTACACGAACGAGTTCGCCTTCTACTCCTTCGTTAACGGCTTCTGCTATCTTGACCACACGGGCGTAAGCGTCTACGACAACGCCGCCAACCACGTGTTCTACAAGGAAGGAGCGGCCGGCGACGACGCCCGCGTGAAGAAGGGCAAGGCAATATTGCAGACCCTATACGATAAGGTAGGGGCCATAAATAGTGGCAAATACAAATAAAGCATTTCTTAAGGAGAGGGGATTAACGGCATCCCTTCTCCTTTTTATTATAATGTATATATACAAAAAAAAGCCGTTTTGTGTTATATTGTAGATATAAACGTAATATTTTTTATTATTTATCGGAAAAAACACAATAAAAACTACAAATTATTAACGATTTTATTTTATCTTTGCGTTGTAATAAGTGAGAGTAGGACAAATGACTCAATACAACTTTGTTGCTACAAATTGCTCAATACATAGTTTATAACATAATTATTATCTTTTATGAAGAACAACTACATCTTAGCGTTGGCTTCGGCGTTCTTCTTTTTCGGTTCGATTGGTGTCAAGGCACAGACCATCCTCGACGAGGATTTTGAAACAGAGAATACAGATGCCGAAAACAACATCACCCGTCCAGTGGCGGTTGAAGAAGGTTGGACCACAATCGACTCCTATTCAGGAAGCGAGTTGCGTTACAAATGGTCTAACTATTATTCTGAGAAAGGCACAATTGGCGGCAAGCATGTTGCTATGTGCGACGGTCCTATAAGCGCCGACTTTGCTCCTGAGGCTGCCAAGCCACGTGAGGAGATTCTGCTTTCGCCAGAACTCGACCTCAACAACACCTATCAGTTGAGCTTCGACTGGAAGGTTTCGCCAATGGCAGCCACTGCCAAGAGCATGTACGACCTTCAGGTTAGAGTTGTGGTAGACGGCGATGTTGCCAATGCCGAGACAATATTCTCTATCCAGAACAAGGAAGACGTTAAGGAGAGCGGCGTTAGCGAGTGGCCTCTTTCTACATGGAACACACACACCAGCAAGCTCGACCTAAGCGACTGGAAGGGCAAGAAGATTAAGCTTGCTTTCGTTTACAAGATGTATACTACTATTGCCAACATTGTTTATCTTGACAATGTTAAGGTAAAGAAGTTTACTCCTGCCACATCGCCTGTGGCCAAGCTCAACAAAACCACTTACAGCTATGGCGATGTTTACATCGGCGAGAAGTTCTACTCGGATGCCTTCACCCTTACCAATACCGGTTTGAAGGGTCTGCAGATTACAAGTGTGGACCTGCCTGAGGGCGTAGATCTTACTATCGACCCATCTGCTGTAAATCTCGACAAGGCCGAGTCGGTTAAGTTTAATGTCTCTTATACTGCCTCGATTACATCATCTGCCACACCTAAGGTTGTGCTCCACACCAATGGTGGCGACCTTACCATCAACCTTAAGGCAAACAAGAAGATGGCTCCCGACGGACTTACCGAGGAGACATTCGAGGTAGCCTTCCCGCCAGCTGGCTGGCAGAACGACGGATGGTCTAAGTCGAATGGCGGTCTTGAGGGCGACGTGTCGGTTTATGCCTCAGGTTCATATCGCGACCAGTACATCACATCGCCACGTCTCGACCTTACCAAGGGCGGAAAGGTGCAGTTCACTTACTACAATCAGTATGATACCGAAGAGACCGATGAAGACGGCAATGGTGTAGCACAGAGCAACGACATCACACTCGACCTTTCTACCGATGGCGGCAAGACATGGAAGGCCGTTTGGACATTCGACTACAAGAAGGGCACTTACGGCGAGACTACCACAGTAGATCTTGGCACAGCCACCGACAACTCGTACGTGCGCTGGCACAATACAGCCATTAAATCTAACGACGGCGATGTAGATCCTTACTCTTCGTTCTATCTCGACCGTGTGTTCCTCCCTGCACTATATGGACAGGAAGGCACTCCGTTTGCAGCTACTCTTGTGGCTCCTGCCGACAGCCTTACAAATGTATACAACCAGAACATCGAACTTAAGTGGGGACCGGCCCTCTTTGCCGAAGGCTACAAGCTCTACGTAGGTACATCAGAGAATGTGTACAACGTTGTAGATGGTCTCGACCTCAAGGATGCCCTGTCTTACACATTGGCTACAGCCGAGTACGAGACAATGTACTACTGGAAGGTTGTTCCTTACAACGAGAAGGGTGCCTCGACACAGGCTACAGTATGGCACTTCACCACACAGAAGGACGCTTCTACATCCGAATTCCCATATACTCAGGACTTCAGCGGTGTTAGTACCGATCTGCCTACTGGCTGGATTTCTACCAACACCACACAATACGCCAACCGCAACTGGAGCGTGCTCAAGGACAAGGGCACACCTGCTCCTTGTCTCTTCAGCATGTGGCTCGAGAAGGGCAACCAGGCATTTGTAACCACTCCAGAGTTCAAGCTTCCTACCGACAAGAATATGTCTATCTCGTTCGATTGGGTTGACTGCCATCCGGTAAGCGCCAAATTCGACCAGCTGGGCAACGCCAAGAAGCAGAACACAGAGGGTGCTCCTACAACCGTTACATTCGAAGTGTTGGTAGACGGCGCTTGGAAGCAGCTCTCTTATATCTCACAGGGTCTCGACGAGGATGTTGATCCTATCTATTGGATTAACGAGAAGATAGACCTCTCGGCTTATGCCGGCAAGACAGTACAGTTCCGCTGGACTCACACAGCCAACAATGGCTACGACAACGGTTGCGGTCTCGACAACGTGGTTATCGAGGAGAACGTAAGCGACAAGGCCGTATTCAACAAGGAAGGCTGGAACGCTGGCAAGGCGAACTATAACAAGGGCATCAACTCTGGCGACATGTTCACTATCAAGAACAAGGGCGATCAGGCGTTGAAGGTTAAGAGCGTAAGCTTCGCTACCGACAACTTCGCCTCTTCTATAACTCCGGGCACAGAGATTGCAAAGGGCGAGTCGCTCACATTCTCGCTCCAGTTCTATGCCAAGGACGTGCAGTCTACCGTAAACGACAACATGACCGTTACATTCGAGAGCGGCTACTCTGTACAGTTCCCTGTTGAGGGTACAGCTCTTGCAAGCGACGTGCTCTACTACTCGTTCGAGGACAACGACCTCGACTACAACTGGACAACCGACTTCACCCTTATTGATGTTGACCGTTCAGCCACAGTTCCATTCAATTGCTATGGCACCGAGTTCCCGTCAAATAATGGCGTTTACGCATTTGCAGTGGCTTACGAGCGTCCCGACCACAAGAACGTGGCTCCTATCTCTGGCGACGCATTCATTATCCCTGGCTCTCCGCTCAACGAGACAATCAAGGGCGACAACTGGATTGTGTCTAAGAAGCTCACAGCTACAGCCGAGTCGGAGTTCGACTTCTACGCTCGCAACTGGGAGAGCAACCAGAGCGTCCTGCCTTCAGGTCTACACAAGGTAGAGGTGCTTGTTAGCGAGACCAGCAACACCGACCGCAACTCGTTCAAGACTGTGCTCAACCTGCAGGAGATACCATTGCTCGACCACGAAGACTGGAAGCATTACACAGTTAACCTCTCGGCTTATGCTGGCAAGGACATCTATGTTGCCGTACGCGACTACACAGAGAGGTATGCTCTGGCTGCGTTCTACGACGACTTCACCTTCTCTCATTTCGACAATGTTGCCACTGGCATCAAGTCGGTTCAGACAGCTGTTTCGGCTGCCGACGCTGTGGCTGTATACAATCTTAATGGCATGAAGGTGGCACAGGGCAACGGCATGGCTACCCTTAACGGCTTGGCAAAGGGTGTTTACGTAGTAAAGGTGCAGACCGCCGATGGTGTTAAGACCATGAAGGTGGCTCGCAAGTAAAATATCATCTTTGGATTAATGCTTTTAAAGGTAATGTGGTGCGCATACTCCTTGCGGGTTGTGCGCATCCGTTACCTTTTTCCTGTTTTCATCATTCTATAAAAAAGCTAAGTAAAAAATGAAATCAAAATTCTACTCATTTACGCTGCTCCTCTTCCTCTTGCTCACGTCTACAGCTTCGTTTGCACAGAAGCGCGACAAGATGCTAAATATCGAGGTCACCACCAATGCCGGCATTTCGCTTGCCGGACAGCTGGTTGACGTGGAGCAGACCGATTATCAGCTGCAATATCCCGAAACCACACTTGATGCCGACGGCAAGTGCTCGCTCAAGGTTTATGCCGGTAACAATAAGGTTACGGTAAAGCGCGACGGATTCAACACAGCTACTGCAACAGTCAATATTGCCGCCAACGAGACTGGCAAGGACGTAAAGTTGCAGCTCGTAGAGCTTACGCGCGACCCCTTTGCGCTTAACGCCGTTTGCACATACGACGCCTATACTGGCAAGAATCAGGTCAAGGTTACATGGAATACCGAGAAGCCTGCATTCTTCGACGACTTCGAGAGCTACGATCCATTCTCTATCAATTTTGGCGATTGGACTGGAATCGATGCCGACCATCTAATGACAGCTCCTCTTACTGGCGACTATCCCAACCGTGGTGTTTTCCAGTATGCACAGATAATGAATCCCCTGAAGGTAGACCCTATGTGGTACTACGACTATCCTACAATGCGCGCATACAGCGGCAAGCAGTATGTGGGTTTTGTACGCACCAATTCGGGCGAGCCTAACGACGACTGGCTCATCTCGCCTGAGATTACTGTCGGTACCGACAACATCCTCTCGTTCTACGCTATGGCTGCCGACAAGTACATTGAGAAGTTTGTTGTCTACATCACAACCCAGACCAACAATCCTACTGCCGACGACTTTGTTCAGCTTACCAAGGGCAATTACGAGACTGCCGACTACAAGAAGAATTGGCAACTTATGCAGTACGACCTTGCCGAGTACGCTCAGCAGAAGGTAAAGATTGCCATTCGCTATATTGGCGATGCTGCCAGCGAGGGAGCCTTCATGCTCAAGCTCGACGACTTCTATGTAGGTCAGTCTACAGCTGCCTCGTATGCTCTCGCTCCTAAGGCCAATCGTGTGGCACCCAACCACAAGTCGCCTGCCAACCCCAACGAGACCTTCGACATCTATCTCGACAATCAGAAGGTGGGCAAGACCGGCACCTACAGCTATGTGCTGAGCGATGTTGCCGAAGGCACCCACACCATTGGCGTAAAGGCCAACTACATTGCTGCCCAGAGCCAGCTCGTTACCACTACCATCGAGGTTAGCAAGTCGGCCTACGCCAGCCTTACAATGAAGGTTGCCGCCGACAGCAAGCTCTCAGCCGACGGAACCGCGGTAAGCGTCCTTTCTACCGACAACGGAACTGCCTACCAGGCTACAGTTGCCAACGGCGTGGCAAAGATATTGATGCTGCCTAAGGGCAAGTATACTGTAAATGTGGAGAAGGGTGCCTTCAAGGCCTACTCTAAGGAAATAGACCTGCAGGCCGACCAGACTCTCGACATCAATCTTGAGGACGACGTAATAACTCCTTACAATATTACTGCCGACATGAACGAAAGCGCCGACGGTATAAGCGTAAAGTTGAATTGGAACCAGATTCTTGGCTTTAGCGACAGCTTCGAGACCTACGACGACTTTGCCACAGGACAGTTTGGCGACTGGAAGTCGGTAGACCTCGACCAAACCCCGGTTTATCCTATCGGTCTTGGCTCGGCCAGCAACATCGTAACTTTCCCTGGCTCGGGCGACGCCTCTAATCCTAAGCCCATTGCCCCAATTGTGTTCAACCCATGGAACACGGTTCCTGCCATGCTTCCTACCGATGTGGCTATGCAGGCTCCCGATGGTAACAAGTACGTGGTGTTCTTCTCGCCCCAGGGCGCTCAGGCCGACAAGTGGCTTATCTCGCCGCTTATCGACATCTACGACGGCTACGAGCTTAAGATTACAGCCAAGAGCTATATCGACATGTACAACGAGAAGATGGAGTTTGCCGTGTCAGAGACGGGCAGCGACAATCCCGACGACTTCGTAGTGCTGAGCAACGTCCAGAACATTCCGAGCGACCGGTGGACCGTCTATTCTACCGACCTTGCGCCTTATGCCGGCAAGAAGGTTCGCCTTGCTGTTCACTACACGTCTACCGACGCCTTCTTTGCCCAGCTCGACCTCTTCAAGGCTGAGCCTGCCGATGGCAGCAACGTGCAGCAGGATTACGGCAACGTGCTCCACTACAACATCTACATCGACGGCTCTAAGTATGGCGAGTCTACCACACCGTCGTTCACCATCGATAACCTGCCCGAGGGCTGCTACACCATCGGCATCGAGGCTGTCTACAAGAACGCCGTGTCTGAGATGGCTACCTATCAGATTGTTGTTAGCGGCATCGATGTGGTTAGAGCCGATACCGACGCCAATGCCCAGGTGTACAACCTTGCCGGACAGAAGCTCAACGCCCGTCTGCACGCCCTGCCACAAGGCGTCTACATCGTTAAAGATGCCAACGGAGCAAGAAAGGTTCGCAAGTAATCAAGACAATCTAAGAAATAAAAAAAGTTCAAGGAATTCAACCAATTTGAAGAAATTAAAGAAGAGTAAAAATGAAAAAAACATATATTACCGCCATGTTGATGTCGCAGAGCCTTGTGCTCTGCGCCCAACAGGTGCACGTGGGTGGCGTGTGTGCTAAGCTGCCCAAAACGTCTACAATAACTGTCAACGTTCCGGTAGAGTCGGCTGCACCACAGGCCAAGGTGCCCGTTCGTCGTGTGCTTGCCTCTACCGAGCGTGGGGTGGGCTATTGCAGCGGCGATAGCATCACCACCAAGGGCATGTGCTTTGGCACAGCTGGAACCTACAGCGTGGCAGCCGACCTATCATCCTCTGTACTCAGCTCGTTCAAGGGCTGCAAGGTAGTGGGCATTCGCTTTGCCCTGTCTCAGAGCATAGGCAAGTCAAAGGTATTTATATATAAGGTTAGTGACCAGAATGCCTCTGGTCTTGTCAACGCTACCGTGCGCCGTACCAGCGAGGGCTGGAACGAGGTGCGCTTCAACAGCGCCCAAGAGTATACCATACAGGACAACGACGAGCTGATAATTGGTTACGACTACAACGAGTCTGAGGCAATGGCCACAGCCGAGGAGGGTGCCATGTGCTTCTACACCCCCAAGACCTCCACTCCCAAGGCGTCGCTCATTATGAAAGGCGATGGTTTCTACTATATGGAGGATGTTGGCAACCTTTGCGTGCAGCTGATAGTTGACGTTAGCTCGTTGCCCAAGAAGGACGTGCAGCTGACCCACCTCGTGGCTGGCGGCAAGTATCAGAAGAGAGGCGCCACGCTCGACACTTATGTGCAGTTGCAGAATGTTGGCCTGGAGGACATCTCGTCTATGCGTCTGGGCTATCGTTTCGACAACGGCGACGCCACCTATCAGGATTACAACGAGGAGATTAAGGCCGATGGCGTAAGCGGCGTAAGCCTGCTGCTGCCATTGCCTAAGGACATTACGCCCGGAGCCCACAAGCTGACTGTCTTTGTAGACAATATCGAGGGCAGCACACCTACCAAACCCGATGGCGACGAGATTGCCAACTCGTTCGTGGTCTACACCAAGAGTCTTGAACGCCAGCAAACCTACGTGGAGCAGTATTGCAGCCAGGACGAGAGTGTGGCCTACTACATAAACCCTGGCATGGACAAGGCTGCCCAGAACAAGGATGTGTGCCTGGTCAATGTCTACAAGCATGGCGAGCCACTTGCTCCCGAAGGTTCAAGCTATCTCGAGAATCTCTATGCCTACACCTACCCGTGCTTCACAGTAGACCGCTTCTACTTCTTTGGCGAGAACAACATTGCCTTCGACATAAACGACTACGCCAGCTTATGGCCTGATATGGTGTCTGAGGCGGTTGAGCAGTTTGTCAACGAGAACCGCGCCGGCAACCCGTCGTTCGCCACAGTCAATCTGTCGTCGGCCTACACATCTGCCACGCGCCAACTTACGCTCGATGTTACGGGCGACGTTACCGACGAGGCTAAGTCTATTTATGGCGACATTGGCCTTACGCTTATGCTTGTAGAGAATGGAGTTGTGTCGCCGCAGAAGGTTGTTGGCACCTTAGGCTATGGCACAACCACCGACAACAAATACGTGCACAACCACGTGCTGCGCGCCTACGTAACAAGTCCTAAGGGCGACCGCATGGATATTGCCGACGGCAAATACTCTGCCCGCTACACCTACACCTTGCCTGCTGCCTGGAACGCCGACAACATGCAGGTTGTGGCATTAGCCGGCAAGTACATGCCGACAATCGACGACTCTAACGTGCTGAATGCCGACATAACCAATGCCTGCACCGTTAAGCTCACAGGCGGCACAAGCGGCATAAGCGCTGTAAATACAGCCAACGTAGCCTCACCTGCCGACGGCATCTACACCCTTGACGGCACACGCGTGTCCAACCCATCCAAGGGCCTCTACATTGTGCGCAAGGGAGGCGTGGCACGCAAGGTGGTGATAAAAAATAACTGAGACACAGATAGCGATAATTATAACACAGATATTAACAACATAAAAATTTATTAGCTTATGAAAAATTTTTATTGTTCGTTAGCTCTCATCGCCGCCTCCACGCTGTGGGCAGGACAGGCAAGGGCCGACATTGTGCAAAACTACACGATGGACTTCAACAAGTCTATCTCTACTACTGCCCACGATTTTAAGGTGGGCTCAGGATGGGGCCACATCGTAGACAAGTACACATCCCCCGATGATTGGGAAGACTATTATGTGAGTTACTCCTACAGCTCGTCTGACGGACGCGACGGTTCGGGTGCCATAAAGGTAGGAAGCCAGAACGTTGGCAGCTACTACGACTCGGGTACCGTGAACGACCTGCTCGTTACGCCAGCCATCACAGGCAAGGCAAGTATATGGGTAAAGAAGTCTTCTTCAGGGAGCTCATCTATCAAGTTTTATGCCGTAACGCTTGAGAACGGCAAGTACAAGAAGGGCGACCAGATTACTGTGGATGTTCCTAAGCTTAGCACCGATTGGGTTCAGATCAACTTGCCCGAGCAGAACAACCAGTACATTGGTATTCGTGCCGAAAAACTCTATATCGACGACTTTGCCGCCGACAAGGCCGACATCGTACTGCAGAAGTCGTTGCTCGTAAGCAAGGTAAGCTACAAGGGTAAGGACGAGCCCGACTGTGATGCTGATGGCAACTTCCCTATCAGCTACGAGGTAAGCATCACCAACAACGGCGATGTAGACCTTACCGAGGGTACCGAAGGCTACAGCCTCTCTGTAAGAAACTATAGCAAGGGCAATGCGGTGGTATTCACACAGCCGCTTAATGGCAACCTTGCGGTAGGCGCATCTACTACAGTTACAGTATCTGGCACCGTCAACAGCAACACTTATCCCGACCGCAACCGCTACGACGTGTTCGAGGACCTTACCAACACCTCTAAGTATGGCGCATGGATAGAGCCTGTGCCCTACAAGCCTGTGCTCACAATGCGCAACGATGACGGCAAGATAGACAACGGCACGGAAACATTTGCATGGGGAATGGTCAATGCCAGCACCGACAAGACATTCAAGATAAGCAACGATGGTGCAGCTCCGCTCAACATAACAAAGGTTGTTGTGCCCGACGGATTCACAACCTCGCTTGCAGCTCCGCTCACAATTGCGGCTCACGAAACTAAAGATTTCACCGTAACTATGACGGCTGAAAAACCGGGCATCTACTCGGGCGAGTTTAAGGTGTCTGGAGAGGGTGTTGACGACTTCAGCTTCAACGTGTCGGGCACCGTGCTCGACCCAGCCAAGTATTACGCCAACTTCAACGACAATAAGATTCCTGAGGGATCTTATGTAGAGGCTGGCTGGGAGGTAAAGCAGCACGACGCTGAAAGCAGCGACAACCCATACCTCTTGTCTAACGGCAGCCAGGACACGGACAACAAGTTCGTTACACCGCTGCTTAAGGTGGCAGAGGGCGAGAAGATGTCGGTTGACGTAGCCCGTACCAACTACTATACTGGTGGCGAAGGCGTCTACCTCAACGTTTACTATTCTGCCGACCGCACAAACTGGACTCTGGCTCGCAAGATTACAGCCGACGAACTGTCTAACACCCGTGTAGACTATTCTTACTCCTTCGGCGAGCTCAAGTCGTTTGTTATCGACAACATTCCTGCCGGCAACTACTACATTGGCTTTGGCGCTGGCTACACAAGCATCGACAACATCTATGGTTTCGAGAAGGTAGACGTGGCTCACGACCTTATGCTCACAGCCTCTAAGCTGCCTGCTACAGCTGTTGTAAACAACGCCTATACAGCTACAGCCACCTTGCTCAACGTTAATGCCAAGGACGAGGCTGCAGACTCATACACAGCTTCGCTATACGTAGACGGCGAGGTGGTGGCTACTGCTCCTGCCAAGGCTATTGCAAGTGGCGAGAAGGCCGAGTTCTCGTTCAGCTATACTCCGCACAAGGCGGGTGCTGCCGAGGCTTACATCGAGTTTAAGAACGCCGCCGACAACTATACCGTAGCTTCAGAGAAGGTTTCGGTTGACGTTAAGGAAGAGCAGGCTACCGGTACCGTAACCGTAGGCAATGGCAACACTACTTCAAACAAGACCGCTATCGACTGGTACGACGCCAACGGCTCAGGTGCCCACATGGACAACCTCTACAAACCCGAGATGCTCGAGAAGTACGGTCTTAAGAAGGGTGCCAAGATTACATTTGTATCTTATACCGGAACAAGTTCAAACGATAAGACCGTAAGCGACATCCTCCTTACAGCATACGTAGGCGCTGTTGATGCTGCTACATTCGAGGCTGGTAAGAACTATGAGTCGCTGCAGAAGGTGGACGTTTACACAGGCAAGACTACTATCGACTTTGTAGACGGTAAGACCTATACAACAACTATCACGCTGCCCGAACCTATCATTTGGGATGGCACATCGGCAATCCGCGTGCTTACTTATGTCAAGGCCGACAAATATGTAAACGTTAAATTCAACGCCGACGATTCTGACAATAACTCATATTATGGCTCTGGCGCTCCGGGCGAGGCTTCAAGTCTTTCGGCTAAGCCTACTGCCGTAGCCGAGTTTGGCATTCAGACCGAGCCTTCAGTAATTGCGGGCAACATCACTTGGAAGAACAAGGCTGTGGCTGGCGCTACCGTAACACTCACAAGCGGTGACGTTATCTACACAGGCGCTTCTGACGACAAGGGTGCTTACTCTATCAACGTTATCCAGAACGACAAGAAGTACAACCTCACAGTTTCGGCTCCTGGCTACATCGACTACACAGAGAACGACGTAGACCTTAGCCAGAGCCTTAACAAGAACATCGTGCTCGAGGTAGAGCCTGTTGCTGTAACAGTAGGCGAGGGCGGCAACGCCATGTTCTCTGCTACATGCGCCATCGACTTCTCGCTCACTCCTGAGGTTGAGGCTTATGTTGTAACTGACGTTAAGGGCAACTACACCGAGCTTGCTCAGGTTACAGCCGTTCCGGCTGGCACGGGTGTGCTGCTCAAGGCTAAGGCTGGCAACTACAAGCTTGCTCCGGTTCCCGAGGCCGAGGCTGTTCAGAAGAACTTGCTTGTAGCCGCTGACGAGGATTACACCATTGCAGCTTCCGATGTTCAGACCATCTGGTCGTTGGCTACCGACGACAAGGGTCAGGCTTGCTTCACATCTGTTGCTGGTACTGTGGTAGAGGCTGGTTCGGCTTATCTTTCTGTAGCTTCAGACAAGGATTACATCTATCTCGACAAGACTACAGGTTTGCGTGGTATCAACGCTGCTGCCACTCTCGACACCAAGGCTCCGATGTACAACGTGGCTGGTCAGAAGGTAGCCGCTTCTTACAAGGGCATCGTGATACAGAATGGCAAGAAATTCAACAACAAGTAAAAGATTTAAATTCTGATGCTTGCATGGCTCAGCCTAAACATGGGCTTGAGCCATGAACTTATACAAAACGAGAGGGGATGTCTTATTTACGAGGTGTCCCCTCGTTTTGTGTTTGGGCGGTTATATGGAGTAGAAAGCTCGTCAGAGCGCGTTTCTGCCGTTGTGGGACGATTATTCGCTTGGGCATTTCGAATATTCGCTTGGGCGCTTTCGAATGGAGGCTATGGCGCCTCACCATAGTATGAGCAGCATGATTAAGTGAAGTGTTAAGAGTGAAGAATCCATGTGCTAAAAGTTTTTTAAACCCAAATCGCATTAGAAAAAGCTTCTTGTCATTTTCTAATGACCGATTTGGGGTAAACGGCTTCTGCTATCTTGACCGCACGGGCGTAAGCGTATACGACAACGCCACCAACCACGTGTTCTACAAGGAAGGAGCGGCTGGCGACGACGTCCGCGTGAAGAAGGGCAAGGCCATACTGCAGACGCTGTATGACAAGGTCGGTGAATTGGAAATCAAGAATTAGGAAATATCGGTGATTAGGATTTGGGGTTATTCAATGCCGCAAGCAGATTCTCCAAGCTGTTCTCATCTTGAATCTTCACTTCTCGCGGCTTACATCCCTGTGCCTCGCCCACAATTCCAGCCTTTTCCAACTGGTCCATAATTCTGACCGCACGGTTGTAGCCGATAGACAAGCGCCGTTGAATCAACGAGGCAAAGCCCGACCGCATTGTTACGATTATGCGTGCAGCTTCCTCGAACAGAGGGTCGAGCGAACTGCTGTCTATGACATTTTCTGAGTCAAGACCCATTTCTACATGCATATCCATCATTTGATTTTTCTCCATTGTTTTGTTTTTTTATTATAGAATATTCTTGTAATTATAGCATAAAAGCAATGCTCATGTCGTCCTTGCTGACTGTCCTGCTGTAATGAGAGGCTTCTGCTCTTCAAGCCACATCTTATAGAAGGTGATGGATGTGAGTTATATCCTTTTTATCAAATACAATATTACATTTAAACAGATTGGGGAGGGTGAGCGAAATCTACTTGTTACATGGGAGCGTCTGAGTACCATAGATCGTCACCCAAAATCATTGATTCAAACGAACCTTGAAAGTTATAAATTGTGCCTGTATCTTTAAATACATCAATCCATATGCTGACGGCGTCTTTTGACATGTGTCTTTCGAACTTTTCCATATCCTCAGGACGAACAACAAGTGAACTTATCAAATGGCGTTCTCTTTCTTCATCTTCCTTGATGATGGTATCCTTGAAAGTGCTTAGTTTTTCCTTGGCTTCTGCTATGAGTTGCTTCACTTTTTCTTCGTCCATACCGTCTGTATGAAGAAAACCTAAACAATTCCTGATGGCATCTATATAGCCACAACCTTTTATCGCATAGTAAAGCTCGCGATTGTATACAAAGTCATTCTCGCAATTATCCAGCACGCATGCGAAGATGCGCTCTTTCCATGTGTCGAATGTTGGTTCGACATTTGAGCTATATACAGCTTTGCCATTGGTTATTGACACCCCGTTTCTATTACTACATATCAACACGACGTGCTTTCCTGAAGCAGTAAGCAGTTTTTCTGTCAGGAGAATCACATAGTCGTATCCGTTTTGCAGTCCACTACCGCGGTATAGAATAACTAACGCTTTCTGTGGAATGGATGTCAATATAGGAATTTGTGCCTCCAAATCGGCTAAATTATTTGGATTCACTCTAAGCGACCTCACCATTCCTTTACCAAAGATATTTTCGCCTATTACACATGTTTGCTTAACGCAAGCCTCCTCGCCTCTATCTTTCCATCCGCTAAATGCCACAAGTGGCTTTTTGCGTGGAAGCAGGAAGTACTCCTCAAGAACCATTTCGTGCTTATCATATGTGAAGACATGCAACTCATCTTCCGGCAACAGACAGTTGATATGATTCTCTGTCATATCCTTGTCCTCCACAGCCACTTCTCCATTCAGACATTTCTCCGAGAACTCTCTAAAGAAATCTCTCTCAAGCAACTGTGATATTTTAAGCAGCAGGTCGGTGTCGAGACTCGTCTTGCCGAATATCTCGTATGTGGCAGAGCTGGACTTGCACAGTTCTCTGGCAAAGGCAGCCACTGAAGGAAACTTTGCCTTTACTTCCTTCAGAATCTCTTGTCCTATATGATATTTCTCCATAGAATTGTATTATTATTTATGTTATAGTTGTACAATGGTCGCAGACTGTCACCGGCTATCTCGAAAGCCACAATGTCGTGAGCGTACTCGTTGCTTCCCACTTTAGCAGAGAGGAAGAACACATAGGAGCGATTGCCGTATTCATCGTCAAGACTCACTATCTTCTGCACTTCATGGTGGCTGTAATCATCATTAGGATGGGCAAGTTGCAGCAAAGGTCTATGCTCCTCGTGCAATTTGCCATCTTCTGATTTGAATTTCACCACACAATATATATCGGGTGCGGTTCCGCCTTCGCCTGTGTCATGCCAGATGGCTGTCACGAGACTGTCGTCAGAGACTATTGTATGGTAAATCTCGGTAGAGTCAGACATACTTGAACTCTTATCGAGACTTGTATCGGAAGACTTGTTCAAACATGAAGAGCATATAGACAATGCCAACAAGGCTATGCTACAAAGTTGGAGTATCCTTTTCACATTCCTCATAGTTTCCATTAGACATATATGCCCGTTTCAGTTTTTCGTCTTCAAAATCACTCGTAAACATACATTCTGCCAAAACCTCACCATCCTCTGCGTATTCGGGGTCGAACACAAGTCCTGGGAGAGTAAGCGGTTCTTCCTGTTCATATATGTACGAACCGATATAGACGTATTCCTTGGAAGGCTCTACCTTATCTTTATCTAAAAATACATCTCTTTCGCGTGCAAAATCAGAGTACTCATCATCATATCCTTCGAAATCGTTTAGTTCCCAAACAAAGCAAAGCTCGTACATCAAACATTCGAAGAAGAAACGTTCGTTGTTTGCTTCAACAAAGTGGCTATGCGTATCCTCTTGATAAAACATAGGATATAACTTCGGCTCAAACATCCAATTCAGACTTACTTCTTTGACAGTTTCCAGAATTTGCTCTTTGATGTGCTTGCTCCAAAGGCTGGTAACCTGATAGGCATAGTCTTTCTTTACTTTCAGATATATTTTCATTTTCTTTTCGTTTAGACATTTATTTTGATGGAGGAAAAATCTGATTGATGACGATTTTATTGTTGTCGTCAAGATACACTCCGTCTATATCACAAGAAACAGAGACAAAATCATAATCGTCTCTATTACTTGAATAGCAACCCATTCTTTCCCAAAATTCCTCGTGGAAGGCTTTCATTATCTTCTCGTATAGGTCGGGAGCCTTCTCCTGCAACCAAGGGTCGAACTTCTCCCAATAGTCCTCTTCCTCCACATCATGAAGAATGGTGTCTTGGGCTTCTTTCCATAATGCAAGCAACTTATCCGCTTCCTCGTCAGAGAATTTGACAGTAGCTCCGTTATTATCCCAATTTATATATATTTCTACATCAATCTCTTTCACTGTCAGTTGTATTGTTTAGTTACTTTATGATTGATGACTTGCCAGCCACTCCTTGGCAAGAGTGGTGGCAAATGTATAGAAGTCTGCCATGTGAGCATCGTCCCATAGCTCTTCGTTGTTTTGAAGAAACTCCTGCAGTTGTTCTCTCAGCTCTTGGTCCTCTGTTATTTCAAGAACCACTCGGATGAGTGTAAGTGCTCGGATGTCGCCCAAACCTTTATGTATCATATTCTTTTCTTTTCAAGACACGATTTCTCGCCATGGCATAACCCGAGCAAGCTCGGTTCTGCTCATCTGGCTTATCGAAATCCTTCGTTTTTAGTTATTTCCTTTTTTACGAATCTCTTGCAGAATAGCTTCGCGCATCCACCATACGGCATACGAGGCAAACTTGAAGCCACGCGACTTGTCGAACTTATGGCTGGCATGTAACATTCCGTAACGACTGGCTGCAATGAGTTCTTCGTCATAGAGTCCCTTGCCAACATACTGCTTTGCTACAGCCTTGACAAAGACAGAACCGAGTTCTGCCAACTCGTTCTCAGCATCGGAGTCGCCCTGCTGGATGAGGTCGATAAGACGCAAAGCCTCATCGTTGTCGATGATAGGCTTCTTTTCACTGTTTGTTGTTTCGTTTTTGTTCACCATATTTCTTTATGTTTTAAAATGTTGTCGCGCGAATAGTATCCCTTTTTTCTGAAATAAAAAAAATCAGACCATAGAAAATCAACAAAAAATCAACTTTTTGTTGCAATCATATCTTATTCAAAGATACTGAATATGGCTTGGATAATCCAGCCAATAATCATAAAGACGAGTTGTATGAGACTTATCAGTATGTAGCCGCCAAACACAACTATCAAGATTCCACATAGAAAGAAGAACATGTCTCACGTCTTTTGAAAAGTTCTGCCTACTCCTTTGCAGCGTTTCGGCTTCCTCTGTTGTTACTTGTTATTTTGTCACTTGCTTACCAGTTTTGTCAATGGTAATCCAATCACCTCTTAGAGGCAAGACTTTCACAAATCCTTTTACAGTAAATTTCTTTACATCAACATACTGACAAGGAATTACTTCTTCTCCTTCTTCATTCACGAAGCCCCAAAGATTGTTTAACCTGACACCTGCATATCCATTCTTAAATATCCTTGCGTCTTCATACTTGTTGCAAGGAACGACAACTTTGCCAGTCATACTGACTAATCCCCATGTGTCATCCTTGTTTTCCTTGACGTGGGCGTATCCATTTTCCATGTCAGACACATCACTATACTTACAAGGAATTATCTCTTCTGAATTCATGTTAATCCATCCATATTTGAAATTCCACTTAGCTCGAGCTATTCCGCCCTCTTCAAAGGACCAGAGAAAATTATATACGCACGGACCCAATAATTTTGTTACGCTATTATATATTCCGTATTTTATATCGCATATCTCGCCTTTTGCGTATCGGGTAATCCTGTACAAGAAAATTCCGTGTCCTATACATTTTGGATAGAAATCTCCTACAAAGTCATACTTTGCCTGTAGTTCTGCAGCAATCAGTTCCTTTTCATCTTTTGTAAGCGCGTTGAATTCACCAATAGGACCTGTCAATGACGGATTCTCAAACTCAATCGCCATTAGTGAAGTGCAGCCAGCAAACGCCATTCGCTCCACAATCTTCACATTCTTGTTTAGATATACAGACTCCAGATGCTTGCAACTTGCAAAGGCTTTGTCATAAACAAGACATTTGCCTCCATCACTTATCTCAATGTTGAGACTCTTCAACCCTGAGTTTCTGAACGCAGACTTGTCGATAATCTTCAGGTGACTTGGAATATTTATCTCTTCCAAAGCTTTGCAGTCAGCAAAGGCTGCTTTCCAAATCTTACCCAAAGTTTCTGGCAAGGCAATTTCCTTCAGATTTTCACAATGAGCGAAACTCTCTATTCCGATGAAATCTACTCCAGGCATTGTTATCTTGAAGAGCTTTATGCAGCTTGCGAAAGCTCTTGTGCCCAAGTCGGTAACTGATGCTGGCAATACCACATCATGAAGATTGTCAAGTCCTAGGCATGCTTCATCGCAAATAGCCTTCACACCGTCTTTCACTTCAACGAACTCTGGATTGCCAAGTACTTTCAACAAACGAAGTCCATCCTCGCTGTAGATTGGTCCAGAAACATTGTTGCGTCTGGCTTTCTTGATTATTGCTTGATCTTCTTTTGTCAATCTTGTATTCATATTTATTATTTTTTTAGTTGTATCCATCAATGGTTCGTTAAAATTTGAGATAACGGCTAAGCGGCTTTACGCTGCCAGCC
>ERZ1023881.169-NODE-169-length-25956-cov-86.108451_pt1 | contig 25956 bp, 16 predicted proteins | sample MGYA00380393_ERZ1023881 | MGnify/ENA primary metagenome ERZ1023881 (study PRJEB33179, sample SAMN07449004) | human gut metagenome | biome: Human-gut; feature: Human associated habitat; material: Faeces | host: Homo sapiens | place: India: Bhopal | collected... | reverse complement strand
CTTTCAAAGAACTCTTTCTTATGTTGCTAAGAGAAAGTGTATTTCTCAAAAGCGATTGCAAAAGTACTAACTATTTTTCATTCCACCAAATGTTTTGAGGAAAAAGTTTCAAAAAACGCCGCTTTTTAACAGTTGTAAACACTTAAACGAACTATCAGATACTCAGCACCTTATAATATACATGCGCACACTGGGGCGCGCATACATACGCATATATGCGCACGCTCTCGCGCGCGCATATTATATATTGTATTCAAATATTTTTGCTTATTTTTTAAGGGTAAACTCAAACTTGAGACCGCCTTCCGGCAAATTACTTACCCGAATAGTACCTCCATGCAGGAGAACGGCATTCTTAACAATGGCAAGTCCGAGGCCAGTACCACCCATTTTGCGGCTACGTCCCTTATCCACCCGATAAAAGCGCTCAAACAAACGGGCCAGATGCTCCGGTGGTACTCCCTGACCATTATCCTGGAAAATGAAATGCCATTTATTTCCCTGTTCCTTCGCCTCCAAGGTCATCTTGCGCCCCTCTCCAGCATAAGCAATGGCATTATCTGTAAGATTGCGGAAAATGCTATATATCAGACTTCGGTTTCCCTTCACCACGATATGTTCCGGCATCCGGTTATCAAAAGTCATTTTCCTTTCCTGTCGAGCCAACGCTGTCTCACGGGTAATATCAGCTACCATCTGGGTAATATCTACCGCTTCAAAATCTATCATATCAGAACCATCATCCAAACGGTTAAGCGTAGAGATATCGTGAAGCAAGGAGGTCAACCGCTCACTTTGGGCAAAGCAGCGTTGCAGGAATTGCGCCTTGGTCGCCTCATTGATATGCGGGTTATCCAGAATCGTTTCCAGATATCCCTGAATACTAGCCACAGGAGTTTTCAACTCATGAGCGATATTCTGAGTAAGTTGTCTTTTCAGGATATCCTGTTCTTTTCGGGTAGTCTGCACGCGCTTATACATCTTGATGATTCTTTCAGCAATTTCTCCCAACTCATCCCCCGGGAAGCTTGCCAAATCTTCTACCTCCAGGCTTTCATTGTGATCTGCCTTATAGGCAAATATACGGAGTTTGGAAATATTACTACCCAGACGACTGGTGAAACGATAGAGCACAAGCGTAAGAATGATGACAGCAACAAGAGCAAACCAGATATAATGCTGATCAGCCTGAAGCGACTTAGCCAAATCATCGTTATATGGCAACGCCGTACGCACAACTAGCTGACTTTTAGGAAAATAGGATGCCACATAGAAATAATCGTGCTTGAGGGTAGAAGACTGGCGTTCCACACTGGTTCCCATTCCATCCTGAAGTGCCTCCGCAACCTCCGCTCTTTTTGCATGATTGGAAAACTTGCGAAAATCCTTACCCATATTATCATAGATAACCTTACCATCAGGCTTGATAAGAGTCACTCTCAAGTCTTTACTTTCGTGTTCCTGAACAAAATCCTCAAGTTTAGCCTCAGCTACCCTGACACTATCCACCAGATTCACCGTATCCGACAATAGAATACCATTTGAAGAAGAGAGGGCGAGATCCTCTACCAGCAACTCGTTATAGTTGGCAAGTTTCAAGGTAAGGGTACTAATCTTATACTGCTTCTCTCGTGTTTGCTGAAACACGATAAAGCTGACAGCGAACACCAGGAACACCGCCAGCACACTAAAGTACAATTTTCTACCTACAGTATTTGTTTTAAGCATTGAACTTTAAAAACTGAATATTAAACTTCACAATTATCTGTAAATCAAAGTCAAACCAATCAGGCATCGAAATAATATCCGAAACCGAGACGAGTCACGATGCACTTTGCAAATCGTCCAACCTTTTTACGCATACGGGTAATGTTCACATCCACGGTACGATCGAGCACCATCACATCCTTAGGCCACACCCTATCTATCAATTCCTGACGGGAGAAGACTCTGCCCTTTTCTTCCAACAAGAGATGGAGCAACTCAAACTCAGTCTTGGTAAAAGGAACAGCTTCGCCATCAATGCTAACCGTTTTCCTATCAAGATCCAGCACCAGCCCCTGATAGCCAATCACCTTAGGTTCATCAGCACTACCATTCTGTTCTGCGGTACGGCGCAATACGGCACGAATGCGTACCATCACCTCACGGATGGAGAATGGCTTGGAAATATAGTCATCAGCACCCAGGTTGAATCCCGTCAACGTATCATTCTCCGTATCCCGAGCGGTAAGGAAAATGATTGGCACATGGGCAGTCATCGGGTTCTCCTTCAACTTCTTAGCCAGTTGGAATCCACTCATACCTCCCATCATCACATCCAGTAGCAACAGATCATAGGATGCAATATCCATTTCCAAAGCCTCTTCGGCAGAATTGGCTGTATCCACATGATATCCTTCTATCTGGATATTGAAACTCAAGATTTCACACAAATCCTGTTCATCATCAACAACAAGAATTCTTTTATCCGCCTTTTCCATAATCTATTTTTTATAAATTCGTAATTATGGTGCAAAAATACATTTTTTATCTCGTAATAAGCGTTACATCAGATTACAATTTTGTAACAACAATGTGTTTTTTACAAAAAAATGATAAAGCATAGTATAATATTACACTTTTTAACTCAGTGTAATTATATTGGCTACACCATATAACTAAACAAATCGCTTTTCTAACAAATAAAACCCTGCAATACTTCTATATAAACGAGAAGTACTGCAGGGCTTTTTTTATCTTTCTGAAGAAGAGAGAGGACTATGCCAATCTCTTCTCCAGGCGCTCACGGATAGCAGCGATGAAGCCGGCTGAGTTGACAGGCTTAGCCTCAACACCTTCCATCAGGTTGACGAGATCCTTGGTAGCGATACCATCATTCAAGGTATCGAAGCAAGCTGCCTCCAGCTGGTCACCGAAGTTCTGGAGTTCCTTAAGTCCATCCATCTCACCACGCTTTCTCAAGGCTCCACTCCATGCAAAGATGGTTGCCATTGGGTTGGTAGAAGTATCCTCACCCTTCAGATAGCGATAGTAGTGACGGGTAACGGTACCATGCGCAGCCTCATACTCATACTTTCCTTCTGGAGAGACCAATACAGAGGTCATCATAGCCAGAGAACCGAAAGCGGTACTGAGCATATCGCTCATCACATCACCATCATAGTTCTTGCATGCCCAGATGAATCCACCCTTGCTACGGATTACACGAGCCACCGCATCATCAATCAATGTATAGAAGTATTCGATGCCGAGTTCAGCAAACTTCTCCTTGTAGTCACTCTCGTAAACCTCTTCGAAGATCTTGCGGAACTGCGCATCGTAAGTCTTTGAGATGGTATCCTTGGTAGCAAACCAAAGGTCCTGCTTGGTATCGATGGCAAACTTGAAGCAGCTGTGAGCAAAGCTGCGGATACTCTTGTCGGTATTGTGCATACCCTGGATAACACCTGCACCATCGAAGTTGTGGATTTCCACTTCCTGCTTCTTTCCGCTCTTACCCTCAAACACGAGTTTGGCTACTCCCGGTTCATCGGCACGGATTTCCACACTCTTATATACATCTCCGTATGCATGACGGGCGATGGTGATAGGCTTCTCCCAGTTCTTCACACAAGGGTGGATGCTTGGGATGGTGATAGGTGCACGGAACACAGTACCATCCATAATACTACGGATAGTACCATTAGGGCTCTTCCACATCTTATGAAGCTTATACTCATCCATGCGCTGGGCATTAGGAGTGATGGTAGCACACTTTACTGCTACACCATATTTCTTGGCAGCCTCAGCAGAGTCGATGGTCACCTGGTCGTTGGTCTGGTCACGATAAGGCAGACCCAGATCATAATACTCAGTTTTCAAATCTACAAAAGGAAGAATCAGTTCATCCTTGATCATCTTCCAGAGGATTCTTGTCATCTCATCACCATCCATCTCTACCAATGGAGTCGTCATCTTAATCTTTTCCATAACAATTCATGTATAATTAATAATTTGCCTGCAAAATTACGAAAAAGATTCGACAAAAGAAAGAGAATTAAGATATTTTCTGTCAAAATGACAATAAAACACGTTTTTTCCAAGCCACATTCTATAATTCATGCATATTTATACTAAAAAAGGCACCAATGAGCATAAACCCATTGGTGCCTTCTTGTATATTTTCTATTCAGATTACTTCTGAGAATCCTCTGGAGCCTTGTCGATCAAGTCCATGAACTGGTCGAGCTTAGGAGTGATGATGATCTGTGTGCGACGGTTGCGCATCTTGCCCACCTCAGTATCATTGGTAGTTACAGGATTGTACTCACCACGACCACCAGCAGTCATACGCTTAGGACTAATACCGAAGTTGTCCTGGAGATACTGAACTACTGAAGAAGCACGGAGAGCAGAGAGATCCCAGTTGTTGCGGATGTTCTTCATCTTGGCACTGGTAGTGCTTACAGGCACGTTATCGGTGTTACCCTCGATGAGTACATCGTAATCCTTGTAGTCCTGGATGATCTTTGCAATCTTGCTCAAAGTTTCCTTGGCACGGCTGTTCACCTCGTAGCTACCGCTCTGATAGAGCATGTTGTCAGCCAGAGAGATGTAAACCACACCCTTCAGCACCTGAACGTCAACCTCCTTCATCTCCTCACGGCTGAGAGAACGGGTCAGGTTGTTGGTAAGAACCATGTTGAGCGAATCGCTCTTGCTCTTCACCTCTACCAGGTGACGGATATACTGGTTGCTCTCATTGATCTGGTCAACGAGCTTCTCAATGCTGATGTTGTTCTGATTGGCATTGGTCAAACTCTTGTCCAGCGAGTTCTGCAACTTGGCATAATCCTTCTTGGTACTGCTCAACTGCTCCTGCGCAGCAGCAAGGCTAGCCTCAGTAGCAGCCAGCTTCTCCTTGGTTGCCTGATAATTGGCAGTCAATTCTCTATTTTCAGATTGACAATTCTGGAGATCCTTCTTACTAGCACAGCTAGTAGCCATCAGGGCTACAGCCATCATTGCCATTACAAAAATTTTAGTCTGTTTCATATTTGCTTTCGATTTTTAAATTTTCTGTTATTGTTTTTTAATCACTATGTTATTATATAGACGGCAGTTACGCCCTCCCTATAAAACACCTTATGCGTCTCTTTCTGGGTGCAAAGTTACTGATAAGACTCCAATAAACCTTATTTGTCTAATCCATTTATAAAATTTTAACCACTAAATCACTATTTATCACCTTTTTAACTAAAAAAAGAAAATAAATGCGTATTCTTTGCGGTGAAATCAGATTTTTGTATTACCTTTGCAGTCGGAAAGCAAAAGCATATATAATATGTAGGCTTTTGTCAAGGTAGAATTAATACATTAACAATATAAAAAGAGAAATAGTATGATTCTTTTTTTCAGAACTCCATCTAAGAGTGTGATTGCGACCGAGATTGACCACAAACCATCTCAGGACGAAATCAATGAACTTTGTTGGCTTTATGGTGACGCGACTTTAGAGGACGCCCAGCAGTTGCAGGGCTTCTATGTTGGCCCACGCCGTGAAATGATTACTCCTTGGAGTACGAATGCCGTTGAGATAACTCAGAACATGAGTCTTAACGGCATTTCGCGTATCGAGGAGTACTTCCCTGTAGATAGCGAAGACGCTGAGCACGATCCTATGCTCCAGCGTATGTACAATGGTATCGGACAGGATGTGTTCACCGTGAACCACGAGCCAGAACCTATCAAGTACGTCGATGACCTCGAGAAGTACAACGAGGAAGAGGGTCTTGCCCTCAGCGAGGACGAAATGGCTTATCTCCACAAGCTGGAGAAAGAGAACGGACGTCCTCTCACCGACAGCGAAATCTTCGGTTTCGCACAGATCAACTCAGAGCACTGCCGCCACAAGATCTTCGGCGGCCAGTTTATCATCGACGGCAAGGAGATGGAGTCTTCTCTTTTCAGCATGATCAAGAAGACCACTCAGGAGAACCCTAACAAGATTCTCTCTGCCTATAAGGATAATGTGGCTTTCTCTCAGGGTCCTGTTATCGAGCAGTTTGCTCCAGCCGATCAGACTACCAGCGATTTCTTCCAGGTGAAGGATATCGAGAGTGTCATCTCTCTGAAGGCTGAGACCCACAACTTCCCTACTACAGTAGAGCCTTTCAACGGTGCTGCTACCGGTACGGGTGGTGAAATCCGCGACCGTATGGGTGGTGGTGTAGGTTCATGGCCTATCGCAGGTACTGCCTGCTACATGACTGCTTATCCTCGCTTGAAGGATGACAACGGCAAGAGCGACGCTGAGCGCGACTGGGAAGACATCATGCCAGTGCGTAAGTGGCTCTATCAGACTCCAGAGCAGATTCTGATCAAGGCTTCCAACGGTGCATCAGACTTCGGTAACAAGTTTGGTCAGCCTCTCATCACCGGTTCTGTGCTTACTTTCGAGCACGAGGAGAACGGCGAGAAGTATGCATACGATAAGGTAATCATGCTTGCTGGTGGTGTAGGCTACGGCAAGAAGCGTGACTATAAGAAGGGTGAGCCACAGAAGGGCAACAAGGTTGTAGTAGTAGGCGGTGATAACTATCGCATCGGTCTTGGTGGTGGTTCTGTTTCTTCTGTAGATACAGGCCGTTACAGCAATGGTATCGAGTTGAACGCTGTTCAGCGTGCCAACCCTGAGATGCAGAAGCGTGCCTACAACCTGGTTCGTGCACTCGTTGAGAACGATGAGAACCCAGTAGTCAGCATCCACGACCACGGTTCAGCCGGTCACTTAAACTGTCTCTCTGAATTGGTAGAAGAGTGCGGTGGCGAAATCGACATGTCTAAGTTGCCTATCGGCGACAAGACTTTGAGCGCCAAGGAAATCATCGCCAACGAGAGCCAGGAGCGCATGGGCTTGCTCATCGACGAGAAGTATATCAGCGAGGTTCAGAAGATTGCCGACCGTGAGCGTGCTCCAATGTACGTGGTTGGTGAGACTACTGGCGATGCTCACTTCAGCTTCAAGCAGGCTGACGGCGTAAAGCCATTCGACCTCGATGTAGCTCAGATGTTCGGTCATACTCCTAAGACTGTAATGGTAGATGAGACCGTAGAGCGCAAATATGAAGATGTAACTTATTCTGCAGATAACCTCGACGAGTACTTGCAGCGTGTTCTCCAGATGGAGGCTGTGGCTTGTAAGGACTGGTTGACCAACAAGGTTGACCGTTCCGTAACAGGTAAGATTGCCCGTCAGCAGGGTCAGGGTCAGATTCAGTTGCCACTCTCAGACTGTGGTGTCGTAGCACTCGACTACCGTGGCGAGAAGGGTATCGTAACAGCAATGGGTCATGCTCCTCAGGCAGGTCTTGCCGATCCTAAGGCAGGTTCTGTACTCTCTGTAGCAGAGTCATTGACCAATATCGTATGGGCTCCATTGGCAGATGGCATGGACAGCATCAGCCTCTCTGCTAACTGGATGTGGCCTTGCCGCAGCCAGAAGGGTGAGGATGCCCGTCTGTATGAGGGTGTGAAGGCATTGTCAGACTTCTGCTGCGCCATCCACGTAAACGTACCAACAGGTAAGGACTCTCTCTCATTGACCCAGCAGTATCCTAACGGCGAGAAGATCATCGCTCCTGGTACCGTTATCGTAAGTGCCGGTGGTGAGGTTTCAGATGTCAAGAAGGTGGTTAGTCCTGTTCTCGTCAACGACAAGAACTCTAGCCTCTATCATATCGACTTCAGCTTCGACGAGCAGCGCCTCGGTGGTTCAGCCTTCGCACAGAGCCTGGGCAAGGTGGGCAGCGATGTTCCTACCGTAAAGAACCCAGAGTACTTCGTTGACTGCTTCAACGCTGTACAGGAACTCATCAACCGCGGTTGGGTAATGGCTGGTCACGATATCAGTGCCGGTGGTTTGATAACAACTCTCCTCGAAATGACATTCGCCAACGTAGAGGGTGGTATGAAGATTAACCTCCACGACATCGCAGATGCCGACATCATCAAGACTCTCTTCGCCGAGAACCCAGGTGTTGTCATCCAGGTAAGCGATGCTCACAAGGATGAGTTGAAGGCATTCTTCGATGAGAACGGTATCGGTTATGCCAAGATTGGTTATCCAGCTCCTGAGCTCCGCAAGATCATCATCAAGAAGGAAGGCTTCGAGCACGAGTTCGATATCGATGCATTGCGTGACGACTGGTATAAGACATCTTACCTCCTCGACCGCAAGCAGAGTATGAACGGTATGGCTAAGAAGCGTTACACCAACTATAAGAAGCAGCCTATCGAGATGAACTTCGGTTACGGCTTCAAGGGAACTCTCGCTAGCTACAGCCTCGACGCCAACCGTCGCAAGCCATCTGGCATCAAGGCAGCCATCATCCGTGAGAAGGGTACCAACGGTGAGCGTGAGATGGCATACTCTATGTATCTCGCCGGCTTCGATGTAAAGGATGTGATGATGACCGACTTGATTTCTGGTCGTGAGACTCTGGAGGATGTGAACTTCATCGTATTCTGCGGTGGTTTCTCTAACTCCGATGTTCTCGGTTCTGCCAAGGGTTGGGCTGGTGCATTCCTCTACAATCCTAAGGCTAAGGAGGCACTTGATAAGTTCTATGCCCGTGAGGATACCCTTTCACTCGGTATCTGCAACGGTTGCCAGCTGATGGTTGAGTTGAACCTCATCAATCCTGAGCACAAGCATCGTTCACACCTCTGCCACAACACATCCAAGAAGTTCGAGAGTACATTCCTCGGTCTGACTATTCCTCAGAACGACAGTGTGATGTTCGGTAGCTTGAGCGGTGATAAGCTCGGTATCTGGGTAGCTCACGGCGAGGGTCGTTTCTACTTGCCAGAGCCAGAGGATCACTACAACATCATTGCGAAGTACAACTACGCAGAGTATCCAGGTAATCCTAACGGCAGTGACTACAACGTAGCAGGTATCTGCTCTGCAGATGGTCGCCACTTGGCTATGATGCCACACTTGGAGCGTGCCATCTTCCCATGGCAGAACGCCTGGTATCCAGCTGATCGCCGCAACGACGAAGTAACTCCTTGGATTGAGGCATTTGTCAATGCACGTCAGTGGATTGAAGAAAGAGCTTTGAAAAAGTAAAAAGGTAAAAAGTAAAAAGGTAAAAAATGAATAATAGCGTAAGTTATCTTACATTATTCAAAACATTTTTGAAGATTGGCATAGTCACCTTTGGTGGTGGCTATGCCATGATTCCTATTATAGAATCCGAAGTCGTCGACAAGCATCATTGGATGACGAAGGAGGAATTCTTGGATGCCATTGCTACTACCCAGGTTTGTCCGGGCGCCTTGGCCATCAACATGAGTTCCCTGCTCGGATATAAGTTGGCAAAGACACCGGGAGCCATCGTCTGCACCCTCGGCGCTTCGTTGCCATCGTTTCTTATTATCTTGGCGATAGCCATGTTTTTCCATCGGTTTGAAGACAACAAGGTTGTTGCTGCCATGTTTGCAGGCATCCGTCCTGCCGTCGTGGCATTGATAGCCGTACCAACATTCTCGCTTGCCAAGAGTGCCGGTATTTCGCTTGTCAACTGCTGGATACCTATTCTATCCGCCCTTCTGATCTGGCTTTTGGGCGTCAACCCGATCTGGGTGATTATCGCAGCTGCCGTAGGTGGCTACATCTATGGTCAATTCATTCAACCAACAGAATAACATATGATATTTCTTCAGCTTTTCATCGTATTCCTTCAGATAGGCATCTTCGGATTCGGAGGTGGCTATTCCATGATATCCCTGATTCAGGGACAGGTTGTTACGCAGTATCATTGGATGACGATGAAGGAGTTTACCGATGTCGTTGCCATCTCTCAGATGACACCGGGACCTATCGGTATCAATGCCGCTACCTATTGTGGCTATACAGCTGTCCATAATGCCGGCATGAGTGGCATGATGGCTGTACTCGGAAGTGCCATGGCAACCTTTGCTTTGGTTCTCCCATCCTTGGTTTTGATGATTCTTATCAGCAAGATGCTGTACAAGTATATGAACACCTCAGCCGTCCAGAGCATCTTCATCGGTCTCCGCCCAGCCATTGTCGGATTGGTAGGAGCCGCAGCCCTGCTTCTGATGAATGGCGAGAACTTCTCTACTCCTGAAAATCCTTGGAGATTCTATATCTCCATCGCCCTCTTCTTTGCCACCTTTATCGGCGTGAAGGTGATGAAGATCAATCCCATCCGCATGATACTCTACTCGGCTTTTGCCGGACTGGTATTACTATATTAAACAAAATTAGACAATGACATACTCACAGGCAGATATTACCGTTCCATACGCTGTGGCGAACTTTGCAGAGATTCGCCACAAGGGATATTATTATGTGGACAAGACCAACTATATTCCACTGCTTGAGCGTTACAAAGCACCAGTTTTTCTCCGTCCTCGCAGATTCGGAAAGAGTCTGCTCGTTTCCATGTTGGCTCACTATTACGACCGCAACATGGCAACACAATTCAAAGATTTATTTGGTGGAACCTGGATTGGCGAACACCCGACAAACGAGCACAACCAATATCTCGTTGTAAGATATGACTTTTCCACAACTTCCGTTGCCAGCAAGAAGGAAGACATCGAGAAGAACTTCAATGCCGTGAATTGCAGTCCACTCCGTACATTGGTGGAACGCAACAGAGACCTTTTTGGAGATTTCAGGTTCAGAGAGGATGGCAATGCCTCCAATATGTTGGTTGAAGTATGCGAGTTTATCTCTTCCCATAATCTTCCACCTCTTTATATATTAATAGATGAATACGACAACTTTACCAACCAGCTACTAGTTGTCTATAAGGACTCGCTGTACCAGGACCTGACCACAGGGGAAAGTTTCCTACGAACATTCTTCAAGGTTATCAAGGCAGGCATTGGCGAAGGTACCATCCGCACCTGTTTCTGCACAGGAGTACTGCCTGTCACCATGGATGATTTAACCAGTGGCTACAACATCGCAGAAATGTTGACACTGAAGCCTGAATTTACCAACCTATTGGGCTTTACCCATGAGGAAGCAGCCCAATATTTGAAGTATGTCATCAATAAATATGGCCCTCAAGCCTCTTTCGAGGAATTATGGACTCTGATACTCAACAATTATGACGGTTACCACTTTTTGCCAAATGCAGAACCGTTGTTCAACTCTACCATTCTGACTTACTTCCTCAAGAACTTTGCAGAACTGAAAGGCGGCATCCCTACGGAAATGGTAGATGAGAACCTGCGCACTGACACTAGTTGGATAAGAAGATTGACCATCACGCTTGACAATGCCAAAGAAATGCTCGACAGCCTGTTGATGGATGGAGAATTGTATTATTCACAAGCCGATTTACGCAGCAAGTTCAACAAGCAAAAGTTCTTCTCCCCAGAGTTCTACCCTATCAGCCTCTACTACTTGGGTATGACCACCCTGAAGGACAATTACAAAATGGCCTTGCCAAACTTGACGACCAAGAGCGTATATATGAGTTACTACAACGAATTGAATAGTATCAGCGACAATGCCCGTAAGTTTGTTCCTACATACGAGGCATTTGTCAGAGACAGAGAACTAGAGCCATTATTCCATAACTATGTTAAGGAATACTTAGGTCAGCTTCCAGCCCAAGCCTTTGACAAGATGAACGAGAATTTCATTCGCTGTTCATTTTTCGAGTTACTGAGCCGCTACTTGAGCAATTGCTATACATTCGCCATCGAACAGAACTTGCCATCAGGTCGTGCTGACTTAGTGCTGACTGGCATTCCTGGCACATCATTCCACAACGACTGCCGCATCATTGAGTTTAAATATTACAAGTCTAAAGACGCAGGCATTGTTGATCAATTGGAAGAGGCACGCTTAGAAGATTGTCAACAAGTAAAGGCTTATGCCGCAGATATGCAGAAAGCCTATCCTCACTATCAAATTAAAGCATACGTAGCTTATATCGCAGGAAATAAGGCTTGCAAGATTTTTGAAAAAAAATGAGAAAGGTATATTTATCCATAGCCCTTGGCTTCTGCTGCCAAGGCATTCTGGCACAGCAGAGCTCCTACCGCTGGAAGGTGGAGGCAGAAGCTGGTGTCAGTTGCAGTGTGCTTGATACGGATGTATCGGGCTTGTCGGAGACTTATTATAAGGTGCGACCGGGTTTCACGGCTGCCATCGGTGCCGAATACAATATCGTAGATCAGCTGGCGATAGGAGCGGGCATCCGCTTCGTTCAGCGCGACTACCTGTACCAGAACCTCGGCGGTGACTCCTGGAACACCCGATACAACAACAACTTCATCAGCATCCCACTCCATGTGGGCTACTATCTCCTCCATAATCCTTACCACGAGAAGGGATTGTGGATCAAGCCGCAGGTAGGCATCTATTACGAGTACTTCACCTCCATGCATACCAAGGGTATGTATCCGATGAACATCATGGAGGGGTACAAGGGCGATGGTACCTACATCCGCTATAACACCACCTACGATTTCAGGAAGAATGAGAACCATCTCCGCCGGCAGTCTCTTTGGCGGCGAAGCAGGCATCAAGATAGGTTATTCCTTCGGCAAGATAGATGCCAGCGTGGGCTATCAGTTCCAGTACGGCTTCTCGCATATCTACCAGGAAAAAGCCCGTACCAGCAAGACTGCCCGGCGCAACTCCAGCCTCATCACAGCCTCGGCTGCCTATAAGTTCTAAAAAATCATTTTAAATATGAGAACCCCTATATATATAAAAGGTGGAATGCGATGCCTCTTCGCCTTCCTCCTGGCGACAACCACCACGGGAATGTCGCTTACCAGTTGTGTGGCAGACAATGATGCCAATGAGAAATCGATTTCCGATTATTCCGATACCGATGTCAAGTCGTATGGCGACCTGTTCCAGGTTTTCTGGAGCGTGATGAACCAGCGCTACTGCACCCTCAATGAGCAGTCTGCCGTATCTGCGCAGACCTGGGACCAGGTGTACAAGGAATACAAACCCAAGTTTGATGCCCTGAAGACCTTCCAGCATACCTCAGCTTTTACCCAGCAGGAGATTCAGGAAGACAACGCCAAGGCAAAACAGTATTTCCAGGAAATCATCGACAAGATCATCGACCAGCATTTCTATGTCAAGATTACCCTACCCGTCTCCCACTCTTCTACGGAAACGGTGAGATTCAACAGCACGCTCCGCAACAAGACCGAGTATTTCCCGCTGAATGCTCACTGGAACCATACCCGTGACCAGCTCAACCTGGATGGTACAGCCTTCGGCGAGATTACCTCGGATGGTTTCTGCATCATGGGCGGTTACCTGAAGGAGCAGCCGGGCACCTATTACCTCGGCTTCAACAAGTTTGCCCTCTACGAAAACTGCTTCCACGAGTATCAGAAGTCCTATCTCCCTGGCAATGCCGCCAGCACCTATCATCTGGATGCTTCCAAGATAACAGACAAGGCGAAGGAACTGATTACAGATGCAGGAAAGCGAGAGAAGGCTGAGCAGCAGGCAGCGCAGTTGCTTGCCGATATGGACAGCTATCTGGCTTCGGATGATGCTGCCAAAGCCTGCGAGAAGATGACAGCTTACAGCAACCAGGGAGATTATTCCGGTCTCTATGCTCTCGCCAGCGAGGCTTACGAAAAGTCACCGAATCTCCTCAAGCTGTTGACTGTTACTGCTGATGCAAGCGGCATGGGCGAGCAGATCCGACAGAAGCTGCAGGGCGATGCCCGTTACCAGCAGATGCTTTCAGCCTCCGGTTTTGCCAACTGGTATTGTCAGGCACTTGCCGATTACCTCTGGCACGAGCGGGAACTCTATGCTTACTGGAGCGACCTGAAGTTTACCTACAATCATCTCTGCGTAGAAGGTTACCGCCGCCTGTTCCTGGAGCCTCTGGCTAAGGGCGAGATCAAGAAGCTGATTCTCGACTTCCGTGGCAACGGTGGCGGAAGCGTGATAGACACCCGTCTGCTTACCGACTATCTCATCACCCAATCTGCCGTCTATGCCTACGTACGCAAAAAAGAGGATAATAATCCATACAGCTATACCCCTTGGATTCCGCAGAAGATTACGGTAACGCCGAAGAGCCTGGGCAGAAACATCCCTACCGCCATCCTGCTCGACAACTACAGTGCCAGCATGTCGGAGGTGACAACCCTCATCCTGAAAAGTCAGGGCGACCACGTGAAGACGATAGGCAGAAACAGTTACGGAGCGCAGGCGATGCTCACTTCCGACAACGAAGCCAGCAATGGCGGATGGATAGGAAATGTAACGAGCTACCTCTACTTCTACATGCCATTCTCGCTTACCAAGGATGCACAGAGCAACCTGCTGGAAAGTGTGGGAATCACCCCCGATTATCTGCTCGACGAGATGACCGGAGAGGAAAAGGAGAAGCTCTACCAGAACAATCCATCCGCTGTGGATAGAGGTCTGAAGAAGGCGATGGAAGTTCTGAAATAGCCCCCCAAAAGCCGGATTTTCCCGGTCTTTCATTCCTCCAATCACAAAAAAGAAATTCATCAAAAAAACAACGTTTCATAAGCGAAGGTGTGCAAATTACACCTTCGCTTTTTATTTTCTATATATCAGGCACTTATATCATATTCGCAATTTTTGTGCTCCCACACATTTTGCACGACGATGCAAACGTTTGCATTTCATTTCCCTTGATTTTCATCACTTTTTTGCAGCTCCTTTGAGAAATTCATCATATATTTGCAACCGAAAAGGAAACCCGGTGACATTCATCTTGTTACAAGGGTAAGCCTGTGATGATAAGTAAATGACAATAAAGAATAGGACAGCTAACAGTATCCTTAAGAAAGAAAATCAACAGAGTAAAAATATGATGATGAAGCAGAGATCGTTCAAACGAACACCGATGTTGTTACTGCTGATTCTCTCATCAGTAATAACCCGAGCGCAAGAGGTAGCACTGAAGACCAACCTGCTTGGTTTGGCAACCACCTCGCTCAATGCTGGTCTAGAAATAGGCACGGGCAGGAAGAGCACTTTTCAGCTTTTCGGCGCCCTGAATCCCTGGAAGTTTTCAGGCGACAAGAAATTGCGCTACTGGAACGTAATGCCAGAGTACCGCTGGTACACCTGCCAGAAATTTGGAGGCCACTTTTTCGGCATCCATGCCCTTGGAGGTGAATACAACGTAAAAAATGTGGACCTGCCTTTCGGCATCTTGCCAAAGACAGAGAAAGGAAGACATTACGAAGGCTGGTATGTGGGTGGTGGCCTCACCTACGGATACCAATGGCTGCTGTCTGAGCACCTCAATCTCGAAGGATCCATCGGATTAGGATACATCTACAGCCCATACAAGCTTTACGGAAGATGTGAGAAATGTCTTGACAAGGACCACCGCAACTATGTAGGTCCTACTAAAGCCGCCCTCTCCCTGATATACGCATTCTAGGAACGATATCACCGAGATAGCAAAAACCAAATCAAACCCTCTTTTATTTAAGATGAAGAATATGAAGAAAATGAAGCTTTATGCGGTCATTTCGCCCCTTTGCATTCTGTTTGCACAGAGCGCATTGACTGTCCAAGCCCAGAAGATAGATGATTCGCAGCTATGGTTGGCTGGAGGCAAGATTCTGATAGACAGCGTCTTGACACAGAAGAAAAGCGACAGTCTCAAGGTTGCTTTCCGCCTTCATCTCGATAGTCTGCAGCTCAAATCAGAGCAACAGCTGGTTTTCACTCCGCTTATTGCCGGAGAAGATACCATCGCCCTGAATCCCATTATCATCAATGGCAAAAACCAGAGCATCAGATACCTGCGCAAAAGCAGCAAACTGAAAAACAGCCAGGCAGTGGTAGTGAGACGCAGGAATGATACCGAACAGCAGGTGCTCTTCTCGCAGACCCTTCCCTACAAGAAGTGGATGAAGGCTTTCAACCTCTCCATGACGGAAGACCTCTGCGGATGCGGCAACCTGATGGATCAAGATACCACTCTGATGGCTAACATCCAGCCGACACCGAGAATCTGTCGCGACCATTACGTGAAGCCAAAGGCTGAAGCCATCAAGGTAAGAGCCGAAAAGGGTGAAGCTTACCTGAGCTTCAAACTCAACAAGAGCGATATCCTTGCCGACTTCCGTGAGAATGCAACTGAGCTGAGAAAGATTACATCCACCATCGACCTCGTAAAGAACGACAAGGATGTGAGCATCACCAATATCGATATTCATGGCTATGCGTCGCCAGACGGTCCTTACGCCAACAACGTGCGACTCGCCAACAACCGTGCAGCTGCCCTGCGCAATTATGTATGCAATCTCTACACCATCGATAAAAAGCTCTTCACCTATCACGCCACCCCGGAAGACTGGGAAGGATTCAAGAAGAAGGTGGAAGCAAGCAGCTTAGCCGATAAGTCTGCCATCCTTGCCGTTGCCAACTCATCCTTGGCACCCGATGCAAAGGACCAGAAAATCAAGAAGCTTTATCCGGCTAGCTATCGCTATATCATGAGTGAGATTTATCCTCGTTTACGCCACAGCGACTATACGGTAACCTATACCGTTCGTCCTTTCGACATTGAAGAGGCAAAGGTAATTCTGAAGACTAAGCCTCAGCAGTTGTCATTACAGGAGATGTATCTGGTGGCACAGACCTATGAGCCTGGTTCTCCAGAGTTCAACGAGGTATTTGATATTGCCGTCCGTCTCTTCCCTGATGATGAGACAGCCAATCTCAATGCCGCCTGCACAGATTTGCAGAAGGGCGACCTCATAACTGCCGAAAAGCATCTTGCCAAGGCAGGAAACTCGAAGGAGGCTGAACGCATCAGAAAGATCTACGAGGAAATGAAGGCGGAACAATAAAAGTAATAACTAACAATAAAATCACATAGATTATGAGAATTAAACATTTCTTTGGATTGGCAGTTTTGGCTGCTATGACTGCTAGTTGCTCTAGCAACAACGATTTAGTAGTAGGGGGGGGTAATGGCTCTGGTGAGAATGAATCAGGTGCAAGCTATGCATCTATCACTATCGACTTGCCTACAACAAGTGGTACACGTGCCGCAAATGACGATTTTAATGAAGGTACAGCTTCTGAGTATGCCGTAAATGATGCAACTCTCGTTATTTTTAAGAAGGGAACAGCAACTTCAGAAAACGACTACCAGTATGTAGAAACAGCACCACTCGGAAACTTGGAGCCTTGGAAGAAGGACAACACAAAAGATAATGGTATCACAACAGAAGCTACTATCACTGCAGAGCTCAAGCAAGCTGCCGTTGGTGAGAATGGCGATTACTACGCATTGGTTATCCTTAACAACGAGAAAGGAACAGACAAAAAAGTTACCCTTCCTACAGGTACCATCACATACGGAGCATGGAATATTGCAAATAATGCAACTGCAGCAAACCTTGTAGATAATACTAAAGGTTTCTATATGGCTAACGCTCCGGAGTTTACCAAGAATGGTACAGAGCCAACAACCCTCGTACCTATAAAAGGTATCTATAGAACAAAGGAAGAGGCACATAGTAAACCTGGTACAACGGTTCACGTAGAACGCGGTTTGGCAAAGGTTACTGTAGGATCAAACAGTACAAGCGATTATTTTGCGGCAGCTGGTGCCAACGCTAAAGGAAACAAATATAAAAGTGATAACGTAAAAATCTCAAGCTGGGCTTTGGATGTTATCAACAAAACTTCATTCCCAGTACATGTCACAACAGGTTTGAAGCTAGGTGCAACATGGACAGATCAAACAATTCCATCTTATGCAACTATTTGGAATAATGTGGCTAAGACAACAGATCGCTTTGTAAGTCAACTTACAGCAGAAGGTGCTTTCAAGCGTGTATATTGGGGTATCGACCCTAACTACAGCATGAACTTATCTGACTTAACAAAATGTAAGGCACAATTCACTTTAGCTGAAGCCAATGGAACAGGAGTTACATGGAACAACGGTTCTGGTTCTGATAAGCCATTGTATTGCCTGGAGAACACCTTCGACATTAACAACATGAAGCAAGGTCAGACCACCCGAGTTCTTCTTAAGGCTACTTATACTCCAAATATTTTAGCATCAGAGACTGATAAGACATTCTTCATGATCGGTAATAGTTCTGACATTTGGACGAAAGCCACTCTTACAGCCCAAATTACGAGCAAAGCAGAAGAGGTTTTGAAAACAACAACAGGAGTTACAGTAACTCTCAAGGATAAATTGTTAGAAGGCGGTACACACGTATTGGATGCAACCAATGTTGAGATCAAATCCGGTGAAGATGACAAGACAGCAGATGTAGTAGGCAAAATTAATGAGAAACTTGGTTTTGATATAACTAAAGGTATCGGTATCAAGACCTACAAGAATGGTGAAAGCTATTATATTGCCCGCATCAAGCACTTCGGTGACGATTTAACTCCTTGGAAAGAAGGCAATAAAACATATGATAAAAATAATGATAGTTGGCTCGGCCGTTATGGTGTGCTCCGCAACAACTGGTACGACCTCACTATCAACAGCATCAGCGGTCCTGGTTATCCAGACGTTCCAGAAGTTAAGCCTGATACCCCAGACGATGAGGATACCAAGTACATCAACGTCAGCGTGAAGATCCTCGACTGGGCTAAGCGTTCACAGAGCATTGATTTGTAATAGCGTAATAACAACGAAAGGCGGAGCTTAGGCTCCCGCCTTCGTTAAAACATACGAGTTGTGTTTTCTACTTCACCATAGTAGAAGCTAGAAACACAACCTGATATTCTGAAACATTATATTGATAATAACCAAAAAGCATCATGGCAAACAATAAGTTACATAGTTGGATCAAGAATATACGCATGGAATGGGGATTCGACAGCTTGACAGCAATCAGCCGCACGGCAGCATTCAGCAGCATCGTCGCTCTCGGCAGCATGCTCTGCAGCTGCAACGACTTGATGCACGATGACCTACCCTCTTGCGATATGGGAGTTGACTTGCAGTTCAAGTACGACTACAACGTGCAACGTGCCGACATGTTCAATGATCATGTAGGCGGAGTTAGCGTGTTCGTATATGATCAGCAGGGTAAATTCATTACTCGCCAAGATGCCTACAACAGTGCAACATCGCAGCCGCTGAAAGACCATAACTATACCATGCGCCTGAATCTGGAACCGGGCAAATATCGCTTCGCCACCTTCGCCTTCCAGAAGAAATACGAAGAAACCCGTACGCATAATGGAGCCAAATTCCAAATCGCCATTCCCCAGGAAGGCAGCGACATCAAGGATTTGAACGTAAGGCTCGACCGCACCAGTCCGAATCGCCAGAATGCCCAAAGCCATGACGGCAACGACCCGGAGGATAATCCAGCTGTCGTAGAGAATCAATCTCTCCCACTCGACACACTCTGGCAGGGACTCAGCGACCATCTCGTAGAAGTAAAAGACTTACAGGTAACAAAACATACCATCAGCCTCGTCAGAGATACCAAGCAGCTCACCGTCCGACTGCACCAGCTCAACGAGCCTACCAACATCAATGCCGACGACTTCAGTTATCAGATAACCGATGCCAACGGCTACATCAACTACGACAATTCCCTCCTCCCCGATGAGGAATTAAGATACACTCCATACAAGACATGGACCACCGAATTCAAGGATCAAGATGGCAAAGTAACAGAACGAACAGCCATCGCAGCCCTGATGTTCAGTAGAGTCGTACTTCATCCCGTAACCGAGAACGAAAAGAATGCGATACTGAGCATCTGGAACAAGAAGACGGGCGAGGAGGTGGTCCGCATCAACCTAGCCGATTGTCTCGCCCAAGGCAGAGGAGCCTTCGAGAACATGAACTATTCGGCACAGGAGTTCCTGGATAGAGAATACGACTACAAGCTCGACTTCTTCCTCAAAGGCGACCAGTGGCAGTATATGCAACTCGGCATCTCCATCCTCGACTGGAGCAAGCGCATACAGCGTGCCGACTTATAATCGTAAATCATTCATCGAGATGGAAGCATCGAGATGGAATAAGTAAAAGATAAAGTTATCATGAGAAGATTTCATATCTATATAGGTTTCATAGTTTGGTTGTTGACTAGTTTATTTGCAGTTAGTTGTACCGACGAGTTGGAGGGTAACGGATATACCCCCAACTCGTCAAGCAACCTGCATGTGCTGGTACCAACCGTGCTCAGTGCGAGCGGCACCCGTACCGACGATGCTTCCGGCCTTCCTACCTATAATGCTACGGTAGATGAATGCCAGATTAACGACCTGACTCTCTATGCTTTCCCTACAGGAAATGATGGCAAGCTCCTGGTAGAGACGCTCCCTGCCCCACTGGCTACAATGATGGTAGAGCAGCATGTAGCTAACTATCAGCTCAATATCGAGCCGGGCACTTACCATATCTATGTGGTTGCCAACATGAACAAGGTGTTGAGTGGTAAGAATATCCAAACAGAAGATGATCTCAAAAAAATAGTACTCGATTACAGACCTACAAGTACAACAGGTATGCCTGTATGCACCAATATCCCGATGATTTACGAACCTAAGGATGACGCAGGCAATCTCGCTGAAACCGTGATTAAAGCTGCGGGTGATAAATATACAGAGGTAGCAGCTAACCTGAAGTTTACATGCGTAAAGGTTAAGCTGAATCTTATCTTCGATCCAAGTAACGCAGATGATTTCGGAGGCAAGACCTTTAGCATAAACAGTATTTCAGCCAAGAAGCTCTCTCCTTTTACCTATCTTTACTGGGGCGGTAAATTCGAGACTCCAACTTGGGCAGATAATGCAGATAAAGAAGCATACAAGGATGGTATTTCAAGTACTTTGTATGATTCCCAGTTATCTGATGCTCCAGCTGTATATTATACCGAATGGACTGACAACAGATCTCAGCCGGCAACAAATAATAAAGACGATATTAAAGGAACAGGAACAGCAACAGAGAATCCGGTAAATGCTGCGGGCAAATGGCTTTTCCAGCAGACCTATTATCTCCCAGAGCGATATATCTCATCAGTATCCGACTGCAGTTATCTTACCATCAATGGTAATGTAGGTGGTTCTGTAGACAACAATTATCGCATCGATTTGGGTCATAAGAAGAATGAAACCAGCACCACAGAAGTACCCGTATTCCCTCGCGGTACCTTCTATGAGATTACCGGTGCTATCAAGACCCTCGGTAATATGGAGCTGGATTGCAAGGTAAGTGTGAAGCCATGGGAGACAGTACCAATAGATGCCGACTTCAACCATACTACATTGTGGGTAAGCAAGACGGAGGCTAATGTAACTTCAATGAAAAATGATTATATCACATATAATTCGAATGCTGCCGTAGAGTTTGGATGCGATACTAAAATAAACTCAAAAGACATCATCATTGGCACCAAACGTGGTAAAGACGCTAATGGCAATGATAGTATAGAGTTTCGCGTGAATCCAAATATCCCAATCAGTGCCTATTCTGCGCAAAGTGGCACTGCTAAGTTTTGGCTCAAGGCAAATAATCTCAAGAAATATATAGATGTACATTATGATGTTACACCTTATCTGGATGTTACAAAAGAACTTGTCATCTATTATAATAAAGATGATAAATCTCAGAATATCAGAAACATAGAATGGGATACTAACCTGGGAGGTATCAAGTTGGATAGAACTACAGATAAAAAAGGTAGCTCTATCATCAAAATGAGCGTAAATTCATCGGATGATGCAACAGGAACGTTCACGGTTACAGCTACGGAAGATCCTGTAACAACCACCATTCATGAATTCACGGTAACGTCAAAAGATGGATCTAGGCCTCAGATTGTTCGTGTAACAGTTAGTCCTCCTATCGATGACTATCGTATCTATTTCAGAGCGATTAATGACCGCAGTAAATATACTGGAGGTAACAGTTCCGATAATTTCAAGGGGATCTTAGCAGAAGGAGGTACAAACAACTGGAGCGATGGATGGAATGAGGATACAAATGATAAAAGTGCCAAACCAGACAACCACCGCATCTATGTATATACCCAGATTGGTGAAACAGAAGATGCCGTTACAGGAAAAGGTTGGATTTTTACGAAAGGACCGGCCGATAAAAATGGATGGCCTGGAGAAGAAATGGTGGCCGACGAGACTAATACCGGATGGTATTACAAAGACTTCACTCAAAATGCGCAGTCTGTATCAAATACAAATGGATCAGAAGGTAAAAGAACTATTACGCCAGGTGAGACATTGATTATGTTCAGTAATAATACATATCTAGATCAAGGATATAGTTTACACCGCTGTCCTCATCATCTAGAGCCAGGTATTCCTCTCTTCGATTATGAAGACCGTGAAGGCTGGATTGTCTATGATCCGACATCAGACCCTATATGGCATGTATATGATGATATGCCTGAAATTGAGGACATAGAGATCAAAGTATATACCCAAGAGCAAACTTGGGGATGGTATAAGCATTATGGTATTGCTGATGGTTCGAACCAATTCAAAATAAATGATCCTTCTGAAAGTGGTTCTGACAAAGGCAATTCATGGACTTGCAAGAAAGTAGGAAACGGTTGGTGGAAAACTGTCATCAAACTGAAAGCTATTAAAGGAGAGCATAACAAAGATATCAGAATCCATTTAAAAGACACTAAAATTCTGCTCTTCGATGGCAATAGCTACGAGAAGTATGGCGACACTGGTTATTACCAAGGAGACAAATGGCATCAAGGTACGCCTGTTGGTGTAAATGAATAAATAATATTGGAAATATGAAGAAGATAAAGCATTTAATGATATGGATAGGATTGCTCCTAAGCCTTGTTTCCTGCAAGGATACGATGGAGGCTATCGGACTCGGCGGGGATGAAATCCCTGCCGAGGGGGTCGTCTTGAACATTGAGTTGCCCAACTTCTCCGAAAAGAAAATTAATACTAGAGCGGGGGCTGATGAAAGCATTAGAAACGTTACTGCTGTGTTTTATGGCGAAGGCAATACTTACAAAGATAAAGCGGATGTCAAAATTGGAAGCAAGAATGCAGACGGAACGTATCCGGCAACAATCAGTAATGTCCCATCTGGAACTAAAACGGTTCATCTGGTAACAAATATAAATGACCTCACAGAAGAAGAAGCAAAAGACCTGCAAGCTGCATATAGAGAAATAGATACAAACAACCCTATATGTTGGGGTAGCGTATCTTTAGAGACTCTCTTGAATGGTACACCAACAGTCGATTTGTTGAGACCATATGCCAAGGTTACCTTGAAAGTAGATAATGCGGTGACTGATTTCCCTGAAAAAGATGCTGGTCTTATCATCAATCATACAGCTGCAAAGAGTGCTATCGCTCCTGCTAACTATGAGGAACCAAATGATGCTTTAGCTACTACAACAGAGTTTAGTAGCACTGATTTCGGCGATGGAACTAGCCGTGAAGTAGCGGTAACTGAAACTTCTGCAGGTGAAGCTAACGTTATCATCAAGGCTAAATACAAGGGTATAGAAGGTTACTATAAAGTGGGGCTTTACAAGGATGCTACAACCAAGGATGCTACAACCAAGAAGGATCAGTATGCCCTCTTGCGAAACCATAACTATACCATCACTGTAAAAAAGGTGAATGATTATGGTTTTAAGACTTTGGACGAAGCCATCAAGGCTAAACCGGAAAACAGAATAGAGGCAGAAGTTGTAGATGACAATCCTGTCATCTACAATATGATAGCTTGCAAAGATTATGAACTGGGTGTATGTGATGATCAATCAGTAAAAGCAACAGTAACTGAAGCTACAATTACATTGGTCACTACACTCTCTTCTGCAACAAGTGCTGACGGCAAGCTCTATGGTGTAGAAATCAATTCTGAAGATAGTTGGATTAATAAGAGGTATACTGAGGAATCTGAAACTGCAACTCCTGAAAGTGGTAGCCAGTCATCTTCTGGCAAAAAATATCTTTTGAAGTTTAAGCTGGCTCCAAACATTCATGAAACCCCAAGAACAGGAACGGTTACGATATCTTCTGGTGATCTCAAGCTTGATGTGAAGATAACTCAGGGGGGCTTCGATTTCATGAGAGACGACCCTAACCGTAAAGTTATCATGTATAAAGATAACAATGTGTTGTTTCAAGAGGACTATTTTAACTGGCTAGATAAGGTTAAAGGTATCAAGCCAGAACAAATGCAAGGCGTATTAAGAAACAACGGTCTTCATTTTACTGTAGGTAAGAATGCCTACAGTTATAAGATTCCTAAAAAGACAGGGGATGTTCTGACAGTGGATAATCGGACAGGGGATGTTCTGGCAGATAAAGATGACCATTTCACTGTTAGCGCTGACGGAGATTACTGGAAAGTGACGTTGAATGATGATCGCGATAATAATTATGATCTTTGGAAAGGCACCTTTACGATAAAAAACGCAGCTGATATCAACATCACCTACACTGTTTATCATACTGGTATCTTCCATGAGATAACAGATGATATGGCAAGCAAATATGAATTAGCAGAGGGTGGTGATGACACTCTAAAGGTAAAAGGTATGTTCTATTATGGTGTAGTGAAGGTTGAGGGAAACGCCCATACCTACATCATGCTTGACCGTAATCTGGGTGCTACCGACAATAGTCCTTATGTACCAGACGTCAACGAACTTAAAGACCATAAAGGTGCTATCGGTGGATACTTCAAGATTTCAGAGTATGATAAGAAGGATAAGGATAACAATATCAAGCCGTGGAATCTATCCTCTACTCTATCTCCTGAAGGCTTTGAAATACCAGAGAAATCGGTGTTTGAGGACTTGATTGCGAAAGGTACGCTTAAAACAGAGGTACGCCATACAGCTCTTGGAGAATCATACTATTGTACATATATGAATACAACAAACTCTGAGTTGAAAACCATCTATCTGCCATACGGAGGATATCTGGAAGGTGAAAGCCATAAATATCCAATGCACGTGGTCTTTTGGACCAAAACACTAGTCTCTGGAACACAAGGATTCAGTGGAAAAAGTCCGGAATATGGTTACTGGTATAACTATTTCGACGTGTACAACGATAAGAAGGGGTTTTCCAACGTACGTTTCGTGAGTGGTAGTAATGGTAAGAACACCGGCCGCTACAAGGCAATGCCATTACGCCTGGTACGTGTTCTGCAATAAACACAAGATAAGTGATAAATACAATAACATCTTTTACTTATAATAAAGTTCAAAAACAGCTGTTTTAAAAAGAAGGGTTGGGTTTTCGTGAGAAAGTCCAGCCCTTCTTTTTGTCAGGATACTCCTGACAAGGAGTCAAGGTGTCACTGAGAGGTCGTCATGATAGTACTGACGGATGGTAAAGACGCTTCCAGCGCTTATTGCCTCACTACGGCATTATATTGCCCTTTACCAGGGCAATATAATGCCGTAGTGAGGCACAAAACGATACGTCGGGAGAGAAAATCCCCACTCTCTTTTTTACTCTTCACCCTTCACCAAATCGCCTGAAACCCCGTTAAACACTGGGGTTTCGAGAGGTGAAGAGTGGCGCACCACTCTTCACCACTCTTCACCACTCTTCACCTGGATATTTTATTCATCGGATTACGCTGAGTTAACAGAGCATTCTTGCTCCACGGATTACGCACGGATTCCGTCAGGCGTCTGTCTTCCGTGAGGCGTCCCAGCGGATTTGCAACCGTCAGGCGTCCCAGCGGATTTGCAATCCGCTGTAAAAAAATGTTCGACCTATGAAACTGGGGGATTTGCAATCCCCCCTCAATCTATAAACACGTCAGGCGTCCCAGCGGATTTGCAATCCGCTGTAAAAAAATGTTCAACCTATGAAACCGGGGGATTTGCAATCCCCCCTCAATCTATAAACAGCTAGCGGTAAGCGGCTCCGCGTTTATACCATTGTAGACTTCTCATTTATTCGTACCTTTG
>ERZ1023881.146-NODE-146-length-29736-cov-56.441023_pt1 | contig 29736 bp, 20 predicted proteins | sample MGYA00380393_ERZ1023881 | MGnify/ENA primary metagenome ERZ1023881 (study PRJEB33179, sample SAMN07449004) | human gut metagenome | biome: Human-gut; feature: Human associated habitat; material: Faeces | host: Homo sapiens | place: India: Bhopal | collected... | reverse complement strand
GCCTATCGAAGTAACACCGGAAGGGATGGTCAAGCTTGTCAAGCCACTGCAATCTTGAAAAGCATAATTGCCTATCGAAGTAACACCGGAATGGATAGTCAAGCTTGTCAATCCACTGCAACCTCTAAAAGCTTCACTGTCTATCGAAGTAACACCGGAAGGGATGGTCAAGTTTGTCAATCCACTGCAACCTCTAAAAGCAGAATAGCCTATCGAAGTAACACCGGAAGGGATGGTCAAGCTAGTCAACTTCCAGCAACCATAAAAAGCTGCTGTGCCTATCGAAGTAACACTGGAAGGGATGGTCAAGCTTGTCAAACCACTGCAACCATAAAAAGCATAATCGCCCAACTTATCATTAGAGGTATAATAGTTCTCGCTGAACCGAGCATAAGCATCTCCACCTGCTACAATTTTTGCTTCAGACAAATCTAATATAGACAGTTTTCCGTCGGTTTTTTCCCCCTTAAAATCACGACCAGCCATCTCACGGATATAATTCCAATCCGTACCATTAATTTCACCAACAATCTTCAGATTGGTAATCAGATTCTTCCTGCTTACAGCAATCCTATTAGGTAAAGTACCAGCCTCATCCAACTTGAGTGTTATTTGTTTGGTAATCAAGCCATCATCTGCAGCCAGAATTGCCGTGCTCCCAAGCAACACAAATAACACTGTTAAAAACAGACTTTTAAAAGTAAATGTTCTCATATTCTTTTATTTATTGCCTTTATTACACAACACTATTATAATTTAAACTTTTTAAGTGCCTGAGCAACAAAAGTTGTCCAGTTTTTGTTCTTTTCTCTTATTCTTCTGCCAGTTCTTTCATCGCATCGTTTAATGTGTTGAAAAGAACGTTGATGTTTTCTTCTTCATTCTTACATGCCTCCTTGAAGAGGGCAACAGGATCTTCGGTGCTGCTCTTGAGCGGAGTCTCGTTGAGCAGGATGTTGACATTGTTCAGCAACATGCCGTGAAGGGTAGGCATGTGGAGCTGGTGCTGTTCGCCCTCCTTGCTGCCACACTTCAAGCCTGCGGCGTATGCCTTTACGATGATGCGGACCAGGAGATGGATAGCCATCGGCTCATCAGCGAGACTGATGAGAATGCCGTGGGTATAATCGCGTACATGCTCTTCAAGAGTGGTAAACTTGCCTTGAAGAAGCCAGGTGAAGTTACGCTTGTATTCTGACTCCATCGCCTTGTAAAGCTGGTTCGATTTGCAGGCTATGCGCAAGTAGTCGAGCATGGTTGGCTCAAAGGTCGGGTCAGCCTGTTTCATGCTGTCGAAGTTCTTCTTCATGCGCTCGTTGGCTTCCTCGGCAGTCTTGTAGTTGAGGCGTACGAGGGTAGAGAACATGATGTCGAAGAAGTATTGGTTTACCTCGCCATAGTGCTCCAGCATCATCTGCTTGATCTGTTTCGGGTCGTTCTTCTTGCTGAAGTCATTGCCTTCGATGGTAGCATCGATGATGCCACGTGCGTAAGCTTCGAAGAAACCTCTTACAAATGCAGCTACTGCCTGATAACTGTTGATTCTTTTGCTCATTTCTTGTCTGTGTTTATTGGGCTGTTCCTGTTTGTGAATAACAGCTTCTTATTCAAAAGTCTTAAATTCATACCCCTGTTCCATGAGCCATTCTATGGCCTGAGGGAGCGCTGTCTTCAGTTTTTCAATGCTCTTCAGCGAGTCGTGGAAGGTGATGATGCTGCCATTGCGGGCATATCGCTTCACATTGTTCACCACATCTTCTGCCGTCATCCATTTGGAATAGTCGCGCGTCACCACATCCCACATGATGACCTTGTAAGTGCGGTGCAGCCACCAATACTCACTTGGTCGCATCCAGCCGTGAGGTGGACGGAAAAGATGGGCATGGATGATATCGTTCGCCTTATTGGTGTTGAGCACGTAGGAAATGACACGGTGCTTGAAGGCACCGATATGATTGAATGTATGGTTGCCTACCTGATGACCCTCTGCCACAATCTGATTGTAGAGGTCATGATTGCGCAATACATTCTCGCCTACCATAAAGAAAGTAGCCTTGATATTGTACTTTCTCAGGGTCTCTAAGATGAATGGAGTTGACTCTGGAATCGGACCGTCATCAAATGTAAGATAGACAGAATGGTCTTTCTTGTCCATTCTCCAGATGGCTTTTGGATATAACCATCTGAGCCATTTGGCTGGTTGCTCTATGAACATGAATAAAACAGGTTTATATGAATAATGAAAAGTTTGGTGTCGTGTTTCGCGACACCAAACTTTTTTTCTATTTTTTACTGATTGCCTTCCGGCATTCTGCCACCTCTGCCATGATAGAGACGGTAGAGGTTGTTGAGCTGCTTCTCATACTTCTGCTCCAACTGTGGACTCACCATTCCGGCAGCCTCGCAGATACTCTGCATGATCATGATCTGACGGATGCAGTCGTTCTCTGCCTGGAGGAAACGGTCGTTTGGCAGCGAGAGATAGTAGTTGAGGTATTGTGAGGCATTCTTCCATACCGCTTCTATATATTCCTTGCCCTTGGCTTTCTGACCGGTCATCAGCCAGCCGCGAGCCATATCCAAGCCACCGCTCATGTAGTCGAGCGTAACATTGTAGGCAGGAATCTCGGTATCAGCCTTCTTCAGGATGTTGATAGCCTTCTGCTTCTTGCCTTCGGCGATGAGCTGGAGGGCTGTCTGGGCGAGCAGGCGACGGTGGGTATAACACATGCGCATGGTTGTCTCGTCGATGTAGAGTCCCTTCTGCTTCAGGTTGCCGAACTTGAATCGGGTCATGATGTTGTGATAAGCCTTCTCTGTATCGAAGTTCTTGGCACCTGGCTTGTTGGTGGTGAACGGAGTGATACGGTTCACAAGTCCCTCCTGTACGAAGTTGTCGCCGAGGTTCATATAGTTCTCTTCGCCTACGGTGAGTGCTACGTAGAGCGGACGGGTCCAGTTGCACTGTGCCAGCATTTCAAGCATCATGAGGTCGCCCTTGTAGAGTGCACTCTTGCCGGCAAGCGAGATGACCATCTTGTCTGGAATAGAATCTGATGCCATCATCATGCCGCTCTTCTTTACAGCCTCCTTGTCGATGGTGACATAGAGGGTATCTGTAGGGATGAAGTGCATGTCAGGATTCTTGCTGCGTACCCAGTTCTTCAGGATGTTCTTGAGCTCGAACGGTTCGGCACCAAACTGTTTCTTGGCGTTCTCTGGATCCTGCTTGTAGAAGTCGAGAATCTGCTTCTTTGCCTCAGGTTCAACAGATACATATTCGTTGGTACCTGAACAGAAGTCGAGACGTGACCAGGTGATTGGCACAGATGGTGAGTTGTATGCAGGACGCTTCATCTGGTCGATATACCAGTCGGTCTGCAGATAGCTCAGGTTACATACGCGGGCATCTGTACCTACGCCTTCTACCTCCTGGTTGTACCAGAGTGGGAAGGTATCGTTATCACCATTGGTAAAGATGATTGGGTTGCCCTTCTCCTGGAGTGACATCAGATAGTTCTGACCGAAGTCACGGCAGGTGTAACGGTTTGAGCGGTCGTGATCGTCCCAAGTCTGTGAAGCCATCTGGATAGGTACGAGAAGTGTGATGACTGCTACGATGGCTGTTACGGCAGTACCGCTGAGCTTCATCTTGCGCTTCAGAATGTCGATGATGGCGAGTACGCCGAGACCGCACCAGATAGCGTATGCATAGAATGAGCCGGCATAAGCATAGTCACGCTCACGTACCTGCATAGGAGTCTGATTCAGGTAGATGACGATGGCAAGACCTGTCATGAAGAACAGGAAGAATACAATCCAGAACTGCTGGATTCCGATAGGGAGGAGTACTTCCTCTTCCTTGCCGTTCTTCATTACCTTCTTCTTGCGGGTATACCAAGCCTGCCAGAAAAGTCCGATGAGACCGAGAATCAGCGGCATGCAGTAGAATACATTGTGGCCCTTGTTCTCCTTCAGGTCGTCTGGCAATTTGCTCTGGTCGCCATAGAGTGAATCGTCGATGAATGAGAAACCGGTAATCCAGTTTCCGTGCTCTGGCTCACCATTGCCCTGGATGTCGTTCTGACGGCCGGCAAAGTTCCACATGAAGTAGCGCCAGTACATGAAGTTGCACTGGTAAGAGAGGAAGAAGCGGATGTTGTCAAACTGTGACGGCATCTTCACCATCATACTCTCTCCGCAGCGGTCGTAAGGAATCTCTGTGCCTTCTACACCGCCCATCCAGTCTTCGTATGCCTGGGCATGAGCCGAACTGTACATACGAGGGAAGAGCATGTTCTGGGCATAGATATACTTATTCTTGTGACTTACTACGAAGTATGAGTCCTTCTCATCAGCCGAAGCCTTCTCCTTGCGCTGGTAAACCGGTGCGCCTTCTTTCATGACAGGCTTGCACATGTTGCCGTCTACTTCGAGGGCTACCTGTGATGTATAAGCCTGGCCATAGAACAGAGGACGGTCGCCATACTGGTCGCGGCTCAAATAACTTCCCAGGGTAAAGATGTCCTCAGGAGAGTTCTGGTCCATAGGAGGGTTGGCAGAAGAACGGATCACGATGAGTGCGTAGCTGGAATAACCAATCATCAGCATCAGCATGCAGAGCAAGGCTGTATTCTTGACGCGTGCTGAAATGAGCGGCAGGAGCTGCATCTTCTTCTTGGCGATGCCTGTAGATTCGTCAACGCCTGTTACTACTTCCTGCTTGCGCTTGTAGCCGAGTACGAACCAGAGGATAACCAGCACGATGATACCGGTGATGGCAGCTGTCCAGCCATAACCGTAGAATGGGATGCCGAGCATGCCGAAGCCGAGAACGAAGGCGATATTCTGCTTCTTCTCGTTCTTCTCTGATGCATTACAGGTCTCGTAGATGCCCCAGATGACAGAGGCTACGAGACAGATGATGTATACGATTTCACCGGTATTGAACGGACAGCCGAGGGTGTTGACAAAGAACAGCTCGAACCAGCCGCCTACGGTGATGATACCTGGAACCACACCATACAGTACGGCTACCACTACGAGGAATGAAAGGAACAGCGCCAGGAGTGAGCCCTTGAGGTTGGCATGTGGCACCTTCTTGTAGTAATAAACCAATACGATGGCTGGGATACAGAGCAGGTTGAGCAGGTGGACACCGATACTCAAACCGGTCATATAGGCGATGAGCACAAGCCAACGGTCGCTATGAGGCTCGTCAGCATGGTCTTCCCACTTCAGGATGAGCCAGAATACCACAGCGGTAAAGGCAGAAGAGAACGCATAAACCTCACCCTCGACAGCTGAGAACCAGAAGGTATCGCTGAAGGTGTAGATGAGTGCGCCCACCATACCGGATGCCTCGATGGCAATCAGCTTACTGGTAGTCAGTTCTTTCCAGTCGCTGATGACGAGTCGGCGAGCCAGGTGGGTGATGGTCCAGAAGAGGAACATGATACAGACGGCGCTCAGCAGGGCGCTCATCGTATTTACCATCTTGGCTACCTGGGTAGTGTCGCTGGCGAAATGTGTGAAGAAATTGCCTAAAAGCATGAAGAATGGTGCCCCAGGTGGGTGACCGATCTCCTGCTTGTAAGCAGTCGTAATAAACTCAGGACAGTCCCAGAAACTGGCTGTCGGTTCAATTGTGGAACAATAAGTGAACGCCGCAATGATGAATGCGACCCATCCGAAGATATTGTCCACTAATCTGTACTGTTTCATTATTGTTTAAACTTTAATGTATTATATTTCTTTCTGAATGCTTTCTCTGTTTCTGAGTGCTTTCTCTGTGCCTTTCAAAAAGGCACATTCCAGTTGCAAAGATAATAAAAAGATGAGATAATATGGATTTTTGCACCTGTTTTTTAGGCATTATTATATAATGAGCCTATACATTTAAGAAATGCTCTTCCAGTTTCTCTCTCGGCATATCTGCCGTATCGTGGTAGTGGAGATGATGATTTACGCAGGCGATGTGCTTTACGTTATTGAGCACTTCGGCTACATCATGACTTACGATGATAATGGCGCATTCCCGGTTGATCTGTTCCAGCATCTCGTACATCTGCTTCTGGAAACGGCGGTCGATGTAGGTGTTGGGCTCATCCAGTATCACTACATCGGGTTTCGAAACAATGGCGCGGGCGAGAAGTACTCGCTGCAGTTGTCCGCCGCTCAAGGCTGCGATATGGCGGTCTTTCAACTCTGTGAGCTGCATCTGTTCCAGACAGTCGAGAACCTGCTGGTGCTGTGCCTGGGTGTATCTCGAAAAGAGACTTTTGGTCTTGCTGAGTCCTGAGAGTACCACTTCATAGACGGAGATAGGAAACTGTTTGTCGAGATGATTGTATTGGGGCAGATATCCCATACTGATTTCCCTTACTTCCTCCCCGTCTTTATAAAAGCGGATGCTGCCGTCTGTGGGTTTCATCAGTCCCAGAATGAGGCGCATGAGGGTTGTCTTGCCACCACCGTTGGGACCGATGATGCCAAGATAATCGTCTTTACAGACGGTGAGGTTGATGTCGTGGAGCACCTCCTTGCCTTCGTAGCCTGCAGAAAGATGCTCGATCTCTATTAACTTTGAACTTTGAACTTTGAACATTGAACTTTATGATTAGTTGTTGTTTTAACAAAGCTTTTGCCCTTACAGGGCGCCATGTTAACTGCTATTATACCCAGGGCGTTGCCCTGGACTAGGAGCTTCTGCCCTTTCAGGGCGTGTGGAGCTTACTTCCCAACAACGATTTTCTTGCCTTGTACCGCTGCTGCCGCTTCCTGCATCGCCCAGTTCCAGTCGCCCTGCAATGGGTTGATATCCATCGCCTTGGTTTGGCTTTCCTTGATGAAGGTTGTGGTGTTGCGGTTGGCAAATTCTGCCTGTATCAGGCAGAACTTGATCTTTTCTTTTCTGGCTCTCTCTATGAGGCTCTTCAGCTGGGAGGCACTAGGCTCCCTGCCTTCTTCCTCTATGGCAAGCTGCTCCAGCTGGTAATCACGGGCAAAGTAGGTGAGGATAGGGTGATAGATCACAAACTTGCGTACCAGGTCTGGGTCCTTTTTGAAGCTCTCCTTGATGGTGCTGTCTCTCTTGTCGATGATGCTGAGCAGCGACTGATAGTTCTTCTCGAAGAAAGCCTTGTTCTTCGGCTCCAGTTCGCAGAGCGCCTTGAGGATGTTGCTGGCTATGATGCGGGCGTTGCTGCAACTCATCCATACGTGTGGGTCGATGTTGCCACCCGGAGTCTTGGCAGGCTTGATGCCCACGGAAGTATCTATCACTTTCATATCCGGAGCGTTGTCCTGCAGCTTCTTCATCCAGGTCTGCTCAAAACCGATGCTGCCCACTTTCAGATAGAGGGCACTCTTCGAAAGTTCCATCATCTGCTGGGCATAAGGCTCGTAAGTTTCTGGATTGTTGCCGTTGGATACCATTACGTTGACATCCACCTTATCTCCGGCAATCTTATCTACGAAATATTGGTAGGGAGGGATGGTAACGGTTACAGTAGGCTTGGCATTACTTTCAGCCATGCCAGCCTTTTGCTGGTTGCTTTTGCAGCCAACCATTAGGGCGCATATTATAATAAGGTATAAAAATCTCTTCATAATTAAACGATAAAACTCAGTCCATAGACCAATAAAACATATCTTAGTACTTTTCCGATGGTGATACTGAGTATCGAAATCGGAATATTGGCTCTTGTCAAGCCTAAAACGATGGTGATGGCACTTCCCAATAGTGGGAGAAAGGCGAAGAATCCCATCCAGGCGCCTCTGCCTGCCATGAAACGTTCAGCCTTATCCAGACTTTTTTTCTTCACATGCAGGTATTTCTCTATCCATTCCATCTTACCCATTCTGCCCACACCGTAGTTGAACATGGAACCAAGCACATTGCCGATGCTACCGTAGATAACGAGGGGGAGAGGCTCTAGTCCAGCTGTCTGCAAGCCTGCCATTACTGCCTCGCTGCTGAATGGGAAGAAAGAACCTGCCAGAAAAGCTGCAGCAAGCATGCCCCAGTAGCCCCAGCTCATTAAGAAATCTATTATCCAGCTCATAGTAATATGCTCTCTGGTACGAGTATGTTGTAAGCCATGATAAGTACCAGCATGATGAGCAGCAGAATGAAGGAGATGTTGGTAAACTTACCTCTGGTGAATGTGATGAAATGGGCGATAAGCGGTGCTGTATTTACAATCAGGATGCCGCCCAGTTCCTGTATATGTCGAGGCTGGAGGACGATGAAGATGATGCAGGCAACCGATATCATGATAAACGTTTCGTAGATCATGCGGGTTCGTATCTTATCGCCGTAGCTGGTGCGTATGAAGTGGATGGAACCGATGATGGTGAGCAGGGTAACGAAACTCAGGTTCAGAATCTGATGGTCGGTAACCTGCGAATAATCAAAGAGCTCGCTGTAGTTGATGAATTCGCAGAAGTGGGCAGCCAGCCCCTGTATGTTGTCGGTATAGAAGAAATAACCGGCTGCAAACCAATAGGGCACAATGAGACCTACCAGGGATGCAAAGAATGTCTTTACGCTAAACGAGAGGGTAAACACCATCATCATGATCCACAGTATAGGCATGAAATAGCCTATCTGCACGAAAACCATCGATGCCAGACCGATGCAGGCAAAGGCGTAGAAAGTCCAGCCTGTAGAGCGTTTATCCTGATAGCAATTCCAGATAATGAGATAAAAGGCGATGAAACACATCGTCACAATACTGCTTTTTAAAGAGAGTTGGGGGAGTCCTGCCATCGTCAGTAATGCCAGAAAACTGCAAGATACCATTCGGCTGTAGGTACGCATCAGGGCATTACGGTTGTTCAGTTCCACCATCAGCAGGGTACACATGGCTGTGAAAGCAAATTCTACCCAGATATTGGATACCAATAAACCTACTGCAACCCAAACCAGCGTGGCAAGGGTTGCAGTAATAGGTAAAGAGTAGCGGCTAGCCGCTATTTTATTTTGAAAAGTTTTCTTTCTTAACATCTAATTCAATGTTGAATGTTGAATGTTGAATGTTGAATGTTAAGTGTTGAATGTTGAATTAGGCTAGCGCCCTTGAGTCCGTTAGGCAATTCAACATTCAACATTCAACATTCAACATTAAAAAACTAAAGGTCCTGTCCGATATCAGAACGGAAGTACTTGTCGGTGAACTGGATCTTCTGTGCCTCAGCAAAGCTCTTCTTCAAGGCTTCTTCCTTGTCCTTGCCGTAGCTGCTTACGCAGATGACACGACCACCGTTGGTTACTACCTGACCATCCTTCATGGCTGTACCGGAGTGGAAGACTACCGAACCTTCCACGTCATCAATGCCCTGGATAGGATAACCCTTCTTGTAAGCCTCTGGATAACCGCCGCTTACGAGCATCACGCAGACTGCTGCACGCTCATCAAACTCGATGCTACGCTTGTCCAAATCGCCTGCTGCTACACCTTCGAAGAGATCCACGATGTCGCTCTTCAGGCGGAGCATCACGCTCTCTGTCTCAGGATCACCCATACGGCAGTTGTACTCGATGACCATAGGCTCGCCTTCTACATTAATCAATCCGAAGAAGATGAATCCCTTATAGTCGATGTTCTCCTCAGCAAGTCCCTCTACGGTAGGACGGATGATGCGCTCGTCAACCTTCTGCATCCACTCCTTGGTAGCGAATGGTACAGGGGTAACACTACCCATACCGCCGGTGTTCAGACCGGTATCGTGCTCGCCGATGCGCTTGTAATCCTTAGCCTCAGGCAGAATCTTGTAGTTCTTGCCGTCGGTCAATACGAATACAGAGCACTCAATGCCGCTGAGGAACTCCTCGATGACTACGCGTGCAGAAGCGTTGCCGAACATACCGCCGAGCATCTCCTTGAACTCTTTCTTAGCCTCTTCCAGGGTAGGGAGGATGAGAACGCCCTTACCGGCGCACAAACCGTCAGCCTTCAATACATAAGGAGCCTTCAGCGTCTCCAGGAACTTCAAGCCTTCCTCTACGTGCTCGCCGTCGAAAGTCTCATACTGGGCAGTAGGGATGTTGTGGCGCTTCATGAACTTCTTGGCGAAGTCCTTGCTGCCTTCCAGTACGGCGCCAGCCTTTGATGGACCGATGACAGGGATGTTCTGGGTGCGAGGATCGTTCTTGAAGTCATCGTAAACACCCTTTACCAATGGGTCTTCCGGACCAACTACCACCATATCAACGCCATTTTCTACTGTGAAGTTCTTGAGCGCCTCAAAGTCGTCTGCCTTGATATCTACGTTCTCGCCGACATTCTGAGTACCGGCATTACCAGGAGCGATGAAGAGTTTCTCACACTTTTCGCTCTGAGCGATTTTCCATGCTAAGGCGTGCTCGCGGCCACCGCCTCCTAACAATAAAATTTTCATTTGCTGTAAGTTATTGTTTGTTATTTGATGTAGAAGTAAACTCCCCTTTTTCGGGGGATGTTTACTCCTAGATATTTACTTGAGATAATCGAAGAAATAATTGCTGATGCGCTCATGCAGATGAGTGCTCTGATGACCTCTCATGTTGTGAGGCTCGCCAGGATAGACGAAGAAGTCTGGCTGGGTGCCTGCTGCGATGCAAGCCTTGAGGAAGGTGAGGCAGTGCTGTGGCACTACAGTCACATCGTTCAAGCCCTGGATAATCTGCAGCTTGCCCTTCAGGTTTTTTGCCTGATAGAGCAGAGAGGTCTTCCTGTAACCCTCTGGGTTGGTCTGTGGGGTGTCCATATAGCGCTCGCCATACATCACCTCGTACCAGTGCCAGTCGATCACCGGACCGCCTGCTACGCCTACCTTGAACACATCAGGGTGGTTGGTCATCAGCGAGATGGTCATGAATCCGCCGAAGCTCCAGCCGTGAACGCCAATCTTGTCAGCATCTACGTAAGGAAGCGTCTTCAGATATTCCACGCCCTTCATCTGGTCTTGCATCTCAATCTGTCCGAGCTGGCGGAAGGTAGCCTGCTCGAAAGCCTTGCCACGGTTCTCGCTTCCACGGTTGTCGAGGATGAAGAGCAGATAGCCCTTTTCCGCCATGTAGGTTTCCCAACCACGGCTAGAGTAGTTCCAGCGTGCATCTACGTTGTGGGCATGAGGACCACCATATACATATATAATGGTAGGATACTTCTTGTTTGGATCGAAGTTTACCGGCTTCACCATTCTCCAGTAGAGGTCTGTTTCGCCATCGGCAGCCTTGATGGTACCGCAGCTGTACTCAGGCACATTGTAGCCCTTCCAAGGGTTCTCGGCTGTGAAGTATGCGGTGCGCTTGCCGTTCTCGGTATTCACGAGGGCAATCTTGCGAGGCACGGTAGGAGTAGAGTAGTTGTCGAAGACATACTGTCCGTTCTCGCTCAAAGTGGCGCTGTGCCATCCCTTGCCGCAATCATCTACCAGCGTACGTTTGCCGGTTTTTGTATCTACGGCAAAGATGTTTCTCTGGATAGGCGATTTCTCGTTGGATGCGATGATGATACTCTTGCGCTTGCTGTTGAAACCGAGCACTTCCATCACTTCCCATTTGCCGGAAGTCAACTGCTTGATTTCGAGTGATTCTGTATTGCTTGCCATGCGGCTTCCGTGCTTGCCCAGGGTGCAGAGATAGAGGTGGTTGTAGCCATCCTTGCGGCTCTGCATGATAAAGCTGTTGCTGTCCCAAGGCAGGAACTGGATAGGATGACATGGTTCTACATATTTCTCGTCGGTTTCGCGATAGAGCTCGCCTATCTTCTCGCCGTTTTCTGCATTGTAGGCAGTCAGACGGCAGTCGTTCTGGTCGCGGTTCAGTTCGAACATATAGATGGTCTTGCTGTCTGGACTCCATGCGATGTTGGTGAAGTAGCGGTCGGTTGGATCGCCAGCCTTCAGATAGACGGTCTTGCCGGTCATGCAGTCGAACACGCCTACGGTTACCTTGTGTGATGTCTCGCCAGTCATCGGATACTTGTCTGGTGCAGGAGTAGCAATGCAACTCTGTGTTTCAGGATGATTGAAACCGATTTCCGGGATGTCGACCTGCGGATAGTCGGTTACCATACTCTGGTCCATGCGATAGAAGGCGAGCAGTTCGCCGTTCGGACTCCAGAAGGTTCCCTTGCTGATGCCGAACTCATCGCGGTGAACACTCTGTCCATAAACAATTTCGCGGCTTCCGTCCTTTGAGAGCTGGAAATCGTGAGATTTCTTCTCTTTTGTCAGGGCGTTGCTGGTTACATCGAAGGTACGCACATAGAGGTTGCTGCCCTTCAGATAGGCGAAGGCGTTCTGCTGGGCGTTGGCCTCCAGGAGATTCTCGCCGTCAGCAAAATCCATCTCGCTCAGCAGCTTATGCTTCTTGAAGTCTACGGTATATGTCTTGCTGCCGTTGCTTACCATCACGATGCTCTTGCCTGCAAAAGGGAAGAGAGCATTGTAGAGGGCTCTTACCTTGATGTCTTTGGTAGGAGCAATCCACTGGTTGATGTCATTGATGCCGAAGAGTTTGGTCTCCTTGCCTGTCGTCTTGTTGACGAGATAGCAGGCATCCACATCCTGGCGAACGAGTTCATTGCCCCACCAGGTGCACCAGCGGTTCTTAGCTACCATGTTACGATAGTTGTTGCCGCCGAAGTTCAGGTCTTCCAATGTAAAGGTTTTCTCGCCTTTCTGAGCAGGAACCACGCCCTGAGCCTGTAAGTCGGTTGCATTCATAGCCATCATGATCATAGCAGCAAAAGATAATTTATAAATTGAATTCTTCAGATTCATTATATTCTTTACTTTATCGTGTTTTACCACCCATGCGTTGTGTTTTACAGCGCATGGGTCGATATGTCTTTAATCCTCGTCGTCGAAGTCAACGCTGAAGTTCTTCTTGCCTCCGCGCTTGCCTCCGAAATCACGGCCACCACGCTTGTCGCCCTTGAAGCCACCACGTTTGTCGCCCTTGAAGCCACCACGCTTGTCGCCTTTCTCGAAACGCTTTCCGTCGCGCTTGCCACCGAAGTCACGGCCACCCTTGCGGTCGCCCTTGAAGCTACGGCTGCCACGCTTGTCATCGTCGTCATCATTGCGTCGACCGCCGCCACCGATACGTGAACGGCCGCCCTTATGGAACTCAGCACGCTTCTTCTCGAAGTCTTCCAGACGGTGAGTATGGAACTTGAAAGAACGGATATCGTCCTCCTCGTTTTCAGTCTCCTCGCTAACACGCTTCTTGAATTCACGCTCCTTCTTGAAACGGTGCTTCTGAGCCATCTCGCTCTTCTCGCGCTCAGTCTTCACAATACCGCCTTCAGAACGGAAGTCCTTCATCTTGCCGTCGAACATCACATACTTGCGGAATTCGCACTCCAAGCTTCCGTTGAATACAGGAATCTTGATAGATGGTTTCAGACCAATCTGCTCGAAGCACTCCTCGCGGTAGCTCAATACCCAAGCCTCGTTGCCGGCAAAAGCCTTCTTGAAGCGCTCACCTATCATCTTGTAGGTGTTCAGGAGGTTAGGGGTAGAGATGCGCTCACCGTATGGAGGGTTCATCACGATGATGCTCTTCTCTGCTGGCTGGGTGAAGTCCTTGAAATCAGCCTGTGAGATGGTGATGTCCTTGCTGAGACCGGCAGCACGAACGTTGAGATTAGCTGTGTTTACAGCCTTCATGTCAACATCGTAACCATAGATATGGTGCTCGAACTCACGCTCCTGAGAGTCGTCGTTATAAATCATATCGAAGAGATCCTGGTCGAAATCGTTCCACTTCTCGAAGGCAAACTCCTTGCGGAATACACCTGGAGAGATGTTGCGGGCGATGAGGGCAGCTTCGATGGCGATGGTACCTGAACCACACATCGGGTCGATGAAATCGCATTCGCCCTTCCAGCCGGTCATCAGAATCATACCTGCAGCGAGAACCTCGTTCAGAGGAGCCTCTACCTGCTCCTGGCGGTAGCCACGGCGGTGCAGACTCTCACCACTCGAATCGAGACTCAAGGTGGCATTGTCTTCTGCAATGTGGATGTTGAGGCGGATATCCGGGTTAGATACGCTGATATTTGGACGTGTACCCTGCTTCTCGCGGAACCAGTCAACAATCGCATCCTTTACCTTGTAGGTTACGAAGCGTGAGTTGCGGAACTCCTCTGAGTAGACTACAGAGTCAACAGAGAAAGTCTTCTTCACGTCTAAGATGTCATCCCACTTGATCTTCTGGATCTGATCATACACCTCTTCAGCGCTTCTCGCCTTGAAGTGCTTGATAGGCTTTAAGATACGGATGGCTGTGTGCAACTGGAAGTTAGCACGATACATCATTTCCTTGTCGCCTGTGAAAGACACCATGCGGCGACCGATCTGTACATTATTGGCACCCAACTGGGTGAGCTCTTCAGCCAAGACAGGCTCGAGGCCCATGAAGGTCTTGGCAATGAGTTCAAATTCCTGTTCCATTATTGAATTCTATATCTAATAAACTTTGTTTTTCTTTTTTATATTTCTTTGTTTTCGGTTTCATATCCTTGGTAACCCATACGTTGGCTCCCACTACGCAGCCTTCTCCGATGGTGATGCGACCGAGGATGGTGGCATTGGCGTAGACGATGACATCATTTTCGAGGATAGGGTGGCGAGGGATTCCCTTGATAGGGTTGCCGTCCTTGTCGAGAGGGAAACTCTTGGCTCCGAGGGTTACACCCTGGTAGAGTTTCACATTGTCGCCGATGATGCAGGTAGCTCCAATCACCACACCCGTACCGTGGTCGATGGTGAAGTGCTTGCCGATGGTAGCCTCCGGGTTGATGTCAATACCGGTTTCCGAATGCGCCAGCTCAGTCATCATTCTCGGAATGAGCGGCACTCCCAGTTCGTGCAGCACGTGGGCGATGCGGTAGTTGGTAATCGCCTTGATGACCGGGTAGCAGGAGATGATTTCTCCGTGGCTCATGGCAGCCGGGTCGCCCTCGTAGGCAGCCTCTACATCGGTAGCCAGAATCTTGCGCAGTCTCGGGAATTCCATGATGACCTTGGCTGCAATCACGCCTGCCTTGGCACGCTGGTGCTGCAGTTCAGCCTGGGTTTCCGTTTCGCAGTCGTTGGCGAAGCAGAGACCGGCGAGAATCTGCTCTGACAGCATCTCATAGAGTTTCTCTACTCTTACTCCAATATGATATTTGATGGTTGAGATATTTACCGAAGAATTGCCGAAATATCCCGGAAAGAGGATAGAACGGGACAAACTGATGATTTCTTCGAGCGCCTTGCCCGAAGGAAGTGGATTCCCGTCTCGATGCTGATGGAAGAGACCCTTCAAAGATTCGGCGCTCGAAAGCTCCTCGATGGTCTCTGTCAGCTGATGAGTTAATGTATCTTTACTCATTTTCTTAATGTCTCAATAAAATTTGAGTGCAAAGATACGATTATTTTCTTGAATGACAAAGAAATAGCTACGGTTTTTTGTATTTTTTAGAGTGATTTTTTGAGGGATGAAAGACGGAAAGACCCATGTACGGCGTTTTACCGTACATGGGTCTGGCTTGTCTTATTTTGCGATGCTGTCCAGGAAGAGGAGCAGTCGGTTGGTGACGTTTACCTCTGAAACACCGGAATCGAAGTCGAGCGATACGAGGTTGAGCATTGGGAACCGGTCGTGGAGACGTTTCTCGATGCCCTTGGAAATCACGTGGTTAGCGATGCAACCGAAAGGCTGGAGCGAGATGATGTTGTTTACACCATCACGGATGTAACCTACGATGTCGGCAGGCAGAAGCCAGCCTTCGCCAAATTGGGCTGCGAGCGAAACCAGTCCCTGTACGTCCTTCGCATCATCATAGATATTGGTGAACGGACGGAAGTAGCGGAACTTGCCGGCTGCCTTGTTTACCTGGCGCAATCTTCTGCCTATCAGCGCCTGATAAGCGCCCTTGATGATGAAATCGGGCACTTTGGTGCAACTCAGCCGCATGTGTTTCTGTATCTCCACGTTCACAAATTCCTGCAGGAAGAAAGGGGCAAGCAGAGGCGGAACCACCTCAATGCCGCGCGAAATGATGTTCTGCTCCAGGAACTGGTGGGCGAAAGGATTGAACTTCAGGAAGATTTCGCCTACGATTCCTACCTTCGGCAACGTTCTGTCGAGGGTCATCTGATTGAATTCTTCGGCTGCCTGTTCCAGGAGTCGGATGAGTCCTTTGGCTGAATTCTGGGCGATAGGTCCGTCTATCAGCTGCATGTATTTATTGCGCAACTCTCTGGCAATGCCCGGTTTACGCTCTCTTACGATGCAGGCGTTGTACATTTCGTTGATTGCATCGCCATAGAAAATGGCGGTAACGATAATCTGACTGTATTTCAGCCAAGGCACATTGAAGCCGTCCTGTTCATTATAGTCTTGCTTGTCGTCTGTTGAGCCTGATGCTTCGCCTGTTGAGGCTGTTACACCGAGCGTGAGCAGCGGAATGTCCTGGAATCCATTGGAAATCATCGCACGCTTGATGAGACCGGCGTAGTTGGTTGCGCGACACTGGCCGCCCGTCTGACTCATCACTACCGCCGTATTGTTCAGGTCGTATCTGCCTGATTTCAAGGCTTTGATGATGTCGCCGACGATGAGTGTTGCCGGATAGCAGACTTCGTTGTTGGCAAACTTCAAGCCGAGTTCGGCGCTCACCTCATCGCTCATCGGAAGTACCTCTACATCATAGCCTATCAGTTTCAGGATAGGTGGAATGATAGGGGTGAGGTATTCGGTCATGAAAGGAGCGAGAATCTTGCGATGAATATCCTGCTTGGTGAATACCTTGGTCTGCTGTAAATGTTGAATGTTGAGTGTTGAATGTTGAATTTCTTCAGCTGTTGAATTGGCTTTCCCTTCGGCCGCCGAACGTTGTTTCTTCACTCTTCGTTCTTCACTCTTCACTTCCTTTACTCCCTTCAGGCTTTCTATCAGCGAGCGGACACGGAGCTTCAGAGAGCCGATATTGCTTACATCATCTATCTTCAACAGCGTGAACGGCTTGTTGTGGCGCTTCATGATGTCGCGAATCTCGTCCTGGATAAAACTGTCAGGACCGCAGCCAAAGCTGGTCATCTGGACGAAATGAACCTCATCGCCCTGTTCGGCTGCCCATTGTGCTGCCTTCAGAATGCGGTTCATATACGCCCATTGCTTCACGAGATAAGTCTCTGGCTGACAGTTGTATGCTTCGTTGTTGTCCTGGCTGGCTAATGCTGCCTCATTTCTTTCTGCCGCCAGGTTCTCCAGATTGAAGTCTTTGAAATCTGCAAAGAGATTACCCCGGGCGATGTCTTCGCTGATGACGTTGACTCCCAGATTGGCTATCATCTCGCTCAGCTTGTGCTGAATCAGCGGATCTGTATGATAAGGACGGCCAGCCAGCAGAATCGTAAGTCCCTTGTTTGGCTTCAGAGTCTTGTCTTCGTTCGTTTTCTGAGCCTCTGTTTCTTCATTTTTCAGAATCTCCCAGCCCTGTTTCTTAATCTCAGCTGCATATACTGCCTGAGCATAGAGGGCCTCTCTCAGCGCTTTATGGGCAGTCTTCTTGCTTACTCCCAGTTGCTTGAGATAATCGGTAATCTGTTTTTCCAGCGCCTTAGGCTGGGCAAAGTTGATGACGGGCGTATCGATCGGTTTCTTCAGATTGATGACTGACTTGATGACATCGCTGTAGCCCGAAACGACCGGACAGTTGAAGCTGTTCAGCGTATTCTTCGGGTCGTCATTATGTTCATAAACTACGTATGGCATGAGGATGCGGTCAACCTTCGGGTTCTCGTTGAGTTCCTTCAGATGACTGTGAGCCAGTTTAGCCGGGAAGCAGATATTGTCGCTCATCACCGTATTCAAGGCTCCTTCATACTGGCTGAATGTGGAATCGGAAGAGAGAATCACGCCCAATCCGGCTGCCCGGAGCAGCGCATTCCAGAACGGATATTCCTCGTACATGTTGAGGATGCGAGGAATGCCTACCCATCTGCCGTGAAACGCGGTAGTAGGTGGGCTAACTGTTTCTCTATCAAACAGTAACCTGTATTTGTATTCGTAGATATTTTTGCCTTTTTCCCCGTTTGCTCCCTTGTTGTTGAATACACGCTCGCACTTGTTTCCTGAGTAGAATCGGTTGCCGCCGGCAAAGGTGTAGCGGGAAACATAACAATGGTTTTCGCAGCCTTTACATTGCAGCTGTTTGGTTTCATAATGAGCCAGATTCAGGAGATCATCGATGGATCTTGATGAGGCAGGTTGCTCGTCTTCTCCAGATGTGCGATGCTTGTAATCTGCCGCCGCATGAAGGGCACAGCCGTAGGCGCCCATCAGTTCAGGCATGTTGCTTCGTGCCACTTCTGTATGGGTGAGCAACTCAAATGCTCTTACCACCGCATCGTTTCTCATCGTGCCACCCTGCACAACGATTTTGCCTCCAAGGTTCTCATTACCATGGAGTTTCAATACCTTATAAAGACAGTTCTTGATGACCGAATAAGAGATTCCGGCAGAAATATCAGCTACAGATGCGCCCTCTCTGAGCACCTGTTTCACCTTCGAGTTCATGAAGACGGTGCAGCGGGTTCCCAGGTCGCAGGGAGCCTTCGACTGGCAGGCGAGTTGGGCAAAATCGCCTACAGAATAACCCATGTTGTTGGCAAAGGTCTGGATGAATGTTCCGCAGCCCGAACTGCACGCCTCGTTGAGTTCCATGCGCACCACAGCCCCTTTCTCCACGAAGATAGCCTTCATGTCCTGTCCGCCGATGTCCAGGATAAAACTCACGTCGGGCATGAGTGAGGCAGCCGCTCTTTCGTGCGCCATTGTTTCGATAATGCCGCTGTCGAGGCCGAAAGCCGCCTTGATGAGTTCTTCGCCGTAACCTGTAGAGCAGGAGCCTACGATTTCCAGTTCAGCGCCTCGCAATGCTGCTTCCTGCTTCAGGGCGTTCAGTCCATCCGCTACTGCCTTAATCGGATTTCCCAGATTCAGGCGGTAATTGGTAAAGACAATATCTCCCGTAGGCGTCTCCGCATTCACCCTTACTGCAACAATCTTCGTCGTAGTAGAGCCCGAGTCAATACCAATCACAACCTGCTGTTTTCCTTTATTCAGCGGTTGGGTTTCGGTAGCGAATTTCGTTTTTGATTTGAGCCATTCCTGGTGCTCTTTCTCATTCTTGAACAGAGGCAGCAGACTGCTGGTCCATTCCGTTTGTATTTCTTTTTTCATCCGGCTTCTGAGAACAGATACTGAGGCTGCAGAATCTGCCGATTTAGCCCGATAAGCACAGCCCAGAGCCGGAATGAGATTGCTGTTTTCTGATACGATGAAATCGTTTGGAGAGAGATGGAGATAATCGCAGAAAGCTTTGCGGAGAGCCGGAAGAAAAGTCAGCGGACCGCCGCAGAGCAGGATAGGAGCCTCGAAGCTGATGCCGTGAGAAAGCGTAACCACCGTCTGTACGGCGATGGAATGGAAGATGCTGGCTGCAATATCTGCTTCGGGCAGATTGCGTGCCATCAGGTTCTGAATGTCGGTCTTGGCAAACACGCCGCAGCGGGCAGCCATCGGATAAACGTGCTCTGCCTTCATCGCCAACTCGCTCATCTTCTGGTTTTCTACACCCATCAGCACACTCATCTGGTCGATGAAAGCACCCGTTCCGCCGGCACAGTTGCCGTTCATGCGCAGTTCCATATTTCCGTTTTCCTTGAAGAAGATAACCTTCGCGTCCTCGCCACCAATATCGATGAGCGCCTTCGCTTCAGGATGAGCCGTACGGGCATAGACCGATGCAGCCACCACCTCCTGTACAAACTCCGCCTGGAGCTGTTCGGCAGTAGCCATTCCTACGCTTCCCGTTACGCAGATTCTTGCCTCTGCATCGCCCACAAGGGCTGAAATCTCATCGAAATATTGCGACACAAGTTCGTTGACACGAGCGTTGTGGCGTTCGTATTTTGAGTAAATTACCCGGTTATCGCTGTCGATAACGGCTATTTTGGCTGTCGTAGAGCCAACGTCCAATCCTATGTAATAAGTTTTCTCCATTTCTCTTATCTCAAGTATTTCTCTTATCTCAAGTATTTTCTCTTATCTCAAGTATTTTCTTATCTTCTAGTGGCTTTTCCCAAGTTCCATCTGCTCTCTTCTCATATCCCTGAAAGCGCTCCAGGCTATCGGAACCGCAACGGCAAATGAGCAGCAATCTGCCCACATCTGACACATCTCCACGCCCAGCAGTCCGAAGAAATAAGGGAGGATGAAGATGAGCGGAATGAAGAAAAGTCCGCTTCGTGCTGCCGCTACGATGTTGGCTCTCACCGGTTTACGGATGGTCTGCATCAGCATGTTGGTGAGCACGATGCTGGCTACGAGCGGAAAACTGAGCACCTGCCATCGCAAAGCCACCGAACCTACGGCTACAACCGCTGCATCATCGCGGAAGATACTGATGATGGAAGTTGAGAAGATGAAGCCGAGAAGGGCACAGACGCTGAGGAAAACCGTGCCGCATTTGATGCAGAAAAAGTAGGCTTCCTTTACGCGGTCGTAGAGTTTGGCGCCGTAGCAGAATCCGCAGAGCGGCTGGAATCCCTGTCCCAGACCGATAACCATCGCATAGGTGAAGAAGGAGATGCGGGTAACGATGCTCATGCCCGCAATGGCTGCATCGCCAAACGCACCTGCTGCCACATTGAGCATCAGCGTAGCGATACTTCCCAGTCCCTGTCTTGACAGCGAAGGGGTTCCGCCGAAGATAATCTCCTTGGCAAAGGCGCGGGTAGGGGTGAAATTGCTGAGACGGATGCGGATGTTCTCGCCTTTATGCGTCATCCAGAACAGCATGGCGCAGCCGAAACACTGGCTGATGAGGGTGGCTACGGCGGCTCCGGTAATGCCCAGCTGGAAGTAGAGAATGAGCAGAGGAGCCAGAATCAGATTGAGCAGCACGCCCGACATGATGCCCTTCATCGCATACATCGCATTGCCCTGGAAGCGCATCAGGTTATTCAGCGTAAGCGAGGTGGTCATAAAGGGAGCACCCAGCAGGATAATGCCCAGATAGCGTTCTGTATAAGGAAGAATGGTGGGCGTAGAACCCATCAGAAGGCAGAGCGGAGTGAGGAACACATGACCCAGAATGGCGATGAGGAGACCGGTAAGAAAACTCAGCACAAAGCCCGTGGCTGCCATCTTCTGTGCCTGTTCCGTATGCTTGGCGCCCAACTGTCGCGAAACATAATTGCCTGCACCATGGCCAAACAAGAAACCTATCGCCTGGATAACAGCCATTGCTGCAAAGGCAACGCCTACCGCTGCCACACTCTGCGTGTTGATGCTGCCCACGAAATAGGTGTCGGCGAGATTGTACATGCTCGTCGACAGCATACTGATAATCGTTGGTATGGCCATCGTGAAAATCACATGATGCACAGGGGCATGTGTGAGGAACGTATAGTTGTCTCTTTTCTCTTTCTTCATAACTTTATGATGCTCTTTTGGGGCATTTCAACCTGCAAAGGTACATAAATATCCACAAAGTTGGACAATTATGAACAAACTTTTATAAATTTATAAGAAAAGAGTTGCATTATTCGTAAATTTATTGTATTTTTGCACCGCAATTGAATATATATACATAAAACAATATACTAATGAATGATGAGATAAGAATCATACCGATAACGACTAAAAAAGGGCTGAAAACCTTCATTCAGTTTCATTATGATCTCTATAGAGGTCATAAGTTTGCCATTCCTTTTTTGCGTTTCGACGAGATGAATACGCTGGACCCAAAGAAGAATCCTGCCTTTGAATTCTGCGAGGCTCAATACTTCCTGGCGGTTGACAGCGAGGCTCGTATCGTAGGTAGAATTGCTGCCATTATCAACCATCGTGCCAACGAAGAGTGGAACAAGAAGCAGGTTCGCTTCGGCTGGTTCGATTTCGTGGATAATGTAGCGGTTTCCTGTGCCTTGTTGCGCACGGTAGAAAACTGGGGCAAGTGCAAGGGAATGAACGAATGCGTAGGTCCGCTCGGATTTACGGATATGGACCGTGAAGGCTTGCTCATCGAGGGCTTCGACCGGAAGTCTACGATGTATATAAACTACAATTATCCTTATTACAAGACGCATCTGGAGAGTTATCCGCTCTATGAGAAGGATAACGACTGGCTGGAGTACCGCATCAGAATTCCGGAAGTGACGCCGGCTAAGTTTGCCAAGACTGCCCAGATGATAGAGAGCCGATATAATCTGCATGTTCATAAGTTTACCCGTCAGGAACTGACCTCGGGAGGAATGGGCAGGAAGGTGTTCGAAATCGTGAACGAGACTTACAAGAATCTCTATGATTTCCAGCAGCTTACGGAGAAGCAGATAGATGAATATATAAATACTTATATCAAGAAGGCTGACTTGAACCTGGTAACGGGTGTGGTGGATGGCAACGCTGGCAACAAGCTGGTAGCCTTCGGTGTTTCCTTCCCTTCGTTTACCGATGCGCTGCGCGAGATAGGCGATGGCAAGCTTTTCCCTACGGGTTGGCTGAAGGTGCTGAAGGTTCTGAAGTGGCACAAGACGGATACGGTAGATTTGCTCTTGATAGGTGTTCTTCCGGAATATCGCAAGAAGGGAGCCAATGCGCTTATTTTTGCTGATCTGATTGAGCAGTATCACCGTTATGGCTTTAAATGGGCTGAGGCAATGCCGCAGATGGAGACCAATACCGGTGTTCAGAGCCAGTGGCAGTATCTGGAGAGCGAACAGCATCGCCGTCATCGCTGCTATAAGAAGAAGATTTAAAAGTCTCTGTTTTGAGCCGTTTAGGTGTAAAAAAGATAGAAAATGGGCTAAAAAGTTAAAAAAACTAACTCGCTCTAAATTGGACTTTGATTGAAAATCAAGAAGTTGGGCGTTTGCCTATATTATATAGGTAACAATATGGAAACGAGCGGACTTCTGCTCGTTTCTGTATTTTGCAATATGCAAAGAACGCCTTAATTCGGGGACAAAGATACGATATTTTCCTAAATATCCAATAATTTACAAGAGGAATTTTATGGAAATTAGAACTTTTTATAGTAAAACCTTGCTTCGCAAGTAATTTGAGATAAGAAACATCAGTGAATCCAAATTTAATGTATATTGTCTGTTTCCACAATTTTCACCGTGGTACGACTCCCAACAATATGTACCACAGTGAAACTTCTTTTTTTATATAGTTGTGCGAAAAAAACATCAAGTCAATTCTTGTCATCATCTGTCGAGCCAATTCTTCAATTGCATGATTTTGTCTTTGCTGACCACAATTCGCAACTCAGGAAATCCATGAAGGCTAATGGTCATTTTGTATTTGAAGAAATTGGTGAGTTTGTCAATGCGCTCGATATTTACCATATATTGGCGGCTGACACGGAAGAACAAATTGGGATTCAGTTGCTGTTCCAAGTCACTCAAAGATTGATTGATGGTTACAGAATTACCATCACTAAGATATGCTCTTACGACACCATTCTCCGAGAAGAAATAACTAATGTCAGTAGTCTTGACAAGTTTGAAGCCATCATAGATATGCACAAGGAAATGGTCTCTCCATTTCTTGCCTGTTGCCATCCCCATTTTCTCCATCAGAGCTGAGTAATCTATGACTTTGCTGCATAGGGCTTTAGCCTTTATTAGAGCTTTCTCCAATTCTTCTGGCAATATCGGTTTCTGAAGATAGGCGATGCCATTGCTCTTGAATGCTTCCAAGGCATATTCATTATAAGCCGTGGTGAATATCACAGGCGAAGTTGGGGCTATCTCCAAGAAAGCCTCGAACACATCACCATCGCCCAGTCTTATATCCGCAAAGATTACATCCTCGTCATGCGGATTTTGCAGATAGTCGATGACCGCTCTCATTGTTGTTAACGGTCCTTGTATTTCCATAGAGTTGTCTATGTTTTGCAAGAGGCGTTTCAGTCTTGAAAAGCCACGTTCTTCATCTTCTATGATTAAAACTTTCATGATTTTGATAAGATTGGAAGTTTGACTTCAAAATATTTATTATCGTTACTAACGACTAGTTCCTTTCCTAATTGACTATAGCGCAGACGTAAGTTTGACAATCCCTTTTGTGTTGTAGGTAAAGTGCTCTTTATCGGATTCACTACATTTCTAACGATAATATATTCGCCATGACAATACACTGAGATAGAAAGCGGACTTTCCTTAGTATGACAGTTATGCTTTATCGCATTCTCTACCATCATTTGTATCGCCAATGGTAAGGTCTTATTCTTGCATCTTTCTAGTTCTTCGGCAATTTCCACATGTATGGTATGAGGAGAACTTATCTCTTGAAGCTCACAATAGTTCTTCACGAAATGAATCTCTTCATGTACAGGCACCGTCTCATTATCCAGATGTGTGACTACATATCTGTAGATTTCAGAGAATTTCAGAGTGAAACTTTCTGCCAGTACAGGATTTTCCTCTATCAAATCTGCCAACGTGTTGATGCTATTGAATATGAAATGCGGATTCGTTTGCTGACGCAAGAGATTGCTGGTAAGCACTACATTTTCCTTCTCTTTCTTGATGAGGATGGAACAATAATATAGGCACGCATTCACCATGGTCAGCAATGTGGCGATTAGTCCAAAGACATATATCCTGTCCCAATAGACCTCGTTTCCTGCATGCCAAAGACTATCAAATATATTTTCAAATGCAACAGCCCAAGCAAAGTTGGTTAGCAATATCAAAAGGATATGGGTGGCAAAGCGAGGATAGCTTATCTTGTCTCTTATAAAGATGTTACCCAAGAAAAATGAAACCCACAAAGAAAACAATGTGTAAAAGGAACAATATGCAATGTCGAAGCACAAGTCTTCAATGGTGAGACCTGTGCCTACGAATGTTTCAAAGTCCATCAATCCCCACATTATGTAGGAAAAAATACAGGTGGCGATGGATATGATGCACCAATTCTTTATAAAACTATTATATTTGCTCATATTACTCATTTTTGTGTGCAAATTTAGTGCTTTTTTACGAAATTACCAATAGTTAGAGTTATGAAAGACGAAAAATCGCCCATGAATCCGTTATTTTCGCCTACGAACCATGTTATTGGGTAGTAGGACAAGATTCATCTGCAATTTATAGGGACTCATATCCCAATTTCTCCGACTCATGGTGATTGGGCTTGCACGAACCGAAATAACGTTATAATTTTGCATCCGAAAAATTTAATGTTTTATTAAAAATTGTATTAAAATGAATTTAATTGTCAAACAAAAAATCTTTATGCTCCTATGCATTGTAACACTTATATGTTCATTGTCAGCATGTGAGTCTGATGACAATGTAAGTGGCGTACTTGATGCCAAGAGTAATGTGAGTGATTTAACGATTAGTGAAACCGACGCTCAGAAATCTTTTGCTAAAATTCTGTCTATTGCAGTAGCAAAGAATGAAGCTTTAAGAACTTTTTTAAAGAGTGAAGCAGAGAAGCAGTATGATAAGGATTATGACGTGTTTTATCCATTTGTAAAAGACAAGACTGTCACAGATGGGAAAACCTTGCGTGACATACTTGTGTCCTATTCTTCTGAAAATGAAATAGCTACAATTGAGAAAAATTTACCTTTGCTGACGGTGATGATACCAGACTTAGCTTCTTTTGGTGCTTTTAGCATCAATAAGTGGGATACTTCAGATGAACAAGTTGCAGTTACATATGCAAAGGATAACGACAATTCTGTATTCTATGCAGAAGGGGATTCCCTTTTATCTTTGCCTAAGGGAGACTTACCTAATTTTCCTTTTATGGTGGTAAAGTCAAACGAGAGAATGAAAGTTGTAGGCAAAAAGGCAACTCGTTCTGCCAACAACTCTGACATGGATATGAATAAGTATGATTTTGTTGATTCTGCTTTTGATGGAACAAAATCTTGTGAAACAAGGGCAAAGTATTCTCATTACGACGAAGATAATACCGAAACTGCTCCAGAAGATAAACCATATTTGAAAGAAGCTGATGGTCTTGACAAAAGATGCATTACTGCCTATAATAATCATTATATCGACAAGTATTTGATAGATAGAGAATATGTCTATTATGATTTGTCACCAAATAACAAAGAAAATGGCAAGTTAGATCCAAATGTGAGAGAGAAACTTTATAAATTTAGAATTGACCCCCTAAAATATGGCAGCATTACTGACAAACAGATAGGGGAAGATCCGCATCTTAAGAATGATGCCTATTACAAAAAGGGGCATCCTTCTGATGAACAAATAGCAAAAGATTTGTGGACAGATGGAGCTTTTGAAATTGTCTTTCAAGTTTATCTTGGAAACAGTAGTATGACCGAGACTAAAACAATTTCAGTAAATGGTTCTGATTTATTCTACATTAGTAAATTTCATGTTACCAAACAACACCATACAGGATTCCGTCATAGCAAATGGTGGTACACTACTACCTCAAAAGACCTTATGGGAAAATGGGTAGATGTTTCTTCAAAAAATCTATATCTTACAGGAACATGGGATCTTTCAAATAGCCCTGTAAGTATGTATATTAAGTTCTTTGAAAAAGATAATGGTACTATAAAGACAACAACGAGCAGTTACACAACAAGCTATACCACTAAAGCAGATGTGAGTGGTAGTGGGAAATATGATAAAGAAAGTTTTAATCTTGGATTTAGCAGCCAAGTCTCTGAACAAAAGACTTTCACTATTTCATATCAATACAAGGATGAAGATGATGATTTAGGCAGTCTATACCTAAACTTCAAAGATCCGATTATTATATCAGATAAATATGCTAGTTCAAAAGGCTATGAGATCAAATCTCTTAGCACAGGTGCGATAGATGTTATTATAGCACCAACAAGTATCAGATAGTAATTGCTTTAGAATTATACGACTATGATTGTGGTAAAGAAAGTGTTGAAGAGTAAAAACTACAAGATGCTTGTATGGGTATTCTTTATGCTAATAGTATTGGCATCTTGCTCAAAAGATGACGAGCCAGAAGAAGTTATATATCATCAGAGTTATGTTAAGGGAAAGTTGAACGACACAGAAATCTCAATGAATGATATTAACGCCTTGGTTTCTTCTACAAAATCTGATTATAATTTTATTGTCAGAGAAAATGAAGAGAAGGTCTCTATGTTTGATTGGAAGGTAAAACTTGTAGATACACCAGATTCTGTTGTTACCCTTTGCCTTCATCTTGATAATATTTCAAGGACTAATTGTATGATAGCGTCACCTAACAATGACCCTACATCTGTTCAAACAAAGGACAAATGCTATATTACCGTAGAGGATCCAAGAACAGAAAATACTGTTACTTACACTCCTACGGAGCATTCTCAGATTTCTACCGAATGGAATTATTTTACGGTTACACCAGACTCTAAAACCGAGAAACATAATGGTGTGACGTGGGATTATTCAAGTCGTGTTTGGTCTGGCATTGATGGCAGACTCTATGGGACATTCACCAATAGTTCCGAACTCAATCAGACAATAAAACTTGACATTAATTTCAAGTTATATTAAACGTCATAAAACAAAGATGTGCCAAGAGCTTCCAAGTTTGGCACATCTTCATTGTCTTTTTTTCTACCCATAATATCTATGCAACAGAGACCTATTCCCTATATCGTCGTATCCACGTATAAACTTTACCTACTTCAAGGTATTGCAAATATTCGCTGAAATTCGTACCTTTGCAGCCGATTTTGAATATTCAAACCAAGAATGAGGCTACGATATACTAATGTGCCTGTACTTTTGCTTGAGTCTTTTCCCAAATAGGTTTTCCACACTATTTAAAAACACCTCCAATTCGTCCCAATCACTCTCCGACAACACTATATGCTTATTCTCATTTGGAACTATCGAATTTAATTTTTCTACAACATCTATTTTCTTTTGTAAATAATTACGCATCACAGATAGTTGAATCTCTTTATGCGAAAGTTCCTCTTGATGTGTTTTTTCCTGCATTTGTTGCTTTTGGAGAAGACCCTCTCTTTCATGCTCCATACGTAGTTTTATCTGGTGCTTATATGATTTATAAACATATAAAATAAATATGACTACTATAAAACACAATAAGACAATCAAACTAAATACCCACTGCTGCATTTCTGCTTTACCTTGCGTTTTAGCTCTTTCACTTTCCTTTTTCAAAAAGGATGTATAATAAGCAGCCTTACCTTGTAATGCAGTTCGATACATATCCTCCAAATAATGGTACGCCGAATCACTAAAACTTTTAGCAGACTTGAAATCTTGCGCTTTCATAGCTGCTTGACTTTGAAAATAAAACACAGAATAGCGGTCTTCTGCCGTTTTTGGCGTTGCTTGTTTCAACAACCTAAAGGCTTGGTTTATAGAATCAACAGAGATATAAGCAGAAGCAAATGTCAACAGACAAGAAAATCTATTTGCTGCATTCAAGTCATAAGCCAATCGTGCATAATATAAACAACTATCTTTTTCACCCATCTCCTCAAATGTACTAGCTAGATTTTGCCTTACATAAGACAACAAGTTGCTATCGCCAGCTTTCATTGCCATTCTATATGCTTTTCTCTCTTCTTCTAAAGCGTGCTGCAAGCTACCAACATAAAAGAAGTTCTCACCCAATCTCAAACGTGTTGCCACCTTATTATATATAGTAACATTTGCCATAGAGTCATACATCTTCAACATATCTTTAGCATATCTCAACGCTTTGTAAGGTTCCAACTGCTCTTCTACTTCTATCAACTTATCCAAAACTAAGCGTTTTACATTCATTTTATGAAGACTATCCGAAATAAAATAAGCCTTTTCCAAACAAGACTTAGCTTGTTCCATGCTATCAACAAGTAAATAGAATTTTCCCATATAATTCAAGCACAAAACATAGAGCGAATCTTCTTGGTGACCCTCATACCAATCATACGCTATGCGAATCAAAGAATCGTTATCCAAATCTAAGCCAGACTTGTCTTGTGCAATATAATAAGTAAGGGCATACTTCGCCATCTCCTCCTTAGAAAGTCCCTCTTGGTCTATATGTTTCATCAACGCCAAGGCACTATCCGGTCTAGACTCTACCAACGCATAAGCTAAGTCCAGCTTTTTCTTATGGCTCTGATAGCAAGAAACAAAGATTGGTGCTACAATAAAAGCCAAGACTACGTATAATATTGTTCTTTTCATATATCAATAGTATTTTTTATCTGCAAAAGTACGACTTTATTTTTAGATAGAAGCAAAAATAAGGTCTAAATATGCAAAAACAAAATATGGTAAAAATATACTGATAATCAATAATATATGCTAAACAGTTTAGAAAAGCAAGTCTAAAATAACTCTGGAGAGTGCTAAAAATTAATACGATGACCGATTGGAAAAAGCCTATACTAAATATAAAACCTCCCACCATACAGAAAAGTCTTGCCATATAATGGGAGATTGAATTATATTACGCTGCTTCTATTTATTGCTATTCCTTTTGTTTAACGGTTAACAAATTTACTCTTAATTTCTTCAGACTCTTGCAATAAGCGATTGGCAAGGCTGTCTTTATAAACCGCCATTTCAAACATTTCATAGTGTCGACGAACTGAGTCTTCGTAAACAGCAACCCGATTTCTCAGATTGTCGATAATATCTTCATCTCGTTGCACATTGAAATGCTTTTCGATGTAGCGAATATTC
>ERZ1023881.137-NODE-137-length-31445-cov-43.856164_pt1 | contig 31445 bp, 23 predicted proteins | sample MGYA00380393_ERZ1023881 | MGnify/ENA primary metagenome ERZ1023881 (study PRJEB33179, sample SAMN07449004) | human gut metagenome | biome: Human-gut; feature: Human associated habitat; material: Faeces | host: Homo sapiens | place: India: Bhopal | collected... | reverse complement strand
GGGGCTTCGGGGAGGATTTTTATGCTCTTTTGTGTTTTACCGGACAGCAATAAAAAAAAATGTACGGCTTCAAGGAAGGCACTGAAAAAGTCCCTTGCTTGAAGCCGTACCTCATATTATGCTTTCAGTTTTTACTTCACTACAATCTCGTCTGTGAACAGCCAGCCTCCGTCCATTGTGGTCTTGCCCTGTACGCGGACATAACGTGCGTTCTTCGATCCCTTCCATGAAAGGGTGCGGAAGCCAGACTGGATGTCGTGGTCCACCTTGCTGGTGGTGGTATACACCTCAGTGAATGTCTTGCCGTCATCGCTGACAGACACCTTGAACTCCTCCGGGAAGAACACCCAAGCGCCATAGCTCTGCATGAAGTCAGCTGAAACAGAAGAAATCTTCGTCTTTGCTCCAAGGTCGAGAGTGACGTCGAGGCAATAGTCCTTGCCGATGAATCCCTGCCACTTCTTGTCGCCATAGGTCCATCCGCCACGTACACCGTCAACAAGAGTCTGGTCGCCGGCAGCAGGATACTTGGGAGAATACTTCTTATTGAATATCACCTTACAGCCACGTGCCTTGTGAGCAGTAGGCTTGAGCGACTCGGGACGCCCACCCTTCTCATGCTTAAGGTCGAACGTGTTGACGCCAGCCTTGCGCAACACCTCAATCTGCTGCAGAGCACGCTGCTTAAACTCAGGATAATCCTTCTTCTTCGTTCCGTTCCATCCAATCTCGGCAATGGCAAGAGCGCGCGGATAAAGCATATACTCTACGTGTTCCGGAGTCGGGATATATTCAGTCCACAGATTAGCCTGTACGCCTGTTATCATGTTTCGCTCAGCCTCCGGCAAGTCCTCGCCGGGCACATAGCCATACACTTTCTCAAGAGGCAGGTAGCCTCCGATGGCCTCAGGCTGTGTGTTTGGAGCGTCCTGATAAGCATCAAGGTAGCAGTAAGCACCCGGAGAGAGAACCACGTCGTAACCGTGCTCGATGGCTTCATGCGCCTTCTCGGTTCCTCGCCATACCATAACGGTGGTGTTCTTGGCAAGGTTGCCGGCGATCACCTCGTCCCAACCCACCAGCTGTCTGCCGTGCTCGTTGAGGAAACGTCCGAAATGGGCAATCAGACTGGCCTGCAGACCTTCCTTGTCTGTGCCCAGTTCCTTCATCTTGCGCTGGCAGAGCGGACACGTAGGCCATGACGCCTTGTCAGCCTCATCGCCACCTACATGGATATACTTGGACGGGAAGATGTCCATCACTTCCTTCAGCACGTTCTCAAGGAAGTCGTATGTTGCCACACTACCCGCACAGAAGTCCATCTGCTTGTAAGGCTCATGTGTGCAAGACAGTTCGGGATAGGCCGTCATCACCTCAGCCGAGTGTCCCGGCATCTCTATCTCAGGCACGATGGTTATGCCGCGCTCAGCAGCGTAAGCAACGAGATCGCGCAATTGGTCCTGTGTGTAATAGCCGCCGTAAGCGCCTTCCGAACCTTCTTCGATGTAGCGTGCGCCGTTCTTCGACCATTCCTTCCATGTGCGCTCAGGACGCCATGCCGCCAACTTGGTGAGCCAAGGATAGCGCTTTATCTCGATGCGCCATCCGGCAGCGTCGGTGAGATGGATGTGCAGGCGGTTGAACTTATACTTCGACATTATGTCCACCTGCTTCTTGATGAATTCAATCGGCTGGAAATGACGCGACACGTCGAGCATCAGCGAGCGCCACTTATATGCCGGAGCGTCGTCAACGTCGCAGCAGACAATGCCTCTCTTCGAGGTAAGCTGACCGATGGTCTGCCAAGCATAACGGAATCCGTCAGCGGTGGCAGCACTTACAAGGAGTGTGTCGGAAGTGATATGCAGGCGGTATGCCTCAGGAGAGGAAGGATTCGCCATGCGTGCGAAGCGCACCACACGGCGACCATCATTCTTGGCTGCCTTCAGCCAAGGCTTTGAGTAGATGTTCTCCGCAACGTCACCAGCTAGGTTCTCCACCTTTACATTTTCCGGTGCCGACGGGAAGAAGCCCTTTGCCTTCACAAACGACTGCGGCTTGGGAAGCAATGACTGGGCATTGGACGCGAGGGCCATCATAGAACATGTGGCCAAGAAAAACAATTTTACGAATTTGTTTGTCATAGAATGGTTTTTATAAAAAACGTGGTAAATCGTAATGTAAGACGTAATCAAGTAGTCTGCGAATACATCAGTATTCATTGCAAAATTAACAAAAAAAAGTGAGCTATCGGCGTTTAGCGGTCTCTAATTTGTTTTCTTTTACACTATATAAACGCAAGAAAAAGCAGAATACTACAAAAGCTGAAAAAAAAATGACATTCAGCCTTTATAAAATAAATCCTTACAACGCTACCGCCTCATCATCAGTACCATCCTTAACGTCTTCATATCCACCATGCAAATATCGTACAAAGAGTAAAAACATGTTACAAAATAAAAATCAATTCTAGAGAATCAAAAAGCTGTTTTTATGGTGTTTTGCTGTGCAAACAGCACCCAAGCTTAACAATAGCGCCACTTTTACAGTCCAATAGTGCCACTATTAGAGTGTAAAAGTGGCGCTATTGCATGTTAAAAGTGGCACTATTACAGTGTAAAAGCGGCGTTATTGCAGCAAAAAACGGCTCTTTTGCTTGTGAATGATGTAACGTGCTGTGTGTGAATAAGATAAGGTGAATCGTTCAAAACTCGAAAATTTCGCACCAAAGATTTTGTTGTGCGCTCAAGTGGGAGTATTGAGCGTTAGAAAAGCAAATATTGTGTCGGACGTGAGGCAGGGCTTTGACAAAAACCGTTATCCACAAGCCTTTTGTTGTCACACCCTTCGGGTTCATAATATCGTTTGGCGAATGGGCTTTACGAGAGCGTTGCTCTCGACACCCATCCTCCAAACGATATCATGAGTGATGCCGAAGCATCACTGTGCCAACAAAAGAAAAACATAAAAAACACAAGGTTACAAAAGGGGAAAGTCAAAAATAAGAAATTGAGCAAAAGTCAATGATTAACAAGACAAACAGCCGCTTGCCTTTAGCTAATTCTCAAACAAAACTTAATGCTTTGTATGTTATAATTATATATGTACTTTTAGGTACGAATTAAGCAGAAAGCAGTTTGTGTTTTTCTTTGTTTTTTCCGATTATGGGCGCGTGCTGTGCACAAATAAAAGGCTTTACGTTAGGTTGTCGAGAACATGGTTCTCGTAAGACCTAATGTAAAGCCTTTTATTTAAATCCGATAGGATTTGCGCCCATAAACGGACTGTGGATAACGGTTTTTGTCAAAGCCCTGCCTACAAATCCTAACTGAACAATTCACAATACACCATGGCGCACAATTCGTAATTCAAAACTCAAAATTCCTAATTCGTCCTCACTTCTCCTCTGAACGTAGACGCTGGCAGCTGGTCGGCGTTTACGAGGTTTGCCCTTGTGAAAGGTTGCCAGGCGTAGCGGACGTAGCGGGGGTGCTTGATGGTGGGGGAGGTGAGGCGGACCGTGTTGCCTTCGATGGTGGCGGTGGCAGGCTGGAAGAGTCCGTCCTCCTCGGCTATCTCGAAGCATGACGGGGCTTTGCCGTCGGAGGTCTGCAGACCGTCGGCGTAGAGGAAGCTGACGATGAGGGCGTCTGCCTGACGCGTTACGGAGCTGAAGACGGGACCGGAGGGAGTGATGTGCTGTCCGTAAGTCTTGGCGAGAGCACAGCGTGCAAGACGTTCGCCAATCGGTTGCTTGCATCGCGGATGAACGTCGAGCGAGTCGCCATGGTCCGACGAAACAGCCATGCCCGTGTTGCTAATCTCCTTCATGAGGCGCAGCTGGCTGTCGCGGAACCACGGCCATGACGGACGGTTGAGGCTCGAGAGCTGAACGAAGTAGAAGGGCATGTCGGGATTGTTCCAGTTCTGTCGCCATCCGTTGACGAGCAGGCTGAACAGCTTGGCGTGAGCGTCCTTGTTGTGCGCGTTCGACTCGCCCTGATACCATATCACGCCCTTGATGGGATAGCGCTGCAGGGGCAGGATGCCGCTCTCGTAGAGATAGCAAGGCTCGTAGGGATGACGACCGAGCTTGGTCTGGTCGTTGGTGAGATTCTTGGCTGCACGTCCGCGCACCCAGTCCTGTATGAAGTCGTTCTGAAGCCAGTTGCTCAGGATGTTGGGGAACGAAGTCTCCAGAGAGTTGCGGTCCACCCATGCTTCCGTCGGCGCTCCGCCCACGGCGTTGCATATAAGTCCGACGGGTACGCCGAGCTTCTGACGCAGCATTCTGCCGTAATAATAGCCCACGGCAGAGAAGCGTGAGGCAGAGGCGGGAGTGGACGGTTGCCACGTGGTCTCGTGGAAATACTGCAGGTGATTGAGCGAGTCGAGGCACGAGGCGGGCCAAGCCACGTCGTACGTCTCCCATCGTCCCTTCATGTCGAAGAGTCGGAGCAGCGGGTCGTCAGCCGCCGCAATGTCCTGCTTGCCGCTTTCCGCCTGGCAGAGCATGAACGCCATGTTTGACTGTCCGGAGCACAGCCACACCTCGCCCACGGCTACATGGCTGAACACCTTGCGCTGTTTGCCGGCTGTGATGGTGAGCGTAAGGTCTTCGGCAGCCTGCATTGGGCTGAGCACGACGCTCCATTTGCCTTGGTTGTCCGCAGTGGCTGAGGCTTTCTGACCGCCTAACTCCACGGTTATCTTCTCGCCCGTATTGGCTGTTCCGTGAATGTCGAGCGGTACGTCGCGCTGCAATACCATGTAGTCGGTGTAGAGCGACGACATGCTCAGTCCGCCGTAATTGCCCGTGATGCCGCCGTAGACGGTCTTGGCAAGTATGCCGGCGCCTTCGGGGTTGGGATGGATGGCGTCGGGGAGAAGGTTGGGGTAGGGATAGAGTGGTTCGTGGAAGTCGATGAGTTCGGCTCCGCTTACGCGTGCCACGGTTTCGATGGCAGTCTGTATTTCGTCGTGCCATTGCTTCGTGCCCGACTGGAAGCGCGGATGGCGGTCTGCGATGGGCGTCATGCGAGCCAGTATGAAGCGCACCTTGGGATTGGCGGCACGCAGCGAGTCCATAATGGAGAGATAGTCCTTCACAAACTCGTCACGATAGTTGGGCCAGTTGCGCGGGTCGGTGTCGTTGATGCCGAGATGAATGACGGCGATGTCGCCCTTGAAGCGCAGCGCCTCCTTAAATTCCGGCTGCTCCACGTAGGGACGATGACCTTTATAGAGAAGCGTGGCGCCCGGCTTTCCGAAGTTGCCCACCACATATCCGTTGCCCAGCATCTGTTGCAGCTGAACGGGATAAGAGAAGTGTTCGCGGTCGGCTATGCCCGTGCCGTAAGTGATGCTGTTGCCCACGCAAGCCACGCGCACAGGCTGTGCAGCGCCTTTCTTGCGCTTGGCTGCAGCTGGGAGTTGTAGGGTGGTGAGGCAGAACAAAGCCATCAACAGTATGGATACGGTTTTCTGAGATTTGATTTGTTTTAGTGTCATAATATGGTCTGTATGTTTTAGTCAGGTTTCGTATATTATGCAAAGGTATAGAATGTTTTGCTCTCTGAAAGCCTGCCTTCCGCAGCAACCCATCGCTGACGGATAGAATCAATACAATCTGCGGTGTGCGTACTGATGGCTTCAGCTCGCCGCCTATATAGAAGGTGCCGAGCGTGGTGGGGACAGCCATTGCACCGGCTCTTGCCAGCGCCTTGTCTGCAAAACGAGTGGGCTTCCATTTCTGCGTTACGAGGTCCAGTTCGTAGAGATTGCCGCTGAAGCTATACCATTCTATAGACTGAAGCAGATAGTCAGCCTTCTTTACCAGCTCATATCTGCCGCTTATGGCGTCAAGGAAGATGTCCTTATTGACGCCACCCGTGGCAAACACCTTGCTGCCGTCGGTCCATGCCACGCCACCAGAGAGAGTCATCGGTTCGCCTTTTGCCGAACGGGGACCTTCTATTGTTGTCCATGCTTTGTCCGTATAGGGCACGGTGGTGTCTAAGCATAAGCCGTCTACGCTTACCTTACTCTTCTCGCCGTCGGCGAAAAAGCCGCCCCATACAAGCAGCTTGCCGTCCTTTGCAGCGCAGACGGGCTGCACACGCGGCGAAGAAGGCATCGTGCCCAGTTGTGTCCATGCATAATTCTTCTTCTCAATGTCAGCCTTCAATACCTCTGCAGAAGGCTTGCCGTTCTGATTTCCTCCTACGATATACACGTTTCCGCGGTCGATGGCAGCCGCCATGTTGTCCACCGTGCAAGGCAGGTCAGCCATTCGGCGCACTTCGGCACGGTCGCCATCGGCATTCAGATGTATGCTATAGACTGTGTTGAGGCTGTGATCGTTGTTGTTGCCACCGACGAACAGGAGGCTGTCACCGCTTGCGATGGTGGCTCCGTAAGCAGCCGGTTCGGGCAGGAATCCCACAAGTTGCCAGCGGAGGACAGCGTTGTCCAAGGGTGCCGCATAGATGCCGGCATAATAAGTCTTGTTGCCCGGCGTGGGGAAATTACATCCTCCAGCCATCACAATATAGTCGCCTATCTGTCCTGCGTAACATGCCGACACGCCAAGCGAATAGCCCGGTTCCGTAGCAGGGAAACCGAAGACATTGCGAACGCTCTGCGCCGACATGACGGTGAAGACCGACAGGAGAAGCAATGTTGATATAACGAAATTTCTCATTAGCTTATACAAAAAAAGTGGAAAGTGACGGAATCATGCCATTCGCATGGCAGGATTCCCCACAATCCACTCGTCACTGAATACTATATAAAGAATTTTACTTTTCCTCAAGTTTCTTGAGAATCTCCTGACAGAGCATGTAGCTCTTGATCATCATGCGCGGAATGTGGAACGGACCCTTGAAGAGGTTACCCTTGGCGGGCTGTGCCACTGTTCCGTCGCGGTGGAGATAACCATACCATTCGCCATACTCCGTATCAGGGAAATGAGCGTAAGTCCACTCGCTGATGCGCTCGTGGCGGTAGAGATATTTCTCGTCGCCGGTTGCGAGATAAGCGTAGAGCGATGCGATGATGGTCTCGCACTGTGGCCACCAGAACTTCATATCCTGCGAATAGTCCTGCACGGGCAGGTTGAGGCAGTCGCGGAAGTTGATGATGCCGCCGTACTCCTTGTCCCATCCCCAGTCCCATGACCAGTCGAAGATGGTGAGCGCCATGTCGAGCATATCCTTGTCCCAACCGCGGAGCTTTGCCTCCTCCATGATAAACCATACGGTCTCGATGCAATGACCCGGATTGATGGTACGTGTCATATTGGTGTTGACAAACTCGCCGTTCATGCCTACTGTCTCGAGCAAGCACTTGAATTCGGGATGGATGAAGTACTTCTTGAGCTTTGCTATCGACTCGTCAATCTGTGCTGTGAGCTTCGGATCGTTAACCACCTTGCGGATGCACGAACCCACGTTGATGAGAATCATGATGATGCTGTGGCTCTGGAGCTGCACGTTCGGCTCGAACTTCTCAGGCAGGAAGCCCGGAGTGTTGAGGAAGCGCTGTGTGTCCTCGAATATCTGGAGCGCACGCTGTGCCCAGTGCTGGTCGCCTGTGGCAAGAGCATACTCAGACATTGCTATCGAGGCGAATGTCTCTGAGAAGACATAGCGGCGCTTGCGGAGCGGCTGTCCGTCAGCGGTTACAGAGAAATACATGTGTCCCTTCTCGTCGAAGCAGTGCTTCTCGATGAATTCGAGTGTTGACTTGGCTGCGTCGAGCCACATCTGGTTCTTCTCTACGTTGTTGTATGCGAAAGCGCATATAAAGGCGAAGCGTCCCTGAAACCACACCGACTTGGTGGAGTCCATCAGCGAGCCGTCACGGTTCACACAAGTGTAGACACCTCCGTTCTCACGGTCCCATCCATGCTCCATCCAGAACGGCATGATGTTCTCGGTGAGGTCCTTCTTGTAGGAGTCTGCCCACGACTGGATATATTCTTTTACGTTCATTTCTGATTTGTTGTTTTTAATGTTGTTGGCGCATTAGAACTTGTTGGCGCGCTCGAAGAAGCCGATTTCCTCCAGCTCCTTCTTCATCTGTGCTTCCTCCTCGTCTGTCATGTTGCGGAACGGCACACGGTTAGGTCCGAGGTCGAATCCGAGGAGCTTCATAATGCGCTTTCCGCCTACGATGTTGCCGCGGAAGTGGCAGATGACGTTGATGACAGCCTGAGAGAAATTCTGCTTCTCGCGGGCAGTCTCGATGTCGCCGTTGTTCCAAGCTTCGATGATGCCTGTCAGCTCACGACCGTTATAGTTGGTTGTGCCGCCGATGCCGCCACGTGCGCCGCCCTGTGCAAGGCTGGGGAGGATGGTCTCGTCCTGTCCGTGGAGCATGTCAAACTTGCCACCGCCATAGAGACGGCACTGGTTATACTCATACAGCGACTCGTATGTATACTTGATGCCGGCGAAGTTGGGGATGCGTCCGTCCACAGCCTTCAGCAGGTCAACCATGGGAAGGAATGCGCCGTTGAATGCGGGGATGTGATAATAATAGAAGGGCAGCTCAGGAGCAGCCTTTGCGATGGTCTCGCAGTACTCGACGAGTTCTTCGATGCGGCCGATCTTCGGGAATGGAGGAGCCATCGAACCGATACCCCATGCTCCGATTTTCTGGGCATGCTCGGCAAGGCGCACGCTCTCACGCAGGCAGCAGCTGCCCACATGCACAATCACCTTAAATCCCTCTGGAGCTACAGACACCCAGCGCTCAGCCAGCTGCATACGCTCTTCGGTGGTGAGCATATAGCCCTCACCTGACGATCCGTTGATGAACACACCCTTAAGACCGTTCTTCTGCAACATCTTTGCATAAGCCTCGATGGGTTCGAGATTGACATCACCGTTGGGATGGAACGGTGTGAAAGGAGCGTCAATAAGTCCGATGATCTTTTCCATAGTTTTCACTTTTTTTATTTAGTTTGTTGTTTAACTATATTATTATGTACGAATAGTTGTCTGTTTTTATTATTGCCCGTGGATTACTCCATGTTGTCGGTTGTGGGGCGCAGGCACGAAAGCTGGAGCACGAGTGCGAGGAGCACGATGCATCCGAGAATGGCGAAGCCAAGTCCGAGGTTGCCTCCGTCTGTCCACTTGCCGAGGACGTGTGTAACGGCAGCTCCTGCGAATACGCCCACCATGTTCATCACGCCGTAAGCTGTGGCACGATAACGGGCAGGGATAATCTGGCAGAGGATGGGCATGTTGTTGGCATCGAACATACCGAAGCCCATTCCGAAGAACAGTCCGGCTCCGACGATGGCGATGACGCTATGTCCGAAACCGAGGAGCACAAGGGCAGGAATGGTCATTCCCAGTCCTATGGCACTCGTATATATACGTCCGCGTATGTTGCGCTTCACCCAGTTGTCAGACAGGATGCCTCCCACGATTACGCCAATGAACGAGCTGGCGGCAATGGTGATGGTTGACATCGGACCAGCTTCGGACATCGGAATGCCAAGATTGGTGGCGAAGAGTGTCGGCAGCCAGTTCTTTGTAGCCCAGCCTGGCAGACTCGGTACGGCGAAATAGATGAGTATCACCCAGAAAGCCCAGGTGGAGAACACCACTGCAAGACCGCGCCAGATGCTTTCTTTCGGCGTCTGCATGTCCGCTCTGGCTACCTTCGGCTGCTCTTTACGCTTGTCCAAGAGGCACAATGCCAATACCACGGAGTAAGCTATGCCGATGATTCCGAACCAGTGGAAGGTGCTGTGCCATGAGAAGGTGGCTGCTATCGTAGCGCCGAAACCTCCGACTGCCTGACCTACATACAGTCCGGTCATGTGGATGCCGATGGCGAGTGAGCGCGATTTGCCCTCATGCCAGTCAGCTATGAGTGAGAGTGCAGAGGGTATGTAGAGTGCTTCGCTGATGCCCATCAGCGCGCGGAGCCAATAAAGTTGTGTGAAATCTGTAGCATATCCCATAAGATATGTCACCGCCGACCATACAAAGAGGCTTCCTACGACGAGCCATTTGCGGCTAACGCGGTCTGCCACCACTCCTGCAAACGGACTTACTAAGCCGTAAATCCAGAGAAAGACAGCCATCAGCGCACCGAAAGCTTCCGCCTTGTTGAGCTCGGCAATGTCCGCCTTCATGGCTTCCTGCATCGTGGAGAGCATCTGTCGGTCCATGTAGTTAAGAAGGGCGACAACCCACAGGAGAGCAACAACAATCCAGGGGTAAAATTTGTTATGTCTCATTAGTTTTCAAGATTTGTTAGTATGAGGTTTGTTTTGTTATTCGTTCTTAGGCTTTAAGCAAGTGCAAAATTATAACTAATTTTTGAGAAAACAGTCAGTTAGACGAAATAATATTCAAAAAAAGTATTACTTACGAAATATTTTTAAAAAGTAACGGTGGGTTATCTCAACGTAGATAACACAAAAAAACATAAAAGACATGGGTATTTTACTGCCTTTATGTCGGAATTCAGATAATTAGCATTAACTTTGTAGTCTTTAAATAGTATAATAATAAGGTGTGTAGGGCAACAATCTGACAAAGCGTCAATAGCGTTCCCTGCCTGCCATTTTTTTAACGAATAATCAACAGACATCTGAATGGAAACAAAGAACAAGCTCGTTGACGCAATTGTCAAGGGTATTCAAGAGAAGAAAGGACAAGACATCGTAATCGCTGACCTTCGTGAGGTGGACGGCTCCATCGCCAACTACTTCGTAATCTGCCAAGGTTCGTCGCCTTCGCAGGTGGAAGCCATCGCCGATTCTGTGAGCGAGACAGCACGTATCGATGCCGGCGAGAAGCCTATTAACGTAGTCGGTCTGCCGCAGGCTTACTGGGTGGGCATGGATTACGGAGACGTTCTCGTACATATCTTCATACCTGAGGCACGCAATTTCTACAACCTCGAGGACCTTTGGCAGGACGCCGCCGTCACTGAGGTGCCCAACATCGACTGATTATAGGGCGGCAGAAAGCCATACGGCATGAGTTTTTTCATGTGATAAATAAAACTTCTTAACAGTAAAACATGGACAATAACAACAATCCCGGAGGAGACAAGCAGCCGAAGATGCCCAAGTTCAATATGAACTGGCTTTACACTGTCATCATCCTCTTGCTTGCCATACTCTTCTTCACGGACGGTGGCACATCGTTCCTTGGGGGTGTCACACCCGATCAAGAAGCCACTTATACGAAGTTTAAGACATACGTGGACAAAGGCTACGCCGAGAAAGTGGTGGTCAATAAGGACAAAAGCACCCTGCGCATGTATGTTCGACAGAAGAACATACGCGATGTCTTCGGCAAAACAGCCCAGCAGGTGGGTGCACATCCGTGCGTAAGCGTAACTTATGGTTCGCCAGACGCGCTCGATACGTATCTCGCTAATGCGCTTAAAGATCGCAAGATTGTGGATTACAGCTATGAGATGGACTCTAATTCCGGACTCATGACACTGTTCTACACCTTCGGACCGATACTCTTCTTCGTTGTGCTTTGGATCTTTATGATGCGCCGCATGGGCGGTGGCGGAGGAGGCGGAGGCGTCTTCAACGTCGGAAAGTCAAAGGCTCAGATGTATGAGAAGGGCAACGACCTCGGCATTACGTTCAAGGACGTAGCCGGACAGGCTGGAGCCAAGCAGGAGGTGCAGGAGATTGTAGACTTCCTTAAGGAGCCGCAGAAATACACTGACCTCGGAGGAAAGATTCCTAAGGGTGCATTGCTCGTAGGCCCTCCGGGAACAGGTAAGACGTTGCTGGCGAAGGCTGTGGCAGGTGAGGCTGGCGTACCGTTCTTCTCAATGAGCGGTTCTGACTTCGTCGAGATGTTCGTAGGCGTTGGTGCAAGCCGCGTTCGCGACCTCTTCCGTCAAGCAAAGGCAAAGTCGCCCTGCATTATCTTCATCGATGAGATTGACGCCGTGGGACGTGCACGTAGCAAGAACCCGTCAATGGGTGGCAATGACGAGCGTGAGAACACGCTTAATGCGCTGCTTACAGAGATGGACGGATTCGGTACCAACAGTGGTGTTATCATACTTGCAGCCACCAACCGTGCTGATATGCTCGACAAGGCACTGCTCCGTGCAGGACGTTTCGACCGTCAGATCAATGTGGATCTGCCCGACCTTACCGAGCGTAAGGAGATTTTCCAGGTGCATCTCAGAAAGGTAAAGATTGACGAAACCGTGGATATCGACTTCCTTTCACGTCAGACTCCGGGATTCTCCGGTGCTGATATCGCCAATGTCTGCAACGAGGCTGCCCTCATTGCCGCACGTCATAACAACAAGACCGTGGGCAAGCAGGACTTCCTTAACGCCGTGGACCGCATCATCGGCGGTCTTGAGAAGAAGACAAAGGTGATGACCAACGACGAGAAGCGCACCATTGCCCTTCATGAGGCTGGACACGCCACTGTGTCATGGTTCTGCGAACACGCCAACCCACTCGTCAAGGTGAGCATCGTTCCCCGCGGTCGTGCATTGGGCGCCGCATGGTATCTGCCTGAAGAACGACAGATTACCACCAAGGAGCAGATGCTCGACGAAATGTGCTCGTTGCTCGGAGGACGCGCCGCTGAGGAACTCTTCACCGGTCATATATCCACTGGAGCCATGAACGACCTCGAGCGTGCCACTAAGTCGGCATTCGGAATGGTGGCATACGCCGGTATGAGCGACCGTCTGCCGAACATCTGCTACTATAATAACGATGAATATCAGTTCCAGCGTCCTTACTCGGAGACCACTGCAAAGACAATCGACGACGAGGTGCTGAAGATTATTAACGACGAGTATGCACGCGCCAAAGCCATCCTTAAGGAGCACAGCGAGGGACATAACGAGCTGGCTGAACTCCTCATCAAGCGTGAGGTGATCTTCGCAGAGGACGTGGAACGCATCTTCGGAAAGCGTCCATGGGTAAGCCGTTCGGAGGAAATCATCGAGGACAACACGCCGAAACTGGAGGATATGCCGGAGGAAGTGCGTCAGGCACAGGCTGAGCATGAGGCTTCTGTCAAGGACAACCACAACACAGAGTCTGACAACAAGGACGACGAAACTAATCAAAACGCATAGCCATTATGAGCGACAAAATGAAAAATCTTATAACACGAGCCATCACAGGTGTCTTCTTTGTAGCGGCTGTGGTGACGTGTTTCCTGAGGCCGGAGGCGATGATATTCCTCTTCGCCTTGGTGACCGGACTGACCGTATGGGAGTTTACGGGCATTGTCAACAACATTGAGAACGTGAGCGTCAACCGCTTCCTCTCCACCGTTGCAGCCGTCTACTTCTTCCTCGGAATGGCTGGCTACTGCTCGGGCATCGTACCCTCGGCAGTATTCATTCCCTATCTGCTCACCGTTGTGTATATGTTCGTCTCCGAACTCTACACCAAGGCGCCCAATTCCATCAACAATTGGGCGTACACCATGCTCTCGCAGATGTATATTGCTCTGCCGTTCGCCACTCTCAACGTGCTGGCATTCCGCGGCATCGGCGATATGGTCTACTATAATTACCTGATTCCGCTGAGCGTCTTCATCTTCCTTTGGACCAACGACACCGGCGCTTATCTCTCCGGATCGCTCTTCGGAAAGCACAAGCTCTTCCCGCGAGTGTCTCCGGGAAAGAGTTGGGAAGGCAGCATCGGAGGCGGTATTCTCGTCCTCATCGTGGCTACAGCCATAGGTTGGTATGAGAATTCAGGTATGCATGATGTGGCTGAAGGCTTGGCAATGTCGGTGCCAGCATGGATGGGACTGGGTCTTGTTGTGGTGTTCTTCGGCACATGGGGCGACCTCGTTGAGTCGCTCTTCAAGCGCACCGTGGGCATCAAGGACTCGGGCAACATCCTTCCCGGACACGGAGGAATGCTCGACCGATTCGACTCTTCCCTCATGGCAATCCCGGCAGCTGTGATTTATATCTACACGCTGACGCTGATTTAACCCTCACGCTTATACATTATAATATATAGTATAGAATGAAGATAGGAATAATTGTGGCGATGGACAAGGAGTTTGCTCAGTTGCAGACCCTCGCCACCGACAAGAATACTGAGAGCCATGCCCATTACGACTTCGTAACCGGTCGCATCGGCGACAACGAAGTCATCATGATGCAGTGTGGCATCGGAAAGGTTAATGCTGCCATAGGAGCCGACCAGCTCATCAGCTGCTACCATCCTGACATCGTCATCTCCACCGGTGTGGCTGGTGGAGCCGACACAAGCCTTGAGGTGATGGACGTGGTTGTATCTACGGAGTGCTGCTATCACGACGTTTATTGCGGTGACGAATGCGCAAAGGGACAGATTCTGGGACAGCCCGCACGCTTCGCTTCCAGCAAGGAGCAGGTGGAAAAGGCGCTGAGTCTGGATTGCGACACTCGTGTCCGCGGCGGACTAATCGTCACTGGCGACTGGTTTGTTAACACTCGCGAGAAGATGCAGACCATCCTTAACGACTTTCCCGACGCTATGGCAGTGGACATGGAGAGCTGCGCCATCGCACACACATGCCACAAGACCGGCGTTCCCTTCGTCAGCTTCCGCATCATCAGCGACATTCCTCTCAAGGACCACAAGGCGCAGATGTATTACGACTTCTGGGAGCGCATGGCTGAAGGCTCGTTTGAGGTGACCAAGGCGTTCCTCGCTAAACTCTAAACCAATCAAACAAGACATTATGGACAAGATACCAAGTTTCACTATTGATCATAACCACCTTCTGTGTGGCATATACGTTTCGCGTAAGGACAACGTAGGCGGCGATGTTGTCACCACCTTCGACATCCGCATGAAGGAGCCAAACCGCGAGCCGGCGCTCCATGCCGGTGCGCTCCACACCATTGAGCACCTCGCTGCCACATACCTGCGCAACGACCCTCAGTGGAAGGACAGCATCGTTTATTGGGGTCCGATGGGTTGCCTTACCGGCAATTATCTGCTTATGAAGGGCGACCTTCAGCCTCGCGACATCGCCGATCTTATGAAGCGCACCTTCGAGTTTGTGGCTTCATTCGAGGGCGAAATCCCCGGAGCTGCACCCAAAGACTGCGGCAACTGGCTCCTCCACGACCTGCCGATGGCACGTTGGGAGTCGCGCAAGTTCGTTGACGAAGTGCTCTCGCAGCTTAAGGACGAGAACATGATATATCCTACTATAGAGGAATAATCATCGCATTCTGCTTGCAGAATCATCATAAAGCATATCCCCATAATCAGCTTTTCGCTTATTCTTAGATAAGAAAAGCCGATTATGGGGATTACTTTTTATATGTCTATCGTGAATTATTCATACCTTTTTGCACTTTTACGCCTTGTTGCTTTGACAAATCGCAAATAATCTTTAAATTTGCGTTTTCAGAGTGAAAGCAACAGATGTCGAATCATTTAAACAGACAAGGTTATGAATAAACTTTTACTATCATTTGCATTTTGTCTTACCACCATCACCTCGTTTGCCCAGGAAGCGGCAGACCGAATGATGGTGCATCAGAAGGATGGCAGCGTACGTAGCTATGCCATTAGTAATGTTGACAGCGTGACGTTCGGCAAGAGCGATGTGCAAGGCGACGTGACCGTCACCGTTCTGGCAAGTATGGGAAGCCTGGCGTACGGTTCTGCCACAATGCCAGAAGGCTGCCGAAACGGCGATATTGCTCTCATTCCCAATGACGGCACCGTAACCGACTATTCAGCTTACATAAGAAGCCATTCCACCATAAAGATGACACAGGCCACCAATACGTGGTCTTACTCCACCCTTGAACCCGCTGGTCGCTACATCGTAGCGGCACAGGCGTATGACGATATGGGCGCAGTGGTAAGCATGGGATATACCGAACTCAATCCCGGTACGGGTGATGTGGTGGATCTCGGTGAGGGAGCCAACACCTACATCGTCCCTGCAAAGGGCAGATACAGCTTCATGCCTCTGCATATCGACGGATCGCGCATCTCCGGCATCAGCAGCGTAGACTGGCTTTGGAGCACACGCACCAGCAATCAGAACAGCGCTCAGGGCCTTGTTTCTGACATACAGATAGAGGACAACGGACGTATCAGCTTCGATGCTACGGGCGAGAAAGGCTCAGTGGTATTCGCTGCGTTCGACGCTGACAACAAGGTAATATGGACTTGGCTTATCTGGTGTACCGACAAGCCCGCGACAATGCGATACGCCAACGGTGTGGAGTTTATGGACCGCAACATGGGTGCTATTAGTGCCAACCCCGAGGACGGCACCGACACATGGGGACTTCTTTGGCAATGGGGACGCATAACGCCATTCTTCGGTGGCTATGCAGAGAACGAGTGGGATGCAAGCGACGCTTTCAAGGAGTCGAAGGCATGGACTGTCGTCAATCAAGCCTACGATTATCAGTGGGCATACAAGCTTGAGGGCACCAGCATAGAGGGCGCCATCGCTGCTCCGTTCACGCTGTTCAATGACGACCTTACGTGCGACTGGCATGTCCCAGCAGACCTCACGCTCTGGTCGTCCACCATAAAGACCAACTACGATCCCTGTCCTGCGGGCTATCGTCTGCCCTCTGCCTCTGAGTTGTCCGTACTTTACGACATTGATTTGGCAGCCGACGGCAGTGGCTACACATATACATATAACGGCAATACGGCTTGGTGGCCTTCATCGGGTAGCGGTCGCGAGTTCGACACTGGCTGCAACATCATCGGAAAGAGCACTTTCTTCCTCTGGTCTGCTTCAGCCGAATACGTCAACAACTTCCTCATGGCCTATTCCGACTTCCCCGCTGCCTATCGCTTCACCGCCAACAACAATACGCGTTACAACAACGTGGTGGGCAACCGTTCCTTCGCCCACGCCATCCGCTGCGTTGTAGACAATAAGTGATATAGGGTGTGCTATGACAAAAACAAAAAAAAACTCACTTTCTCGCGAAAGTGAGTTTTATCAACAACAAAATTCATTCATTTTCGCCACGCCTCTGCGCGACTTACATAACCTTGATAATTGATCTTTCTTTTAGTTTTCTGTCTTAAATAACATTGCTTAATGTGTATGAAACGTAATCTGATGTATTTTTATTACTAAAATCTATAACTCTCTAATTACCTCAATCTTATTATCTATTACCTATAGATGATTTCCTGTATTTTTCTGAAAGCAAAGTTATAGGTTTTGTCTCAAACTGACAAATTATTTCAACAAACCCCCACTTTTAGTTCAAGAACACCGCATACGGGCTGTTTTGGGTTGTCCGAAACACACCTTTAGCCCCACTTTTGCAAGATTTTACAAACGTCACATTGTGCAAAAACCTATGCCAAAACTAATAATAATGCGATGATAGTGACGTTATTCGACCGATTTGAGTTAACTTTGCACCACACAAGAAACAATAAACGTTTATATAAGAATATGAAGACCTTCAAACGATTCCTGCCAGACCTACTGGTAGCATTGGTTTTTGCTGTCATCGCGTTTGCCTATTTCTTCCCGGCAGACACCGAAGGACGCATCCTTTATCGTCACGACTCCTCCGCAGGACGCGGATCTGGAGTGGAGCTGACGGAGTATTATCAGCGTACCGGAGAACGCACACGCTGGACCAACTCTCTCTTCGGAGGCATGCCTACTTATCAGATGGCTCCTTCTTATGACAGCCAGTCCGTCCTCAATCAGGTGGGCAACTTCTATCATCTCTGGCTTCCTGAGAACGTCTGGTACGTCTTTGCTTACCTTCTCGGATTCTACATCCTTCTCAGAGCCTTCGATTTCCGTCGCGAGTTGGCTGTGCTTGGCTCCATAATATGGGCGTTCAGCTCCTATTTCTTCATCATCATAGCCGCCGGACACATCTGGAAGGTAATAGCCCTGGCTTATCTGCCGCCGATGATAGCGGGCATTGTGCTTGCCTATCGTGGCAAGTATCTGTGGGGATTCATCGTCACAGCCATATTCACTGCGCTTGAGATACAGGCCAACCACGTGCAGATGACATATTATTATATGTTCATCATCCTCTTTATGATCATCGCTTACCTCGTTGACGCCATCCGCAACAAGCGCCTGGCGCAGTTCGGCAAGGCCACCGGCGTCTGCTTCGTGGCTGCTGCCATCGGCGTGGTCATCAATCTCAGCAACCTCTATCACACTTGGCAATACACACAGGAGTCGATGCGAGGCAAGAGCGAACTGGTGAAGAAGAACACTGCCAACCAGACCTCAAGCGGTCTCGACCGCGACTATATCACGCAGTGGAGCTACGGCATCGACGAAACGTGGACTCTCCTCGTGCCTAACGCCAAGGGTGGAGCCTCTGTTCCTCTCGCCATGAACGAGAAGGCTATGGAGAAAGCTGACCCTCAGTTCTATCAGATCTATCAGCAGTTGGGTCAGTATTGGGGCAATCAGCCGGGCACAAGCGGTCCTGTGTATGTGGGTGCCTTCGTGCTCATGCTCTTCATCCTCGGACTCTTCATCGTGAAAGGTCCGATGAAGTGGGCGCTGTTCTTCGCCACATTGCTCTCCGTGCTCCTCTCTTGGGGCAGAAACTTCATGTGGTTCACTGATCTCTTCATCGATTACGTGCCGATGTACGCCAAGTTCCGAACCGTGGCGTCCATCCTCGTCATAGCCGAGTTCACCATTCCGTTGCTTGCCATGCTTGCTCTGAAGAAGATTCTGGACACCCCCGACTTCTTCACCAGCAAGACTAAGCTCTATCTCGGCACGGCTAAGAACAACATCCTCTCATGGAACACCACCAACATGACCTTCGTATGGGCAAGCTTCGCAGTCACAGCTGGCATGGCTCTGCTCTTCGCCATCATGCCCTCAGTGTTCTTCCCCGACTATATCTCGGCTTCCGAAATGGAGCAGATGCGTCAGATTCCGTCGGAATATCTTAATCCGCTTATCAGCAATCTGCGCGACGTGCGCATCTCCATCTTCACCGCCGACTGCTGGCGCACCTTCTTCGTAGTGGCTGTCGGCACAGCCGTTCTGCTCCTGCTGCGCTATAAGAAGATTCAGCCGAAGTGGGCTGTCGGTGCCATCATCGTGCTCTGCCTCGTGGATATGTGGCAGGTGAACAAGCGCTACCTCAACGACGAGATGTTCGTGGAGCGCAGCGTGCGTGAGGAGCCGGTACGCGAGACTGCCACCGACCGTCAGATTCTGCAGGACAAGGGTGCCGACTATCGTGTCCTCAACCTTGCCTCCAACACCTTCAACGAGAACGAGACGTCATACTATCATAAGTCTATCGGCGGCTATCACGCTGCCAAGCTGCGTCGTTATCAGGAGATGATCGAGTATTACATCGCCCCCGAGATGCGCCAGATGATGTCTGCCATAGCTGATGCGCAGGGCGACATGACACGCGTGGCAGGCGACTCTATCTATCCTGTCCTCAACATGCTCAACACGAAGTACGTCATCCTTCCCTTGCAGGGTGGTCAGACGGTGCCTGTGCAGAATCCTTACGCTTACGGCAACGCATGGTTTGTGGATAATATCCGCTACGTAGCCAACGCCAATGAGGAGATTGAAGCTGTAGGCAAGATTAATCTGCGCCATGAGGCAGTGGCTGACAAGAAGTTTGAGGAGACCCTCGGCAAGACAGTCGCCAACAACAACGCCGTGGTAAGCCTCAAGAAGTATGAACCTAACGAACTCGCTTACGATGTGCAGTCTGAGAAGGGCGGCATCATGGTGTTCTCCGAGATTTATTATCCGGGATGGACAGCCACAGTGGACGGTCAGGACGTGCCCGTAGGACGTGTCAACTACATTCTGCGTGCCATCAACGTCAAGCCGGGCAAGCACAACGTGGTGCTGACATTCAAGCCGGTATCCGTGAAGCGCACTGAGACAGCCGCTTACGTGGCTTACACGCTCCTCATCATTGCCATCATCCTTGGCGTGGTGTTCGAGGCAAGACGTCGTTCAAAGGAAGTTAAGGAGAATACTGCTGAATAATATGCAGCTCCAGACTCCCGTCACCATACAGCAGGCCCCGTTCAGCATCTCTCCCATGGAGAGCATGCTCTTCGTGGGCTCCTGCTTTGCTGACAACATAGGCAGGTTGTTCGTGGAGGATAAGTTTCGCGCCACGGTCAACCCCTTTGGTGTCATGTATAATCCAGCGAGCATCCTCCATACCGTCGTGCGCCACCTTGCCGACCATGATGCTCCCCGCACTGCCGTCTTCACGCTCGGCACCAACCACGTCTACATCCTTAACGAGACGGGTGAGATAGTGGACAACTGCCAGAAGCGTCCGCAGCGTCTCTTTACGGAGCGCGAACTGACGGTAGACGAGTGCGCCTCTTACCTCCGTCATGCCGTTGAAGCGCTGTGTGCGAAGCGCGATGACGTCCGTGTCATTATCACGGTCAGCCCCATCCGCTACGCCAAGTACGGTTTCCACGGATCGCAGCTTTCCAAAGCCACGCTATTGCTGGCTGCGGACAAGTTGGTGAAGGAGTATGCGTCAGACCGTTCATGCAATGTGGCGTATTTTCCTGCTTACGAAATCGTAAACGACGAACTGCGCGACTATCGCTTTTATCGTGAAGACATGCTCCATCCATCCGACCAAGCCGTGAAGTATATCCGGCAACGCTTCGCCGACACGTTCTTCTCCGACAATACGCGCGAGTTTCTGAAGAAGTGGCAACCGATAAAGGCAGCCCTGTGCCACCGCCCCTTCAATCCTGATTCGGAAGAATACAAGGCTTTCCTCGCAAAGGCAAAGGAAGACGAAAGAAGGTTGGTGGAGGAATTTGATGGTAAATAAAAGGCTCATCCGATATTTAGAATGATGTGATAACTCTAAATATCGGATGAGCTTTTTTTTATTTCTTTGCAAGCAAATGCCATGCTTCACGCACCCAGAGTACGAACGAAGACCCGATAATAATTATTATCCAGTCCGTTAGTTTCAGTCCCTCCACATTGAAGAACTGCTGCAGACCAGGCAATTCCACCATTGCAATCTGACCAATGAGGATGATAGCCACAATCGTAAGCAGTCCGTTGCATCCCTTGAAGTGCAAAGCACTCCTGCCGGTCTCGAATGCACGGGCGTTGAAGAGATAGAAGAAGTGAGTCATTACGAAGACGGTAAAGAGCAATGTCAGCTCGTATGTGGATATATGACCCTTAGCGCCCAACTGTACAATCAGCAAATCGGTAAGCTGTCTTACTTCTGCATGCTGGAATATGTAAAGCATTCCGAGCAGCATCAGGAAGAAGAAGCAGCCCACACCTATAACCTCACGAAGCATCGGCTTGTTGAGGATAAACGCATTGCGGTCACGAGGCTTGTCTTTCATCACGCTCTCGGATGGAGGCAGGGAGGCGAGAGCCATGGCTGCGAAAGTGTCCATGATGAGGTTTATCCACAGCATCTGCGTAACCGTAAGAGGCGACTCCGTGCCCATGAAAGCGCCGCAGAGTACGAGCAGACAAGCCGTAACGTTAACGGTCAGCTGGAACAGGAGGAAACGCTGGATGTTCTGATAAAGCGAACGTCCCCACATGACGGCCTTACCGATACTGCAGAACGAGTTGTCGATGATGGTAATGTCGGACGCTTCCTTCGCCACGCTCGTGCCGTCGCCCATCGACAGACCCACGTGGGCAGCACGCAAAGCAGGTGCGTCGTTGGTGCCGTCACCCGTTACGGCAACCACCTGATTCTTCTTCTGCAAGGTCTCCACCAGGCGTTTCTTGTCCATAGGACGTGCGCGTGAGATAATCTTCAGGTCAAGGATGCGCTCCTCGAGCTCCGCATCCGACAATGCCGCAAACTCCGGACCGGTGATGATGTTGCGCTCCGTGTCCTTCGCGTCATCCCAAAGACCTATCTGACGTGCTATTTCCTTTGCCGTACCAGATGTGTCACCCGTGACAATCTTCACGCTGATGCCTGCATCCACGCATTCCTTAACCGCAGCAGGAACGTCCTCTCTTACGGGGTCAGCAATGGCAGCCACTCCGATGAAGCAGAGCCTGTCTGCAACAATCCTGTTGCCGTCAAGCGCCTTGTCGCCGTCGTTCAGTATCTGATAGGCAAAGCCAAGCGTGCGCATGGCACGGTTCTGATATTCTGTCAGTTGCTTGTCTACGTCCTCCTTACTTACAGACATCTTTTTGCAAAGACCGAAAACAATCTCAGGAGCACCTTTCACATAAAGCACCTTCCTGCCCTTCAGGGCTACAGACTCTGCTATGGTTGCCATATATTTGCGCTCCGTAGAGAACGGCACCTCCGCAACAGTCTTTACGCTCTCACGCACACGACGATAGTCTACGCTCTCCTTGTTCAGCCAGAGAAGCAGAGCGCCTTCCGTAGGATTGCCGAGAATCTGCGGCTTGCTCTTGTCAGAGAAATCTATGGAAGCCGTAGAGTTAACGGCAATGCCCTCATCCAGCACCTCCTTCGGCGTATCTCCATACACCTTCATTTCTTCCACGCTCATCAGATTCTGCGTCAGCGTTCCCGTCTTGTCCGTGCAGATAACGGTGGTGGCTCCCATCGTCTCACAGGCATGCATCTTTCTTACCAGGTTGTTGGTCTTGAGCATGCGGCGCATGCTGTAAGCCAAGCTCAAGGTAACGGCCATCGGCAGTCCCTCCGGCACAGCCACAACCACCAGCGTCACGGCAATCATCAATGTCTGAAGAACGTATGCTATGAACGGCGCCACCTCTTCCATCGAACCGAAGCTGTCCGTGCCGTTGCTGACGAAATACATTATTATACGTCCCAAAACAATCAAGGCTCCAATGGCATAGCTTATCCAGGTTATCCACTTGCCCAATCCGTCAAGCTGCTCATTGAGCGGAGTCTTAACGCTGTCGTCTATCTGTACTGCCTCAAACACCTTGCCCTGTTCGGTCTTGTCGCCTACGGCCCGTACACGGCAGATGCCATGGCCTTCCATTACCTTCGTACCTTTCATCACATGATTGGTGGGGTAGGTGGCTGCCTTGTCGAAGTCTTTCTCGTCCACGCTCTTCAGGCAAATCGGTTCGCCCGTCAATGTAGATTCGTCAATGTGCAACGACGTGGCCTCCATCAGTTCGCTGTCAGCCGGTACCTCCTCGCCGGTATTGAGAATGACGATGTCGCCGACAACGATGTCCTTGCGCGGAATCTGCGTAGTGTTGCCATTGCGTATCACCTCCACCGGTTCGTCGTCGTTCACCTGATTAAGAATGGTGAACTCCTTGTCTGCCTGCAATTCAAAATAGAAGGCAAGTCCCGTTGCAAGCAAAATGGCAACGAATATGCCTACCGGTTCAAAGAATACTTTAGCTCCCTGTCCGAGTCCGAAGTATTCATAGCATGATATACCTATCGACAATGCACCGGCAATCATCAGGATGATGATGAGCGGGTCGCCGAACTTCTCCAAGAACTGTTTCCACAAAGGTTCCTTCTCCGGCGGCGTCAATACATTAGCCCCGTTCTTTCTGCGACTTTCTGTCACCTGACCGTCAGTCAAGCCAGTATAGTGATGTTTCTGTTCCATATCTATAAAACGAAAAACAAGTAGAATTAGTACTTATATCTGCAATTTTTTTAGATTTATTATGAAGGTTTTACGTCGATATAGCATGACAATATTTGCATTTCTAACGCTCAAAACTGCGAGCTCAGCGCACAACAAAATCTTTGGTTCGAAATTCTTGAGTTTTGAGAGGTTGAGGCTATGTTGCTTTTATACAGTGGGTTATGCGGTTAGTGGGTGGAGGACGTAAATTATGGGCGTGTTAAAGTGGCTGTTTAAGGGTGCAATAGTGGCACTATTGCGGTCTGATAGTGCCACTATTGGCGTGCAAGACAAGAAGTTTGGCACCGTAAAAGGGGCTCTATGGGAGGGTGGGCATTGCTTGTTGATAGTTCAAGAGGCTTTGCTGACGGCAAAAACGCCTGAAAAGGTTTTGGAAATCTCCAGAATCAATTTTTATTTTGTAACATGTTTTTACCGTTTTGTACGATATTTGCATTGTATCCGTTGGGAAAAAGTTCGCTTGAGACCTGTTGTATAATATTTTACTGATTCAAACTGGATACCTCCTCAAGTGATAATCCAGTCATTTCTGCAACAAGTTCAGTGGACATGCCCTTGTCAAGCATTTTTCTTGCAACTTCCGCACGTCCTTCCGCTATACCTTCTGCGCGTCCTTCTGCAAATTTCTTCTTCTCTGCCGTTCTTATGGCATTGACTATATCGCGGTAGGCATTGATGCTATCTTCATATAGCTTTAGTTCCTGCTTGTTAAACTTGGCTATCTCTGCTTGCTCGAAAAGACGGGTGAAGACACGCTCCTGCAATGCGGCAGGACGCTGCATTAATTTGGAGAGATTCTTTAATATGTACATCCACTTGTCATACATAGTGACAAGTTCGTTCTCTTTTTTATCAAACTTAGGTATCTCTACGTATATGTATGTAAGCTTGTCATAGAATACCTCGTGTGTATCCACTTCCATCAGCTTCACTTCATGATGCCAGCGCTTTGCATTCTCAAGACCATCAGCAAAATTGAAGTTCAGCAAGCCTATTGTGTATACTGGGTTGAGATGGAAGTCCCAATCACCTCCACGCTGCGCCTGTTCACGAATAGGAAACGTGGAATAATAGATTGTTCGGTCCTTGAAGAACTCTTGGTATACGTTCTGCATCTCCACAATGAACTTCTCGCCCTTGTCGTTCTCGCAATATACATCGAAGATGGCACGACGGGCATCAGAACGGTCGCCAAGTTGCTCGGAGTTTAGATACGTGACATCCTGTACGTTCTGCTCGCCATGAAACATAGCGTTCAGGAAGCTTATAAGCAAATCCTTATTAAACTCAGAGCCAAACAAGCGCTTAAAGCCAAAATCTGTATGTGGATTTATGTATTTTTCTATCATAATGCTGCATTAATTATTCCATCAGCAAATTTACAGCATTTTCGTTAATAAACCAACACTGGCTGTTGGAAATAATTTATACATGTATCTCAATGCCTTATTTCTGTTAGTAAGCAGATGTAAACTTGATGAATGGCACAACCTTGATGTTGTATTCGTCCTTGTTTATCTCCCTCTTTTTATCCAATAAATACGCTGTAGTGGATAAAAAAGCCGTTTTTTATCCACTACGATGTAGTATAATGGATAAAAAACGGCAATTTTTGCTAATCCTGCATCAGCGACGTAATCTGTTTCTCCAGAATGTTCTTTGCTCGGTCGAGGAATGATGGGGTGTGGTGAGGTCTTTGAGGGCTTTCGTGAGACTCGTGGATGTCGTCTTGCTTGTCGTTCTCCGGATTTTCGGTTATGATGTGCAGAGGCGGCATCTCCGTTTTTGTCTCGTTCTCCTTCTTTGCGTCTGATGAGGCTGGCTCCTCATCTTTGAAGGCGTCAGTATTTATCGACCACGACTTCTTCTTGTAGGGTTTATATAGCTTGGCTACGAGGTTGTTGAAGTATTCGTCGCTGCCGATAGCGTCCTTTGGCACCTTCTCCGTCTCGAAGTCATCATCGAAGCCGGTGGCAAGAATCGTTACCTTGGCGTCAGCGTCCAGTGAGTTGTCGTCGCTGATGCCGTTTATCACCTCGATGTTCGGATTGAGGGCGTCCATGAACGAGTCCACCTCCTTCATTTCCTTCACGAGCAACGGATGCTTCTCGCTGGTGTAGATGTTGAAGAGGAGTCGCTTGGCGCGTGAGATGTTGTTGCCGTAGAGTAGGGGAGAGTCCAGGGCGTCGATGATGGCTTTCTCCACACGCAGCTCGCCAGAGGCGCGTCCTATCGCCATTATCGCACCGCCGCCACCGCGCATTGTGGTCTCGATGTCGCGGAAGTCAAGGTTGATGGTGCCGTTGATGGTGATAAGTTCTGAGATGCTCTTCGTGGCATCGCAGAGTATCTGGTCGGCATGCTTGAACGATTCCTTAACGCTCATGTCCGAGTTGGCGTAGATGTCGCAGATGCGTTCATTGTTGATGACGAGCAGCGCATCCACGTTCTTGCGCATCTCCTCCACACCCTTCAGCGCCTTTATGATTTTCAGACGCTTCTCGAAGAAGAAGGGGATGGTGACCACGCCGATGGTCAGCAGACCCATCGACTTGGCTATGCCTGCGATGAACGGGGCGGCACCGGTTCCGGTTCCGCCTCCCATGCCCGCTGTGACGAACACCATCTTCGTGCCGTCGTTGAGCATTTGCTTTATCTCGTCCGTGTGTTTGCGTGCTTCCTCAAGGCCGACGGACGGATCGCCGCCGGCTCCGAGTTCGCCGAGAGGAATCTTCACGGGCACTTCCGACTTGGCAAGTGCCTGTGTGTCAGTGTTACAGACGGCGAACGTAACATTGACGATACCTTCCTTGTACATGTTGCCGACGGCGTTACATCCGCCGCCGCCTACTCCGACAACCTTAATGATGTTCTTCGACTTGTCTTCCACTTTGCTGGCAAAGTCAACAAGGGGCGTTGCGTCTGTTATTTCATTGTCTGTATCCATTTATGCTTGTGTTTTAGATTTTCTTGTTTTCTTTTTTATGCTTGAGGTGCATCTCGTACGCTCTTGCAAGGCCGCCCTCGCTCGTCTCCTTATAGAGCGACGGGAGGTCATGGCCTGTCTGCTTCATCACCTTCACCACGCGGTCGAACGATACGGTGTGTGTGCCGTCAGAGAAGGAAGCGTACAGGTTGGCGTCAAGGGCGCGTGTGGCTGCGAAGGCGTTGCGCTCGATGCAGGGAATCTGGACGAGACCGCAAACGGGGTCGCAGGTCATGCCGAGGTGGTGTTCCAGTCCCATCTCCGCTGCATACTCAATCTGCGACGGGCTGCCGCCGAACAGCTGGCAGGCTGCGGCTGATGCCATGGCGCAGGCTACGCCCACCTCGCCCTGACAACCTACGTCGGCGCCTGAGATGGAGGCGTTGGTCTTAACGACGTTGCCAAAGATGCCGGCAGTGGCCAAGGCGTGCAGGATGCGGATGTCGCTGAATTTATGTCCCTTTGCCAGGTGATAGAGCACGGCGGGCAGGACGCCGCACGATCCACAGGTGGGTGCTGTCACGATGGTGCCGCCGGACGCATTCTCCTCGCTGACGGAGAGGGCGTAGGCATATACCAGGGCGCGTGACTGGAGCGACTGCTTGTATCCGCTTGCCTTCACGTAATAGATAGGACCCTTGCGCGGCAGGTTGAGCGGACCGGGGAGCGCTCCCTCATGGTCGATGCCACGCTCCACGCTCTCCTGCATGGCACGCCACACCTCCATAAGATAGTCCCAGATGTCCTCTTCCTCACACTCGTTGACGTACTCCCAATATCCTCTGCCGTTCTCTTCGCACCATTTCTGGATGTCGGTGAGGGTGTTCTTCTGATACACATTGCGCAGGTTGTTGAGCCAACGGCTGTTCTCGCCTTCGGAAAGTGCACCGCCACCGACGCTGTAGCATATCCATTCGTTCGTCTTGTTCTTGTCCTTGTCGAACGCCACGAACTTCATGCCGTTGGGATGGAATGGCAGGAAAACGCGGGGTTGCCACTCGATGCGCAACGGAGCAATAGGGCGCAGCACTTCGTCAATGGCAACGTCAGTCATGTGACCTCTGCCCGTGGCTGCAAGGCTGCCGTATAGCGTCACCTCAAAGGCTGCCGCATCTTTGTTGTGCGCAGCGAATGTCTGTGCTGCTTTCTGAGGACCCATCGTATGACTGCTCGAAGGACCCTTACCTATTCTGTATAGCTCTTTTAATGATTTCATTGTTTGTGTGTAAGAGTTTTAAATAAAACCGAATTAGTATGTTGTTGTTTACAAAGTTAATATAAATAATTGATAGCTGCAAAGCAAAGTCTTGCTTGTTCTGTTCAAATTGAGTTTTTATTAATTCTCAAATGTTAAATATATGTTAAATACAATTTGGGGATATTTAGAAATTCACGTCTTTACGTTATTGTTTATAGAAGGGACTGAGAACTGAAGCCATGGGTTCGGTGATCTCTTATACATATATATAATGTGTAATCAGATTTAAAAGGAGATAATCTTATGAGAAAGTTTGTTTTGATGTTGACGGCTGCGATGTTTATGCTTGCCACGTCGGTGTACGGAACAGAGAAGAGCAAGAAGAAGTTGGACGTAAAACCTTTCAACGTGATTAACGTCATGGGCTCCATTGAGGTGGTGTACGAGCAGGGCAGTACGTATGAAGTTTGTCTTGTGGGCGATGCTGCCGCTTTCAATCAGATTAAGGTAGGGAGCAACGGCTCTGATCTGAATATCTCGAAGACAGGCAATATGATAGGCAATGTGTATGTCGATACTTCAGAGTCGTCGAAGAAGTGTCATGTTATTGTAGAGGTAAAGGCGCCGGACGTGAGTGTGTTTAATATTGCTGGCAGCGGACAGCTTGTTGTAGGCAAGATGAAGTCGACGGCTGTTACGTTCAATCAGGCTGGTTCGGGCAAGATTGCCGTAAGTCAAGTCGTAGCCGACCATGCTAACTTTAACAATGCTGGTTCGGGCAGAATTTTTATCGATGATGTGAAGGCTGATTATGTGGGACTGACGATGAACGGTTCGGGCACAATCACCAGTCGGATTGGCAAGGCAGATAACTTGAATTGTGTGCTTACGGGGTCTGGATGTATTTCCGTTGCGGGTAAGGTTGGCAGCTACAAGAATACGGTGATTGGGTCTGGCACTCTGAACGACAGTATGTTGAAGTACGATAAGCTGATTGATTTGGGACGTAATGTGAATGTAGGCAATACTTATAATTCTCACAGACATGACTCACCCGACGGCGTTATCAACGCTCGTCCGTAAGGATGTCGCCCCGACGCTAATGCTTGTAAAATAGAATATAGCTAACGAATATCTACAACCGTGGACCAACTACAGTTTGAACAGATGTCGCCACAGCTGCGCAACATAGCTCAAGGTTATGCCCGTCGCTATCTTGCGTGTGCCGATGATGCGGACGATGCGGCAAGCGATGCGATGCTTAGGCTGTGGGCTGTGCACGACTCTCTCCGCGACACAGCCCATGCCGCTCGTCTTGCCGCCGTCGTCGCCCGCAATGTGGCCATCGATATGCTGCGACGGAGACGTCAGACGAGCATAAGCGGCGATGAGGTGCACACATCATGGCTGCTGCAGCAGAAGCCTGATAGCGCCACTCCCGAAAGACAACTCGAATGGAAGGAGGACGAGCAATGGCTAAGGCAGCGCATCGAACAGTTGCCGCCGAGAGAGATGCAGGTGATGCGCCTGCGCCAGACCGAACGCCGCACCAATGAGCAGATTGCCGCAATATTAGGCATCAGTAAGGATTCTGTAGCAACTGTGCTGTCATCGGCACGACGAAAATTATTCAAACAGATAAAGGAAAGGAACAAAATATGACAGACCGACAAATCATATCACTTCTGAAGCGTTATATGGAAGGCTCCACTACCGTTGAAGAGGAGACAGCTTTGACAGAGTTCTTCGGTATTGCTACTGATGCCGACCGTCCTGACGCCATATCCGCCGACGACTGGAGAACGTATAAGGAGATGTTCGGCATGTTTGCTTCCGAAACGGTTGCTAAAGATCAACAGGAGGGAGCTGCGGATGACGCTAAGCAGCGCTTCACGCTTCGCAAGGTCGCTCTGTGGGTGGCATCAGCTGCTGCTGTGGCTTCGCTCGTGTTCGCTGTTTCGGCGCTGCTTCCCGACAATACGCAGTCAGTCCAGCCGTTGGCTCAGCAGACAGGCAGGCTTATTCCGGCAGATTCTATTGCTGACAGCATTTCAGCCGAACAGCCGCGTATTGTGGCAGACAGTGTGAAGCAGCAGCCTGAGAAACTGCGTATGCGTAAGGCGCTTCGTCCTTACTGGCAGCCAAGACCGCCGAAAGTGTATTTGGCTGATGCTGACAAGGACGCAACTATGCCTGCTGACAGCGCCGATATAGAGAAGGCTGTGCGTCAGGCAGACATTCTGCTGCATGCAATAAATGCAAATCAGTCGGCAGAGATTGGTCAGCTTGAGCTTCAGGCTATGGAGATGTTTGAGGCAGACGATTATGATGCTGACGAGTCAGAGGCAGAAGACACGGGCAATGGCATTACACAATAATCCACGAAATACATCGAATAAAAACAAAACCCTATAATATATATAATGTATGAGACAGATTTTAATAATGGCAATATTGATGTTGCAGACATTTGCGGCTTCCGCACAGAGTAACATCGAAAAGGTTTTCAGGATTGTGTTGCATGATCCTTCCGTAGAGATTCTCGCAAACACCGACTATAATGTCGTTTGTCTGGATAGCGCTCCAAGCTATTGCAAGTTCACGGAATTCACCATTCCAGTTAAAAAGAAGAAGTTGTTCGCACAAATAGAGAAAGAATTTCTTCTCGAAAAGGCGAATGCCTATGATGTATTCATAAAGAAGCCGGGCTGCAGTTCTTCGCTCACAGATAACCGTATCTACGCCTATGGAGCCAACAATGAATACAGCGTAGAGCTCGGTGCGCACAAGTCACATATATATTATGGTATGTGCTTTAAGGACGCTACCGACCCTATGCGCCGCCATGCTTATCTTGCTATCTGGTTTAATGAGAACAACAAGTATCATTGTTATTACTATCATATATATGGCGTGATACCGGCTCGTCTCAATGAGTTGAAGTTGGATGGTAATTCAAAATTCAAATTCAATTCACTGCCGAAGAGTATGACACGGCGCACGCAGACTGTCATAGATGACAATAGGGTGACTACAACCACGTATGATGACGAAGGCAACGTGAGAGTTGTAAAGTCGCATCCATTGTCTGAGGTGACGAATGACGTAAAGACCGATATCGACTTTATGCTTATGTTCGGCAATCTGCGTGTTGCTTTCCTCGACGCCATAAAGGATGCCGATGCAAAGACTCTGCAGACTGGTATAGTGGTGAAGATAGCGCGTCTGTGTAAGGAGCATAATAAATTGCTCACCGATAACGAGAAGAAAACCTGCATATCCAACATCGATGAAATGAAGAATACGTTGAAGAAAGTCAACTCGGACAGCTTCCTGGACGGAGTTCTGCAAGAGGCGAGGATGGCGCTGGAGAAATAGGAAATAAGCAATCAAACCTTCATTTTGGTGCTTTATACCCTTAAAAAATGCCCTCTTGCTTGATTTTAGTCAATTTAAAGCCTAAAAGTATATACTTTTGCAAACTTTTTTGTCGAAAGTCTTGCGGGTTTAAGATTTTTGCTATACCTTTGCAAACGCTTTCGAGAAACAACGAGACCTCAAGCAAAACGGGTTACGATTGGATGAAGAAAGCGTGAAGAAAGAGTTCTTTGAAAAGATTTACATAAACAGACAAGTAGTACAAGAAGCAA
>ERZ1023881.127-NODE-127-length-34010-cov-42.771668_pt1 | contig 34010 bp, 31 predicted proteins | sample MGYA00380393_ERZ1023881 | MGnify/ENA primary metagenome ERZ1023881 (study PRJEB33179, sample SAMN07449004) | human gut metagenome | biome: Human-gut; feature: Human associated habitat; material: Faeces | host: Homo sapiens | place: India: Bhopal | collected... | reverse complement strand
ATATAAAATATTTTTTATAATAATTTTTTAACTAATATTATAATTCATAATAAAATCAGTTATTAAAATATTAATTTATTATTATTTTAAGTCATATAATAATAAATATTTTATTTAAAAAATAAAATTCAAAATAATGTGAAGAAATTTTTTTATTTCAAATATTATTATTATCTTCGCATCGTAAAAATAAAAAATTTACCTCATATATTTAATTATATATTATTAGATATAATTAGACTTTTAGAATTTTTTTATTTTTATTAGTATTTATTGGAGCTCTTTGACTTATTGGACAACGTTAGCAATAATTAAGGATTATTTGCAATGGTTAAATAGTATTAATTTTATAATTATTTAATTATATTTTAATATTTTTAGTGTTAGTTAAAAAATTATAAAAACAATTAAATTATATTAAAAATTATGAAAAAGATTAAAATTTCACGTTCATTCACTTTTAAGGCTTATAAAGTCGAAATTAGCGAAGAATTATTAAATGACTCTAAAAAATATTTAGAGTTCATAAATAATGTTAAAAGTGAGAATATTAACAAACATTTTGGTATTTTCACTTTTAAAAGCGATTGTGAATATTATGTAGAAAAGAATATTTTGGATATTTTTAATAATATTTCACAAGGTCCAAAAAATGCGAATTTTTATTTGATTTATAAAATTTCGACACTTGAGGACTCAAATATTGACGATTCTTTGCTTATGTCAATTTATTATAATATTGACGAAGAAAAGATAATTTTGGATTAATTTAATAAATATTAGCCTATATTTAATATAGGCTAATATTTCTAAAAATATATTAAATTATGATAGTATATTTATATGATTTTTTGCGTTTTTATTATAATGACGCAATAAATTTAATGGATATTAGTCATCTCAAAAAATGGCTAAAAGAGGATGGCCACGAATTAGATGAAATTAATTTAATTTTAGATAATTTAGGCAAAAAGGTACAAATAAATATTAGAGATATTGGACAATGTTATGAAAATTTAATAATTATTGGCGATTCTCATATTTATTTTGATTCTATTGAGAAATTTAAGAATTAATTAATAAAAAATAGGCTAATTATTATTAGCCTATTTTTTTTCTTTATTTATTTTAACTTAATTTTTGAAAAATGATACGAAAAAACTATAAATTTAAACCGGGATTCTTATTGGGCTATTTTTTAAAAATTGCTAATTAGGAATTTTTATAGTCTTTTATAGATTTTTAGTGCTTATCAATTTAAAATATTATTACATTATAAATATTTAGACTAATAAAAGCCAAAAAATTTTTTTATTTAATATATTTAATATATATATTAAATATATTATTATATTATATAAATAAAAAATAATAAATAATATTTTACAAAGTTTTAATTTATAATTAAAATAATAAATAATATATCAATTTATTATTATTTTTAATTATATAATAATAGATTTTTTATTTAAAAAATAAAATATTAATAAAAGCCAAAAAATTTTTTTATTTCAATTATTTTTATTATCTTTGCAATATAAAAATAAAAATAATATATTAATAATTTAAATATAAAAAATATGATTACATTTATTAACAATTGCAAGGTTTCATTAAAAAGTGTTAATTCTAGACTTTTTTTAGATTATTTAGCACTTGAGTTAAATTATGATAATAATTATAAATTTAGCGATTATTTGAATATTTTTAAAATTATTAATAAAGATAAAAATATTAAAAAATTTAATAATTTTAAAAATAATGACGATTTTTTAGACTTAGTTAGCAATAGCTATAGTGTGTATACAAATGTTAAATTATACTATAATGAGCAAGATTTATTAGTTTATTTTAGTTATGGTGAAATTTTTTATAGTTTTTTTATAAATATTAATAATAAAATTTTTAAATATTATAAAGATATTTTATATTTTATTGGCGAACTTGAAGATTATATAGAAAATTCTAAATAATATTAAAATTAATATTATTTAATAAATATTAGGCTATATTAATATAGCCTAATATTTTAATTTAATTATTTTAACGTTTGTTTATTTTAGTCTAATAGTTAAAATAATTAAAAATTTAATAATATTTAAGCTAAAAATCGGTATTTTTTTAACGCCTACTAGCATTTAATCGCAAATAAATATTAAAATTAATTATTTTTAGCTACAAGGTTATTAATTTTTTCTAATTTTAATTAATTTTAGGCTAAAAGGCTATAAGCCTATTAGGCTAATAAATATTAAATTTAATAAAAATTAGGCCCCCTTAACAATTATTAGCCTGGCAGACCCCTTATTATTTAAAGACTTGTCCAAATACAAGACAAAAAATTTCTGCTGTACATAAAATACTGATGAGGAGGGCCCTTAGGCTCAATTCTATATTATGCACTTTATCCGGAAAAATTTTTGTGCAAAACAGGTTCACTGGACAACAGACTATAGTAGTATAAAATGTATATGGGTATGCACCTACACGCGTATATAGAGGTCCAAAAATATTAAAAACATACCCAGGGATGAAAGTAGTGTATCTCTGGGCCATTATAATATAAAAATAATAAAGATATATAGATTAATATATAAAAATGGTTCTGAGGCTCATTATTTTAATTCTTACTAGAGATATATAACGACTAATCACGGTTTCGCCTTTTGCGCTTACAAATCTATATTATAAATTACGATTTTCATGAGATTTAAGCCGATTTTACTACGGGCTCCAAAATGGTTACCCGTTACCCATCTCTCTTATATAGATATTTCAGAATCATCAATTTTCTTAGAACATTCTATGAAATTATATCTTTTTTCTTAGTATTTTTCTATGAAAGTGTTATTTCTATTAACTAGTTATAGATTATAGGTTATTTTGGTTAACTCTATTATAAAGAATTGAAAATCAATAACTTATGAAACTCGGATTGGGTTCACTTATTAAAAATTCTATGGTTTTTAATGGAGCCCTAGAAACTTATTCTATGGTATTTTCATAGAATAAATTTACTCCGAAAACACCATAGTATTTAAACTTTCTAATCATTTTTGTCAGAATGCGTTGATTATCCGGGAACAAAGATAAACAATTGATACCAATTTCATAGAAAGAAATGTTAAAAATTATTAAAAATTTTCTATAAATTTCGAGGTTTCATATTTTTTTAGTATATTTGCAAAGTAAATCAAAACATAACGGACTATTATGACAAAGATACAAAATTACGAAGTCTGTGTTAATGCAGATGAGCTTTCAAATGCTGAGATTTTACTCACCACAGCTTTACTTGTAAGAGGCTATTACTGTAATGCTAGTAGAGTTTATATATCATTTATAGGCTCTAACATGAAAGAAACAGCCATAACAACTGTTTCTAATGCTTGTGCTGAACTTGGAATTCCTTTCACCACACTAGACAGTGACCCTTGTCCAGACAGATATTATTTATGGGGCAATAAGCTTAGCGAAGTACTAGCCAAGCAGTGCTTAGTACCGGATAAAAATCAGAAGTGGAGAAATAAACTTAAAGTACCAACTTCGTGGCATCAATTGCCAAACGATAGAAGACAAATAATAAATAACCTGATATTTGGCATAGTTAAAACCTATGACACAAAAATATCCGGATTGGCCTTGAGATTGCCAGATAATAATGCTTTGGCAAAAGGCCTTATACAGTTGTTAGCACCCATAAACCAAAATATGCAAATAAGATATGGGGGCTCTGATGGTAGAAAACCTCTTTTGTGGAATGTTAGATACATAGCTCATCTGAATGATGATATTTCAGATTTACTTTAAAAAGATTAGACAATGAAAAGTATAGATAGAATTAATGATGATATTTCTGATATATTACCAGATTCATCAGACTTATTAGGCACAGATGGTCTCGAGCAACGAGCTTCCATGGTCCAGGATAAGTCCAAGTCAATACATGACAGGAAAACAGCCCAAGAGCTAGCAAAAGCTAAATACAAACTTGCTAGAGCTGCTGAAGGCCAAGCTGCGAGACAAGCCGTTAAGGCATTTAGACAGAAAAAGCGAGAAGCTCAAGAAGCTGTATATCAGCAACTTGAAGACGAAGATAAGCACATGCCAGCCAAAGAAGTTATAGATTTGGCCAATAGCGTAGCTGCTAGTAATGGTCAGCCTGCAATGGCAGAAAATGTTGCAAAACAGATTATGCTCTCTCAAGGCACAACCAGGCCAGAGGTTGTAAAACTTCTCAGTTCACTCAATATAAATCTCGATTTGCAGCTGTCGAAGACTGATACGGCTAATCTATTGGCTTGTCTTCTTACGGCTAATCAGAAGCAGCTTCAAGCCATATACGATAATGACAAGACGCCTCTCGCCATTAAAATAGTGGTTAAGCGTCTTATGAATGACTCTAAAATTGGAGAAATCCAGACAGTAGAGAAACTCTGGGACCGTATTTTCGGAAAAACTGGAATGATGCTTGATTTGCCACAAGAATCTAAGGCCGCAGGTATCATACCAAATACTCCAGTTTCTAGAGAGGCTTATATTCTGATTAGAGAATCACTTCTCAAATAACATTTGTACACACAATCTCTCATTTTTTCAAGTATGAAACCATTTAGTTACGCGGGCGCCCGTGCACGCCCACCCCCATACATTATTATATACTTCCCTGGAGGAGAGTATATTCACAATTATTATATTAATCAAGGGCTAGGCTTGCATGATTTTGAACTAGTATTAATAATATTGATTGATTGCTTGATATTTTGCGCCTGTGAGCCTAGCCCATTTTTAATTATCAGAATATGAGTAACCCAAAAAGAACGCTCTCCGAAATGCAGCAGAGAGTTATAAATGCAGACACTTTTAAGCATGATATAGTAAATGCTAAAGAGATGTTACGCCTTGAGATGCTTTCATCATTCAAGGCCTATACTAAAGCTATGTTTAAAGCTCAGTATAAACGAAATTTTATTGTAGCCGAACACCATGAGAAAATTATAAAGGCTTTACAGGATGTTGTAGATGGTAAGTGTAAAAGACTTATCATTAACATCGCACCCCGATATGGCAAAACAGAACTTGTTATCAAATCATTTATTAGCTGGTGTTTTGCCTTAAATCCTAAATGCCGATTCTTGCATCTGTCATATTCTGACGTGCTCGTAGCAGATAATTCAGACACCGTAAGGTCTATCATGCAAGAGAGCTTATATAAAGAGTTGTTTCCGCAATCCAAGCTTGAGAAGGAGAAAGCCTCTAATAAACGTTGGCGAACAGCAGCAGGCGGAGAGATGTACGCAGTTTCAACACAAGGCCAGGTAACCGGTTTTGGTGCTGGTAATGTGGATGAAGAGGAACCAATCAAAGGTTCTGAAACTGCCGACAACCTTACATTCGATGAAGATATGAATGGTATGCTCGAGCAGATAGGCGCTAAAACTAACGTATTCCAAGGTGCAATCATGATTGATGACCCTATTAAGCCTGAGGATGCTGATTCAGATATAGTTCGTGAGCGAATTAACTTACGATTCGAAAATACTATTCGTAACCGTACTAATAGCCGTAATACTCCCATTATCATAATTATGCAGAGGCTACATGAGCATGATTTGTGTGGATATTTGCAAGAAATAGAACCAGATGAGTGGACAGTTCTGTCTTTGCCAGCTATACAAGAAGACCCTGTTACTCATGAACGCCGTGCCCTGTGGCCTATGAAGCATACACTAGAAGAGCTTGACCATATGCGAGAGATTAACCCACTCGTATTTGATACTCAGTACATGCAGGACCCTACACCTAGAGAAGGTCTTATGTATTCGGAAGGCTTTAAAACTTATAATAAAGACCAACTGCCACAGGGCCGAGAGGCTGCTCACAAATGGAACTACACTGATACAGCTGATACCGGAGCTGATAATCTGTGTTCCATCTGTTTTATAGATACGCCTGAGTATGTATATGTTACAGATGTGCTATTCACAGATGCTCCAATGGAGAAAACAGAACCAAAGACAGCTGAGATGTTAACACGAAATCAGACTGCGTCAGCTCTTATAGAGTCAAACAACGGCGGTAGAGGTTTTTCTAGAAATGTTAAGAAAATACTCCGTGTAACATTTAGAAACTTTAGAACTGCTGTCAGAACATTCACTCAGTCTGAGAAAAAGGCAACACGTATATTTACTAATTCTGGAATGTGTCAAAGTGATATTCTGTTTCCAGAAGGTTGGGAAAAGAAATGGCCTAAGTTTCATGCGGCTCTTATGTCGTATCGTAAAGATAACAAGAAGCAACAGCATGATGATGCGCCAGATGCTCTCACAGGAGTTGTGGAGATGCATAGCAGAAAGCATAATACTAGCAAAATAAGACTGAGAAATTAATTTTATTCTTGTTAACAAACTTTAACATAAAAAATTTTATAATTTCAAATCTTTTTAGTATATTTGCAAAGTAAAAAGGTTATGGTTATCGTTTTTCAAATAGATTGTATTCTCGATAACACTGTTAGTTAGTGCACAATTAAAATTTTTCAAGCTCTCGGAGGAGAGCTACATCCTCGTCCTGGTGAGCCAGTCACGTTATGTCCATCATGTGGCTGGAGAGGTTCGATTCCTCTAACGAGGGCAAACGGCGGCATCAGGGGTGGCATAGCTCAGAGGGCTAGAGCACAGGTCCTGTAAGCCTGAGGTCGAAGGTTCGAATCCTTTTGTTATCGCGGCCGCCTTTATTGCAGGTTAGAACAACTGGTAGTTTCACTAGGTTGAAATACAAACTTAGAGCCATGGGTCCGAGTCCCGTACCTGCAACTAACGCATAGCTTTTGCACTCACTGCTTAGCTTTGCATATTTATTAACAAATTAATATTAGACAATATGGGATTGAATTGCGGATGTCCAGCAGGTAAGCATCTCAATGACCTTGAGATTGCTGAGTGCAAAGAGAGCTTTGGACAGATTCAGAAAGTAATTTTTGCCCGTATCTTCAGCTCTACAGGTGTTAAGAATAAGATTCCTAAGGAGTCTATTGCTAAGAAAGCTACTATGACACCTCTTTTTGCTGCAGGAGACGGCACTAAGCTTATTATTTCGCCTTACATTCAGAATCCAACAACTGAGCCAGGTGAAGCCCGTACGTTTGGTGGCGGTAATCAGACACTCGGTGGTATCGAGATTGTTATCGGTCGTGAGCCAACCACTTTTACTGGTATTATTTACCAGGAAGCTCAGTCTGTTATTAAGACACTCAAGACTTATTCATGTGAAAAGATTGGAGTGTTCTTGATTGATGAGAATGGTAATATTGGAGCTATTGATTCCGATGGAAAGGGCACAAACTATGAGCCTATTCCAGTTGATAAGTTCTTCGTAGGTGACAAGAACCTCGGTGGTTATGAGGAGCCAGACTCTAACACTATTAGTTGGAGCTTCTATCCTAATTGGTCAGACAATCTCGTCTTGATTAAGGCCGATACACTTGACTACAATCCACTTACGGAGCTCACCAATGCAGCTTCAACTTAAAAATTTTGAATATGGTACGACAAGTTAGAAAACCAGTAAAAAAGGTACGTCTCGAGGCAGGTGATATTTCGCAGGAGTTTGAGGTATCACATGCCGAAAGAATTCTTGATATGGGACCAGCCTTAAATGGTGGTTGGCACGTACCTGAAGATAGTGAATACGAATATACAGAAGAATATGGGCTTAAGCTTAGAACAAATAAAGGAAATTCTGCTGAGACCTCAAAAGAAACAGCTGATAAATAAAGCGTCTTCTCTTCAGAAGCGTGTTAGATTCCACACGGAAACTAACATATCTTTGTTTGACTATAATAGCCCGGCTCAGTTGTTTCTTGATTGGGTGTCACACTTACTCCCAAAAGACAAATACAACATATTTGTTCATCTGTTCCAGTACCCGCTTCCAACTTCAGCAGTAATAGATGATGTATACAGAGAGCTCGAACGAGTATTCTATAGCAGAAACTCAAGTTCAGCATATCAGTTTACATCATCTGAGCTGCTCGAAGACTGGCTTAATTACAAAAAGAATGTACTCCACGAGCCAGACGTATGGAAAACTGAAGGATGGAAACAACTACAGGTATCGCCTAACAGCATACTTGTAGTTGACCTTCCAACCCAACAGACGAGCTTTAGGCCAGAGCCATATTTTTATTGGCTTAATATCGATAATGTTATCGATTATAAGTTTGTAGATAAGAGTATCACTAATTTTGAATGGCTTGTTTTCAAACAGCCAGAACATAGAATAGCGGTCTTTGACAATACTTCAATAAGAGTTTATCAGCTTAATGAGAAGAATGAGATAGAGTCTCTGTTAACAGAGGCTACTCATAATTTAGGATTTTGCCCAGCACGGTTCTTTTGGACAACTCCTATTAATGAGAAATATCCAGATATTAAGAAAAATCCAATCACGAAGGAACTATCTCGATTGGACTGGTATTTGTTCTTCTCTATCTCTAAACAGCATCTCGATTTGTATGCTCCATATCCTATTTATTCAGCTTATGAGGCAGACTGTAACTTTGAGAACAACGAAACAGGTGAATACTGTGACGGCGGCTTCTTAAGAAATGCTGACGGCGAGTATGAGATTAATGCTGATGGAACAGTTAAAAAATGTCCTTGCTGCGGTGAAAAGCGAATAGCTGGTCCTGGTTCTTTCTTGGAAGTACCAGTTCCTAATCAGACAGAAGGCATTGCTGATATGCGCAACCCTGTTCAGATTACAACTATCGATAAAAACAGTCTAGAATACAACGTCGAAGAAGTGCGTCGCCTGCATGACGAGATTGTTGTTTCAGTAGTTGGAGCAGGTGGTAATGCTGCAGTATCAGAGAAAGAGGCTATCAACGAGACGCAGGTAGCTGCAAATTTTGAAAGTAAAACAGCTGTTTTGAACACTTTGAAGACAGACTTCGAACAGGCCCAGAAGTTTGTAGAAGACACAATCTGTAAGCTTCGCTATGGAGATAATTTTATATCGTCATCTATAAGTTGGGGTACAGAATTTTATGTCTTCACTGTCGAAGAACTCTATTCTAAGTATAAATCTGCTAAAGAAAGTGGAGCCACTGAAACAGAACTTGATGCTATAATGCAGCAGATTCTTGAAGTGGAATATCGCAACAATCCAATGGTGTTGCAGAGAATGCTCATACTGAAGCAGTTAGAGCCATATCCCCATAAAACGCTCGACGAGATAATGAAACTTTATAACGCTAGTTTGCTTAATGTAAACTATGTAAAACTTAAAGTTAATTTCTCAGAGTTTATATCAAAGTTTGAACGTGAGAACATTGATATTGTGGAATTTGGTTCTTCTCTTCCATTACGTGAAAAGATTAAAATTATTAGAGATAAATTATTAGAATATGTCAAACAAAACGATGAACAAGGCGGAGCTCCAAGAATTGATTCAGGACTTGAAGGACCGTCAGGAGGAGCTTCAGCAGCTTCAGCTGAGTAACCCTGATGCTTTCACTGTTGAACAGAAGACGGAGTTTGACAATAACGCCGAAGAACTTAAGAAAACTGAGGCTCGCCTCGCTATCGTAGAAGAGGCCTTGAAGCAGAATGCTTCAAATGCTTCTGCTGATAACAAGTCTGGCAAGGTTGTTGTAATGGTTGCTTTCGGTGACCGTTTCAGCAAGCGAACAGGTAAAGAGGTAAATCCACCTCAGAAACGCTACTTCTCATTCGGTGAGTGGCAGGTATTTAAGCAGAACTACAAGCTGCTTGGTTATTCAGTTACAAGCGTCATCAATGACCCATTTGGTGATGCCGCAGGACTTATTGAAGCGCCTGTAGATTAAAAAACAAAGCTATGATAACAATTGAAATGCTTAATCAGAGCGAGTCACTTAGAGGATTGACAGACGCTCAGAAATTGGCAATTACTACCCTCTCTAGCAATGATGAGGCAACAGTAATTGGTACAAAGATTGGTGCTTTGCACGGCCAGTATGATGCTGATATTCTTAGCATTTCTGGCATAAGTAAAACAGATGGCGAAAAGTCTTATGACTATCTTAAGCGTGTTCTCGGTGATTATAAGACTAAGCTTGATGGTACTAAGACACTTTCTGCTCAGCTTGAAGCTCAGAAGAAGAAAGTTACTGAGCTTGAAGCTAAATTAGCAGCGGGCGGGTCTGATGAAGCTGTAAAGCAGCAGCTTAAAGACGCTCGTCATCAGGTTACTCAGCTTCAGACACAGCTTACAGCTAAGACTGGTGAGCTTGATAAAGCTAAGAAGGACTATGAACAGAAGGAGAAAGACCTTCAGGTAGGCTTCGCATTTACTAATGCTACAGCTGGTATCAAGTTTAAAGCTGATGTCTCAGAGCCTGTTAAGAAGATTCTCCTTGCTGCTGCTAAGGACGAGATTCTTGCTAAAGGTACTCCTGATTTCATCGATGACGGAAATGGCGGAAAGAAACTGGTACTTCGTGATGCTGCTGGTAACACCCTTAACAATCCTAAGAACAATCTCAATCCATATACTATTGAGGAATTGGTAATGGAGACAAGCTTGAAGGATGTTATTGATACAGGTAAACAGCAGCCAGGTGGAGGTACTAAGCCTAACCCACAATCTGACCACCGAACAGTTAATCTTGATTTGTCAACAGCTAAAACTCAGCAGGAAGCTGATATTCAGATTGAGAATTATCTGCTGTCAACCGGCTTAACACGCGATAATGTTGAGTTCGGCAACAAAGCACTTGAGATTAGAAATGAAAATAACGTTTCTGACCTTCCAATTCGATAATAGACTGTATGATGTAAAAGGGTAATGCAGCATGTCAGTTATGATATATTTATGTTAAACTTTTAAAATTAAAAGACTATGAGTTTAGTACTTACTAGAATTCAGAACATCCGTTCTAGTTCAAATTTGGACAAGTACGAGTATCGTCCTAGCCGATATGGTGCTCTTGACGTTTTTATCCAGCAGTCTAATGACCCGGCCGGTATTCTTACTGAGGAGCTCAAACAGAAGGCTCGTACTTCTATTGGTAACATCCTTGAAACCCCTGTAATCGATTATGATGCAGATATTACAATCGGCAACACTCGTTCGCTTACGATTGCTGATAGTGAGAATACTTCTCGCATGGTGCAGATTAATTTTGCGACTTATGCATTTGGCTTCACTATTGCTCCTGCTATGTACATGAACAACGAAATCGGCATCCAGAAGGATTTCGAGACTAAGTTGATGAAGTACATCTACAAATTTGCTCAGAAGCTCGACGAGGCAGCTCTTGCTAAGCTTGCAGCTGAGAAGACAAAGGTTATTAAGAACCCACTGCTCTACGCGAATGCAGAAGGTACAATCAATGCAAAGTGGACTGAGCGTGAGAACATCTTTGGTGACCTTGACCCAATCATGGCAGCTAATGACTTCTTCGGTCAGTTGCACATCGTAGGTGATGCTGGTGTTGAGTCAATTATGCGCAAGCTTGCTCAGCACGGTTTGTACAATGACGTTAACAAGCAGAACGAGTTTGGTAACAAGATTGTACACTTGACCAATAATATGGCACTCGGTACTAAGAAGTATGCTCAGGGTTATGCCATTAATTCAGGTTCTCTCGGCTTCATGACACGTTTCGAGCGCGACTGCTTGCTTGGTACAGTATCTGGCGATGGTCATGAGTGGGGTATTGCAACTTTGCCACTGCTGAATATTCCTTGTGGTACTTACTTCTACGATTCTGTTGGTGATTACCACGATATCGCAGGTGCAGCTACAGCTGATATGGTTCGTACCCGTAAGGAGCACTACGGCTTCGCGGTTGACGTTGCATTCCTTACTTCTTACAATAGCAATTCTGAGACTTTGGCTAGTCCAATTATTGCGTTCGATATTTCAAGCGAGAATGCTCATTATGCAGTGCCTGTACAGCAGGTCGTTGCTCCTCCAACAGCGTAATCTTTCTTTGGGTGAATATCTAAATATAAATCTAGAAGAAACTAGTAATAGCTTTTAGTTGTTATTAGCTTTGGATGGGTCCAGCGGGAGGACAGACTTAAAAAGTCTCGTTCTCCCGTTTTTACTTTAAACTGAAATGTAATCATGATAAGAATTGCAGATATACAAGATAAAATGCTCCATCTAGTAGGATGGAAACAGAGTTATGATTTGTCAGATATTATGTTATCTAGCAATCTAACTCAGACTGAATCAGGTATGTATTTTCAGCAGATTCATCCTCTTCTTACATTGGATAATTTACGAAGTATAGCCCCTGATTTTCAGAACTATAATTGGCAGGTTCACAATGTGAATAAAGCTTATAAGTCTGGAGAGGTAGTTCATGTAGAAGGTTCTCTGTATAAGGCACTTAAGGATGTTCCTGCCGAAACAGATATTCTGGACACTGATTATTGGTGTGAAACAAATCCGTTTTCAGAATGGCTCGAAGAAAAAACCAAGGCTAGTATTGTAAAGCTTGTTAATAAATTTATCAATACGAAATTAGCTGGTAAAGCTACAAAATCTCTTATCGAGAATAAAACGTTGTTTGACGGTACTGGTAGGCTTACTAATTTAACGAGTAATCGTCATAGGTTTGTCGGATTTGAAATCAACACGATTCGGTCTAAAGGCGTAACCGTTAAAATTGATAAAATCGGATTGCAATTTACAAAGCCTGGCAAATATAAAATTTTCATTATGCATTCTAGTAATGATGCTCCAATATATATTATGGAGTTTGAAAGACTTAGAAAAAATGCATCGTTGGAATGGTTCACACCAAAAGAAGATATTCTATTGCCCTATGAAAGCGTTTATACCGACGCTGGTGGAAGTTGGTACATAGGCTATTTCCAGTCTGACTTGCCAGATGGTAGCCAGGCCATAAATCGCGATAGAGATTGGTCCACTGGGCCTTGTAAAGCTTGTTCAAGAAGTGAATTTATAGCATGGCAAGCATGGTCTAAATACATAGAGATACATCCTTTTTACTTATCTGAAGATAATATTCAAGCTGTGCATTTCAATGATGACTTCAACGAAGATTTTGAAAAGCAACAAATCCACATGTGGGACCCTGAGATTATGAATTATACGTATGATTGTAACTACGGTATTAATCTTGAAGTTTCTGCATACTGTGATTTGACAGACTTTATTATCAAACAGAGAGCTATGTTCCAGGATGTACTTGCGAAGCAAGTAGCCGTAGATTTCTTACGAGAATTTGCTTACAATCCAAATGTTAGAACTAATAGGCACTCTATTAATGCATCTAAATTGGATATTCTTACAGAATTGGATGGCGATGCTAATAGCATGAGACAATCTGGACTTTCATATGAATTGGATATTGCTTTAAAGGCTTTAAGTATTAGTACACAAGGGTTAGATAGAGTGTGTCTGCCATGTGTGAATAATGGAATTAAATACAGGTCTATATAATGGCTGCATCTAAGTATTATGGCTTATCTATTAGAAACTTGGCTTATAGGCTAAGAAAGTTTGACGAGGTCCTTGGCAGGGAACTCGTTAAAACTGTATTAGCTCACGAACAAGAAATCATAGAAGCTATTACTGAAGACCAGCTCTACGAAAGAGGAGTAAATGGAGATAATGTTGAGATTATGTCTTACGCTCCGTATGCTCCAAGTACCATAAAACGGAAAATCAGAAAGGGCCAACCTTACAACAGAGTAACACTTAAAGATACTGGCGAATGGTATAAATCCTTGAGATTAGTATATGATGTTGATGGTTTCTATTTAACAAGTACTGATGATAAAAACAAGTATTTGAAAGATAAATACGGACCAAAAATTCTTAAGCTCTCAAATGAGAATTTAAAAAACATTATATATAAATACGTAAGGCCAGAATTATCAGTCAAACTTAAAGAATATTTGCAGAATGGCACAGAAGAAGAATAACGTGGAACGAGGTATAATTATTCCGATGAAAGAAAATCCAGTACTGCTTGATAAAGTTATACAGGATATTCAGAAAACATTGGAAGAAAAGCTTAAATGGCTTGATTATGCTTTTGGCCGTTCTTATAAGTTGGTTGAACACCAGGAAGGCGGTGGAAAATTTATATATCCAGCAGCATACATTGGAAAATCTGAATATGCTTCTTTACTTCCAAATGACCAATATGGTAATTTCTGCTGGTTTGATATTTATGATGCTCAGAATATTACTCAAGTAGTTCAATCTACACCTCAGTTTACATTCTCAGGAGCTATAGTTTTTTGGTTTAATCTAGATACTATTTTTGCCGATAATGATGCTATGTATTCAGAAGAGGTGAAAGATGAAATTATTAGAGTTCTTACTACTCCAGGTCTCATTAAACAGACAGGTAGACTTACGGTCGACAAAGTTTATGAGAGATTCGAGAATATCTATAAAGGGTATTCACTTGAAAAGATTTATAACAGCTACGTTTATTCCGGTCAAGATATTCAGTCTATGGACAAGTTATTCTTTATGCATCCATATTCTGGACTGAGATTCGAGTTTACAATAACAACAAGAGAATTATGCCAACGTTATATCAAATAGTTTTAATTGCTCTATTTTCTGCTTTTGTAGAATTGTTTATGAGCAAATCAGGTTTCAGATATTGGCTTAGAGACCAGTGCGACAATATAGATTTTACAATTATAGCTAAAATGCTTGATTGCGACTTTTGTTTAGGTTTCTGGCTTAGTGTTATAATATCAGTTGCAATGGTACTGATTACGCTTGACCCATCGTATATCTATGTGCCAGTATTTGCAACTCCTATAATAAGATTTTTAGTATGAAAACAATATCCTTAGCTAATAGAACTATAAAGTTATATGACTCAATCGACGAAATGCCGATTGAAAATTTCCAAAGATATAATAAGTATATTATCATAGATGCTGGACTTGGCTCAGATATAGATTCAGTCGATGAGCACATAGTACAAATTGCAAAGCTTATTAATTCTGGAGACAAGAAAAAAGCTATGCAGGAATTGCAAAATATGAGACAAAACATGCATATGATTGTGAGCGGAATATCTCCAAGGTACATGGCTTTTGCAGCTCTCATATATAGTATTGATGGAAAGAAGGTAGAAAGCCAGTCAGATACTAGTTTACAAGAACTATTATCTGATTTAAAAAAAGTAGAACATGGTTCTATTATAGAAACATTATTCGAGCTGAAAAAAAAACTTTCGACCGAGTTAGAAACTTATTTTCCAGATAACTTTGATTCAGCAAAAGAGAAAATGATGTATGAAAAGATTAAGCAGAGAACAATCTTGCAGCTAAAAGGTATTATAGAAGACAAAAAATATACCGAAGAGATAGCTGATATAGACTTGTCTCTGCTTAAATCTTATAAACCAGGAATATTTACTGGCAAAAATTCATTTGAATTAAAATATGATAAGCAGTTTGAAAGTTTATGTATGCTAGTTGGTCAAAAAGCTAATTTAAATGCTAAGCAGATGACTGTTCTTCAATTTTATACAACTGTTAGTAATATAAAGGCTCAGCTTGATGCTGAAGCTAAAGCTTATAAACGAATTAAACATAGATAATTATGGCAGATGACGTAATAAAAGAAAGTGACCTCATACAGTCCGATGGTTCCATAGATAAAATCACACAATCTCTGGAACTACTTATAGACAGCTATGGTGATATGGTTGCTGCTATAAAGAAAGGTTCTTCTGAGATGGTAGAGGCTATAAAGAATATGAGTACTTCTACCAAAGAAGGTCGTGCAGCTTTAGATGATGCAGCTAGAGCAGCCCAAAGATTAGAAAGAGCACAGAAAGAATACGAGTTTGCGCAGACTGATATCGGTAAAGAAGTAGCCGACTTAAAATCTAAAACAGCCGCTTTAAATAGAACTACAGCTGAGAGCAAGAAGGCCCTCGAGTTGCAAGCTGGTTCCTATGAAAGAATTAGAATACATCTCAAGCATCTCATCGATTTATATAAGAATATGTCTGCTGAGCAGAGAGCTTCTAGAGGTGATGATATAATTCGTCAGATTAATGAACAGAGGTCTAAACTTGCAGCTATGGATGAGCAGCTTAAAGCTCATGTTGTGCAGATTTCCAGAGTCCAGAAAGCCGAAGAAAAATTAGCTTATTTGCAGTCAGAAGAAGGTCAACGTTATCTTGAGTTGAAAACTAAAATTCGTGAAGTGATGGCTGCTCACACAGCTAATAGAACTCAGGTTGACGCGCTTACACAGGCCCAGAATAGATATAATCAAGCAGCAGATGCTACAAATATTCAGATTAAGGAGCTGGATTTACAAACAAAAACTCTTAATCAGACTGCTAAGTATCAGGCACAGATTAATCAGTCTGCTGAAGGTTCTTACAATAGATTGGCAGCACAGTATGCTCTCAACAAGATTAAGTTAAATGCTATGTCAGCCGCTGAGCGTTCAGCTACAGACGCTGGTAAAAAACTCGAGCAAGAAACTGCCGTTATATATAAAGAAATGATACGACTTCAGGAAGCTACTGGAAATCACAGACTCAGTGTAGGTAATTATGCTAAGTCATGGGATGGCCTTGGAGTATCTGTATCTCAGGTAGTTCGAGAACTTCCTGCAGCGGCTGTATCTCTTAATACATTCTTTCTTGGTATCTCTAACAATATTCCTATTGTAATTGATGAGATAAAGAAAGTAAGAGAACAGAATAAGGCCTTAGCAGCAGAAGGTAAGCCAACAGTATCCGTTACTAAACAAATTGTGTCAGCTTTATTCAGTTGGCAAACAGCTCTTGTAGTAGTATTGTATGCTTTATCAGCACATGGTAAAGAGATTCTGCACTGGATTCAGGTTATGTGGTCAGGCCAAAAGACCGTTGCAGATATGGCCGATGTAGTTGATAGCGTTGATGATGCTTTGACGAAGAGTACAAAAAGTTTAGGTGAGCAAGTTGCAACTCTTAGAAGATTATCGCTGGAATGGAAGAACTTAGGTGGAAATCTGAAAAAGCAACAGCAGTTTATAAAAGATAATCAGTCTGAATTTAACAAACTTGATGTTTCAATTAATAATGTTAATCAGGCTGAGAATCTTCTTGTCGATAATACCGACGTATTTATAAAGGCTTTATATGCTCGAGCTAAAGCCACAGCAGCTATGCAAGTAGCGGCTGAATACTATGGCAAGGCTATTGAAAACCAGTTTGACTTTGAGCAGAACTGGAAAGATAAGCCACTTCACTGGTGGCAAAAGCTGGCTGCCGGTGGCATAACTGGTCTCTTAGGATTTAACGAAGAACGTACTAATGAGACTTATAAGCACATAAGAAATAAACGAAAAACGCAAGTTGAAAAAGAACAAGAATACAATGAGAATTTCGCTGATAAAGCTGTAAAAATAGCTGAAAATCAGTATAAATTTATAGATAAAATATACAAGCAATTAGGCTTAGATACAGCTCACAAGAAAGGCAGCACCCGTACACGTACACCACGTGAGCGCGATTTAACTGATACAATTTGGAGAAACGACCTCACAATTCAGAAGAAATATGAGGCTAGTATCACAGCTTTGCAACGAGATGAGTTTAAAAAGCGTAAGCAAGAAGCTGTAGATTCTGCTGAGGCTACAATCAGAGAGATGCAGGAGAAGTTCCGTAAAAACGAAGTTTTCTTAGCGGGCAAAAAGGGAAATAAGCCGCTCACTGATGAGCAAAGACGACAAGTCCAGAAACAGCAGGAAGAACTCACTGCTATCATTGAGAATACTCAAAGAAAACTCAACCTTGATTTGCAAGATATTGAGGATGAGCGACAAATAGATAGTATGACTAAACTTCGTCAAACTATGAAGTTTAGATATGATACTGTTTCAGCTGAGATTGAAAAGGAGAAAAAGCTTAGATTGCAGCAACTTGATGACCGTGAAGCAGCTTATACCACAAAAGCTGCTACTGTTTCAGAAGATGGCCAGACAGAAGCTGAAGTTACAGGCCAAGCTACTCCTGAACAACTGGCAGCTTGGCACAAAGAAAGAGCGCAAATTGAAGCAAAATATGACCAGATTATTCTTGACTTGCGTGCTAAGGAAATACAAGAACAGTTGTATCTTGTAAAGAAAGGCACTAAAGAGGAAAGACAGTTACTTCTTGAGCAGATTGAGAATGCTAGAAAATTAGCTTTAGCTCAGAATAGAGCAAAGCCTGTTGAACAGCAAGAATCTGAGACTAGCATTAATGCTAAGTTTAATAAACAAAAATTATCTGTGTCAGGTTCTAATAGGCTGCAAAATTTCCAACAGCAACAAGCTTTGGCAAAATCTGAATTTGATTTGGCTGTACACACAGCTGATGAGATTAAAGATTATGAATTAACACAAGAAATTGCTCTGTGGAAAGAAAAGATAAGATTAGCTAAATCCGGAGCTCTTGACTGGTCACAGGCCCAGATTGATGAAGCTCATAATGTAGTTGAAAAACTTGAAGAAGACCAGAAAAAACTACGTAAAAAGAGTTTGAGTTTGGTTGGTCGTATAGGTAAATACGGCGTTACTGGATTCTTGCTTTCTTATATGGGTTTCGATGATAACGGCATTAAAGCTTGGAATGACGCATGCAGTCAGGTTATTAGCAATCTTCAAGAAATAGCTCAAGCAGAAACTGATATTGCTCAAGCTGCTGTTGATGCAGCCGAAAAACGAGTAGAAGCAGCTCAATCAGCTTATGATGCTGAAGTTGAAGGTCGTAACAATGGTTATGCAAATCAAGTCGCGACTAAAAAGAAAGAACTACAGCAGGAGAAAAAGAATATGCAAGAAAAGCAAAAACTTCTTGAGCAGGCTCAAAAGCGCCAAGAAGCTATTAATACTGTAACACAAGCTTCTTCTCTTATTACTGCTTCTGCTAATATCTGGTCAGCCATGTCTGGCGTACCTATTATTGGTCCTGCTCTAGCATTAGCCGCTATTGCAACGATGTGGACAAGCTTTGCAGTTGCTAAGGTGAAAGCTAAACAAGCTACAGCTGCAGCAAATCAGGAGTATGGAGAAGGTGGTCTTGAATTCCTGGAAGGCGGTTCACATGCCTCTGGTAACGATATAGACTTGCATCAGAAAAATTCTGAGGGCAAAAATATGCGAGCAGAAGGCGGTGAAGCTATGGCTATTATAAATAAACGCAATACGCGTAAATATAGACGAGTATTACCTGATATTGTTGATAGCCTGAATAAAGGTACATTCGAGAATAAATTTTCGCAAGCATTCGATAAAGCAGATAGTTTGCAAGCACAGATGATAACTGTACAAACAACTACTGATTTGTCAAATATTGAAAGAGGCGTAGAAGCCATTAAGAAGCAGAATTCTGAACGCATTTATCCTCTGGGAGATGGCAGAACTCTTATTATAAAAGGTAATGTGAAAAGATATATTAATAATTAACCCAGCGTTTTACTCTATAATCTCTGGGACTTTGAATTATATTGAATTATAAATTATAAAGATATATAAATTTCAAGGTCCTAGAGATTAAAGTTTAAATCCTATCTAGATTTACAAGCATCATGAACAATAATATATTTTATTTGCTTAAAGGAGAACAGCAAACAGCCACAAAAGGCCAATACAATACCGTTACTGGAGAATTTGAAAATTCTACAGAAGTAGGTCAATACTGTGTTACATCTTGGTTAACTAGCCTGAGACCAAGTAATAAAGAAGAAAGTCCATTGTGCGTGTTATTTCCTCCTGATATAAACATAAAACAGATGCGAATTTTCTTCTATGATGAAAATGCTAAATATCTAAATTATACTATATTTACAGGCACAGAGCTAGATGAATATCATACAATAGTTGAAAATACAAGAATTAAAGCAGAATACGTAAAATGTGATTTTATATTAGATATTTCAGAAACAGAGTTATCCCAAATGACTCAGTCTGAAATAGATAGCATGCTTACCCATGTTTGGGCTTACGCTGGATTTGAGTTGCAAAATCCACATTATAGTAAGCTTGAAAGCAAATATAAAAAGGAAACAGGTCAAGTATTTTTTAGAAATTCGCTAGAAGGCTCTATAAAAATATTTGGAACTGACTTTGATTTTATAAATTCTCAGAGCTTAGAAACAAAGTATGTGTTAATAATAACAAACGCAAATGGTAAGGTATTAGCCTTAAATTCATTTGCTAAAACAGATTGTAAACTAGACACTACAAGGCGCTCAATTGAATTGAAATTATCTTCTATAGATAGATATTCTAAGATTATGAATAAGTATGATAATACTTATGATTTAATCAAACTTTCTCCTGCAATAACATCTTTGATACTTACTAAGCGCTTATTGTATCAATTTTATATTCAAGGAGCCAATTCTGTATCATGCTACGCAAATGGAACATATTGGGAACAGGACGTAAATGAGGCAATAGATGATGCAAATGCATTGAGAAGCAAGTACTATTTTGCCGAAAATTTTACAAAACAAGAAATAATAATAGAAAAAGAGCAATCTGAATATTTTGCTGGAACTTATATAAAAGATGAGAGCTATAATGGCTACAGATGGATTCACACTACTAAAAGTAATCTTGTATTTTGGTTAGACCCGCTGTCTGATAGTGAAAAAGCTAACTATAATACGGCTGCATGGCCTTATGGCTCTATATTGAATGCTGCTACTGGTTCTCATCCTACAAATACGACTGGTGAAAGCAAAAATTCATTATATTGGATAAAATTTAATGATAAAAATACATTTGGAAGTCTAGATACGCCTAATCTTAAATCAAAAAGCGTGTATTGTATAAGCTACGCAGATAAAAAGTTTGATGGCGTATTTAATTCAGGCAGTGGAGCAGATTATAAACTTAATAAAGTGTTAGACAATACTTATGCCTTTAATTTAAGAGACTGCTTAATTGATTATACTATATGGGGACGTATACTTGCTGATGTTGATACAGCTGTAGAGCAGTCGACTGGCCAAGTTAAGACTTTATACGATTTACCAAAAGATGATTTTGTATCAGAACGAGTCAACTATAGAAAGTGTATAGGCTTAATAGGTTTACAAGTAAAGCAAACAGGCTATACTGTTACCCATCCTACAAAGTATGGAAGAAATGATTCTGGAGAATATTTTACTAATAACTTTGTAAGTGCACTTACAAAAACTGAGCATATGCCAGTTCCTATTAGTAGAAGTTCATGGGCTAATACATCATTATGGGCAATTATACCTGACACGTGGAACATTTTTGAAAATCAGTTTAGGTCAGAATTTATTTTAAAGGATGCCTTTTCATTAGCAAATGTTATAAAAGCACTATTGCATAAAATAGACCCACTAGTAAAATTTGAGGCAACATCTGAATATAGCCAATTTTTATACGGAGGTGATACATCAACTCCTATTATATCATTTGATGGTTCTAGAGTTGGATATGTGCCATTTATAGCTCCGAAATCGAATGTGTTAAAAGGTAATTATGACCAAGCTGCGCAGAAAGCAGAAATAACATTTGAACAGCTCATGAATATGCTAAGAGACTGTTTCAGATGTTATTGGTACATAGATGATAGCAATAGATTAAGAATTGAACATATATCATACTTCATGAAAGGCCTATCTTATACAAGTCCAAATATTCAATTAGACTTGACAAAGAAGTATGATAAATTCAATGATATGGTTGTTTTATATGCGCAAGAAGTCACCAAATATAACAAAGATGACTTAAGTTCTAGGTATGAGTTTGGCTGGATGGATGACACTACTGATACATTTGATGATATGGAAATTGACGTTAATTCTGTTTATATACAATCCGACAAAACAGAAGAAATCAATTCAGAAGTATTTTCATCCGACGTGGACTTAATGCTATATGCTCCTGATAAATTTTCTAATGATGGCTTTGTTTTGATGATGGCTAATAAAGACACCGGAAAGGTTCCTATAGCATCTGTCTCAGGTTTGAGAGATGACGAATATGCTTATACATACAGTGTTACCCCACAAAACTATTTATGCTCATGGCTATATCTCGCTAGATATTATATGCTAGATATGCCAGCATATAATATAAAATATACAAGAGCTCCATTGACTGATGCTTATAGAGTAACAGGCATAAAGCCGTTTAAACAGCAAGATATAGAATTCCAAACAGGTGAAAAGATAGATTTAAATAAGGCTATTAAAACATCAATCGGAACTGGAATTATAGATTCGCTATCAGTGAATATAGATACACAACTTATAAGTGCCACTCTCACATACAGCCCAGGTTAAGAGTTAAATAGTTTTAAAAATTTATATATTTTTATATAATATTGAATATTTTTTATTATATTTGCAATGAATAATAATTTTATCGACAAATCCAATAGTAAAAAGCAATATGGCAAATCCAATATGTATATCGCCTTTGAAGTTCTATGACGACTTCCATAAGCAGAACCGCTATCGCAGTTTTGCTTATGGCCATGTTGCTCCACTCATTACAAATCCGAATGTAGTTACTCCATTTTGTATTAACCTCGGAACCACTTATGCAGGACATAGTCATAACATTGCAGTCGTACAGCTTTATGATGCAAATACCAATAAACTTATTGGAGATTACACTCAGGAGTTTAAAGATGCTGGCATGTATGTAGAAGAAATTAATGGCTGTGTTATTATTTGGTTTTTAGGCATATTCCCACTATCTGGAGTAATCAACTATGAAGGTCAGTATTATTTAGCTATTAAAGAAGTATTACATAAGTATGTATATTCAGAAGTATTTTGCTATACAAATAATATAGACGACTGTATTAAGATTGAATATTGGAATCCAGAAGGCAATCTGTTTGTAGGAGGTAAATATCCTATATTTCCATCAGCTTCAGCATTCCATTTTATTCTATTGCTTAAGTCTGAATTAGGCAAGCCAGAATATTCATTTGAAGAAGAGGCTACAAAGAGATTAGGCTATTCATTTATTGAAAGCCAAGTTTCTAAGAAAACGTATAAATTCAATACAGTTATTCCTGAATATCTTTGTGATGCTATGAGGATAATTCGTCTTTGCAGCCAGAAGAAAATAACTTGTAAAGGTGAAACTTATGATGCTATAACTTTTAATATGGAAGTTGATTGGCAGGAACAAGGAGATTTAGCTTCAGTAACTTGTGAATTTGACGTAGATAATATAATTACTAATCTTGGTAGCTTCAAACATGAAGCCATAGGAGGTGATTTCAACAACAGTTATAACGATGATTATGATATTGAATAAAAATGTTGCAACATAGAGAGTTAAAAACTTAATTGTTTAATTTTAAAATTTGTAGATTATGGCTGATACAATCGAAAAGATTTATTGCACCGATGGTCGCGATAATGATTTAGCAGCGATTTTAGCCGCTACTAAGAACAATGACCCAGCAACCATGATGGCTGCTATGGGAGGTGGTATGAACAACTGGATGAACAATCCTTTTGTTTACCTAGTTTGGATGATGTTTGCTAATCGTATGTGGGGAGGCGAGCAGAATGGTAACCCTGCTATTCAGGCTCAGATTGATTCTCTTCGCAATCAGATGGCAGATAATCAGAACAGTAACTTGCTTATGGACGCAGTTCATGGTAATACAGCAGCTATCACTCAGCTCGCTGGTAACTTGAATTGTGACTTTAACGCACTCAATGGAGCAATTTGCGATGTTCGTGGAGGTGTAGACCGACTTAGCGGTCAGGTAGGCTTCTCTGCAGAGCGCGTAATTAACTCAGTATCTCAGGGCAATTTGCAGATGATTCAGGCCCTTAAGGATTGCTGCTGCCAGACTCAGCAGAATATCATTAAGATGGGTTACGAAAACCAGCTCGGCCAGAAGGACATCGTAAATGCTCTGCAGCAAGGTTTCGCTTATACCAATACTGGCATAGAGCGTGCAGCTTCTAATCTTGGTTTCCAGTTGAGCCAAGGCATCTGTGACCTGAAGACTAACGACAACGCCGGTGTTCAGCGTATCATTGATACTATGAACGGCCATTGGAACCAGGAACTTCAGATGAAGTACAATGACTCTCGTCGTGAATTGAGTCAGCGAGACCAGACACAGGCTATTGTAGCTGGTATTACTGCAGCAGTATCTCAGATTATTGCTGCAAATAAGGCAACTACTACAACTCCTTAATATTTAACTTTGGTAGCTAGGCATTTATGTGTCTAGCTACCAATCTTTGTCCCATCTAAAATGTAAAGCTATGCAGTTTAAAGATATTAAACAAGGTCAACCAGTTTTTATCCTTGATAAGTCTGAAATGGCTATTAGTCAAGGAAAGGTTATAAATAACGTATACCACGTAGATAGTAACAACAGCTACGGCAGTGTATTTACACAACAGAGCAACACTATTTGCAGAGATGTTACTATTGAAATTGGTGGTAAATCTAGTGTATATGTTATTCCTGAATTGTTAGAAACTACTAAGGCAGGAAATATTGTTCTGTCTACTAGTTCAGAAGCTCTTATTAAAGAGGTTAATGCTATTTGCAATGACGCTAAAGAGAAACTCGCAAACAGAGATTACTACCAGATGGTAGTAGATAAAACTCCTGAATTGCTTGTTACTCTTAACCCTGCTCTTAAGAAAGAACAAGAAACTGAGACAAGGCTTAAAGCTGTTGAAGGTTCTGTTCAAGAAGTGAAAGACTTAGTTAAAACATTAGTTGAAAAGCTATCATGAAAAAGATTAAATATATAGTTGTGCATTCTTCAGATAATGAAGAGCACAAAATCGAGATTAAAGATAAGTTTTCAAGAACTGCTAATGCGATTATGAATGTGCCCGGCTATCTTGAATATATCAAGAAGCATGGTTACCATTTTACTGATAAGCTTGCAGATTATGCAAGCAAGAAAATGGTTAACACATCTGGTAGCGCACATTCTTGGACTACAGAGCAGTTAAGAAGTGTGCTTGGTCCATTTACTCCAACTCATAATGAGACCAGTGGAGATATTGCATATACCGCTAATATGGCTTATGCTGATTTCTATCCGACTGTTCTTGATACAGTAGACAAGTGTGTTACTTATGCTAAGTTAGTGGCCTCAGACCCTGATGGTTATGAGGGCATGGAATTTATGAGATGGACCAGTGATGCTATTGGTAAATCATTAACATTAAACTGGGAGGATTTCATCTAATGGCAAGAACATTTGAATTTGAACAGATTAGGCTGATTATTATTTCTGCTTTTAGCTCTCTGTTGGCTATATTAACACCAACAGAGGGCTTTGTGGTAGCTCTCATTATCGGCTTTGGATTTAATATCTTCTGTGGGATGAGAGCTGATGGTATATCTATATCAAGATGCAAAAATTTCTCATGGAATAAAGCACAAAAAGCTATATTCGAGTTGGCTTTATATTTCACAATAATATATGTTATTTACAGTATTGTATATGCTTGTGGAGATAAAAAAGAAGCAATATTTGCTGCTAAGATTTTAACGTATATTTTTGATTACGCTTATGTTTGTAATGGTTTTAAAAACCTCATTATAGCATATCCAAAGAATGTTATTTTCAGAGTGATTTATCACTTAATAAGATTTGAAATTATGAAAGCTTTGCCAGGTTACTGGAAGCCAATTATAGATAGATTGAATGATGAATTTGATAAAACAGGATAATAAATATGGACAAAATTCTCATGTTATTGCTTAATTTATGGAGCAAAGGCTATACTCTTAATAGCCAAACTATATGGGATAGCATTAAATTAATGAAGTTATGGCTTACGAAAATTTAAAATCTGCTATCAAGCAGGTTATAAAACAAAATGGAAATCAGGAAATCACAGGCTATATTTTGCAAAATACTTTACTTAGCGTGGTAGATAATATTCCTGAAATTGTTGTCTTAGGAGAGAATGAATATAATTCCATCAACAAGGACGAAAACAAGATTTATTTTGTTTACGAGGAGGAACAGGTATGATTCAAGCCTTTGGACATGACATAGCGATAATACAAGCCAAAGGCAAGGTTATCGCGGCGGTCTATCGAGGAGCAAAGCTTGTTTGGCAAGCAGTCCGTTCTTGCTTCGGGAGCGGGCACTGGATAGACTCTAAACCATGGATTGATAGCGAAGCATGGAAAAATAATTAAAAATAATAACAATGGCAAAAGTTTATGATAAACCGATAAATCTTTCCACCAACTGGGGAGGTGATTCCAGCACTGGAAACTTGCCGGTGTCGGGACGGCGAGTACAAGAACTCATCAAGAACACATTCGCTAAGAAGGGCGGATGCGTACAAATTAAAGATAAGAAGTTTTTGCAAATATTCGCAGACGAAGAATCCATGAAAAAATATAATTCCGACACGGAAAAGTACGAAGATTTAGTTGTATCGCAAGTTCAGCTTCCGAACACTGGAGTTACACAAGCGACAATGAAAAATACGATTCTCGCCACACCTAGCGAATATACGACTCCTGGGAGTGCCGAGATTTTCAAGTTTAGGTACTTATCCTATTACGACAACGAGCAAGACCTTTCTCAGATGAGCGGTTCTTGTACGGTTTACGTTGCTGGTTTGCAGCGTGAGCGCATTTCCCTGCGTTCGGGCAGCACATATACGATTGATGTAACGAAGTACATAGGCGATGATGTTACGGAAATCAGATTTACTATCGACAATGGGGAGGGAAGCAGCAGAAGTTATGTTTACGAAGTCACAACCGTAAACCTTACGGTATCTTCCAGCTTTGACAGCGTGACCGCATACGAGGGTGCAATCCCATTTGTGTACACACCAATCGGCAATATCAAGAAGGTCGTCCATATTCTCTTGGACGGCGAGGAGATACACACAGAGGAGACGGAAGTCAACAACCGTCAGCAGTCCTTTGAGATTCCAGCACAAGCGCACGGAGCACATAGCCTGGAAGTTTATCTGTCTGCATCTGTGCAGGGGTCGAAACTGGAAAGTAACCACCTTAACTTTGCGCTCGTCTGTATCGAGCAAGGAAACGAAACCCCAATCATCGCTAGCACCATGGAACATATCTACATGAAGCAGTACGAGACGGTTTCCATTCCTTTTGTGGTCTATGACCCGTTGAACAACCCAGCAGACATTACCTTGAAGATTAACGACTCAACCGTGGCAACCCGAAAGGTTGACCGCACCCAGCAATCGTGGGTATACAAGGCGATGAGCCAAGGCGGTGGCACTATGGCAATAGCTTGCAGAAGCATAAGCAAGACTTTCTCGTTGACTGTTGACAAATCTTCCATCACAGCAGAGGCAGAAACCAGGAACCTCGAGTTGTTCCTAACCTCACAGGGCAGGAGCAACCAAGACACCAACAAAGAGATATGGAAGTACAATGACATCGAAGTTTCTTTCAATGGCATGAACTATCAGACCAACGGCTGGGTCGAGGATTCGGACGGCAACATTGCCATGCGCTTAAGCGGCGGTGCAACAATGAGCATACCTTTGCATTTGTTCGCCAAGGACATCAGACAGACTGGAAAAACAATCGAGATTGAGTTTGCTGTAAGACAGATAACCGACTTTACAAGCGTAATCCTATCATGCATGCAGGGTGGCATCGGCTTGCAGCTGACCCCTAACACGATTTCCATTACATCGGAGCAATCAGCACTGGAGACCAAGTACAAGGAAGATGAGCGTGTCCGTATCTCTTTCGTTATCGAGAAGCGAGCCAATAACCGATTGATGCAGATTTACATCAATGGCATCAAGTCTCAGTCCTTGCAGTACCCGAACAACGATGGATTCACGCAGTCAGCACCTGTAGGAATAACTGTCGATTCTTCGACAGCCACAATCGACATCTACAATATCAGAAGCTATTCCAACAACCTCAACGCCCAGCAGCTCCTGGATAACTATATTGCAGATATGGATGATATAGATAAGAAACTGGCTATTTTCAACCGTAATCAAGTCTATGATACATATGGCAATTTGAGTTATTCTAAGATGCTGGAGCAGATACCTTGCCTTATCATTACTGGCGAGTTATCGCAGTTTAAGGGAGACAAGAAAACCGTGAGCATTGAGTACGTTGACAAGAACCATCCAGAGAAGAGTTTTACTGCCGACAACGTTGTTTTGAACGTACAGGGTACATCTTCCCAGTACTACCCACGAAAGAACTATAAGGGGCAGTTTAAGAATGGTTTCAATATGACAGAGAGCGGAAAGCATCAAGACATGTTCACGCTAAACGAGGAGGCAGTGTTGCCAGCAGTAAATTTCTGTTGGAAGGCTGACTTTGCCGAGAGCAGTGGCACACACAACACTGGACTTGCTAATTATATCGGCTGGATGCTCAAGGAGGCGGGCATACAGACAGAGCCACAGAAAAAGAACTCGCTCATCCGTACGACCGTATATGGAGAGCCATGTTTGATTTTCCACAGAAGTAAGGCAGGTGACACACCTCTGTTCATCGGCAAGTACAATTTCAATACTGACAAGAGTGCAGAGAACACATTCGGCTTTGCGGAGGGGGATGAATCGTGGGAGTTTCTGAACAACACCAGCGACCGCTCGAATTTCCGTTCGGCAGACTTTTCAGATGATGGCTGGAAGAATGATTTTGAGGGTCGCTATCCAGATGGAAATGAGGATATTTCTCACATGAAGGAAGTATTCGCTTGGGTGGTTTCATGCAAGGACAATATAGAGAAGTTCAAGGCAGAGTTCGCTGAGCATTTCGATAAGAGGACGATAATTTTCTACTACATCATCACTTTGGTTTTCGGAATGGTCGACCAGCGAGCGAAGAACCAGTTCTTGACATTTTATGTTGGTGGAAAGTGGATTTTTATCTTTTATGATAATGATACTGTCTTCGGTATCAATAACGAAGGCGCAATTCAGTTTAGTTATGATATAGAAATACATGACATTATCGGTAACTTGAATGTATGGAACGGTGCAAACTCCTTACTTTGGGAGCTTGTGGAGCAGGCCTTTTCTTCCGACATCACGAAGATGTACCAAGACTTGCGCCAGAAAGGCATTCTAGGCTATGACAAGGTTATCGAGTACTGCAACACCAGACAGAGCGACAAGTGGTGCGAGGCGGTTTACAACGAAGATGGCTATTTCAAGTACGAGTCTCCTTTGATTGACGGATATACGGATTATTCCAGCGGTACGGCTCAGACTGTGAAGACTGGAGCGTTCTTGTATGCCCTTCAAGGTAGCCGAGATGCACACAGAAGATGGTGGCTCTACAACCGATTCAAGTACATGGATTCTAAGTTCCAGGCAGGCTCTTCATTGTCTGACTACATTACTTTCCGAACATATACACCGAGTGTGTGGGCAGGCGTCGAGCCAAAGGCAGACATCACCATCGGTGCGTTCTCGGCAATGTATGGAACTATTCGCTGGGGTAGCGTGACCAAGAGTGAGAGAATGCGAGAGGGAGAAGTGAAGACTATCACTGCACCTGCTGGCATCAAGTTCAACGACACCGAGACCATTATCTACAATGCCTCTATGATTAAGACTATTGGCAACTTGTCGGCTCTATATGTTGGCACGGTTGATGTATCGAAGGCAACAAATATCACGGAGTTAATTATCGGTTCTTCCAAGGCAGGCTATCAAAACAAGAACTTCAGCGTTTTGTCCCTAGGTAATAACTCGAAGCTGAGAAAGCTGGATATTCAGAACTGCCCGAACTACACCGCAAGCATTGACGTGAGTGGCTGTGAGAACATCGAGGAGATTTATGCAAGAGGCACTGGCGCAACAGCCGTGAACCTTGCTGAGGGCGGCGTTCTCAGAGTTTTGCAGCTTCCAGCCACCATTACCAACTTGACGTTAAAGAACCAGCAGAAGCTGGGGCTCGGTTTAACCATGGAGTCGTGGGCGAACCTTTCAACACTAGTTGTCGAAAACTGCCCAAATGTTGACTTCTTAAGTATCGCAGACAGCATTCTATCCTCAACGAACGCATTAAAGTATGCTAGATGCACCAATATTGATGCAACCAAGGCAGATTTCAATATCCTGAATAAACTTTCAAGAATCAAAGGAATTGGCGACAACAACGAATATACGGAAACGGCATATTTGAGCGGAAAATATGTTGTGCTTAAGGCTATCAAGGAAGACATTGAGAGAATGAAGAGTCTTTATCCTTATTTGTCAATTTCAGCAAGAACAACGCTGGAAACCATATTTGTTACATTCGAAGTGACAAGTCAATATGGAGTAATAAAAGGAGCGACCGTTGAAATCAATAGCTTGACATACGACCTTTCTTCAGGAACGGTAAAAGTGCCATTAGCCAAAGGAGAACGTTACAGTTACGTTATACGATATAGTGGCGGCGAAGATACTGGATATATCACGCCTTCTTCTGACACGACCATATCAAAGTCGTACGAAATCGAATTTGACATAATGACGATGAAGCCAGAGCCTAACGGAAAGATGCAAGTTTTGTTGGCTGGTAACTCTGTATCTATTAGCACTAATTCGGATAATTCTTCTATCAATATAGATTGGGGAGATGGAAGTACCAGCAATGAAGGCTCACATACATATGCTGATGGTAATGTTTTTCATAACGTATCTTTGGATTCCGCAAACGATAAAATAGCAAATATCTCCTTTAAACGCGATACTGTTTTGGCTTTTTGGGGCATCGGAAAATCAAAGGCTAGGATTATAGATTTTCAAAGTCAAGGAAAATTGGAATACATCGCCGATGATTTATTCTACAATGGCTATGTTGATGACTATAACATTGCTAAATTTTTCCAACATTGCTCTAATCTTAAAGAGATACCAGCCAAACTGTTTGAACCGATACCAGATTTGACATCAATGCATTATTATTATTATTGCGGTATGTTTTACGAATGCACTTCCTTAAAGGAAATTCCAGCAGGGCTTTTCGACCCATTAGTCAATCTGGAGCATGCTTCTGGATTATTTTACGGATGCACTTCCTTAAAGGAAATTCCAGCAGGGCTTTTTGATAAGCTTGTAAAAGTAAATTTCGATACTGACCAACAAAGGCATGGACTTTTCTGTAATTGTGAAAAGCTAGAGGAATTTCCGTATAATTTGTTTGATAAGAACGTGAAAACTTATAACTTTGATAGTATATTCAGAGGCGACACAGCCTTAAAGGTCGGTTTTCTGCCACTCTGCAAAGAGTCCAATGCTCGTCACGAAGAAACCTACTATGATTGTGATAATATGCAGAAGCTCATTGCTCGAACTGCCACACCTTGCACTATAGACAGTGAAACAATTCCGGGCGGAATTCAGTTAAAAATATACGTTCCAGATTCAGCGATAGAGGCATACAAGACGGCAACGAACTGGAGTGCCCACAAAGACAAGATTGTCGGTTGGAGCGAGTTAACGGAAGAAGAGAGACAGAAGTATGGATTGACAATATAAACGATTAGGATATGAAGATAGACAAAGACAATGACAAGCACATCATAGCTGATGATGGCAAGACGTTCGAGCGCATCGCAGATGGCACGAGCTATGGAAAAGAGATTTATCTAGGGTATTCGTATTTCATTGGTGGGGAGAAGTTGGACGTTCCCCACCTTGACACGCCCGAGGACTTCCGAGAGGTTGACGAGCCAAAGGAAGATGAACAAAAAGAGAACAGAGATGAATAAACTCTAAGTCTCTGAGTTTAGAAACTATAAATTATATATTATGAGACAGATAGATTATATTATTATTCACTGCTCAGCCACTAAGGCTGGGCGTGATTTTCATGCCAAAGATATAGATAAATGGCATAGAGAGCGTGGTTTTGATGAAATCGGCTATAATGTAGTAGTTGATTTGGATGGTACAGTAGAACCTGGTCGTTCAGAGGCAAAACCTGGAGCTCATTGTAAAGGACACAATTCAGATTCTATTGGTATCTGTTATATTGGTGGACTTGACGAAAATGGAAAACCCGCAGACACAAGAACTGAGTTGCAGAAAGCAGCACTAGCCGGGCTTGTTGCTGGCTATAAGCAAAGATTTCCAAATGCCAAAGTGGTAGGCCATCGCGATATGCCAAATGTGCATAAAGCCTGTCCTTGCTTTGACGCAAAAGAGGAGTATAAGAATATATAAAATTATCCCAGGTACTCCCTATTATTCACAGATGTTATCCACTATATTTAGGTTATAAAGTTTATTACCTTTATATAGTGGATTTCACTCTCTTCATCTATTTAATTATTACTAAAATTATGAAACGACTGAATTTTTATAATATACTTTCGCAATTTTTATTCCTGATTCTCTTGGGAGCCTTTCTGTATATTTGGCACCAAGGAAAACAGCATAAAGCTTGTGAAATTGCGTACCAGAATAGTATATCAGTGAGTATGGATTCACTGCATAAATACAAAGTGGCTGACAGCCTAAACGCAATTCATATTTCAGATATAGAATTGTCTTTAAAGCAGTATAAGCAGTTAAGGGCTGATGATGCTAAACTAATTAAGCAGCTTAAAGCTGATAAACTTACTGCTATAGTAAATCCTGAAACTGTTATCAGATACAAAATAAAGACACAGCTGAAAGATTCTATAATATACAGAGATACAATAAAGGCTATTAACTATCATGATTCATGGAATTCAGTAACAGGATATTTTACAAGAGATTCGGCAAATCTAAATATACAGTCTAAAGATGAGCTTTTAATTACAAAGTCTATAGAACGGAAAAGATTTTTAGGCATTAAACTTAGTCCTAAATGGTTTGGTTATCGCAATTTGCAACTCAATATAGTTAGCAAAAATCCAAATTGCACAATTAGCAATATAGAATATATAGAGCTAAAGTAAAAACATTTAACAAGGTGACAATTCGTGAACTATCCGTGAACGCTATAGGGTAACACCTAACTTATTGAAAATCAATTATTTATATAAAAAGTTACCCAAGTTACCCTATATTCTATATAGTCCAAATGAACTTTTTAAAAATAGTTACTATAGTCGTAGTATATGTTTTTTAAAAATAACTATAGAGATTATAGAAAAGGTCCGTACTCCGGACACTTTTTATATAAGTAATTGATTTTCAATAGGTTAGGTGGTTCCGTAAAAATTTTTTATTTGGTGAACGCCACATATCTGATAAATTTATAAGATTTATGTAATATAGAATTGTGTTACGCGCGTACGCGTATATACGCATACATTATATAAGATTTATAAGTTCAAGTGTTAACAGTAGTTAAAAAATTTTTTGTTAACTTCTTTTAACATAAAAAATTTTTTTATATGGAGAATTTTTGTTACTTTTGCAAATGAAAATAATAAAGAACATAACTTCATATTTTACATGGAAAAATTTAACATAAATAAAATTATGAGCCAATATGGCTTACAGGAGCAAGAGGTTGCAAATCTCTTATGGCCAATGGTCAAATATCCTGAGCTCGGTTTTAAGCGAGTATTAAGAGGTGAAACTTATCTCGATTCTGCTCAGATATGTGCCTTGGCAAATTATTTGCAAGTACCAGTTTCAGAACTCTTCACTGTTGAAGAAACTGACTGGCATGCTATCTCTAAAGATAGACGAACTATCTTCACGAAAGGTGACTACAAGGTTATAATCGGAAGAGACTTATTTACAGTATCTATCTGGCATAAGAATGATAATTTCTATAACTCAACAGTCTCTATAGGCTTTATGGAAGTTAGTAAATTTCTTAAACGAATTGATGATATTATTAGAGACCACGAACAAGAATTGTTAAACAAATAAATTTTTTAAATTATGGACAATATTAAGATTTCAGTAGATGTTAATGTACATCTCTCAGAGAAAACAGAAGGTTTTATTTTGGATTTGGTAAAGAGCATTATGCCTGGTGTAGTTAAAGCTCCAGCAGCTCCAGCAGCTCCAGCAGCTCCAGCAGCTCCAGCAGCTCCAGCAGCTCCAGCA